>Ga0075425_100003233_pt1 | contig 16497 bp, 14 predicted proteins | sample SoiMethybrSBSTD4_FD_75300 | JGI IMG/M metagenome (GOLD analysis project Ga0075425, IMG submission 75300) | Bulk soil microbial communities from a Populus tree surrounding site in Tennessee, USA - Soil MetaG P. TD hybrid SBSTD4 | ecosystem: Environmental > Terrestrial > Soil > Tree plantation... | reverse complement strand
ACATTCGCATGACTTCGCCGAGGTCGGCTCGAAGGTGGTCCGAGGATGGCTTCGACAGCAAATCTAAATCTCGCGCAAGCCGCAAATGATACGAAAGCTCCGCGCCTGATCCCATTGCAATCTGGACGAAGCGTGCCATCTCACCATCCGATCTTCGCCCACATCCTTCAGCAAGATTTGCGCCGATGGAACTGCATGACCGCCGCATCTGACTCGTGAGCCCGAAGCGTTCTTCACTAGGAAAACATTGCGTGCTCTTGTAAATCGCGAGCGTCAGAATGTGGGCCTTCTGCCAGACCTGCAAGTCCTCGTAGTTCCTCATTCTCGCCCCTTCCGTTAAGTTGTTTCGCTAATAGCTAACAGCTAAAAGCTGGATCTCAGAAACTCCTCACAAAATTCTTTCCCGGCAGCTGCTTGACCTTGCCAACCAGCTCCAGTTCGAACAGCGCCGCGAAGATTTCGGAGGAAGAGAGGTCCGCTTCCAGCTTCTCGATGATCTCGTCCAGGTGCAAGGCCTCGTCGGCCTTCAGCACCCGGTAGATCTTCTTTTCGTGCGGAGAGAGCGAAGGTTCCTCGAATAAAGATGCAGTTTGCCCGGCCTGCGATTCATCGCCGGCCGCGGGAGTCAACGCAAGTTTCACATCTGCAGGCAGTTCCTCCCAAACGTCTTCCCAGGTTGCAACCAACCTTGCTCCTTGTTTGATGAGGGTATTTGGGCCCCAGGAATTCTTGTTGGTCACGTTCCCTGGCACCGCAAACACCTCGCGATTCTGCTCCAGCGCACATCGCGCCGTGATTCGCGTTCCGCTATATTCTGCGGCCTCTACGACCAGCACGCCAAAAGACATGCCGCTGATGATGCGATTGCGGATGGGAAAATTTTGAGGCGCGGCGAAGGCTGCGAGTGGGAACTCGGAAATCAGCGCTCCTCCTCCGCTTAGAATCTGATCAGCGAGTCTTGAATTTTCCTTGGGATAAATCACATCTACTCCGGTCCCGAATACCGCAACCGCTTTGCCCTTAGCCGCAACTGTTCCTCGATGAGCAAACGTATCCACTCCCCGCGCCAGTCCGCTGATGATCGATAGACCACGCGATGCCAGGTCGCACCCCAGCCGTTCAGCCATGCCCATCCCATAAGGCGTCGGATGTCGCGTGCCTACAATGGCAATCCCCGGCAGCGAAATTGCCGCAACATTTCCGCGGACGTACAGCACCAGCGGCGGATCGTAAATCTGGCGCAAGCGTGGAGGATATTGGGGATCATCCATCGAGATAATCTGAATTTCGGCAGCCGCAACCTTCGCCGCTTCATCGTGCGCAAGTTCCATCGATCTTCCAGTTCCGATCGCCTGCGCTGCCTGTACCGGCAAGCCTGCAGCTTCCAGCTCTGTAAGCGAAGCGTTGAATATGGCTTCAACGCTGCCGAAAAAATCCACCAGACGCTTGGATCGCGTGGGACCGAGGCCCGGCGTCAGAGTGAGCGCCAGCCAGTACAATTCGTTACTCGGTTTCGCTATTGAGGTATTCACTGATGACGCGCGAAGGGAAGTGGCCATATCGGGGCAGACGCCTCCACGCGCGACTTTATGTTTGGGTGAAAAGCCAAGTCAAGGTTATGCGTCACATGAGTGATAATATTTTCTTAGTCGCGAGCATTGAGTGGTGAGCCAGGAGCGTTCTAGCCAATGGTAAACAAAGGACCTAATCGGACAAAAGCTGCCGCAGTCTTCGCTGAATAACGGGCAGTGGCCCGAAAGCGGTCATTGCTCGACGCTCAAGACTCACAGCCTTAGCTAACCATGCGCATCTCCGCCATCTCCTACCTCAACACCGCACCCCTCATGTGGGACTTCGAGCACGGCGAGGCAGGGAAGCAGTTCGATATCAGCTACACCACTCCTTCGCGGTGCGCTGCGGAACTGGACGAGGGCACCGCGGACATCGGAATCATTCCTTCATTCGCCTACGCAAAGATTCCCGAGCTCCGGATTCTTCCTGGCATCGCGATAGCTTCCAAGCGGCCCGTTCGTTCGATTTTGTTGGTCAGCAAAAAGCCGATTGAGGAAATCCAAAGTGTCGCACTCGATCAGTCCTCGTTAACGTCGGTGGCGCTGGTCGGCATACTGTTCCAAAAGTACTGGCGAGGCGGCGCCAGAAAATTCACTTCGCACGCCCCCAACCTCGACTCCATGTTGCTTACGAGTGACGCGGCGCTCTTGATCGGCGACCCTGCATTGAGAGTCGATCGTTCCCGATATAAAACTTGGGATCTGGCCGAGGAATGGATTGCCTTTACCGGGAAGCCGTTTGTATTCGCCTTCTGGGCAGTTCGCGAAGATGCGCAGAGAAACTCGCAGCTTGATCTCTCGGCAATCTTTCAGGAATCCCGCGATCATGGCCTGGAGCCCGCTCACGTGAAGCAAATCGCCGAAGCCTGGGCACCCAAACTCGGCATCAGCGAAGAAGACGCGCGGGTCTATCTCACCAGCAACATCCATTATTTTTTGGACGACGACTGCCTCGATGGACTGCACTTGTTTTATCAATACGCTTACGAATGCAGATTGCTGCCGGCTGTGCCAGAATTGCGGTTTGCCGAAAGCCCTGCGGTTGTGAAATCACCTCGGGCCGTATAGAAGCGCTTAGCTTGTTCATCGTGTGAGGATAGCTGCCCCCGGCTGTTAGTCTCACAAAGTTCCGCATCGTACCACTCATCCGTCGAAAACGGCCTCTAAAGATTCGAATGCCACCCCTAGAGTTACCGCTTGCTGCCTTGCTAGTTTGGCGATGGATGATTCGGCTCGGAGGTCCGGGGCTCATTCTGCTCGGCATCGCCGACAACTCCGTCATACCGCTCACCGGCAGCATGGACGTGCTGACCCTCTGGCTAGCCGCCCATCATCGCAATTTGTGGCCTTACTATGCGGCCATGGCCACGGTTGGCGCCGTCGGCGGCGGCTACATTACTTATGCGTTAGGGCGGAAGGGCGGAAAAGAGGCGCTCGAGCACAAATTTAATCAACGCAAAGCCAAAGCAGTTTTTTCGCGATTTGAACGGTGGGGTTTCGGGGCAGTCTTCGCAGGTGCCATCCTTCCACCTCCGTTTCCGTTGGTTCCGGTGCTGCTGGCGGCAGGCGCTTTGCAATATCCGAAGAAGAAGTTTGTCGCCGCTCTCACCCTGGGCCGCGCGGTTCGATACTCGCTAGTCGCCGGACTCGGCTCACTGTATGCGCGGCAGATCACAGCCTTCTTTTCGCGTTATTACAAACCGGCGGTGTTGGTGCTGGTTGGGTTGGCGGTAATTGGAGGGATCCTTAGTTTCCTTGAATATCGGCGATCGCGCCGTTCCAGCGGCAAACGTCGCGCCCTACTTCACGGCAGAGCTGCGTAGTTTTTTCTCCGCGCGCGCTCACGCGAAAAAAAGTTTGCGATTCTCTCTTGCAAAAAGTTTTATTTCATGGCATCTTCAAACATCTTCTTACGAAAGGACGCTCAATTTGGCGGATTTCACAATTAAATCGCTAAGCGGGCAACATCGGCCGTACTGGCTGAGTTGCTACAGAGCGTCGCTCCGGTCGCGCTAACAGCTTTTAACGGCTGACCTCGGCGCGCTCTTCCGCAAAAAAACAAAAAACTAGCTGGGTGGCGAAGGCCGCGGATACTTCTCCTTGAAACGGACAAACGCCGCAGCCGATTGTTCCCCCGGCAATAAGTCACCAGGTCAGTGGTGTTTGGCCACGGATACTTCTCTGGCGAAATCGTCTGCGGGCGGTGGGGTTCGACTCCCCGTGTGCGAAAGCACTGCCGTGTCCGCTTGTTCCCTGACCGGAATTTTGCAATGACGATGTGGGGGCGGGCGCCCTCGCCCGTCCAGCCGAGCGACGCTCGGCAGCGGATACAGAACGGGAGATGTCGATATGCGCGCACCTGGAGTGGTACTGATCGATCCGAAGTTTTCGCATAACGTCGGCGCAACAATCCGTGCATGCTCGTGCTTTGGAATCGAATCGCTGGCGTGGACCGGCTCGCGCATTGAGTTGTCTAAATACCAGCGTTTGCCGCGGGAAGAGCGGATGAAGGGATACAAAAGCGTGCAGTTTGAAAACCATCAGCGGCCGTTCGATTTGTTCGAAACGTTCACACCGGTGTGTGTGTGGAAGTCTACGAGCAAAGTGAGCCTCTGACGACGTTCGAACATCCTCAGGATGCAGTTTATGTGTTCGGACCGGAGGACGGGAGCGTACCGCAAGTCATTCGACGTTTGTGCCATCGCTTCGTGCACATTCCAGCGCACTTTGCCTGAACTTAAGCGCAGCAGTGAACGTGGTGCTGGCGCATCGCGTCATGTCGCGTCAGCTGGCAGGCAAAGAAGCATTATTGCCACTCCGTGAGATGCTGCACGAAGTTCGCGGTGGACTTGCGACGCCCATGATGGACGCGGTCGGATGGGATGGAAAGTAAATCGATTTTCATCGGTGGTGAGGAGAAGAGATACTTCGCGCCAATACGAACCCGACGTAGCAGGGCGGCGGCCCTGCCGGGGAACCAGAGCTTTCGGGACAGAGGCGTAGTCTCGACACAAAAGTACCGGAAGATATCGCCCCCCGAGTCGGCTCTTCTCGTTGGTTCCCCGGCGAGTTTAAACGCAGTATGAACCGGTGTCGATCCGACACCTTAGAGAGATGGATCGGCGCAGACGGCAAGGTGCAGGCGCCTTTGGGAGGATTGTGGGTAGGCGGGTTCTACGTGCATCCGAAAAGTCGGCTCTTATGCTTCACACAAAGGCCGAGTGCCCGTGAACGCAAAAAAAGGTGCCTGCTGCAACAGGAAATTGACGAAATCCGATTCGACTGCTCACGAAGTTTCAAACTGATCGGGGGCCAGTGGTATTTCGTGGTTTACCAAATCGTCGAGATGTCCCGGTATGAGCCGGTGCGCGTGATGTGGGACGTGATTCTCTGGCCGCGCAGGACGTGAATTATTGACTCAACTTTTCTAGTGAGCGCGATTGCGGTGTTTGGCACAGGTCAGAACTTGAGGTCACAATTTGTTACCTCAAGTTGAAATAGCGGAACGATCATAGCAAGCGCCTTGTCAGGAAGGAATAAATTAAGTGCGGCAGATACCATTTTGTTCCCGGAATGGAATTTTAGTATGACCAACACAACTTACAACGTAATCAAGCCCGAGAACGGCGTCCCCATCAAGGCCTGGACCAAGGGTGTCCCACTGGAGGATGCCGCGCGCCAGCAACTTTTGAATGTCGCGCAGTTGCCGTTCATCTACAAGTGGGTGGCCGCGATGCCTGACGTGCATTGGGGTATTGGCGCGACCGTGGGCAGCGTCATCCCGACGCGTGGCGCGATTATCCCTGCAGCAGTTGGCGTGGATATTGGTTGCGGCATGATGGCGGTGCAGACTTCGCTGCATGCTAATCATCTACCGGACAACTTGCACGGCATCCGCACCGCGATTGAAAAGGCGGTCCCGCACGGGCGTACCGACAACGGCGGCAAGAACGATCGCGGTGCGTGGGCGAATGCTCCGGCGCATCACCTGGAAGTGTGGGCGAAGATGGCGCCGGCCTACCAAGCGATCACCGAAGAGTATCCCAAGCTAAACCATGCGCAGCGCATCAATCACATGGGGACGCTCGGCACCGGGAACCACTTCATCGAGGTCTGCCTCGATGAAAACGAGAACGTCTGGTTCCTGCTGCACTCGGGATCGCGTGGGGTGGGCAATCGCTTCGGCACGTTTTTCATCGAGCTGGCCAAGAACGACATGCGCCAGTGGATGATCAACCTGCCGGACAAGGATCTCGCCTACCTGCCGCAAGACACGGAGCACTTTGAGGACTATGTCCGCGCGGTGCACTGGGCGCAGGATTACGCGCTGGCGAACCGCAATCTGATGATGCGCAACCTGATCGCGGCGGTGCAGGGCTCGGGACAGGTGCCAGCATTCGAGGTAGGACTCAGCGGAGCTCCGCTCCGCCGGACGGGCGAGGCGCCCGTCCCCACACAGTCCGAGGAGCTTCTCGCCGTTGTGAGCTGCCATCACAACTACGTGACATGGGAGCACCACTACGGCGAGAACGTGCTCATCACACGCAAGGGCGCGGTGCGTGCGCGCGAAGGTGACATGGGAATCATCCCGGGCAGCATGGGCGCGCGTTCGTACATTGTGCGCGGCAAGGGCAATCCGGAGAGCTTTATGAGCTGTAGTCATGGGGCAGGACGGGCGATGTCGCGTACGGAAGCGAAGCGTCGCTTCACCTTGGACGATCACGCCAAAGCAACGGCTGGCGTCGAATGCCGCAAGGATGCGGACGTCATCGACGAAACACCGATGGCTTACAAGTCCATTGACGCGGTGATGGAAGCGCAGCGCGATCTGGTGAACGTGGTGCACACATTGCGCCAGGTCGTCTGCGTGAAGGGATAAATCTTCGCGAGGAGGACGGGCACTCGCCTGTCCTCCAAGTTATGGAGTTGCGTTAGGACTGAAGCTATTTGCTGTCGCCGTCGCGATCGGCGTCGCCAGCGCTCTTTCCGGTACTCTTTAAATTGACCGTGTCTTGCGGAAGCGTCGCCTTTTGTGTTTGCGGAGCCGCCTGTGTTGGCCGAGAAGATTGTTGGGTCTGCTGCGCGTGGCTGGCGTGAGTAGCGCTGATTGGGGTTGTCATACACAATCTATCGGCGCGGACGTAGAAAGCTTTAGTCGGCAATAGCGTTCCAGGAACACCATTTGCTCCAGCACCGAAACCTGTGTAATTTGTGGACGTTATGGGAAGCTTCGGCCCGGCTGCGGAATCGCTTCGCCTCTCCGATCATTATCGACGGCTTACCGATGATGAACTGATTGGCATTGCGCAGGACACGTCCGATCTAACGGAAATGGCGCAGCAGGCGCTGGCGATCGAAATCTCGCAACGCAAGCTGAACGTGGCAAAACAGGAGATGCTCCCGCTACCACCTCCGCCTGAGTTTGAAAATGAAGTGGACGATCCCTATGCCGAAGACCGGCAGCTGGTCGAAATCACTACAGTTTGGAGCTTGCCGGATGCGTTGAAATTGCAATCGCTTCTTGATCAAGCCGAGATACCGTTCTTCATGGGACAAGAGAAAGCCACTCGCGCCGAAGCCGTCACAGCAAATTTTCGAAACGGCGTGCCTGTGGAAGTAATGCAGGTTGGAGTACCTTGGGCACGTCAAGCCATGCTGCTGTACGAACCTGCAGATGAGCCCGTAACCCGAGACAGTCACGCCGAGGAAGACCTGGCGATACGTTGTCCGAAATGCCACTCCGAGGACGTGATCTTCGAGCACCTGGACGCGGCTGCAGGCGACCAAAAGTTTGTCTGGACGTGCGCGGCTTGCGGAAACCAGTGGGAAGATGAGGGCGTAGAAACAGAGAGTTAAGAGGCAATCGTCGTTGCCTATTCGCTTTCCCGCACAACCCTATCGATTTTTTGAATTGTAACCAGGCCTGCCCGCATCTGATACTATTAACCGATGCGTAAGACCTGTGCCCAGAAGACGGCGATGTGTTGTTGTTGTACTTGTTGTGTGTCTTCTGGGGATAGGGTGCATATGAGCTAAAGTCCTAATCAATTCATAAAGCTCACGCCCACCGCCAGAAGATGCTGGCAGGTGGGTTTTGTGTTTTTGGGGGCAACGCAAGAGGGCACGGTTTTCGGTGGGGTTCATGAGATCAGGCGTGAACGATGCAGCTGTAAGCCGTGCCCTTGAAGAACTACAAGGAGAAAGCAATGGCCGTCGCGGACATACCAGTCACGTCCGAGCACCGCTGGGAAGATGTAGCAGAAAACGATCGTTTCATCGCGCTGATCGACCAGTTCCGGCGCGGTGAACTCGATCCGGAAGTCTTCAAGCCGATTCGCCTTAAGCACGGTGTGTATGGCGTTCGCGGCTCCGACACTCACATGATTCGCGTGAAGCTGCCCGGCGGCCGCCTCACCGCCCATCAGTTCGCGAAGCTCGGCGACATTGCGGAGAAGTACGCACAGGGCGTCGGCCACGTGACCACGCGGCAGGATATTCAATATCACTACGTCACGATTGAGGATGTGCCCCGAGTGCTGCGCGAGCTTGAGAGTGTCGGCATCACTACGCGCGAGGCTTGCGGCAATTCAGTCCGCAACGTGACCGCCTGCCCATTAGCAGGAATCTGCAGCAAAGAGGTTTTCGACGTCGGGCCGCATGCTTTAAGTCTTGCACAGCACCTTTTGCGGAATCCCAAATCGCAGGACCTTCCACGAAAATTCAAGATTTCGGTTTCCGGTTGCGACACCGATTGCGCCATGGCAGCTATTCACGACATCGGTTTGGTCGGTCGCAAACGAATCGTCAACGGGAAAGAGCAGTTCGGGTTCCGTTTGATGGCCGCCGGCGGTCTGGGAAGCTGGCCGCGTCCGGCAATGCCGATTGCTGAGTTCATTCGCGTCGAAGACGTGCCGGTATGGTCCGAGGCGATCGTTGAAGTCTTCGCCCAGTTCGGCAATCGCAAGGACCGTAACAAGGCGCGCATGAAATTTGTATTGGCAGAAAAGGGCTTCGAGTGGTTTCAGAATGAAATCCTCACCCGCGTCGCTGCGCGTGGCGTGAATGTCGAAGAGGCCTTGTCGTTCCACGCTGAAGCGCCGTCGAATCATAACGGCAATGGAAACGGCAACGGCCATCACCAAGCTTTGGTCCAGATCGCTCCTGTGGGTGCCAGTCCGGAAGAGATTAATGCACCCTGGTTCGAAACGAACGTCTGGCAACAGAAGCAACCGGATTTGGCCGCTGCCTGGGTCAAGTTGCCGAGCGGTGCTATCACCACAGCCCAGTTCTATCAGCTTGCGGAGTTGGCGTTCACCTACGGCGACGGAACTCTGCGCACCAGTGCTAATCAGAATGTGCTCCTGCCAAATGTGCCCCTCGCAAACCTTAAACCTCTACATGAAGGATTGGCCGCCGCCGGACTCGATGCCGCTGGCGTGCACGACATTGCAGACGTGGTCAGCTGCCCTGGTGCAGAAACCTGCAACCTGGGGATTACGAAATCGCGCAACCTGGCGGACGTGCTCAGGGACCGGGTGCAGGCGATTACAGACGAAGAGTCGCGAAAGATTCGCATCAAGATCAGTGGCTGCCCCAATTCTTGCGGCCAGCACCACGTCGCCGATATCGGCTTCCACGGAATGTCGCGAAAAGTCGATGGCGACCAGGCGCCGTACTACCAATTACTGATAGGCGGCAATGGCGCGCACAACTCCCCCGGATTCGCAAAGAAGCTGATCCCAATCCACGCCCGCCGCATTCCCGAAGCCGTGGGCCGGATCGTTAATTTCTACGAAAGCGACCGCCAGGAAGGCGAATCATTTGCCGCGTTCGCGCAGCGCCAGGGTGTTAACGGGTTTAAGCCGGTTGTAGACCCGCTCACCAAGTTGGATCCATCGGACGTGTCGCTGCGGTACGACTGGGGCGAGGACGTCGGCTTCAAGCTTAACGTCGGCCAAGGGGAGTGCGCCAGCTGAGGGCTTCTCATTGGACTAGTCGCTCGCGCGGCTTGTAGCAGTGCTTCGTTGTGAGATAGCGCGGCACGCCGACTTCAGCATCGCGAACAGCTCATCCATGTGTTCTTGGCGCGTGCGGAAGTTTACCGGATTGATTCGAAACCACGTCTTGCCTTTGAGTTCGGTGGTTGAAATCCAGAACCGGCCACTTTGCTCGACACGTTGCGCCACTTCTGCATGAAGTTTCTTTAATTCTGCTTCGTTCAACGCCTTGCCGGTATACCGAATACAGATCGCCGACATCGGCGGAACGCTGGCTGGCTCGAACTCGGGATCATCAACAGCTAATGCGTGAAGATGTCTTGCCTGGCGAATATTGTTGTCGATCCATTCACCAATCTGGCGTGCTCCGTATCGTTTGAAGCTCATCCACACTTTCAGGCTGCGAAAGCGCCGCGATTGCTCGAAGCCATGCACGTAGTACTGATACCGTTCGTTCTCCTGGTCGAACTCGTCAGTCAGATATGAAGGCCTGATTCCGAACGATGCCGTGAGCCTCCGCTCGTCTTTGACCAGCACCGCGCCCGCATCAAGCGGAGCGTAAAACCACTTGTGCGGATCGATGGTGATTGAATCTGCGAGTTCGAGTCCGCGATCTCTCAGCTGAAATTGATGAGATAGCAGCGTCCCGCCGCCGTATGCCGCGTCGGCATGCAGCCACATGCCTTCGCGATCGGCAATGCGCCGCAGCGCGCGAATATCATCGACTGCGCCAGTGTTTGTGGTTCCGAAGACGCCAACAATACACATGGGACGGACGCCGATTTTCTTGTCTTGGGCGATCGCCGATTCAAGAGCATCCAGCCTGAGTTGGAAATTTGCGTCGGTCGGCAGCGGCCGCAGCGCGTTTCGGCCAAGACCAATGCAGTCGACCGCTTTATCGATTGAAACGTGCCGCTCTTCAGATGCGTATACCGCCCATCGACCCTGGATCCCGGCATGCTGCGCCTGGTCGCCCGTTACCGCGTCACGCCCAATCTTCAGTCCAAGGAAGTTGGCCATCATGCCGCCGCTGGTGAGATTGCCTCCAGCAGTTTCGCCGTAGCCGCAAAGATCAGTCAGCCAGCGTACGACTCTTCGCTCCATGGCCACGCTTGAGGGCCCAATCGAATAAGCGCCGACGTTCTGATTAAGCGTTGAGCAGATGAAATCTGCAATTGCGCCCACGGGCGTGGGGGAAGGCGTGATCAGTCCCATGTACCCGGGGTGGCCGACATTGGTGCAGTAGGGAAGCAGCTTCTCTTTGATTTCAGCCAAGACGCTATCGGGTGGGCTTGGCTCCTGAGGGAGCGGCTCGTGAAACAGTCGGTTTACCATCCGCGGTTCCACATCAGGAAATACACGCTTGTGTTCAATCTCTTCGAGATAGTCCGCGAGCAGATCCACGACCTTGTGACCGGAGCTGCGAAACTCAATTGTTTCCATAGGGCACCTATTGGATATTTTACGTTTCACAGAATAAAGAACACTCCGTTTCTTGTTGTCAAATCTTCCCGGAGGGAAATGGCCATTGCAAGCCGCCGTGCAAGCCTCGGGCTGCCCGGTAACCTCGGTAACTCTCGCCCGGCTCAAGTCGTCAGCTAAACTGTGCAGCAGCCCGGAGTACGCTCAACGTGCTTTTCAGCTCCTCTATGCAGGGTGCCGCCGGACTGCTGAATCCTTGTGAGCCCTTACGCGAAACTCGGCATGCCGCTCTCCGAAACCGAGCAGCGGCTACGCACCATTGTCACCAAGGCGCCGGTGGTCTTTTTTGCGCTCGACACCAAGGGATTCTTTACTCTCTCAGAAGGATCTGCCCTGCAAAAGATGGGCTTGCAGCCCGGTGAAGCCGTCGGCCGCTCAGTTTTTGAGATGTATCGCGACCACTCGGTAATTCTGCAGAACGTGCGCCGCGCTCTCCGCGGCGAAGAATTTTTGAGCGTCGACGAACTGCCGGCGTTGCGGCTCTGCTTCGAAACCCACTGGGCTCCCCTGCGCGGCTCGGAAGGTGAGTTGACCGGAACCATCGGCGTTGCCGTGGACGTGAGTGAGCGTAATCGCAACGCCAGCGAACGGGAGCAAGCCCAGGTGCTCTATCGCAGCCTGGTGGAGCAGCTTGCAGCAGTAACTTATATTGCAGAACTGGGCCTGGAAGGGCAGTGGCTTTTTGTCAGCCCGCAGATCGAAGCGCTCCTGGGCTACAGCACCCATGAGTGGCTGGCTAGTTCAGCAAATTGGATCGACCATGTTCATCCCGACGATCGCCAAATCGTGGCGAGCGCGGAAGAGGCCACCCTCTCCGGAAACCCATTTCGAGCCGAGTACCGCATGTTTCGCCGCGACGGAAATATAGTTTGGATCAACGACAGCGGGACCTTGGTTCGCGGCAATGATGACCGCTTCCTGATTCACGGAGTTCTGGTCGACGTCACCGAGCAGAAACAGCTGCAGGGCCGGCTGGCGCAGAGCGCACGCATGGAAGCTGTGGGGCAGCTTGCGTCCGGCGTAGCTCATGATTTCAATAACCTGCTAACCATCATCAAGGGCTACAGTAGTCTCTTGCTTGAGAAGGGAAGCGCCGGCCCCGATGCTCATGCCGCCCTGGAAATCCAACAGGCGGCCGACCGCGCGGCCGCTCTGACTCGTCAGCTTCTCGCCTTCGGACGCCGCCAGACGCTGCAGCCACGTATTCTCGACTTGAATATCGTGGTTCGCGGCCTGGAAAAGATGCTGCGGCGGGTAGTAGCCGAGAATGTTGAGCTGGCCATAGACACCGCTTCCGGCCTGGGCTGCGTTAATGCGGACCCGGTGCAGATGGAGCAAGTGCTTCTCAATCTAGTGGTGAACGCGCGTGATGCCATGCCCAGCGGCGGCAAACTGACGATCTCGACCGCTCCTTTAGTTGTGCCGGCCGATATCGGCAGCGATGAAAACCTGGTTCGCGCTGGTTCCTACGTTGGGCTATCGGTCCACGATACCGGTATCGGAATGGACGCCGCCACGCGGGCCCGCATATTTGAGCCGTTTTTTACAACCAAGGAACTGGGAAAAGGGACCGGCCTCGGCCTTTCCACTGTCTACGGAATTATCAAACAGAGTAATGGACACATAACCGTCGAAAGCGAGCCAGGCAAGGGGACAACATTTCGAGTTTCACTGCCTGTCGCAGATGCGCCACCGGCTACTCTTCCGAAGCCGGCCGTCGCAGTGTCGCAGACTCGGGCAAGCGGAACTATCCTCCTGGCGGAAGACGAGCCCCTTCTACGCGAACTCGGCCAAACCATTCTTCACCAGGCCGGATATTCAGTCCTTACTGGGCCCAATAGCGCTGAGCTCACCGATCTAATTGCCAACAGTGATGGCAAAATTGATCTGCTGCTGACCGATGTCATCATGCCCGGAATGAGCGGGCCACAATTGGCACGCCTGGCGAAGAACCGCTGGCCTGAGATCCGGGTGCTTTACATGTCAGGTTATGCGGACGATGACATCCAGGAACTGGATGGCGACTTTGCATTCCTGCAGAAGCCGTTCACGCCTTCCGAATTGATTGCGAAGATTGCGGAAGTACTAGGGAAGTAGCTGCCGATCCGCAACAAGCGAGTCATCGGCGGGGACGCGGGCAGTGTCGTAATGTCCGATAACAAGTATTATGTAAAGTCAGATGCTTGGCCCGTCCAAGTGCACATCTGCCGCTTAGGTCCTGCCCCGCATCTACAGCTTGCCCTCGAGCAGCGATTTGACGAAGGCTGAGTCAATCTTCGGTGTGTTTTCGGGCAGCACAACGACCTGCAATCCATTTACAGTTTTGGTTTGAAGTGAACTATTCAGGCCGCGGCGTATCAGGTCGGATGCGGCCTTACCCAATGCCACCGAGCGACGGTCGGCGTACTGCTTCACTTCGTCTAGAAGGTCATCATCGAGGTCGAGGGTTATCCGCACATAGCAATGATGGCATAGATGGCGGTCGATGTCATGATACTCACATCCGGTACTTGCCCAAGTCCTCGTCACCCAGGCCTTCCAGCCATTTGCGCAGCTCTTCGCTGGTAGCGGGATCGGAGGCGCTGGCGGCCTTCTTGGAACTTTTCAACACCTCGTCGTCGACGTAGATCGGGCAATCTACGCGAAGGGCAAGGGCGAGCGCGTCGGACGGGCGCGAGTCCACGCTTACCACGCGGCCTTCGCGTTCCATCCAGATAACAGCGTAGAACGTGTCTTCCTTCAGTTCCGTCACCACAACCTTGTGCACGTGTGCGTCCAGGCCGGTCAGCACGTTCTTAATCAGGTCATGGGTCATAGGGCGCGGAGTGCTTACTTTCTCGATCTCCAGAGCGATCGCGTTGGCCTCATAGACTCCTACCCAGATCGGCAGGACCGTATCGCTGTTCGCATCCTTCAGAATCACAATGGGAGTGTTGGTCACCGGATCCAGCAACAGGCCGCGAATTCTCATTTCCACTTCCATTGTGACTCCTCGACTCTCTGCTTCGTTGGTGACTCTCTATCCAACCCTGACGAAGCTAACACTCTCAGATGACCATCTCACCCACCAGGCTGTTCGGGAGAGCAGTCGTGACGCCTACATGGACATAGCCGCCTGATTCCACGCCGGCCGAGTCTGGTGCTGTGAAGTTCAAAGTCTTATTCTGCGACGTGCGCCCGATCCACTGCCGGCGCGCCTCGTTCTTCCCTTCAACCATTACTTCAACTATCTCGCCAAGATGTTTAACGTTTCGCCGCTGCTGTATGGCGCGCTGCTTTTCCAGCAGCACCGCCAGTCTTCGCGATTTCTCTGCATCGGGGATTGCGTCCTCGAGGCCAATCGCAGGTGTATTCGGCCGTGGAGAATACTTGAACGCGAACACCCCGTCATATCCCACTTCATCGAGCAGCGACAAGGTTTCCTCAAAGTCTTCCTGACTCTCGCCGGGGAAGCCCACGATAACGTCCGTGGTCATTGAAATGTCGCGCCTCGCCGATTTGATCCAGGAGATCCTCTCCAGATATTCCTTTCGGTCGTAAAGCCGCTGCATGGCATTAAGCACCCGGCTCGATCCGCTCTGCACTGGCAGATGCACGTGATCGCAGAGCGTTGGCGTAACATCGATTGCGTCGACAATGTCTTTGCCAAAATCACGAGGGTGTGAAGTGGTAAACCGCACCCGACGTACTCCGGGTACAGCGCCCACCGCCGCCAGCAGTTCCGCAAACGTTCGCTTCCCTTGCGGATCGCGGTACGAATTCACGTTCTGCCCTAGCAGCTGAATTTCTGTGTAGCCGAGATCAGCCATCTGGCGGGCTTCGGCGATCACCGACTCCAAAGTGCGGCTGCGTTCTTTTCCGCGCGTGAAAGGCACTACGCAATACGAGCAGAACTTGTCGCATCCCTCGATTATGGTGATGTACCCGCGATGGGGGTTGGTGCGGGCGGTGAATTCAGTCTCGAAGCATTCGTCGGTCTCACGATCGTCAAGGCCGGTAATCCGCAGGCGCTTCCCCGCCCCGGCTTCTTCAATTTGGGTCAGCATCTCCGGCAGCTTGCGATAGGATGCCGATCCGCATACCAATGAAACGTACGGCGCGCGCTCGAAAATCTTCGCGCCTTCCTGCTGGGCCACACAGCCCAACACGCCGAACTTTTTGCCCTGTGATTCGAGCTTCTTGTAATCAGCGAGACGATGAAAAACCTTTTGCTCTGCTTTGTCGCGGATCGAGCAGGTGTTGTACAGCACCAGGCCGGCTTCTTCGACGGTCGGTACCTGGCGGTATCCCTGCGAGACCAGCGTGCCCACGACTTTTTCCGAGTCGTGCGCGTTCATCTGGCAGCCGAAAGTTTCCAGGTAAAAGGTTTTCTCCTGCGCAGCCATAAAAAGCAAGTATAGCGCAGGGCATGCGCCGCTTCTCCTGGCCCGGCCACGGCGAAGGTACACAAATTTTCCTGAGTTCCGCTTCGGGCGCGATAGTTATACAATTCTGCCGAATCGCCGGTGCAGCCCGAGGACGCCAAATGAGCTCCCGGCGCATCTAACAAACGGTAGGAGGACAGTCCCATGAAACCGACCATCTACTTGAAATTGGTTGCGGCAATCGCGGTTCAAATCGCGCTATGTGCCGCGCCGCAGGCCACCTTCGCTCAACGCGGCGGGTTCCATGGCGGCGGTGGGTTCCATGGCGGTGGATTCGGTGGAGGCTTCCACGGCGGCGGAGGCAATGGCTTTCATGGCGGCGGTTTTCGTGGTGGGAACTTCGGTGACTCTCGCGGCGGTTTCGGTGGGTTTCACGACGGCTTTGGTCGCGGAGGCTTCCGGGGTTTTCGCGGCGATCGCTTCTTCTTTGGCGGATCACCCTGGTTCTACGGGTTTGACTTCGGCTTTGCTCCCTACTGGTACGGATATCCGTACGCCTACGGCTATGGTTCTGGTCCGTGGTGGGGACCCTATGGATACTCCTACCCGTACGGCGACTACGACTATTACGACTATCGGTATGATCCTCCCGACCCGGGTTACACCCCTGATTATCGTCACGAGCGTCGAGACAATCGCGACGATCGGTCGCCGCGCAATTCCAGTCCGAATGGCCAAACTCCGCCAGCGAAGCCCTCAAACGGCGCTGGCCAGCAAAGCTCTACTGATCCGACTTACGTCCTCGTAAAATATTCGGCCGGCGCGGGTGCTAATCATCAGCTCGCGGGTGTCGCTGCACAACTTCCTTCAGGGCTGAGTGTGCCGGTGCGCAATGCAATTGTTCTCTTGCGTGCGATGCCGCCCGAAGCTCGGCAGCGGTGGCTCAACTCCGGCCGATACGACAACTTCTCGTCGCGGGAGCGTGAGATTCTGAATCACGCGGCGGAGGTTTCACAGGCCGACTGAGTTCGGGAATTTGCAGCTGAGCCATCTCCGCGAAACGCGAGCGCAACCCTATGACTG
>Ga0075425_100003231_pt1 | contig 16504 bp, 11 predicted proteins | sample SoiMethybrSBSTD4_FD_75300 | JGI IMG/M metagenome (GOLD analysis project Ga0075425, IMG submission 75300) | Bulk soil microbial communities from a Populus tree surrounding site in Tennessee, USA - Soil MetaG P. TD hybrid SBSTD4 | ecosystem: Environmental > Terrestrial > Soil > Tree plantation... | reverse complement strand
ATGGAGATGCTGATGGTCGCGCTGACCTTCCCCGACGGCGCACGCCGCGAATACCCCTCAGGCACAACTGGTCTCGACGTCGCAAAGGGCATCTCGCCCTCCCTGGCGAAGCGCACCGTAGCGATGGTGCTTGACGGCGTCCCCGCCGATTTAAGCGACCCGATCGATCGCGACGCCAAGATCGAATTCATTTCGCGCGAGGATCCACGCGCGCTTGAACTCATCAGGCACGACGCGGCACATGTCCTGGCGGAGGCTGTCCAGACGCTCTGGCCGGGCACGCAGGTCACTATCGGGCCGGTAATCGAGAACGGATTCTACTACGATTTTGCCCGCAACCAGCCGTTCACGCTGGAAGACCTGCCCGTCATCGAGAAAAAGATGCGCGAGATCATCGCGCGCGACAAACCATTCACAAAAGAGATCTGGTCGCGAGAGAAGGCCAAGAAAACCTTCCGTGACATGGGCGAAGCATTCAAGGTCGAACTGATCGATGCCATTCCTCCCGACCAGCAGATCAGGATCTACAAGCAGGGCGACTGGTTTGATCTTTGCCGCGGCCCTCACATGACTTCGGTGGGCAAGGTTGGCGATGCCCTCAGGCTCATGAAGGTGGCGGGCGCCTATTGGCGTGGCGACGCCAAGAACCCAATGCTTACCCGCATTTACGGGACCGCATTCGCCAAACAAGAAGAACTCGACGCTTACCTGAGGCAGATCGAGGAGGCAGAGAAGCGCGACCATCGGCGTGTCGGGCGCGAAATGGACCTGTTTCACTTCCAGGAAGAGGCGCCCGGTTCGGTGTTCTGGCACGCGAAAGGGTGGACACTTTTTCAGACACTCGAAAATTACATCCGTCGCACCCAGACCGCGGCCGGCTATGTCGAGGTCAACTCACCACAACTGATGGACAAGACGCTGTGGGAGACAACCGGGCATATACCGACCTATTCGGACATGATTTTTCTGACGCAGAAGCGCGAGGAAGACGAGCGCGTCTATGCCGTCAAGCCGATGAACTGCCCGGGTCATGTGCAGATATTCAAGAACGGGCTGCGCAGCTATCGCGAGCTGCCCGTTAAAATCGCCGAATTCGGCAAGGTGCACCGCTTTGAACCCTCGGGTGCACTGCACGGGCTCATGAGAGTTCGCGCCTTCACGCAAGACGACGCGCACGTGTTCGTCGGCGAGGCCCAGATCGCTGAAGAATCACTCAAAATGAACGATCTAATTCTCTCAGTTTATGAGGATTTTGGCTTCTCGGACGTGAGCATCAAATTCTCCGACCGGCCGGACAACCGCATCGGCGAGGATGCCGTGTGGGACAAAGCCGAGGCTGCTTTGATGGCTGCGCTTAAAGCATCTGGTCGGCCGTGGACCCTGAACAAGGGAGAAGGCGCGTTCTACGGACCGAAACTCGAATACGTGTTGCGCGATGCGATCGGCCGCGACTGGCAGTGCGGCACCGTGCAGGTCGATCTCAATTTGCCGGCCCGGCTTGGCGCTTTTTACATTGACGAGCATTCAAACAAGGTCACGCCGGTGATGCTCCACCGAGCGATGTTCGGCTCGCTCGAGCGCTTTACCGGCATTCTCATTGAACACTATGCCGGCCATCTGCCGCTTTGGCTATCTCCGGTGCAGGCCGTCGTAGCTACCATCACCTCAAACGCGGATGCTTTCGCCCGTGAGGCACTCGAGGCGGCCCGAAAAATGGGCCTGCGCGTTGAGGCCGACCTGCGCAATGAGAAGATCAACTACAAGGTGCGCGAGCACTCTCTGGCCAAGGTTCCTGTTCTGCTCGTGGTTGGGAAGAAGGAAGCGGCTGAACGGACCGTATCGATCCGGCGCCTTGGCAGGGAAGATCAGCAGGTGGTCCCCCTCAACGCCGCACTCAAGGCGCTCAGCGAAGAAGCAGTCCCACCAGATGTTCGTCGCGCAAGGGCGGCTGCGTAGCGGTAGCACCGTTCCAATTATTGAAGCCTACGCGTCGCGCCGGAGGCGTCAGCGGCCGCCCGCCACGCGCACCAGCGTGCGCGCGTCAGTTGGGGCGGCGGGCTGGGTCAGCGCCCGCAAAAAACGCTCGGCCCAATGGCCGAGATCGTTGCGCACAAGCACCTTGAAAGTGTCCGCGTGACGCTCGCGCCGCTCCTCAACGGGCATCGACAGGCCGCGGTTAATGGAATTGCCCACGCCCTCCGGGTCGTATGGATTGACCAGCAAGGCGGCCGCGCACTCGTGTGCAGCCCCGGCAAACCGGGAGAGGATCAGGACGCCGGGGTCATCCGGGTTTTGCGCAGCGACATACTCCTTCGCGACGAGATTCATGCCGTCGCGCAGCGGCGTCACGAGACCGGCCCGGGCGGCTCGATATAGCCCCGCGAGCGCCGTGCGGCTGTGCGCTTTATTGATATAGCGAACAGGCGTCCACGAGGCTTCGCCGTAGGCGCCGTTGATGCGCCCCACGGCCTCGCCCACCGCGCGCCCCATGTCGGCGTATTCGGGAATGCCGGTGCGGCTGCGCGGCGTAATCTGAAGGTAAGTGACCTTGCCGCGCCAGTCGGGGAAATTGGCAAGGAAGCGTTCGAACGCGCTCATGCGTTCGGGAATGCCCTTGCTGTAGTCGAGACGGTCTACCCCGATGATCATGGCCCGTCCGGACAAGCTGTCCAGCACCTCGCGCACGAAGTGGGTCTCAACAGCACGTCGCGCCAGGCGGGCGAAGGCTTCGGCTTCCACTCCGACGGGGAAAGTCCCGACATGCACGACGCGATTGCCGAAATGAAAACTGTTGCCACCTCCCCACGGCAGGCCGCATTCGTTGGCGATGTAGCGGGAGAAATTGGCGGCATCGACCTCAGTCTGAAATCCGACAAGATCGTAATGGCAGAGCGCCGGAATTAGCTGATCGTGATTGGGCAGGGCCGCAAGAATTTCCGGCGGCGGAAACGGAACGTGGATGAAAAACCCAATCTTATTGTCATTGCCGCGATCCCGCAGCGCCTTCGCCAATGGAATTAGGTGATAGTCGTGCACCCATAACACGTCATCAGGACGCAACAGAGTCTCAAGATGCTTGGCAAAATATTCGTTGACGCGGAAATAGCCGCCGAGGTCACGCCGAGTGAATTCGGCGAGATCGAGCCGGTAGTGCAGGATGGGCCACAGCACGCGGTTGGCGAAACCGTTATAGAATTCCTGGTAGTCATCTTTGCTCAGGTCCACCGTTGCGTAGGAAATGTTGTCTTGCACAACAGACTTTATGGTCCGCGGCATGTCCTCGGCTACGCGACCGCTCCAGCCAAACCACAGGCCACCGTGGCGCTTGAGCGCAGGCCTGATTGCAACTTCGAGCCCACCGGCTCGCGCGCCGCGGTCAGGAATGCCAACTCTGTTCGACACTATGACGAGCCGCGCCAATACCGGTCTCCCCAGCTTCGCGACAGCTTGATTGCCGTCAACGTCAGTCCTGACATTGAGTAGGTTTGCGGAAAATTCCCCCAGAGTTCTCCAGTCACCGGGTGAACATCCTCGGGCAGAAGGCCATAACGATTTCGAATTCGAAGCGCATCGACGAACATGTCGAGAGCCTCCTCGCGCCGTCCAATCTCCCACATTGCATCGATTAGCCAGAACCGGCAAATCAAGAAGGCCGACTCTGGCAGGCCGAAATCGTCAGCAGCGACATACCTCATAACGTGGGAGCCGCGGCGAAGTTCATGGGCGATCGCATCGACGGTCGCCACATAGCGGGGATCATCCGGCGCGACCAACCCGAGTTCAGCCAACAATAGCGCACTGGCATCGAGGTCGTCGCTGTCAAAAGCTGCAGAAAACGACTTGCGCATGGGATTCCAGGCGCGCTTGAGCACTTCCTCGCCGATCCGGGCGGCAATACCGCCCCAGTAGCTCGCACGTTCGGGTAACTTGAGGTGGTTCGCGATCGCCTCCAGCCGCTGGCATCCCGCCCAGCACATTGCCGCAGAATGGGTATGGACGCGTTTACGCCCCCGATATTCCCATATGCCGGAGTCCGGCTCGAAGGCGAGCCTTGCAGCCTGTTCGCCGAGCGGCTCGATCGTGTGAAACAATGCCGTATCGCCGGGGTGAGGCAGCCTCCGGTCGAAGAACATCGGCGTCGCCGCAAGGATGATGCTACCATAAACGTCGTTCTGGTTCTGCTTGCCGGCTGCGTTTCCGATCCTTACCGGACCGTCGCTGCGGTACCCGGAAAGAGCCGGTGCAGTTCTCTCCACGAGCAGATCCGTATGCACGACGCCATAGAGCGGGCGCACCGGTTCGCTGCGCCCACCCGCAACGCTTAGGATATACGAGATGAAATCCTCCATGGTGCGCGTTGCGCCGATGCGATTGAGCGCTCGCACGACGAAAAATGCGTCGCGCATCCAGCAGAACCGATAATCCCAGTTGCGTCCAGAGTGCGGCATTTCTGGAATCGACGTTGTCAAAGCCGCGACGATCGCGCCCGTTTCTTCATAGCTGCTCAACTTGAGGGTAATGCCCGCGCGAATGATTTCGTCCTGCCAGTCGACCGAAAAGGCGAGCCGCCTCACCCACTCGATCCAATAGTCGCGGGTGCGTTCGCAAAAATCGCGACACGTGCCTTCCAGCGGTCCGTCGAATGGCTCATCGGTGCCGAACACCATGTGCACGAGGCGAGTGAGCACAAATGATGCCTCGTTTTCCACGTAAGAAAGGGGCGCATCGGTGGTGAGTCTCACCGATACTTCGTCGCGCCAATAGCGAATATGATTGCTGCCTGAAGAGCGCGATGCGACAGGTTCGCCGTAACGATGCGTGGCGCGAAAACGAATTGTAATGCGCGGCATGCCTTTTATCGGCTCAACAATCCGAATGAGCTGCGGCGGACGAAATGTTCGGCCATAGGCCTGGAAGCGCGGCGCGAAGTCAGTGACGCGGACGGCATTGCCCTTGTCGTCGATGAGTTCGGTAACGACGATTGCTGTGTTTCTCACGTATTCCGACCGCGTTTCGACCTGGCCCTCGAGCACGACGTCGGTGAACCCCTTCTCCTCGCTGCCGGCGACCAGCCGGCAAAACACCGGATCGCCGTCGTAACGAGGCAGGCACCACCACACGATTCGAGAGGAAGGATCGACCAGCGCCGCGGTGCGCCCATTGCCGATGACGGCAAGATCCAGCCCGTAATCTGTCATGCGGCAGCCTGTCCATTTGCAGCCAGCATACCGAGGGCATCACGCACTTGCGCCGGATTTGTGAAAATGCCGGCAAGGCCCGGAAAGTAGCGATGGACGCTGAAGCCCTTGCCGCCGATTTCGGGCAGGACTCGGAATACCGATTCATCAGTGATGTCGTCGCCGACGAATACGGGTATCCGGCCCGCGAAGGGCGCAGGGGCCATAAGCTTGCGGATGGCCTCTCCTTTATCGATGCCCGGGCGCTTTACTTCAAATACGGCCTTGCCAAGAAGCAGGTCGGTTGGCTCACCCGGAAACGCCGCGCGACACCCGGCGACATGCCGGCGAAGGCGCTCTGCGAGCTGCGGGGCTTTTCGATAGTGCAGAGCGATTGAATAGCCTTTGTCTTCGACCACAACGCCCGGGCCAAGCGCCGCACCTTCGGCGAGACAACGGCGCAAGTCCTGCGGAAACGGTTTTGCCCAAAAGAAGAGCTCGTTATCTGACAAGCGCATCTCGGCCCCATGGCCGCCGATTGCGGGCAATCGCAAAGGCGCGAAAAGTCGATCGAGATCGGTGATGGGACGTCCGCTCACCAGAGCGAGTGCACCCCTCGTCAGCGCAAACAAACGCTTGAGCGTTTCAGGCAGGCCTGCAGCAATCTGCACCTCGACGGGTGACGGACCGATATCGACGATAGTGCCGTCGACATCGAGTAAAAGCGCAATTTTTCGCAAATCCAAATTGGTAAAAAGATCCATACTCGCGTCGTCTGCAATCGTCCGCACTACTATAAGTCCGAGCAGTGGAAGAAAGTTCAGCAAAAACGTTCGCGGTCAGCGCGCCAGAACCTCGACATCGCCGTCAACGCCGGTAACGACCTTGAAGTCGCGCTCGTAAACTTTGCCTTCGTTGCGCGCAATTGCGCGATATTCACCCTCGGCAAGAATTACGCGCGGAAACGCACCGATTGATTCCTTAATCACGTCGCCGCCGGGCGTAAGGACCGACCAGGCGGTATTGGCAAGCGCCTCGCTGCCCCGATCGGTCACCAGTTTGAGCGTGATGACGGCAGCGCGATGGGTAACTGTGATGTCAGTCAACTTCCCGGGCTGAACGCGAATGTCGGAGCGCACGACCGAATTGGCGTCACCGTAATTCGACATAATATAATAGGTGCCTTCCGGAACCACGACGACATCGCTGGTCGCTACGTGCTCGGCGATAGGACGGCGATCGCCAGGTTCGAACTGGCTGCCTTTGTACACGTCGAAGGAGATTTGACCGGGAGGAATGCGCACGTCGCCGACCTTGCCTTCTATGCGCAGTCCGCCCGCAGGCAGCTCAAATTCCTCGTTTACATTGGCGCCGCGCAGTTCGACCGGTTTGACCGCGGTGGCAAGTCCGAATCCGACGTGCACGATGTAGGCGCCGGCAGGAAGCACAAGTGTAGGCGTGGGAGACTTGTCTTCCTTGACCAGCTTGAAATTTCCATTCGTATCGGCCTTCGCGCCATAGACGCGCCAGGTCAGGCCCCCCCCAATCGGCAGCGCGTCCTTGCCAAAGCGCGCGCTAAGCGCGAGTGCAAATTGGCCGGCGGGCACAACGGGAATTGAACCTGTCGTGTTAGCTGAACTGGATCCCTGGGATGGACCTTGCGCGGGCGGCCCGGACGGTATCGGCAAATTGCTTGGCCCGAAGATGTCGCTGCGCGTCGCGGGGACCGGTGAGATCAAACCGGTGGACGGTGTCGCCGAGAAAAGCGAATTCTGCGCCAAGGTCTGTGTCGGGCTTTGCGCCCTGGCCCCAAGCGGCACAACTGCAAAAGCGGCAATCAAAACAGCCGGCCCTAGACGGGCAAACCGGGCGGCGATTGCAGGCGCTCCATTCATGCGTGCTTGTTTTCGTCCGAAATCGCGGCGATTTCAAGCCGCGTTCGCATGGTGTTTGTGGCCTGATTAACGCTGTGGTAGGCGCAACCCGGATTGATCAGAGATGACCTATGCCTGACGCTTTGGAGTTGTTGAAGACGCGCCGTTCGGTAAAGCCCATCGAACTTGTTGGGCCCGGCCCGACCGCGGCTGAAATCGAGACTCTGCTACGGATCGCTTCGCGAGTGCCCGATCATGGCAAGCTCGCGCCTTGGCGATTCATCCTGTTTGAAGGCAACGGCCGCGCGGCTGCCGGCGAAGCTATCGCTTCAATCTTTGTTGCAGATCATCCCGACGCTACCGCGGACCAGCTGGAGTTCGAACGCAACCGGCTCGCCCGCGCGCCGCTTGTGATTGCCGTTGTCAGTCGTGCCGGCCCGCATGTGAAAATTCCCGAATGGGAGCAGCAACTATCCGCGGGAGCCTCTGCCATGAGCCTCGTTTTCGCCGCGCACGCGATGGGCTATGCCGCAAGCTGGATCACCGAATGGTACGCCTACGACCGACGCGTGCTCGATGCGCTTGGGCTTTCCCCGCATGAGCGGATCGCGGGTTTTGTGCACATCGGGCGCCCTGCCCGCCCTCCGCAGGACCGCGATCGGCCGAACCTCGAATCCATCGTCACGCGATTTGGCAGCTGAGGAACCCTGATCCAGCCTGGCTTTTAACCTTTATGTAACGAGGCGGGCGCACGTTCGTTGTCACGTTTCGGTCACAACACTCCGTCAGCAATCTTGTATTGCTGGTTTCACATGCCGTTGCCGGGGTCATTGTCTTCCCGGCAGAGAGGGCGCTTAGGAGATTACGTTCTTGGTCTTCGAGGGCTTGTTCGCGCGAACGCGAAATGGCGACCGTGCAGCGGAAGCGACGACGCAACCGCAACCGGCAGCCGTACGCCCGACCATCGGTTTGGCGCTCGGTGGCGGCGCCGCGCGTGGATTTGCCCATATCGGGGTCATGCGCAAGCTCCTCGAGCACAGCATCGTCCCCGATGTAATTGTCGGCACCTCGATCGGCGCGGTAGTCGGCGGATGCTACGCGGCGAAGGAAATGGATAACCTGGAAACCTGGGCGCGCACTCTCACCGTCCGCGGCGTGCTCAGCTATCTCGACCTCAGCCTCTCGGGATCCGGACTGATTGGAGGCGGCCATCTTGCGACCCGCCTTGAATCCGCGCTGAAGGACACGCGCATTGACGATCTGCCGATCCGTTTCGCCGCGATTGCTACGGAGTTCAACACCGGTCACGAAATATGGCTCACGCGTGGGCGCTTGAGCGAGGCTCTACGTGCATCCTATTCGCTGCCCGGAATTTTTCCGCCAGTCCTAATTGGCGGGCGCTGGCTTGTGGATGGCGCGCTGGTCAATCCCGTGCCGGTTTCGGCGGCCCGAGCCCTGGGTGCCCGCATGGTGATTGCCGTGAACCTCAACGCCGATTTGTTCGGGCGCGGTACGATCATCGCGAGCCACGGGTCGGACGACAGCGAGACTGTCAACGTGCCGACGAAATCTAACGGACTGCGTGGCATGTTCGCCGGCGATCGTTCATTACGCCGGCAATTTCTCGGCCGACGCGGACGTCCCGGACTGCCCACCGTCATGGTTGAAGCTTTCAACGTGATGCAGGATCGCATCACGCGCGCGCGGTTGGCCGGCGATCCGCCGGATGTGCTCATAAGCCCGCGCCTTGGCGGGGTCGGGTGGTTCGAATTCCACCGCGCGGCCGAAGCGATCCAGATCGGAACAGAAGCTGCCGAAAAAGCCATCGATGCGGTCAGCGAGGCCGTGACCGCGCTGTCGCAGCCGGCCAATGGATCGCAATAGGTCGGCTGTTACGCGGTGCGGATATAATCGCGCATCGCCTCGGATTCGCCCTCGATCTCTTCGACGCGCTGCTTCACGACGTCCCCGATCGAGATAAGTCCAACCAGTCGTCCGTTCGCGATCACCGGCATGTGACGAAATTTTCCGGCGGTCATGCGTTCCATGATGCTAGCAACCGTGTCGTCCTCGCCGCACGTGGCAACCTCACGCGTCATCACCTGGCCGACTGGCAGCGCAAGCGCATCTGCGCCATGCTCCGACAGTGCCCGCACGATATCGCGCTCGGACAAAATGCCGGCGAGACGTTCTCCCGCACCGCGGATAACGACTGCACCGATACGATGCTCGGATAGTAATTTTGCCGCCGTCGCGAGATCGGCCATCGGCTCGATGCTGATGATGTCGCCGCCCAATTTCTTGGCGGCCAGGATCGCCTTGACGTTCATGGCAGCCTCCCTGGCGCATGACTATTGTTCATGCAAGTTCACGCGCAAAAAATACACCGGCTCACAATGCTGGTCGCAGCCGGATTTGGTGAACCTTCATGCCGGGCCGGCGGTTCCGTCAAGAAGTAAAAGCGGAACGTGCCTTGCCGAGCAAAGCTGTTAATGACGCGTTGCAGCAGAGTCCTCGGATGGCGGAAGTTGCGGCGATGGATCGAACCAGGAAAATAGTAATAATCCCGCGAGAAACCCGCCGATATGCGCCTGCCAGGCGACCGGGTGCTCCTCGCCGATAATCGGAAACGACCCGAGCCCGAACAGGATATTGATACCGAACCATACCGCGAGGAAAAGCATCACGCGCATATCCGACAGGACGCCGCGCAGCGGAATGGCCGGGACGCGATAGGTGGCCTCATCTGTCCGTCCCAGCAGCGTCAGCGGGCCGCCACGTTGAAATGCAAACCGCATGGCTGCCGCCATGGTGCCCGAGACAACTGCCGACGCGCCTATCATCGGAAATCGTTCGCCTGCATGCGTCGCCAGATGCATTGCGGCTCCCGCGGCAGCCGTCACGACAAAAAAGGCAAGAAAGCGTGCCGCGCCAAAACGGCGCGCGACCGCGCTGCCGAAGGGCAGAAGCCATATCGCATTGACGGCAAGATGGGTCCAGTCGGCATGGATGAGCGCGTAGGTGACGAAGGTCCATATATCGGCGCCGCCGCCCGGCAGCACGCTTGCAAGCACATTCGACGTGTCGTAACGCGCTGGAATAAACGCGAAGGTCAACAAAAATTCCTGCTTCTGTCCCTCGCTCAGCAGCAGCGTGTATCCATGCACAAGCACGAGCACAGCCAGCACCGCAACGAGTACTGAAGGGATGTTGAAAAGCGGTTCGCGCTTCACGAGTCGATCCGGAGGGGCACGACTGAGTTACGCCGCTTTGCTGCTCCGCCGCAAGACGATTATTTGCAGAAAATAAAAAGGGAGGGCATTTCGCCCTCCCTTGAGCCGAGTTACGGGGTATCTCGCCGTAGTTAACGGCCAGTCACATCCCCTCGCCTCCCCGAGGCTCTCAGCTTTTAGAACCCGCCGTCACGAATTGCGGCGGGCCTGACACATGGATGACGCAAACCATAGCCGGCCGGCGTGCGATCCATCCGTGATGTATTGCCCGATGCATTGAAGCTGTCAGCGGATTTCACTGACGAGATAAAGTTTCGTCTCGCGGGCACCCGTGTGTGTGCATTGTTTCCGCGCGAGCTTAAAGGCGAGTCATTCAGAGTCTTTGGGCGAATGCGAGCCGAGATCAGGTCGATGCGATCCTGACCTCTGTGAGTGAAGAAAATGAGGCCTTCGTGGCCGGCGTTCTTGGCCGCACCGAAAGCGGGGCGAAAGCCAGCCGGGTGAATTGCGTACGTGGATCATCTAGGCAGGCTCGAAGGCAAAATTGCACGCGTGATCGAAAATGGTCTTGCAATGATCATTTCAGCCACGCTGCGCAAGCGAGACAAGCTTGCATCACAGCTGACCTGGCTCGCCAACCGGCAGATCCTCAACTTGCCTCAAGATCGCCGCCATGACGGCTTTACCCCGCGAAAGACGGTGGCGCGGCTGGTCTTGCCAAATGGCACGAATGTCGCGTGCCGAGTGATCGATCTTTCACAGTCCGGTGCCGCCATCGGTGTAACCGCCCTGGCGTCGGCGTCGTCGTTACCGTCGGCAAGACGCAAGGCCGCGTTATCCGCCATATCGAAGATGGCTTCGCCATTGAATTCATGCGTCTCCAGCACCCCGACTTCGTCGAAGACAACGTGACCAGCGAATAGCGTCACTTTTCGGTAAATCCTGCGCAGGGTCGTCAAAGTTCAGGTCTGACGGCGCTACAGAATCCTTGCCAAGCACCCCACTTCCCCGACGGGCCGACGGCCAACGTCGCGTGCAAGTTCGCGCCGGGCCGCGCATAATGCGCCGACCAAGTTCTTAATGCGCGTAATTTGATTCAAATTGCATTGCTTATGTTTTTAATCGAATTCGAATCCAAGTTTCACAGTATTCGTGCCTATCTTTACTTGAGTTGTATTAAAAATGACGCCTCGAACTTAGTGCCAATACAAAGGCTTTGTGGGAAATGTGGCCCCAACACAGGGGAAGGGGCCGCAATGGCCGGGCGTCTGGAACAGGCAGTTCGAACCGGCAGCGCGCTGGCTCTCACCAGCGTCGCTTTGGCGATATCCACGGTCGCTGCGGCCGCCGGTGAATCCACCGCGTCTCTTGGCGGATCATGGGAGCGCGGAGGTCGCCCGGTTTATCTCACGGTTGGAGAGCCTACGCGCGCGCCAATCGGCTGGGTCGACTTCTGCATCGAGTACAAGGCGGAATGCGCGACCAGGCCCTCGGAGCCACGGGATATCGTTCTCACCGCCAAGGCCTGGACCGACATGGTTAAGGTCAACGATTGGGTCAATGAGTCGATCAAGCCTATGACCGACCTCGAACACTGGGGCGTGGTGGAGCGCTGGAACTACCCTGACGACGGCTTTGGCGATTGCGAAGACTATATGCTGCTGAAGCGTCGTCTCCTCATGCAGGCGGGATGGCCACGCGCGGCACTCCTGATCACAGTCGTGCGTGACAGGAAAGGCGATGGTCACGCGGTCCTTACCGTGAAAACGGATCGCGGCGAATTCATTCTCGACAATCAGGAATCCCAGGTCTTGCCGTGGGCGAAGACCGGCTATCGCTTCGTGAAACGACAATCGCAATCCGATCCGAACCTGTGGGTTTCGCTCGGTGAACCGGTCGCCCCGGCGACAGTTTCTTCGCGCTGACAGGACTTCGCGCTCCCGGTCACGTCCCCACCCCTCCCCGTCCCCAGACCGGGTTCGCGAGGCCGGGCCTCCCCCTGGGCCCGGCCGCACCGCTTACGGGGCACGTTGCCCGGCCCGCTTTGATTAGACCACGCTACGTTGGCCGCTGGTGCGTTTGCTTCGCAAGTCGGAGACGCAGGTAAGCAAAAATAAAAGTGCCGCCACCGCGGCGAGCATTGTCATTCGGTCGCATTGCAATTGGACACCCGGCAAAAATTGCGATCCGAACGCAACATCTGCACTCCGTCGAGTAAGGCTAAAACACGAGAGACATCCTGCGGATCGTGCGAGAGGTCAGCGTCGAGTGTGACGAGACACGAGTCGCCGTGTTGCCGCGCCTGCAACCATGCGAGCTTGTGAGCCGATCCGACGCCGAATTTGCCTGAGGCATGTTCAGTCGCAGGCGTGGCTCGGTGGCGGCACGCGCCGTCAAATATTCGGCCGTTCCGTCGCAAGAACGGTCATCGACGATGAGCACGTCGAAGCGTTCGGGCAAACTCAGGAGGCCATCAAGCGAAGGACCGATCGTCTGTCGCTCGTTGAAGGTTGGAGCGACTAAGGTGTCGCTGGTGCGTGATGGAAGCAAATTGCAGGATCATACGAAGTTCAGAGCCGCGCGGTGAAAGAGTGCCGGCCGCCAAGTCTTGAGGTACGACATCGTAACGAGCCCAAGTCGACCTCGTAAACCGAGATAGAAACCTGCTTCGAGCCTGTTGCCGGTCACCTACGAAGCATTGGTGCTGAAAAATCATGCGGGGGCGCGGTTTTTCCGCGTCGGCTCATCGGCAACGATGAAAATTCGGCGGAAAACACGGGCATTCGGGACCGTGATGCCACGCCTCAAACTTTTATCTTTTTCACATTGCTCGACAGTGCAGGGGCATGCGAAATTCGATTGGACGAGCACCTGTGCCTTAGCTGTTCTGTCTCATTTTGACACGCAGTGGCTGCAAGGTACGGTACTACCGGGGAAAAGGGAACTACTGGTGCTAGTCTTTGAAACGTCTAAGCATTCCTGCCGTGACGAGTAGCGCGTGAGAGGCAATCATGAGTGGTACAAATCGGGACGACGAACCATCCGATTACAGTAGGTATGCGCCCAAACGGTTTCGCGACCCGGCATCGCCGTCTACCACCGAAAGACCGTACGTGCCTTCGGCGCCAACGGCACCGGTGCCCAAGACCGCACAAGAGCGGCGGCCGGGATCGGATTTCTCCTCATGGCCAGAGCCTGTCCCGGAGCCCCCGCCTCCGCCGCATCGACTGGAAGATGGGACGTCAACATTGGTCGGCCGGATTGCGCTCGTCGTTACATTTGCGGCCGTCGTCGCGTTGGTGCTCATTTTCGCAAAGCCGATATCGCAAGGCGCGCATGCGCTCTTCGATACGGCTTCTCGGGCAGTCCAGACCTCCAAATCAATTGATCTGCTGACGCCGACTAACGTACCGTCAAACGATCCAGTCGCTCCTGCCACCCGCGTTGCCGCGGCTTCGGCTCCACCGGCGCCGGTTGCGCAGCCAGCGCCGGCTTCCGTCGGCCAGTCGGCCCCAGCCAATCAGCAAGCCACGCTGTCAACACCCGCACAACCGCTCGGCCAAGAGCCAACGGTCGCCAAGACAACGTTCCGCGGCGTGACGGACAATGAAATTCGTTTTGGAATTTCGGCGGCGTTCAGTGGGCCCGCCAAGGAGCTCGGTCAGAATATGAGACTGGGTATTGAGGCTGCGTTCGACGCAGTCAATGCCCGCGGCGGCGTGCACGGCCGGATGCTTCGGCTTGCAGCGGCGGACGACGGTTACGAACCTGCGCGAACGGCCGAAACAATGAAGCGGCTCTATGAGAAGGACCAGGTTTTCGGAATCATCGGCAATGTGGGAACGCCCACCGCGACCGTGGCATTGCCCTACGCGCTAGAACGCAAGATGCTGTTTTTCGGTGCGTTTACCGGTGCCGGGCTGCTTAGAAGTGATCCGCCAGATCGATACGTCTTTAACTATCGAGCCAGTTACGCTGAAGAGACCAGCGCCATGGTCCACTATCTGGTGAAGGTGAAACGGCTAAAGCCGAGCCAGATTGCGGTCTTTGCCCAGCAGGACTCGTATGGCGACTCGGGCTTTATCGGGGTGACAAAAGCTGTTCGTGCGCTGGGCGGCGATGACAACGCGGTCTTGCGCCTCAATTACCAGCGCAACACTGTCGACGTGGATGAAGCTGTCGAGCAACTCAAAAAAAGCCGCGTTCCTATAAGAGCGGTGATCATGGTGCCCACCTATCGGGCCGCGGCTAAATTCATTGAGAAGACCAAAGATCTCTTCCCGGGCATGATCTACACCAGTGTTTCGTTCGTGGGCAGCACTGCGCTTGCGAACGAGCTGATGCTGCTGGGCAAGAGATTCGCAAATGGAGTGATCGTGACGCAGGTTGTCCCTGCGCTTGATGGCCACTCATCGCTGGTGCTCGACTACAAGGCTGCGATGGCCAAATATTTCCCTGGCGAACAGGCGGACTACGTGTCGCTCGAAGGTTACGTGATGGCCAATGTTCTGATCGCAGCCCTGCGACGCAATGGCCAAGATCTCGACACCGAGAAGCTCGTTCAAACTCTCGAAAATATGCGCGACCTGGACCTCGGATTAGGAACCCCTGTGACCTACGGTCGATCCGAGCACCAGGGCGTGCACAAGGTATGGGCTACTCAGCTCGACGAGAATGGCCGTTATCAAGCCATCGACCTGCAATAACGTACGCAGGATTTAGTTGCATAGGTCGCCCGTCACAAGCGGGCGACCTATGGCGTTGAAATCAGCCCGCTGCTAGTCGCAACGATCCAACGATTGCCCCAGCGGACAATAGAATCAACCTTCCCTATTCCCGGAACCGTGTCGCCGCGCGTCACCCGCCAGACTCCACTTGGCCCCTGAACGACTGCCGTTCCGCCAACGACTTCAACAAGTGCCCAGCCGGCAATGGTCGTTGGCTTCGTCTCGGGATATGGAGTCTGTCTGGCGCGGTCCTGAGGCTCTGCTGATACCAATTTCTGCTTGTCATCCGGTTCGACGGCTGCCGGCGTATCGTGTTTTGTCTGCTCTTGTTTGGCAGTAGATTGCTCAACATTGGTTCGCATATCGGCGAGATCGCGGGCCAGGGCATCAATTTGCGGCGTCACCTCAGCAGAATTCACGCCCGAGGGCTGCGGTGTGGAGGTCCCTTTCTCCGTCGTCAAGGGTGAGATCCAGGCGCCGACTACCTTTTTGCCTTCGCCGCCATACTGGAGCCAAACCAGGGCCGCGCCCACACCAAACAGAGCCACTACGGAAACGCTCCGAAGATTACGGAATATCCGTTCGCTGCTCACCGACTCGTGCGCGACTTGATCGTCAGCCGATACATGTATGGAGGACTGTGCCTGGATCGCACCAGAACCGGTTGCGTCCTCGGCCATTCTCAAGCCAGGACGTCCAACATCTGGAACTCGCGCAGGTGGCGGCGCCTCAGGCGACGGTCGGTCGACAACCAGCGACAATAAGTCGTTGGGAACAAGGGAACCGACATCGGGCTCACCGCGCTGGAAGTCAGACTCCTTCATCCTTTTTCCAACGGAGTGAAGCCGCTCCCTGAGCGACTGAACTTCGCTTTTGAGCGCGACAGTCTCGACCTTGTGCACTTCACGCTCAAGCTTGAGACGATTTATCATGTCGCCCCTTCTGCTGAGTTCGGCAAGCTGGTTGGTGTTCTGCTCCTTGAGTTCTTCAACCCCGATCTCAAGCCGCCGTGTCGACATCGCAAACTCCGCGCGCAGCAAATCCTTGTCAGCCTGAATTTCCGCCATCGACTGCGGAATGGAGTTTTCCAGTCGCCTCATGGTCAGCCGCACCGCGCGATCATGAATGAGCGGGGCAACTGCGACCCCAATGAGGGATGCAAAGAGAAAGCCGATCCCGAAATACATGATGGCTTCGATCATTGGCCGACCCGTACTCAACAACCGGTTTCACCGCTGGGCACCGAAAAAGCGATTGTAGCAAGGGATCTTCATCGTTGGCCGGCATCCGGATACCGCCTAGACTTCCTCGTTGGAGCGGTCGGGAGGTCAAGCAAGTGGGAGGGTCGGATACTGGTATTTATGTTGGCGATGTGGGGCGTCATATCCGGCTCGGCGCCGGACTCTCCAGATCAACTTCTGCGTGTTGGCCTGACCTACAAGTTTCGCTCATGCTCACGACGGTGCGCAGGCGCCCCGGCCATCTTGCCGGGG
>Ga0075425_100003230_pt1 | contig 16508 bp, 15 predicted proteins | sample SoiMethybrSBSTD4_FD_75300 | JGI IMG/M metagenome (GOLD analysis project Ga0075425, IMG submission 75300) | Bulk soil microbial communities from a Populus tree surrounding site in Tennessee, USA - Soil MetaG P. TD hybrid SBSTD4 | ecosystem: Environmental > Terrestrial > Soil > Tree plantation... | reverse complement strand
CGGCGACCACATCGACTGGATGACCACCTCGCCCGAGGCCATGAGGTTGACGCTCTCGTTGAAGTCCTTCCAGAACGCGCGGAACTGACCCGCCTTCTTGGCCTCGATCAGCGCCTTCGTGGTGAGGTCGATCTCGGCCTTGGTCATGTTGCCCTTGTCCCGGTACTTGTGCAGGCCGAGCGACTCGACGACCATCGCCGCGTCCATGATGCCGATCGACGGGATGTTCAGGATCGACGACTTGCCCTTGAACTCGGTGTTGAAGAGCTCCGACCACGAGCCGATCGGGCGCTTGATCAGATCGGGACGGATGCCGAGCGTGTCGGCATTGTAGACCGTCGGGATGAGGGTGATCCACTGGGTCGGCGACGCCGAGAACTTCGTTGAATTCTTGCCCTCGAGGTAGAAGACCTTCTTCGGCGCGGTGCCCTGGTCGCCGATCTTCTTGCCCGCAACCTCGCCGCGCGTGAAGACCGGCGTGATCCTGTCCGCGTACTTGATCCGGCTGGCATCCATGCCGATCAGGTTTCCCGACGGGATCAGCTTGCGGAGCTGGAAATACTCGGCGTCGGCGATGTCGAACGAGGCGGGCTGCGTGATGATCCGCTTGCTGACGTCGTCCGTGGTCACCGGCACGTACTCGAGGACGATGCCGAGATCGGCCTTCGCCTTCTGCGCGATCTCCTTCGACTGATTCACCGCGGTGCCGAGATAGCGAAGCGTCACCGGCTGGGCGGAGATGATCGCGGGAGCGCCCAGGATCGCCGTACCGGTCACCGCGGCGGCGCCCTTGAGCACGTCGCGCCGGGAGACGATCGTGGTCTTCTTTTTCGTGTCCGCCATGTCAGTTCTCCTTTGTCGGTGTCGAAGGCTGCAAGCCCCTGCCTCACGACGCCAGCACATGCGCGGCGTCGGGATCCCAGTCGACGGCGACGCGCGTGCCGGGCGCGAGCGGCTCGCGATCGAAGACTTGCTCGGGCGCCAGCGCGATCAGCTCGGTTCCGTCGTCGGCTGCGACGCTCGTCTGCACGACGGTGCCCTGGTACTCCACGTTCGTCACGATGCCCTGGGACGGCGGCGTGCCGCCGTGCCCGTTGAGCCGGCGAAGCCGCACGCGATCGGCCCGCACCGCCACGCGCGCGCCGTGCGCGGTGACGACGTTGTGGCCGCCGATGAAGCGCGCCACGAATTCCGTGCGTGGCCGGTTGAAGACCTCGCGCGGGCTGCCCTGCTGCTCGATCCGGCCCTCGTTCATGAGCACGACGAGATCGGCCAGGGCCATCGCCTCTTCCTGGGAGTGCGTGACGTGGATGAACGTGATGCCGAGCTCGCGCTGCAGCCGCTTGAGCTCCGCCCGCATACGCACGCGCAGGAACGGATCCAGCGCCGACAGTGGCTCATCGAGCAGCAGTATCTTGGGCTCGGTGATGAGCGCCCGGGCGAGCGCGACGCGCTGCTGCTGCCCGCCGGAGAGCTCGGCGGGGCGGCGGCTCGCGTAGGCCGACATGGCCACCAGCGCCAAGGTCTCCGCCGCGCGGGCGTGGCGGGACGCCCGGTCCACTCCCCGCATCTTCAGCGCGAACGCGACGTTGTCGAGCGCGGTCAGATGCGGAAACAGCGCATAGCTCTGGAACATCATCGCGGTGCCGCGGCGCGCCGGCGGCAGGTCGGTGATCTCGTGTCCGCCGAAGACCACGGCGCCGGCGCTGACCGCCTCGTGCCCGGCGATCATGCGCAAGGTGGACGTCTTGCCGCAGCCCGAGGGCCCGAGCAGGCAGCAGTAGGTTCCCCCGACGATCCGGAGATTGATCGCGTCGACGGCGACGACCGCGCCGTAGCGCTTGGTCGTGTCGACCAGCTCGAGCATGGCGGCCGCTGACTCACCCGCGAGCATGATGGATAGGTCGGAGCAAGCCGCGTACCGGCCCCGGCACGCGCGCCGAACCGGCGGCAAGCGCCTTGATGTGGGCGAATTGTCGGGGCTCACGGTCGAGGACCCGGTGACGGGTGGGTGGATCGTCGCGCCGGCGAGTGCCTAGCGATCGGGCAGTCGGATGCCGTGTGCTGTTATCCACGGCAATCGCGCTGGCGGCGCGAGCGGAGCTCCCGGGGGCATCAGCCTTGACAGGGTCTCCGCCGTCGGCACAGTATCGCGCTCCAAGGAGATTCCCTCATGCTCACGACTCCTGCCCGTGTGATCCCCGCTCTCGCGCTCGTTGCGCTCTCCGTGTGGTGCGCGGACGTGCAGGCGCAGACCAAGGTGAAGTTCGCGCTGGACTGGCAGGTCCAGGGACCGCAGGCACCCTTCATCACCGCCAAGGCCATCGGAGCCTTCGCGGCCCAGGGGCTCGACGTCACCATCGATCGCGGCACGGGCTCGCAGAAGACCATCGAGCAGGTGGTCACCGGCACCTACGACATCGGCTACGGCGACATCAACTCGATGATCGAGTACAACGTCAAGAACCCGCAGCAGCCGCTCATCGCCGTGGGCATCGTCCTCAACTCGCCGCCGTTCGCCCTGATCTCGCTCAAGCGCTACGGCATCCAGCAGCCGAGGGATCTGAAGGGCGCCAGTATCGGAGCACCCGCCGGCGATGCTCCGCGGCGGCTGTGGCCCATCTTCGCGCGCAACGTGGGCGTGCCCGCCGATAGCGTTACCTGGACCAACATGGCGCCGCCGCTCCGCGAGCCGGCCCTCGTGAAGGGCGACGTGAAGGCGATCTCGGGCTTCTACTTCACCGGCGTTCTCAACCTCACGGAGAACCTCAAGATCCCCGAAGCCGACGTGGTGGCCTTCAAGTACAGCGACTACGGCATCGACCTCTACGGCAATGCCGTCGTCGTGCGCGTCGACTGGCTCAAGGCGAACGAGGACACCGTGCGGCGCTTCATGAGCGCCCTCAACACGGGCTTCAAGGCCGCGCTGAAGGATCCGAAAGCGGCCATCGCCCACGTGAAGGCCGCCGAGCCGCTGGCGAACGAGGCTACCGAGCTCAAGCGGCTGCAGCTCGCGATCAGCGCCAACATGGTGAACGACGAGGTGCGGCGCAACGGCCTGCTCGGAATCGATCCCGCGCGCATGCAGCGGGCGATCGACCAGGTGGTCGTCGCGTTCGAGCTGGGCGTGACGCCGATGGTCGCGCAGGTCTTCACCGGCGCCTACCTGCCGCCGGCCGGCGATCGCAAGCTCGACTGATCCGGCTCAGTACCTCGCGCGGCGTGGAGTCGCAGCGTACTCTCGCAGCAGAGCCCGTGCCTGGGTGGCGAGGAGCCGTATGGCAGGCATGGTTCGCCGGTCCCCCGGCTTCGCGAGCTGGCGATAGATGAGGCGATCGTCGAAGCCGATACGGGCGGCATCGTCGATCGTGAAGCCATAGAAGATCCGGTCGATCCGGGCCCAGTACGCGGCGGCGAGGCACATCGGGCACGGCTCGCCGGTCGTGTAGAGGTCGCAGCCCGTCAGGCGGAAGGTGGCCAGCCGGCGGCAGGCGGCACGGATCGCGACGATCTCGCCGTGCGCGGTGGGATCGCGCGTCGCGACCACGCGGTTCCACCCCTCGCCGACGATGGCGCCCCGGCGGACGACGACAGCTCCGAACGGCCCGCCGGCGCGCGCGTTCATTCCACGGCGCGCCAGGGCGATCGCGCGCCGCATGAAGCGCGCGTGGGCGGACTGCTCGATCGCCGCCGTCGACCGACCGGCCATCGTCGCGAATTATAATTCGCCCGGGACCTATGAGCCTCTTCGGAGCGTCGCTGAAGCGTCTGGAAGACCCACGGCTTCTCCGCGGTCAGGCGACGTTCGTCGAGGACCTGCGCCTGCCAGGCCTCCGCCACGTCGCCTTCGTGCGGAGCGTCCACCCGCACGCACGGTTTCGTGTCGACGCCAGCCGCGCCGGCACCGTGTCCGTCGGCGCCGCGCTGTACACGGCCGCCGATTTCCCCGGTGTGATCGCCATCCCGGCGGTGGTCCCGCACGAGGCCCTGCGTCCTTGCGCGCAGGCGCCGCTGGCCCGCGACCGCGCCCGCTATGTCGGCGAGCCGCTCGCCGTGGTCGTGGCGCCGACCCGCTATGCGGCCGAGGACGCGGCCGCGGACGTCCGCGTGGAATACGACGTGCTCGAGGCAGTCGCGGACGCCGACGCGGCGCTGGCACCGGGCGCCCCGCTCCTGCACGAGGGGGCGCCGACCAACATCGCCGCGGAGTTCACGGTGCGCGTGGGCGACGCCGACGGCGCCTTCGCGGCGGCGGAGATCGTGACGCGCGGCCGCTACTCGGTGCAGCGTTACACGGGCATGCCGCTCGAGACGCGTGGGGTCGCGGCGGACTACGACGCCGGGACCGGGCGGCTGACCGTCTGGTCCTCCACACAGTGGCCGCACACCCTGCGCGACGTGCTCCGCGATCTGCTCGGCCTGGCCGAGCATCGTGTCCGCGTCGTCGCGCCCGACGTGGGCGGCGGCTTCGGCGTCAAGCAGGAGATCTATCCCGAGGAGATCGTGCTCCCCTTGCTGGCCCTCCGGGAAGGCGCGCCGGTCAAGTGGGTCGAGACCCGCCGCGAGCACGTCATCACCGCCGCCCACGCCCGCGAGCAGCGGCACGACATGGAGCTCGCCGCTCGACGCGACGGGACGATCGTCGCCCTCCGCGCGGAGCTGCTCGCCGACCTCGGAGCGTACACGCGCAGCCTCGGCGTCCTCTGTCCATCGATCACCGCGGCGAGCTTGCCCGGCCCCTATCGGATCCGCCACTACACTTGTCGTGTGCGATGCGCGCTGACGTGCAAGGCACCGGCGGCGGCATATCGCGGCGCCGGCCAGCCCGAGGCGGTCTTTGCCATCGAGCGCGCCGTCGATCATCTGGCCGAGGCGCTCGAGATGGATCCGGCCGAGATCCGACGTCGAAACTTCATCGGCCGCGACGAGTTCCCGTGGGACGTCGGCACCGCGTCGGCGCAGATTCCCGTGATCTACGACAGCGGCGACTACGGCGCCGGCCTCGACGCCGCGCTGAAACTCGCGCGGTACGACGCGCGGCGCACCGAGCAGGCGGCGGAGCGGGCGAAGGGTGAGCACGGCCGCCTCCTCGGCGTCGGAGTCGCCTGCTTCGTCTTGCTGACTGGGCTCGGCCCCTACGAGAGCGCGGCGCTGCGCGTCGACGGCGCCGGCCAGGCGCTGCTCGTCACCGGGGCCGCGCCGCACGGCCAGGGCACCGCCACCGTGCTGGCCCAGATCGTCGCCGACGAGCTCGGGCTTCGACCCCGCGACGTCGAGGTCCGGCACGGCGACACCGCACAGATCCCGTTCGGCGTCGGCACGTATGCGAGCCGCAACGCGGTCGTGGCGGGCAACGCCGCGCTCGGCGCGGCCCGTGCGGTGGCGGCGAAAGCGCGGCGCGTGGCCGCGCGCTTGCTCGAGGCGGACGAGGGGGACATCGTGCTCGCGGACGGCGGCGCGCGCGTGATTGGGGCACCCGACCGCCAGGTCTCGCTCGGGATGCTCGCGTCCGCGTGCTCGCCCGGCTCGCCGCTGCCCGAAGGGATGGAGCCGGGGCTCGAGGCCATGCATTACTTCCAGGCTCCGCGCGCTACATTCGCCAGCGGCGCGCATGTAGCCGTCGTCGAAGTCGATCCCGAGACGGGACGCATCACGGTGCTCGACTACGCCGTCGCCAGCGACGCCGGTCGGCTCATCAATCCGCTGATCGTCGAGGGGCAGCTCCACGGCGGCGTCGCCCAGGGCGTCGGCGGCGCCTTGTGGGAGGCGCTGGTCTACGACGCGCAGGCGCAGCCGCTGACGCAGTCGTGGCTGGAGTACGCGATGCCGACCGCCGAGCAGACGCCGCCGATCCGCATCGCCCACGTCGTCACGCCCAGCCCCCTGAATTCGCTCGGCGTCAAAGGCGTGGGTGAGGCCGGCAGCATGGCGCCCCCCGCCGCGATCGCCGCCGCCGTGGAGGACGCCTTGCGTCCCTTCGCGGCCAGAGTCGTGGCCACGCCGCTCGGCGCGGAGGACGTCTTTCGGCTCCTGCGGCCGGCGTCCGGGCGGATCGTCCCCTGACCGCCGAGCCGCCGCGCCCGGCGAACGATCCGCGCCCCCCGCGCGGCGTCCCCGCGGTTGCGCTCCGTGACGTCGGTTTCGCCTACGTGACCGCCGGCGGCCTGACCGAGGCGCTCGCGGGCATCTCGCTCGAGGTCCCGCGCGGCAGCACCGTGGCATTCGTCGGGCCGAGTGGCTGCGGCAAGTCAACCCTGCTGAAGCTGATCTCCGGTCTGCTCACCGTCACCGCCGGCGCGATCGCCGTGGACGGGCGGCCGGTCGACGGCCCGTTGACGAACGTCGGCATGGCGTTCCAGAACCCCGTCCTCCTGCCCTGGCGCACCGTGCTCGACAACGTGCTGCTCCCCCTGGAGATCCTGCGCGAGAACAGCGACCCGCGCGCCCCGGCCCCCGATCTGTGGCGTGACCGCGCGGTGGCCTTGCTCGCCACGGTCGGGCTGAGCGGCGCGGAGCGCCGCCAGCCGCGCGAGCTGTCGGGCGGCATGCGTCAGCGTGTGAGTCTCTGCCGCGCGCTGATTCATCAGCCGGCGCTCCTCCTGCTGGACGAGCCGTTCGCCGCCCTCGACGCGTTCACGCGGGAAGAGATGTGGGAGCTCTACCAGCGCCTGCGGGCCGAGCGAGAATTCACGGGCGTGCTGGTGACCCACGACCTCCGCGAAGCGATCTTTCTGGCCGACGCGATCTACGTGCTCGCGAGCCACCCGGGTCGGATCGCGCACACGCACCGTGTGGCGCTCCCGCGGCCGCGGGCGCTCGCTCAGGTGTACGGCGCCGAGGGCAGCGACCTGATGCGGCTCATGCGCGAGCAGATCCGGCCCGCTCGCGAGACCGCCGCGTGATCGGCCCGCGGGGCCGCCGTGTCGTCTTGCCGCTGGCGGTGTTCGTCGGGCTCGTCCTGGCGTGGGAGGCGACCGTCAAGGTGCTGCACGTCCAGCCGATCGTGCTGCCGCCGCCCAGCGGGGTCGCGCTGACGATGGCGCAGACGGCGGGGCCCATCGCCTTCCATGCGTGGCACACCCTGGTGACGACACTGCTGGGCTTCGTCGCCGCGGTGGGCCTGGGCCTCCTGCTCGGCTTCGCCATCGGAGGCTCGGCAACGGTCAACGATGCGTTCTACCCGCTGCTGGTCGGGTTCAACAGCATCCCCAAGGCCGCGGTCGTCCCGCTGCTCGTCATGTGGTTCGGCATCGGCACGGCGCCCGCGGTGCTCACCGCGTTTCTGCTGGCCTTCTTTCCGGTCGCCGTCAACGTCGCGGTGGGCCTCGCCACGCTCGAGGCCGAGCTGCGCGACGTGCTCCGCTCGCTCGGCGCCTCGCGGTGGCAGATCTTCCGCAAGGTCGGGGTCCCGCGCACGATGCCCCTCTTCTTCGCCTCGCTGAAAGTGGCGGTCTCGTCGGCGTTCGTCGGCTCGGTGATCTCGGAGACCGTCGCGTCGAACGCGGGCATCGGCTATCTCATGGCCGTGGCCGCGTCGGATTTCAACACCCGGCTCGCCTTCGGCGGCCTGGCCGTCCTGGCGGCCATGGGCGTGCTCCTCTACGGTATCTTTGCGGTCATCGAGCGCCGCGTGACGGCCTGGGCCTATGCCGAGTAAGCTCTAGCGACCGTGGACGCGCTGATCCTCGACTGGCTGAACATCGGCCTGCGCTGGACCCACCTGATCGCCGGAATCGGCTGGATCGGGACCTCGCTCTACTTCATGTGGCTCGACGCCGCGCTGATCCGGGCCAATCCACCAAGCGGCGGCGTCGAGGGCCACGCCTGGCTCTTGCACAGCGGCGGCTTCTACCTGGTCGAGCGACGCAAGCTGCCGCCGGGCCAGCTCCCGTCACCGATCCACTGGTTCAAGTGGGAAGCGGCGATGACCTGGCTCACGGGTTTTCCGCTGCTCGTGCTCGTCTACTACATGACGGGCGGCGTGTACCTGGTCGATCCCGCCGTCTCCGCGATCACGCCCGGCCGCGCCGTGCTCCTGGGCATCGCCGCGCTCGTCGTCGCCTGGGTCGTCTACGACCTCGTGTGGACCTCGCCGCTCGCGCGCGGCCGCGGCCTGCCGGCGGCGATCCTCTCGTGGGCGCTGCTCTTCGCCGGTGTCTTCGGGCTCACCCACGTGCTGAGCGGCCGCGCGGCGTTCATCCACACCGGCGCGATGCTCGGGACGATCATGGTGGCCAACGTCTGGATGCGCATCGTGCCGGCGCAGCGCGATCTCATCGCGGCCGCCGAGGCGGGCCGCACGCCCGACGAGACGCTCTCGCGCCGAGCCAAGCAGCGCTCCACGCACAACAGCTACGTGACCTTCCCGGTGATCTTCACCATGCTGAGCAATCACTATCCCGCGACGTACGGGCATCCGCTGAACTGGCTCATCCTGTGGCTGCTCATCGTGGTGGGCGCGGGCGCGCGGCACGTGATGATCGCGCGCGAGCGCCACCGCCCCGCCGACTGGTGGCTCGTGCCCGTCGCGGCGGCCCTGGCCGCCGTCGTGTTCCTGACCTCACCGGCGTGGCTCGGTGGCAAGCGACACGGCGAGCGCGTCACCTTCACCGCGGCGCGAGCGGTCATCGACCGGCGCTGCCTCTCCTGCCATTCCGAGACGCCGACCGACGACGTCTTCCGTGCGGCGCCCAACGGCGTGACGTTCGAGACGCCGGAGAGCATCCGCGCGCGGGCCGAGCCGATTCGGCTCCGCGTGGTGCTGACACGGACCATGCCGCTGGGCAACAAGACCGGGATGACCGAGGCCGAGCGAGACCTGCTCGGCCGCTGGCTCGATCAGGGCGCTCCGATCGATCGCCTCGATTGACGTTGAGCGACACCCCCGCCGCACTGCCGCTGCTCGAGATCAACCGCATGAACCATCACGATTTCCGCCGCGTGCTGGGCCACGTCTTCGAGCGCTCGCCGTGGATCGCCGAGCGCGCCTGGACCAGGCGCCCGTTCGCGAGTCGCGAAGCCTTGCACGAGGCCATGGTCGGGGCGATGCGCGAGGCCTCGCGCGAGGAGCAGCTCGCCCTCTTGCGCGCGCATCCCGACCTCGCGATCCGGGCGGCTCGGGCGGAGGCCCTGAGCACGGCCTCCCGCGTCGAGCAGTCCGGCGCCGGACTCGATCGCCTGACCGACGAGGAATACGCGCGCTTCGATCGGCTGAACGCGCGCTATCGGGAGAAATTCGGCTTTCCGTTCATCATCGCAGTGCGCCGGCACGACAAGGCGGCGATTCTCGCCGCGTTCGAGCGCCGCGTACACAATACCGTCGACGCGGAGATCGAGACCGCCCTCGCCGAAGTCTCCGACATCACGCGGCTCCGGCTCGAGACCCTGGTGAAGGCGTGAGCCCGTCCGGCGAGGCCGGCCTCACGACTCACGTCCTCGACACCGGGCGCGGACGGCCGGCGGCTGGGCTCCGCGTCGATCTCTCGATCGTGGAGGCCGACGGCCGCGCGCGGCTGCTCAAGACGGTGACGACGAATGCCCACGGTCGCTGCGACGCGCCGCTGCTCGCGCCCGGCGAGATGCAGGTCGCCCGGTACGAGCTCGTCTTTCACGTGGCCGCGTACTTTCGCGCCGCCGGCGTCACCCTCTCGGAGCCGCCGTTCTTCGAGCAGGTGCCGGTGCGCTTCGCGATCGCGGACCCGGCCGGTCGCTATCACGTGCCGCTGCTCGTCTCGCCGTACGGCTACGTGACCTACCGCGGGAGCTGAGCCACGCGGGCGTCTCAGTCGAGGACGGCGATGCCCTCGATCTCGACCAGGAAGTGCGGCTCGGCGAGCCCCTGGACGACGACGAGCGTGTTGGCCGGATAGGGCGGCGACGGGAATACCTCGTCACGCGCGGCGGCGACGAGCGGGCGAAAGCCCCAGTGAGTGATGTAGGTCGTCGTCTTCACCAGGTGGCGGAAGCTTCCGCCGTAGTGGGCGAGGATCGCCGCGAGATTCTGGTAGCACCGCCGGGCCTGGGCTCGGGCGTCCCCGAGACCGATCACGGCGCCCGACGGGTCCATCGCGAGCTGGCCCGCGATGTAGAGGGTGTTGCCCACCCGCGCGACGTGGGAATAGTGCGCCTGCGGCGTGTGGACCCCCGGGGGGTTCGAGAGCTCACGCTCCATGAGGCGCCCCCCGCCTCTCGAGCGGGGACACGAGGTCGTCGAGCTCGCGATAGTCGGGCAGCCGGCGCTCGATCGCCCGGCCGTTCCTGAGCACGACGCGGTTTGCCTGCGGGCGCGACAGGAGCTCGCTCCACGAGCGCCCCTCGAAGAGCACGAGATCCGCGGGCATCCCAGGTCCGATCCGGCCCGCGCCGGTCAGGCCCATCAGATCCGCCGGCGTGGCCGTCACCGCTCGGGGCCAATCGCCGAAGGGCCGGTCGAGATGGCCGATGCGCGCGGCCTCGCGGAAGACCTCGAGCATGTCGTGATCGCCGTAGCCGTGAAACGCGTCGCGGCAGTTGTCGCTCGCCACGGCGACACGCACGCGCCGGGCGGCAAGCTCGTGCAGGAGGGTCACGCCGCGCCAGCGCGGCGTCCGTCCGGGCACCCGATCTTGAAGGTAGAGGTTGCACATCGGAAGGCTGATCACGCTGATGCCGGCCTCGACCACGAGATCGAGCGTCTCGGCGACGACGTCGGGCGGCTGGATCGCGAGACTACAGCAGTGGCCGCAGACGACGCGTCCCGCGAAGCGCCGGCGCCGCACCGCGCGCGCCAGATGTGACAGCGCCCGCGCCCCGACGTCACCGCTCTCGTCGCAGTGCAGGTCGACGTCGAGCCCGTGCGCATCCGCCAGCGCGAGCATCCGGTCGAGCAGCGCGTCGATCTCCGGCGAGACGTAGCCGACGGCGCCGAGTATTCCGCTCGCCGCGGCGACACGCTCGGCCAGCGCCTCGCCTTCTCGAGACCCGAAGACCTGGAGCGGGACCAGTGACACGCCCTGCAGCTCGATGCGGCCGGCCCACTCCTTGCGAAGCTCTTCGAACACCGGCCAGGTGATCGCCGCCTGAGGCCCGGCGGAATCGAGGTGGGTGCGGACGGCCCGCGTGCCGTGCGCGAAGCTGCAGCGGAGCCCGAAGTCCATCCGCCGGCGGACGTCCTCGGCCGACCAGTGGGCGGCGCGGTCGGCCATCACCGTTTGGATCGCGCCGCCGAACGTGCCGTCGGGGTTCGGCGCGCGCTCCCATGTGTGGCCCTTGTCGAGGTGCGTGTGAGCATCGATCAGGCACGGCCAGACCTGGCCCCGCCGGAGATCGACACCGACATCTCGGCTGACACGATCAGCGCTCTGGCCGGCGCGCTCGGCGTTGACGCCCGACCCCGGCCCGTCGAGCGCCGCGGCGACATCCACGATCCGCCCGTCTCGCACCGTCAGATCCACGGCGGCGAGCCCGTCCGGCGACACGGGCGCGCCCGGCGGCACGGCGGTCAAGAGCGGCGCGGGCACCGTCGCATTGCGCAGTCGGACGGTGGACTCGCCCGGGACGGCGACGAAGCCGGCGATCGCGTCCATCAGCTTTCACGCTCGGCGGCGCTCTCGTGCCACTTCCGGAGCAGCAGGTGCGATAGCGCGGTCAAGACCGAGAAGATCAGGACGCCTGTGCACGTGATCATGAACAGCGCGGCGAACATGCGCGGGATCTGCATCGTGTACCCGGATTCGAGAACCCGGTAGGCGAGGCCGGACTGCGTGCCCCCCGTCCCGGCGACGAACTCCGCGACGACCGCGCCAATCAGCGCCAGTCCGCCGCTGATGCGGAGCCCGCCGAGAAAGTAGGGCATGGCGCTCGGAAGCCGAAGATGCCAGAAGACCTGCCACCGGCTGGCGCCGTAGAGCTGGAAGAGGTTCAGCAAGTTGTGATCGGCGCTGTTGAGCCCGAGCGTGGTGTTGGACACGATCGGGAAGAACGCGACGAGCCACGCGCAGATGAGCAGCGCCACCGGAATGCTCTTCACCCAGATGATGATCAGGGGCGCGATCGCGACGATCGGCGTCACCTGGAGGATCACCGCGTACGGGAAGAGCGACAGCTCGATCCACCGGGACTGGGTGAACAGGATCGCGATCATGACGCCGGCGACCGTCGCGACGAGCAGAGCCGCCCCCGCGATCGCGAGCGTCACGAGCAGTGATGGATAGAGCGTCCCCCAGTCCTTCACGAGCGTGCGGACGACGAGCAGCGGTCCCGGCAAGATGTAAGGGGGGATCTGGTACAGGCGGACGACGGCCTCCCAGGCCGCGAGCCCCGCCATCCCGACGCCGGCCGGCGGCACGACGAGACGGACGATCCTCCAGAGGCGTTGGCGGCGCGGCCGGGCGGCGGCGGCGCCGGCCCGCGCCGCCTCGAGATCACGCATCTCGACGCCGCCCGCTGCACCCTCGGGACCGACCGACGGGATGCTCGACATCGCGCTAGGCGCGACCGGCCTCGGCCAGCCGCGCCGACACGTTTCGACAGTACTCGTTGTAGAGGGGCGAGGTGCGAAATGACTCGTCCCGGAGCGCCGGTCCCTCGATGGCGACCTCGCCGGCGGTGCGACCGGGGCGGGCGGTCATGATGGCGATCCGCGTCGACAAGTACACCGATTCGTACACGCTGTGCGTCACGAACACGACGGTCCAGCGCTGCCGGGCCCAGAGCGCGAGCAGATCGTTGTCGAGCTTGAAGCGGGTGATCTCGTCCAGCGACGCGAACGGCTCGTCCATCAGGAGGAGGCGCGGGCGCGTGACGAGCGCGCGCGCAATCGACACGCGCATCTTCATCCCGCCCGATAGTTCACGCGGATAGGCCTGCTCGAAGCCGTCGAGCCCGACCATTGCGATCGCCTCGCGCACCCGCGGCTCCGACTCGTGCGGCGCGAGGCCCCGGAGCTTGAGCGGCAGGAGCACGTTCTTCCACACGGTGGCCCACGGCATGAGCGTCGCCTCCTGGAACACGAAACCGATGTCGCCGTGCGGCTGCCCGGGCGCGCCGGCGCTCGACCACTCGATCCGGCCGCGCGAGACCTCGCCGAGCCCGGCCACGAGCCGGAGCACGGTGCTCTTGCCGCATCCGGACGGGCCCAGGAGACTCAGGAACTCGCCTTCGCCGACGTCGAGATCGAGACCGTGCAGCGCCATGACGCCGTTCGAGTAGACCTTGTCGACGTTCCGGAGCCGGACGATCACGTCTTTTTCAGGTGCAAGCCGTGCTTCTTGTTCACGAACCTGAGCGTGTAGGCGCGGGTGAGATCGAGGTCGGCCGCATAGAGGCCGGCCTCCACCATCGTGGCGTGGAAGTCCTTCCACCGCGCGCTGGACATGGCGCCGATCCCGAGCTTGTCGGCATCGCCGGAATCCACCAGGCCGTGCCGCTTGATGGCGGCGAGGCTGTAGGCGATCTGGTCGTCGGTCATCTCCGGGTTGTCCTTCTTGATCCACGCGTGCGCCGGGGTCGGATCGCCGTAGAGATAGCTGTACCAGCCCTCGATCGTCGCGTTCACGAACCGCTGCACGACCTCGGGCTTCTCGTTGACGAGCTTCCACGAGGTCTCGATCGTCGTGGCATAGCTAGAGTAGCCGGCGTCCGCGAGCAGATGGACGACGATCTTCGCGCCGGCCCGCTCGATCTTGTACGGCTCACTCGTCACGAAGCCCTGCTGGATTGCCGACTGGTCGGCGAGGAACGGCGCCATGTTGAACGTGTAGGTCCGGATCTGATCGTCGGTGTAGCCGTACTTCACGCGCAGGAACTGCCAGTACCCGGCGCGCGCCACCGGCGAGATCATGATCGGCTTGCCCTTCATCGCCGTTAGCGAGTCGTTGCCCTGGCCGGCGTGGGCGATGAGCACCTGCGGATCCTTCTGGAAGATGGTGCCCACGCATACCATCGGGATGCTGTTCTTCACGTAGTTCAGCGCGCTGAAGCAGTTCGAGCCCATGTTGAAGTCGATCGCGCCCGCCGCGAGGAGCTGCGGATGGTTGATCTGGGGGCCGCCCATCCGGATCGTGACGTCGAGATCGTACTTCTTGTAGATTCCCGTCGCGACCGCCTGATAGTAGCCGCCGTGCTCGGCTTGGGCCTTCCAGTTGGTGCCGAACGTCAGCTTGTCCACTCCCTGCGCGCGCGCGGCGCGCCGGACGCCCACCAGGGTGTCAGCGAGCACGAGGGCGGACGTCGCGAGGAACGATCGGCGCTTCATGGCTCGGCTCCTAGGATTCCTTCGGGGCTAGACGAATCTCGCGCTTGGGGCTCCGGTAGATCGCGTCGAGCAGCTCGGCGAGGCGCGCCGCCTTCGCCTCGCACATCAGCTTTCCCTTCTCCGGCGACGAGCGGTGCGGGTTGCCGATTGCGCCCGTCTTCGACAGATCCGAGGCGACCCACGCCTCGATCGCGTCGTGGCCCTTGAACGAGTAGCCGATGTCCGGCGCCGGATCGAAGACGTAGCCTTCGGCGCGGTCCATGTGGACGAGCGCCGGAGTCAGGTGCCGGACCATCGAGGTCTCGGAATCCCCGGAGTGCATGGCGATGGCGGCTTCCTCGGGCGCGACGAGACCCGGCACCTGGCCGATGCCGCCGAGAAAGATCTTGAAGACTCGCAGGTCGGTCTCGATCCGGAGGTCGCGGAAGAAGTCGTCCAGGGTTCCGACGTTGCCGCCGTGGCTGCCGAGCAGCACGAGCTTCGCGAATCCGCTCCGGGCCACCGACGCGGCCAGGTCGCGGAGCACCATGCGCAGGGTCTCGCCGCTGAAGGTCAAGGTCCCCGGGAACGTCGTGTGCTCCGTGCTCTTCCCGAAGTTGGTCGGCGGCAGGGCGAGCACGGTCACGTCGTCGGGCAGCCGCGCCAGCGCCGTGCCGAGCAGCTCCATGCCGACGAGCGTGTCCGTGATGAGCGGCAGGTGCGGGCCGTGCTGCTCGACGGCGCCGACGTTGATGACGGCCGTCGCGTTCGGATCGCGCTTGGCGATCGCGTCGATCTCCTGCCACGTGTAGTACGCCCAGTACCGGCGCGGCGGGATCGAGCCGTGGAGTCCGGTGCCGATGGTCGCGGGCAGATCTTTCAGCATGGGGACCTCACACGCCGGCCGGGATCGGCCGGCTCGCCGGCATCCGAGCCGCGAGCGCCGGCCGGACGTCGGTCCAGAAGCGTCCGAGCTGCTCCAGCGTCTCCGCGCGCCGCATGCCGGGCAGGTGGGGGAAGATCACGAGCGCTTCGAAGCCGAGCTCGTCGTGCATCGCGAGCAGCGTGTCGCGCGCGTGCTCGGGTGTGCCGACGATCCACGACTTGCCGGCCATGCGCTCCTCGAGCGTGAAGGGGCCGCGGCCGGCGAGCGCGGTGTTGCGCCGGACGATGTTCGGCCACAAGAGCTTGGTCAGCTCGTCGTGACCGCGCCGCGCGGTTCGGATCGCCTCCGCCGTCGAGTCCGCGACGTGCAGCTGCACCTGGAGCACGCGGTCCTCGCCTGAGCGTAGCCGGGTCCCGTGCATCTCCTCGACCAGCGCGCCGTATCGCCGCCACCACGGGACCATCCGCTCCCACGGATGATTCGCGAGGACGGCCACGTGACGCTGGCGCGCGGCGTACGCCAGCGTGTCCTCGCTGCTGATCGGCTGGTAGATGCGCACCGGCGCATTGATCGGCCGCGGGACCAGGGGAAACTCGCGGACGGGCTCGCCGCGGAACGTCAGGCCCTCCGGCGGGATCGTGTAGTGCCGGCCGCGGAAGGCAAAGCGCTCGTTCGACGTCGCCGCCTTGAAGATCGCGACCTGCTCCTCGAAGACGTCGCGGTTCCTGACGTCGTCGGCGTTTCCGCCGTAGCCGACGTTGACCCCGAACACGTTCGACTCTCGCTCCTCGGTGCCGCGCCCGAGGCCGCAGAGCAGCCGCCCGCCGGAGAGCACGTCGGCCAGGGCGTAGTCCTCGGCGAAGTGGATCGGATGCCACGCGGTCAGCACGTGAATCAGGGCGCCGAGCCGGATGCGCTGCGTGTGCTGCGCCAAGACGGCGTTGAGCAGCACAACGTTGGGGACGACCTCGAACCCATGATTGTGGAAGTGGTGCTCGGCCGTCCAGAACGAGTCGTAGCCGAGCCCGTCGCATGCCTTGGCGTACGCGATCAGATCGCTGTAGACGCTCCGGTAGTCCTCCTGGCCGTAGCTCCGCTGGTGGGCCGGCGGTCCGTCCACTCCCGCATCGTGCATATCCACGGTCCCGTAGAAGAACGCGCCGAAATGCATCTCGATCTCCCGTCCGGCCGTTGCGCGCTTGTCGCCGCATGAGCAGGCCGACCTGTCGATACCGTGGCTCGGAGATACAACAGAAGGCGGATCAGCGCAACACGCCGCAGCCGAAGACTCGCGCGCCGCAGTCGCGCCGCGCCGCGCGATTGCTCACGCGCTACGCACCGTGGCCCGCCTGACGATGGGTCTCGCTTATGCGTTGAGCACTCGGCGGCGTGAGCGACGCGCGCGCCATC
>Ga0075425_100003229_pt1 | contig 16510 bp, 13 predicted proteins | sample SoiMethybrSBSTD4_FD_75300 | JGI IMG/M metagenome (GOLD analysis project Ga0075425, IMG submission 75300) | Bulk soil microbial communities from a Populus tree surrounding site in Tennessee, USA - Soil MetaG P. TD hybrid SBSTD4 | ecosystem: Environmental > Terrestrial > Soil > Tree plantation... | reverse complement strand
GGGCGCGGCATCCTCGACGTAATCAAAGAAGCCCATAGCGGAACTCGCATCGAAAGAACCATCCGGGACTGCGTCCGGGAACAAACCGGCGCGAAACTCGCAGCGATCCGCAACTGAATATCGGCGCGAGTGCTCAACTGCAAGCTCAATCATTGCCGCAGCGAAATCGACACCCACCACTCGAGTCGCGCCGCGCTGCGCGTAGGCTATACAGTATCTTCCAGACCCGCAGCCGACATCCAGCACGCTCTTGCCCGCAAGTGGTTCGAGCAAATTGAGAGTGAGATCGAACCGCCTTCGAACAACGCCTCTCCACACTTCGTCAACCCATCGCGTAATTGCGCCCTTGTCGTCTTCGTAGATAGCATCGAAGCGGCGCGCATCGGCGTGAAAATGGCTGCGAACCCTTTGTTCAACTGACACCGAGCACCTCACTCATTGGGACAAACTTGAAGTCACGCAGCAACCGTCGAAAACGGTCTTCGGTCCTCTGTAAATTGAAATAGTGGGTGAGCGAGATCCGCCGCGGCAGCGAAATGCGCGGATGATCAGGGTCGAGCTCCCACGGATGGACGTAGAAGACCGCGGGGCGTCCCTTGCCGTTTACCGCCCGAAAAGCACGTCGCGTCAAAGCGTACGGATAAATGCGAAAGTAAGCGCCTCCGGCAATCGGCACATTGCGACCCCAGAACTGCCAGGTTGAAATCGGAAACTCTATTAGCCTTCGTTTTCCTGCATCAACCTCGTACGGCCAACGAGGGGCGTCCGCGATGCCGTAGCGATAATTCAACACGGGAAAGACACTCGAATCGTAGCGAATGCCCAATTCACCTAACACCTCAAACGCCCATAACGAGTCTCGAGTGATCGAGAAGAACGGCGCTCGGTGCCCCAACACGCGCTGACCGGTGATGTCCTCCAGAAGTTTGATCGCTCGCCCCATCTCGCGTCGAAACAGATCAGGGGTCTGTCGATATATAAGCGTATGCGAGTAGCCATGAGTTGCGATCTCGTGTCCGGCAGCCGCAATCTCTCGCACAATCTCCGGATGATGCTCCGCCACATAGCCAAGTATGAAAAACGTAGCACGAGTTTTAGCATCGTCGAGAAGCCGCAACAGCCGACGGCCTGCGGGAACGATGCGGTCCTCGTAGCCGGCCCATTCGGTATGTGGAATCTCGAGGCCCTGATACCAATCCTCAAAATCGACGGTCAGGGCATTGCTGATTGATTTCATTCGATATCTCTGCTCAGTCGATAAATTCTCGGTGCCAAAGCTCTAACATCAGCAGCGTCCAAAGCTGAGGCGCATAGTCGCGCCGTCCATTGGCATGCTGATCGACGAGTCGACGAACTACGTCCGGAATAAAATAACCTCGCCCCAGCGCCTTATCAGAAAGAATGGTGTCCGAGAGAAACCCTTTCAGTTCGCCTCGAAACCAGTGGCTGATCGGAACGCCAAATCCCATTTTCCTACGTATCAGAGTCTCATCCGGTAGCAATCCTCGCAGCGCGCGCTTCAGTATGAACTTCGTCGTTAATCGTCGAAGCTTGTACCGGGCTGGCAGGCTTGCGGCGAACTCCATAACGTTCTGGTCCAGGAAAGGCGCGCGTGCTTCGAGCGACACCGCCATGCTTGCGATATCGACTTTTACGAGCAGATCGTTCGGCAGATAGTTTGAGGTGTCAGCCATCATCAAGCGATCGACAATGTCCAACTCACCGTTACCCTTGAACCATGGCCGCATATAGGTGACCGGCGAGGCTACGGCGGTCCGGCCTCGAAACTCTCGCGTGTACAATTCGGCCTTCATTTCCTCGCTGAAGCCACAGATCAGACTCAGATACCGTTCAGTTCGTCCTTGCCCCATCACGCCAAGCAGCCTGCGTACTCTTCCGTAGGGTGAACGCGTAGCACTGGCCGCCGGTAGCCCCGCTATCGCAGGCTCCAGGACTCGCTCTTTCAGGACGCGGGGCAAGTGATTGTAGCCTTCGGCGATCCGCATTGCCGCGTAGCGTTCGTAACCGGCGAAGCATTCGTCGCCCCCGTCACCACTGAGCGCGACAGTGACGTGCTCGCGAGTCATTTTTGACAAGTAATAAGTGGGAAGCGCGGATGAATCGGCATACGGCTCACCGTAGTGCCGAACAAGAGAGGGCAACACTTCCAGCGCGTCCGGTCTGACGACAAATTCATGATGCTCAGTACCCAGGCGCTGTGCTATCTGTCGGGCGTGCTCGATTTCGCTGAAATTCTGCTCCTCAAATCCGATCGAAAAGGTTTTGACGCGTTCAGTTGAAAGCTCAGTCATCAGCGCGACTATCGCGCTTGAATCTATTCCGCCCGAGAGGAACGCGCCGAGCGGCACGTCCGACATCAACCGCACGCGCACGGCGTCTCGCAACAACGCTACGGTTCGCTCCGCAGCCTCTTCCTCGCTCACGGCGATCTTCCTTGAGAAGTCCAGCGACCAATAACGGTTAGTCTCAACAGCGCCGTTTTGCCAGACGAGAACGTGACCGGGTTCAAGTTTCTGAATAGCAGTGAATGCCGTCTGAGGCGCGGGCACGCACATGAACGACAGGTAACTATTCAACGCCTCGAAGTTGATTTCGCGCGAAACGTCGGGATGTCTCAGTAGCGCTTGGAACTCGGACGCAAAGATCAGCTTACCGCCAACCATCGCGTACAGCAGCGGCTTCTTCCCAACGCGATCCCGGGCTAACAAAAGGCGCTGCTCTCGTGCGTCCCAAAGAGCGAAGGCAAACATGCCGCGCAGATGTTTAGGTACGTCGACGCCATATTCTTCGTAGGCGTGAACGATCGCCTCGGTATCGCTCTGGGTGTAGAATTGATGACCCTTTGCTTCCATCTCGCGGCGAATTTCCGGATAGTTGTAAATCTCGCCGTTTAGCACCACCCAAACGGTTCCGTCCTCGTTGTGAACAGGCTGCTTTCCTGTCTGGAGATCGATAATCGCCAGCCGCCTCATCCCGAGTCCTGCCGAGGCGCCGCCCTGAAATTGGCCTCCAGAGCCTGATCCACGGCTTATGAAGTAACCTTCGTCGTCAGGTCCTCGATGAACTATAGCCGCGCACATATCGCGAAGCGCTGCTTCATCTGACGGGCTGGCGCTTGAATCGACGATGCCGACAATTCCACACATTTTGCTTCATCCAATCCGGATCTATGATCTTGAGCCGGTGTTGCCCACCAATGGTTGTGGCAGCGGAACACTTGAAACCGTTCGAAACGGGACAGGTTGTCTTGGTCGGCGCTTGCTGAGCTTCGCAGTTCGCCTCAGCTCCAGCCCGATTGACATAAACACAAAGAAGAAGATGTAGAGCTGCGAACGGTGTCTGTATGCAGTGCCGGAGTTCGATTCAAACAATGCGAATGCCAGCGTAAGGCCAACGACAAACGTGCAGACCACAAAAGCCTGCCGCAGGTGGTTTCTGATGACGAACCAGAATCCCTTAAACATCATTGGCATAAGCAACCACCAGGCTATCAACTCAGGCAGAGTTATGAGCTGCCTGAAATTGGTAATCATCCATGGAAATGGCGCCAGCAAAACGTACAACACGCCCACCGGCAGGAATCCAATTGCCGCGTTGGGGTCGGTGATGTCCACGTCACCGCCGAAGCCGCTGTTCGCCGCCTTGGCGTTCCATTCTCGCGATCGCTGTACCTTCTGAACGTCCAACGCTTGTTTCGCGGTCTCTCCCGCTCCAAAGTAGCTGAAGGCCAACCCAATGATGACTACCATTATTCCGCCCTGCAGCGTTCGCAAGGGACTGAATTTCTTTCTGGTGGTGAATAGCAACGCGCCCGCGATGGCCGTGAACATGATATAGGACATATAATGCCGCAACGTGTAGAGGCACACGAGAGACACTAATAACAAAATGAAGCTCTTGATCTCGACCTTCGTGCACACTCTCAGAGTGAACAGTATGCATAACGCCAGGCACAGCACGATCGGTCCGTCTTTCAATTCCTGTGAGCTCCAAAGAATCAACGACGGTGAGAAAGCCGTCATAATTGCCACTGATCGCGCAACTCGGATGTTCGGGTAGACAAGCATTGCGATCTGGTATCCGGCGATGCACACCGCGGCTCCAAATGCGCAGTTCATCAGTTGTACTGCCAAAGGATTTTGGCCGATTGAATAGTAGACCGCCGCCACGAAATAAAACATTCCGAACCCTGATCGGCCCGGGCTACTGTAGTTGAGTAGCCAGGCGGCGTTCGGATCAACCAACCCCTTCCACGATTGCGCCAACGCATAACCGAATCCATCATAAGAGATCGCATCGCCGCCCAGGAAAGCCTGAAGATTCCTGGCGTAGACTACATAAGCCAGGAAATATCGGACGGAGAGCGCGGCTATGAATATTCGCAAGAGGAACCGTTGATCCGCGGTACGGCTCCGTAAGATGATCCACACACACGCAAGCGCCGGAATTATCCCAACCAGGACGGCAAGGTAGAGATCCGTTGAAACGACGACATCATTGCCCAACTGCAGCGATCCCCAGACAACCGCTACTATAAAAATCGCTAAAATGATTTTATTCCGCATAAACTAACTGCCAAGCGGGTCTAATGACTTAAGATTCGAACCTGAAGAAAGGCCCATTAATTTACCAAACAGCACTCACATCACCGAACCAAACCACGTGATTCCAATTCCAGCGTTGCACGCTCTACACTATCGAAAGGCTGTTGCGCCCTCACCCATTCCAGAAGCTGCGGAATCCCGTCATTCACCGACACACGCGGCTCGAATCCGAGTAACTGTCGTGCTTTGGATATGTCTGAATAGCAATGACGGATGTCGCCCTCTCGGAATCGGCCGACCGTCTCCGGCTCGATCGCGACTCCCAAACCTTCACTGAGCAGCTCCGCCATTCGTCTCACGCTGGTCGCTATTCCAGTCCCAACGTTGATGCTCTCAAAGTTCGCCGCGTCGGACTCCATCGCGAGAAGGTTGGCCTGAACTATATCGGAGACGTGCGAGAAATCGCGGCTTTGAAGTCCGTCCTCGAATATCAACGGCGGCTGTCCGTTAAGCAGCCGAGAAGAGAAGATAGCAGCGACACCGGTGTACGGATTAGAAAGCGCTTGTCGTGCGCCGTATACATTGAAATATCTCAGCGCGACTGTCGGAATTCCGTAAGCCCGCCCCGTGATGATGCAGAGCTGCTCCTGGTCCTGCTTTGTCACGGCATAGACCGAGGCCGGATCAAGAGGTTTTGTTTCCGGAGTCGCTACCGCCTGAAGAGCCGCCTGGCATTTCGGACATCGCATTTCCCAGTCGCGCGATTCAAGCTGCGCAATCCCTCTCAGCGTTGGGGCAACTGGGCCGCATTCGCCGCACAGGTAGGCACCTTCCCCGTAAATCGACATCGACGACGCGACGATCAGCTTCCTGATCTGTCCGCGACGAGCAACCAGCGCCTCGAGCAATGTCGATGTTCCGAACGTGTTCGCGCCAACATAACGTTCGATCTCGTACATCGACTGACCAACACCGACTTCCGCAGCCTCATGAAAGACAACTTCAACGCCGTTAAGCGTCGAATCAACCAGAGCACGGTCGCGAACGTCTCCTCGAACTACCTCCACATCCGAAGGCAACTCAAATGGTGAGTCGCGGTGCACCTGGTCAACAAAAGAGTCCAGTACTCGAACTCGCTCGCCGCGTCGAAGCAATTCTTCGACAAGATGAGATCCAATAAAGCCAGCACCGCCAGTTACAAGAATCATATTTTGCTCCGCTAAACCATATAAATGACTTAAGCTGGCCTATTTCCAGCAGAAACGCGCTTGATTACCCATGTTTTGAATACCCGATTCAGATAACGCCTACTTCACCATCGTCTCTAGCGCTTTCCGCCACTCTTGCCGCTGGTTTGGTACCAGGAGTAAGTCTCGAGCCCCAGATGCGCTTCGAGGAACGGTATTCTTCCACGGTCTGGTGGACAACGTTGACGAAGAGTTCTGCGCACCGCTTCATCGAATATCTGTCCTCAACAGTCCGTCTTCCCATCAGCCCCAACCGGCGTCTAAGCTCGGCGTCATCCACAAGCATCTGAAAACATGAAATCCATTCATCAATGCTTGATGCGAGTAAGCCGTTCTCACCGTGCTGAATTACTTCGCTGTTGGCGCCAACGGGAGAGCAAATAGTCGGCACACCTATGGCCATATACTGAAGCGCCTTCAGCGCGCATTTACCTCGCGCCCATTCATCATCCGGGATTGGCATTATGCCGATATCGAGGCGCGATAAATCTTCTACTTCGGTTTCAGGCGACCAGGGTTGCCATACATAAGGTATTCCAGGAAGCACCGGTTCCCGATCTGAGATTACTCGGAATTCCACGTCGCGCAGAGAGACAAGTTTATGGACAACCGGTGCAAACATCTCAAGATGAGTTTGCGACGTTGAACTCCCCGTCCAGCCAATCACGATTCTGTGGTTAGTACGGTGCTTTATGGCCTGCTGGTACTGTGTGGTATCTATGCTCGTCGGAATTACGGTGACTCGCGAATTGTACTTACGCGCGTAATCCGCTAAATACGTGTTACCGACGACAACGTGATTACTAAGACGACAGATGGTCCTTGTCTTACCCGGGAACTTCAACCACCCGAAGTGCCGATTGGCCTCGGTCGTGTGAAGCTTGAAGATTGCGTCGTCAAAATCATATATAACCGGCCGCCCTAGCAAGTTCACTAAACGCTCAATCGTCGCCGGTCCTGCAATGCAGGCCGCTCGATGGATCAGAACAGCATCATATCGACGACTCTTAACGGCATCCCCAAGCCGGCGAAGGAACCGATTTATGTTCGCCGCGGCCTTGGTTGCCAGGTGGCCTGGCTTGTGCAGCATGCCCATCAGTTCCTTATCGGCGAATGGAAAGAGATCGACCGATACGCCTTTCGCCCTCAAGTGGGGCATCCACTGCTCGATTCGAAAACGCTGGCTAGGTGTAGTATCAGGTGGATATGGAACCAGAGCACAGACGGAAATCTCTCTGTCGCGAATTCGCATAGTTTGTTTCTAGAGCCGCGCAACCTCGCAAGGACTAAGCGCAGTGAAAAGATAGTTCAACCAAACGGGATGGCCCTCGATTCGATCTCGTAATACAGGGCCATCGGGTGTAAGAAGAAACGCACGGTATCCAATCGAGTCGAGGACATCCTGTAGCGGCTGCTCGCTTCCGCGCCCCTTCAGTACTTCGCAAATGATGAGTGTTTGATCGCGCTGAATTGTCTCAAGCATTCCGCTGAGCACCTGCGGTTCGGTGCTCTCAGTGTCGATCTTAACCAGGTCTATACCGTGCAATCCGTTCTCACGTACAAAGCTGTCCAGTTTTATGACTGGAACCGTAAAGCTGGAGAGTCCATCTGTTGATTTCATGAAATCGTATGACAGACTCGAGCTGCACGGCATTTCAGTAGCCGCGCAGAAGAATTCGGCGCTCCCGTCTAGATCACTGACGGCAGCTGAAACGGTCCGTACGTTTTCCAGTTTGTTCAGCTCGACGTTTCTTTCAAGTCTCTTGAAAGCGTCCGGAAGGGGTTCGAACGCGTAGACTCGCCCGCGCGGATTTGCGTGCGCCGCAAGCAAGGTAAACAATCCAACATAAGCGCCGATGTCGAAAGTGATCCGGGCGCGCATTGCGAGCCTAAAGAAGAGCGGCACGGTTTCGGGTTCATAACCGCTCCACCCTCGCCAATACACCTGATTCGATACCCAGTCGTCTGCGCGAGACCACAATCGGAGAGTGCTTCCATTCGGAAGCCGAGAGCTGACTGCCCCGACGCGATGAAGGTGCTTGATCACCATCTCAGATTGCACACCCGCGGAGCCCAAAAGAGCGCGGACGGCCGAAGTCGCGAGCATGTTTAGAGGTTGTGAAACACGAAGTCTCTTGAGAGAGCCTTTTATCCGGCCGGTCGTCAACTCGCTTTTAGCAACACGCGTCGATCCCATGTGTAGTCTTATTAGTACCCTGCTGTCAGCCACGACGGCCAACTAGCGGCGAGTCAGGTGGACAATGAAGATTCGATGTCTTGATGCCCCTGCCGCGATCCTTTGGCGGACAGCATATGGTAAAGGTCCACTTGGCGCTCACAAGCCGGCTCAAGAGCATAGTGTGCTTCTGCCGCCCGACGGCAACGGGCGGGCAAGCCGCTGTCTTCCAACAAACTCTTCAACTCCCGGGCGGCACGACGAAAAGCATCGTCAGAATTCTCAGCGACTATAATGCCGACTCGCTCTCGCCGAATGATGTCGTCAGTGTCGCTGACGTTTGGCGTGGTGACGACCGGCAGTCCCATTGCCCAATACTCCCCGATCTTTGTTGGCGAACAGCCGTGCTCGCTTAGGCCTTGTGAAAGAAAGAACAAACCTGCATCCTGATCCGCCAACTTAGAAGGCATTGCCGGATAAGGGACCGACTCGACGGACCAGAAATCATCACGAAGGCCGCCTTGCCTGAGCATCGAAGCAATGAGACTCGGTTCGTGACGCGTCAGAACGCGTAGATGCACCGGGCCTACCTCGCGCGACGCGGCCGCGACAAATCTACCCGCCTGATCGAGGATGTAGCGGCCGCCGACGCTGCCGATGTAAACGAAGCGCATGGTTTTCTGACGATCGCGCGGCTTCGATTCCTCCGGTCTGAAGAGGCTTAGATCCACGCAACTCGGAACGACGATCACTGGCGTTTCCCTGCGCCGAACGGCGGGCATAGCTTCTATGATGTTCCGGCCACGATGCGACATAGTGATAATGCCGTTGGCGATTGAGTACATTCGGCGCTCCAGGTACTTCGCTATCCGATGCGGCGCCGAATTCACTCTCCACACTCCGCCATCCACTTGTTCATCCGGATAGAACCCTTCGTTGTGATAAACGAGTTTGGCTCCCAGCAACGGAGCGAGGGCGAGTCCCATTAGACCGCCCACAAATGTGCGAGCGTGAATAACGTCTGGCCTTCGGACTAACCCGGAACGAATACCGCGAGAAACGCCCTGAACAACATCGTATAAGGTTGCTGGCAGCTTTGGCCGCTTATGATAACGAAGCGGGATCCAGGTTGCGCCAGACTCACTGAGGTCCGCTCTGATCTTTGCAACCTGAATTTTGTCTATTAAATCTCCAGGTTTTTCGAAGGTTATCAAGGTCAGCTCTGTGCCCAGATTAGCTAACCTCTTGACGGCGGGTACCACCAGCGATTGGCCCAATGGTTCCGCAGCTCCCCAATAAACGATGTAAAGCACCTTGGGTCTAGCTTTAGCAATCATTTGGTCTAAACAGTCCCGACGGAGTTGTTCGGCCGAAGACGAGCGGCCATACGAATGGGAAACGACATTAGATAACCAGCTTGCCGAAAGTCCATCGAGATGGCGCGGGCGGCACACCGCGCGAAGTCCCGATAGAGTTTGGCTTGAAAGTATGTTCCCGCCAGCACCATATAATTTCGAGCAAACGCGGCGCGGCGACGTGCACGTTGCACTTCGGTCAGCTCAGGCATCGCGAAGCCCTTTTCGAGCACTCGCAGGCTGTCTCTCTCAAGCAGCCCCGCATTCCGGCTCATGTTCGCGTCGTGCCGTCTGTACGTAACAAGCGACTCATCAAGGTAAAGAAAATCTGTCTGTGATGCTATTCGCACCCACATGTCCCAATCAGCGCACTGGCTTGTTTCCGGGTCAAACCGGCCGGCCACTTTAAACAGTGACCGTTCACACAAGACGGTTGAGGGGGTCCCAACTATGTTCCCGCGCAGCAGCAAGTCTTCAATTGTCGGTCCACCTCGTTTGCTTCGTCGCGTCTCAAGCGGAGACAACTGGCTATCACCAACAATAAAAGCACAATAGCAGGCATGGTAATCGCGATTCTGATCGAGTGCGCTTAGTTGACGTTCCAATTTGTGTTGACCCCACGCATCGTCAGCATCGAGAAACGCAACGTAGCGGCCGCGGCTCTCGTCAATACCGCGATTGCGAGCCCTCGATACTCCACCGTTCTCCTGGCGTATGTAGCGGACAGGCCTCGAGTATTGACGCATCAGCGACGCTGTATCGTCAGTCGAGCCATCGTCAATCACCAAAACCTCGAAGTCCCTGAACGTTTGCGCCAACACGCTGTCAATTGCGTCGCTCAGATAACGAGCCGAGTTATACGTGGGAATGATCACCGAGACTTCGGCCATGGGCTCCTTCAACCATTGTGTTCGAGGTCTTGAGATACACGTTTTCGTAGGCGCGTACCATTTCTTCAAACTTAAAGCGGTTTGCTATCTTGTCCCGGCCTCGGCCAGCGAGTGACCGCAGCCTTTCAGGATGATTGAGCAGTTCGGCAATTGCGACGGCAAGTGCTCCGCTATCGGCGGGAGCAACTAAAACACCGTCAATTCCGTCCTCGATTATTTCGGGAATGCCCCCGATGCGCGTCGCGACTACCGGCGTGCCCACGTACAGAGCTTCCGCGAGCACCAAGCCAAATGCTTCGGCGAGGCTGGGAAGAATCACCAGGTCGGCGCCAGCCATTAGGTCGGGCGAGTCTTTGCGGAAACCCAGGAACGAGACCATCTCATCGCAGCCGAGCGCACGGACCTCCCTTTTGTAGGCCGCCTCAAACGGACCAGTTCCTGCGACAAGTAACTTCACCGGCCGATCCACCATATTCCGGAGTTTTGGGAGTGCCTCAAAAAGATAGTGATGCCCCTTCTCAGGGTGAAGCCTTGCGACAATCAACAGCAGATGAGCGTCATCGCAATCGAACTCGCGGCGGATCCGTCCACGAGCGTCCGATCCAGAAGGCTCGACACGCGAAAAATCGATCCCGTTAAGCACGACGTGGATCTTGTCACGCCTCGCTCCCTCCACCTCGATCATATGATCAGCGGTGTGCTGCGACACTGCGATCACAGCGTGACTCAGTTGCGTGCAGAATCGATCGAGACGCGAATGCCAATGCTTGTAGATGCGAGTGTGATAATCCGAATAGTGGCGCGTCATCACGCGGGTCGGCGTACGGGCAAGCGTCCCAGCCAGCAATCCGACCACCGAAGGCTCAAACAGATGTGTGTGGAGGATGTCGATGCTTTCCCGTTTGAGGAAACGAGCGAGTCGAATCATTCCGGTGGGATATTGCACGCGACTGCGGCAGTCGCAGCTGAAGCACTCAATTCCTTGAGACTCCATATGCTCTCGGAGCCACTGCGCCATCGGATTGAGCGTTCCGAAAAACATCCGGTAGCGATCGCGGTCGTGCCATTTCGCAAGCTGCGGAAAAAATCCGCTTGTGTCGCTATCTTGAGCAAAGTGCAAGATGTGTTGCATAAATCGGCGTCACCGATCAGCTCCCATATAAGAACCCGCCGCCAGCTTTGGACGAATAGCCGCTTGTGGATCGCCCGGCGCTGACAGCTTCAGCCCCTTTCGATAACCTCGAAGTATATGCACGCCCAGCAAAAGCCTATAAACCCTGTCCAAAACTCGACCGTTTGGCGCCAAGCGCTCCAGCAGCGAGGCAATCGCGAACCCAAGCGCTACAAGGGGCTTTGCTGCGAGAATTCGCTTGACGAGCTTGCGTAGGCTTAGCAACAAAGCCTCGCGATCTAGGCGCATCGGTCCATTTAGTCGATCTCGCTCGATATTCTCCGGCAAGGCCGGATAGCGTTGGCAGAACGGAACCATCTTGAAACTCCCCCACTCTGCACGACGACAGTAGCTGCGAATGTCGAGCGCGTCGTCCCGATGTACTGCTTCAGCTTCGGGAACAAAAGCGATTCTCCCGGCTACTGCAGTGTGTCGAAGAGCGAAATCCTGGTCCTCACTGCTGGATATCGACGGATCGAATCCGCCAAGCTGCGCAAAACTATCCTTCGCAATCGACATGTTAGCCGCCGTGCAAAAATTGGCGGCTTGCGTTAGACCTCTATTGTGCGGCACGGCGTTCTGCTCAAGTTTCTGCCGAAATCTGGCGAAAGGCTCTGCCATCGCTTCATTCGGCAGACGAACGGCTCCGACTGCGAGGACATCCGGCCATTCGCTATGAGCGCGCAGATGCGCAGCGACAAAATCGGATTCAACACTTATGTCATCATCGATGAAGATTAACAGCTCGCCTGTTGCGATTGCCGCGCCTCTGTTCCGTGCCGCTGAGCGCTCGAGGCCTTCTGTACGTTCAAGCCTGAGCTTTGGACCCCCGTCGCTCGCGCTTATGACAACAGGCGGCATTGAGCCATCGTCCACGACTACGACTTCGAACGCCGCAGCATCCAGCTGCTGTCTCTTGAGGCCTGCAAGCGTGTCAAACAATTTATCGGGCCGATTATGCGTTGGTATGATTACGCTAGCTTTGACCTTATTCATGACTTTGTTCCTGAAATTGCCAGCGTTCCGCGCAATGAGCGATAGCGCGAGTACAATTTTGTAGGACCCGCCGAACCACACAGCAATGCCCAGAAGGTCGGTCTGGTGAGCATCATTGAGTCTGCAAGCGCTGCGTACCACAGATTATTCAGAGCCACCAATCTCTTGGCTTGCAGCAGCGCCTGTTCAGCGAAGTACATGTGCCGAAGGCTGAGCGCCGAATACGCTTGTCGACGGAGTCTGCTGCGTCCGTTCTCAACTGAGACTCTCGCCAGTGCCTCGCTCAGAATTAGCCTCTCTTGCCGGCCATTTGTCGCGGCGTTCAGGATCTCCGCAGTTCCACTTGCATCGTGTTCTCGATAAGCCGACAGCGGCTCACTCACAAAGTAAGCCGCGCTGTGTTCAGCAAGTCGAAGTGTCCACTCCCAGTCGTGTCCCCAGGTCAGATCCGTGCGAAAGAGCCCTGCATTTTGTATCGACGATCTCCGAACCATTAATGAGGGCGGAGAAATGAGGCAACCCGATAGAAGAAATTCGAATAATTCACCGCACAGGAAGGACCGGTCTTCTTCCCACTGACTCTTGATAGAAAGTATTGCACCATCGCGATCGACAACCTTCACCGCTCCAAAAACGAAGCCCAATTCCGAAGAACTACTTAGCCTTTCCGCTCTTTCGGCCAAAAAACCCGGGAGTATGTAGTCATCTGCGTGTAGCAGTGTGTTGTATTCGCCTTTCGCCTCTCGAAGACACCTATTGAAATTACCCGCCTGGTTAGTCAGCTCCTCGAATCGGACATAGCGTATTCGCACATCATCGTAACTCTGGCAGATCTTCGGCGTTTCGTCGGTGGATGCGTTATCGCAGATCACCAATTCGAAATCAGTGAAGTCTTGCGCGAGCACACTTTCAATCGCCTGGGGCAAATACCGCGCGGTGTTGTGGGTTGGAATGCAAACGCTGATTCTCGGCATGGTTTCAAACAGCTACAGCTAGACCCAAATGCTCAGCGACTCGGGCCGCCACTTTGCGCCCGCTCTCCATCGCCTCGAAACTCCAGTGATAACCCCACTCCCCGAATCGACCGCAGGGGTAAAGTCCGACCGTCTCCATCCACGTGTGGATGGTGCGGAGGCTCGGCTCCCGATTGAAATCGAATACTACGTACGCGTAGGGGATGTTGATTTGGTCTTCTACTACGATGCGATCCGAGCTTTGCAAAATACCAGTGCGCCTGAGCGAATCGATGACACGCTCAACTAGCCGGTCCTCGTCAAGGGGCTTGCGTCTAGAGTAAGCGATCTCGCACGAGATCGAGCTATGCCCCGGCGGAGCATTGTCGGGCGCGAACTTCGACGGAAAGCTCACGCGGAAGAAGGGAATGTCATGATCGTAGAAGTAAGCCCAATGTCCAGGCCCAACGTCCGGCCGCGCAATCCCGAGGTTTACGCAACGAATCGACGTCCACATCAACTTCGCGGCTGCTTCACGCACCTCGTCGGGCGCATCCACAGTAAGCCACACGAGCGCCGGCAACGGGATCGTCGAGATTGCCGCAGTGTAGTTCCGCACCGTGCCATCCGCGAAGGTTATGAGTCGCAGCCGCGTGTCTATCGTTGACACCGCACAACCAAGCCGCACATTCGAGGCACCCGACGCCAGCGGGTCAATAATGCGGCCGAAGCCGCCACTTGCGGGATAAGAGAAATCGGTCAGGTAGTTCAGCTCTTGCGGATCGGGATCGATCGCGCCTCGCAAAACCTGCTCGAGCGAAGGCCGAGAGATTCGCCCGCCAACCTTCGAACCCAGCCACTCGGTGTTGAGCTCGCTCGGCTCGACGGTCCAGACTTTGCGCGCGTAGCGCAGCATGAACTCATCCGCGAACGTCTTGCCGAAGGACGCATAACACCATTCCTCATAGGTCCTCACTTCGGGCTCAGGCTGCTGGCCGGCTTCGATAAAATCGAGCACGCAGCGAGTAGCCAGTTCGGGTCCAAGCGCGTGCGCATTAGCCTGTACCGGGTAGCGCCCGAAGCGCTGTGTATCGTAGTCGTTCCATATCTCGGCGCGATGCGCGATCATCTCAGCGCCGAGCGGCTCCCAGACAAACTGGCGCGAGCAGTCGTCCTTGCCGAAGAAGACATGCGCGCCCTCGTCAAAGTTGAAACCATTCAGACGCTTCGTCCGACAGTGGCCACCTAAGTAGTCTTCCTTTTCAAAGACTTCGCACTCGGTACCGAGATGATAAGCCGCGCTGAGACCGGCAAGACCGGCGCCCAACACAATCACGTCGCCTGACATCTTCGAAATAGTTCCCCCTGCTTCTGTCGCGCGTGCGCAATCGTCTGCTCGAGCCCGCTCTCGAGGGTGATCCGAGGCTCCCATTGGAGCAACTGCCGCGCGAGCGTAATGTCGGCCCAGCTGTCGTACAACTCTTCGGACGCGGCCTGCCGCCCTCCGATCAACAGCGGTGATTGGGCACCGGAAATCTCCCATATCCGCCGCGCAACGTCGCGTAACGAGTGAGTCTGACCAGAACCCAGATTGATCATGCAGCCTTCAACATCGGGCGCGCTCGCAGCGGCGACGAGGCCGCGCACCAAGTCGCCTACGAAAATCAAATCGCGTTTTTGATCTCCGTGAGACATTCGGAACTCCACGTTGCGCACGGCGGCAGCCACCGCCTCCGCGATGAACATATCACTCGGTTGACCCGGTCCGTATACGCTGAAAGGTCTGACTATCACTACCGGACAACCAGCTTCCGCATGCATTCTCATTACTTGCTCGGTTGCTCTTGCCTTAGAAATCCCGTAAGCCGAGGTGGCCTTGATTGGAAGCGCCTCAAGCTGAGGCCCGGGTTGATTTCCATACTCCTCAGCAGAGCCGACGATCACGATCCTCTGGACTCTGGCGGCCATCGCCGCTCTCAGAAGGTCTATTGTCGCGCGAAAGTTCAACTCATCGCAGGCGACCTGAGCACCTCGAACGTCGCCACGTCCGCGCGTACCCGCCAGGTGAATTAGCACTCTCGGCTTCGAGTTCCGGAAAAACTCCCGGACGCTATTGGTTTCAGTGAGATCCAGTCGAACCCATAGAAGTTCTTCATCCAGCATGTTTAGCCGGCCATCATTCTCTAACTCTCGCGTCAGAAGAACCGGCTTGCACCCCGTTGAGACAAGTTCGCGAACCAGGTGACCCCCGATGAACCCGCTTGCCCCGGTCACGACTACGTTTTCAAGAGAGGATTGGTTTTGCATTGGTCATGTCGTTAGAACGTTGTGCAGGCGAGACATCTGCGCTCCCAGGAAATCGCGATACCACAGGATGGTTCGAGTAAGTCCTTTTTCGAGGTTGTAGCGAGGCTGCCACCCGAGCAAGGAGCGCGCCTTTCCGGCATCGAGATACTGATGCGTTATCTCGTTGCTGGCTTCTCCTCGAACGTCCAAGCCGAGTTCTTCACGTCCCATCAAACTTAGAATCATTCGAGCCAGTTCAAGCACCGTGACTTGAATCTCATTACTGAAGTTGAACGCTTCACCGGCAAGTTCTCGATGCGCGGCCATTTGCTCGGCCAACGAAAGATACGCCAGAGCCCCATCTTCTACATAGAAGTAATCGCGGATGTAGCTGCCGTCGCTGCGGATGACGGGGCGCTCGCCTCGCATCGCAGATCTGATAGTGCCAGGCACTATTCGATTCCAATTCAAATCCCCACCCCCGTAGAGATTTCCGCAACGCGTCACGCATACTGGCAGCCCGTAAGTCACCGCGTAGCTTTGCGCAATCAGATCCGCGCACGACTTGCTGACATCGTAGGGATGTCGGCCTTCCAGCGCGGCCTTCTCGGCGTAAGGCAGTCGCTCGTGACTACCGTAGGCCTTATCAGAAGAAGCGACTACAATCTGCCGAACTAAAGGAGACCGGCGACACGCTTCGAGCACGCACCACGTTCCTCGGATGTTCGATTCAAAAGTGCTGATCGGATTTCGATTCGCGATGCCGACGATGGTTTGCGCAGCCAGGTGGAACACAGTGTCGATCTCGTACTCCCCCAGCACTCTCTCGATCGTTTCCTGATCGCGCACGTCACCCCGAACTACGCATACC
>Ga0075425_100003227_pt1 | contig 16518 bp, 14 predicted proteins | sample SoiMethybrSBSTD4_FD_75300 | JGI IMG/M metagenome (GOLD analysis project Ga0075425, IMG submission 75300) | Bulk soil microbial communities from a Populus tree surrounding site in Tennessee, USA - Soil MetaG P. TD hybrid SBSTD4 | ecosystem: Environmental > Terrestrial > Soil > Tree plantation... | reverse complement strand
AGCGCGATCCGGACGCTCCACTCGGAGCCGGCTCGGCGGTCCCAGCGCTCCGCCGGCAGCGCATCGAGCGCACGCTCGAGCTCGGCCGCGAGATCGTCCATCCGTGTCAGCGCGGCCCGCAGCTGCGCGGGCCGGAGCGGCACGAGCACTTCCGGGATCAGCCACCACTGGGCCGGCCAATCGATGACCTCGTCGCCCGCGGTGAGCTCGAGCGGCACGCCCAGCCGCTCGTACGCCGCGATCTCGTGCGCGACCATCGCGCGGCAGCGCTCGATGGACTCGTCGCGCGTCGCGCAGCTCTCGTGACCGGTGAGCCCGATCCCGGGGACCTCGGGCGCGACGGCCGACCAGGCACCGTTCCCCTCGCGCACGTAGATGCGCATCGCGCGGCGAGCCTACGCCTGGGGCGCGAACTCCCCGGGCGCGATGCGCTCGCGGCCGTGCAGATACGGACGGAGCACGGCCGGGATCGCGAGCGATCCGTCGGCCTGCTGGTAGTTCTCCATGATGGCGATCATCAGGCGCGGAAGCGCGACCCCGGAGGCGTTCAGGATGTGCGGCCGCTCGACGGCGCCTTTCGGGTCGCGCTTGAAGCGGATGTTCGCGCGCTCGGCCTGCAGCGAGCCCCCATCGCTGCACGACGACACCTCGAGCCACTCCCCCATCACCGGGCCCCAGGCCTGCACGTCGTAACCCTTCTTCGCCACGAAGCCGAGATCGCCGGTGCAGCGCTCGGTCACCTGGACCGGTAGCTCAAGCCGTTCGAGGATCATCGTGGCGCGCGCGGTGAGCTCGTCGAGCATCTGACGGGACGCCTCCGGAGCCGTGAACACGACCATCTCGACCTTGTCGAACCAGTGGACGCGCTTGATCCCGCGGACATCGCGCCCCGCGCTCATGTGCTCGCGGCGGAAGCACGGCGTGTACGCGACGTAGCGGAGCGGCAGCTTCTCGAACGGGATGGTCTCGTCGCGATGCAATGACACGAGCTGCGGCTCGGCGGTCGGGATCAGCCAGATGTCGTCGTCCTCGTCGCGGTAGAGGTTCTCGTCGAAGTGCGGCAGATGCGCGCTCGCGACGAGCGTCTCGCGCCGCGTGACCGACGGTGGGTAGATCTCGGTGAAGCCGTCCTTGGTGTGCACGTCGAGCATCCAGGTGATGAGCGCGCGCTGCAGCGCCGCGCCGGCGCCGCGGAGCAGATAGAAGCGCGACCCGGAGAGCTTCGTCCCGCGCGGAATGTCGAGGATGCCGAGACGCTCGCCGATCTCCCAGTGCGGGAGTCCCGGGAACGGAAGCGGTTTGGGCGCGTCCTCGCGGATCACCGGGTTGTCCGCCTCGCCCTTGCCGGTCGGCACATCCGGGTCGACGACATTGGGGATCCACAACAGGTCGGTGCCAAGCTGTGTCTCCGCGGCCACGAGGTCCTTCTCGATCGCGCCGATCCGCTCGCCGACCTCGCGCATCCGCGCCTTGATCTCGTCGGTCGGCGGGCCGCCCTTGCTCGCCCTGTTGCGCTCGGCCCGGAGCGCCTCCACCTCGGCTCGGAGCTTTCGGGCGGTCGCGTCCTGCTCGATGATCCGGTCGAGCGGCGCGTCGAAGCCGCGCGCGGTCAGGGTCGCGCGGACGCGCTCGGGATCCTCGCGGATGAGATCGAGTGGTCGCACGGCGACCAAGTATCGCGGCCTTCTACGATGCCCGCGTGGCAGGCCAGATCGTGCAGATCAGCGAGGTCGTGCTCGTCGCATTCGAGGGGCCGGACCGCTATTCCTTCGTCGGCGGCCTCGCGACCCGGATGAATGACCTCGCCGACGCGTTGATCGCGCGGGGCTACCGCGTCCGCCACCTCTTCGTCGGCGATCCGGCGCTCCCGGCGGTCGAGGAGCGTTCCGACGGGCGGCTGACCCTGGAGCGGTGGGGGCAATGGATCTCGCGGTACCACCCGAAGGACGTGTACGACGGCGAGGACGGCAAATGGCGCGACTTCGGGCGCACTGTCCCACCGCACCTGCTCGAGGAGGTCATCGTTCCCGCGGCGCGGCAGGGACAGCGGGCGGTGCTGCTGTTCGAGGACTGGCAGACCGCGAACGCGGCCATCAACACGTCGGTCCTGGCACAGCGTGCCGGCCTGCGGCGGGCGATGACGCCGTTCTGGAACGCGAACAACACCTACGGATTCGGGTCGATCACCTTCCCGCTCCTCGCGCGGGCTGCGACGATCACGACGATCTCACGGTTCATGCGAGCCGAGATGGTCAAGTCCGGCGTCGAGCCCGAGATCCTGCCGAACGGGATCGCGGAGCGGTTCGCGGAGCCGGTGCCGCCCGCGAGCGTCCGCGCGATGCGCGCGGGGCTGGCCGGGCGGCCGAGCCTGGTCAAGGTCGCGCGGTTCGACGCCGACAAGCGGTGGCTCTGGGCCATCGACGCGGTCGCGCACCTGCGCGACCTCGGCACGCGTCCGCGATTCATGATGCGGGGCAGCCGCAGCGACTACGCCGACGTCGTCGGAGCGCGCATCCGGGAGCGGGGCCTCACCGTGCAGCGCGTGGCCCTCGGTGCGAACGCGACGCCGAAGGAGCTTGCCGCGGCACTTCGCGACGTCGAGGCCGACATCGCGTTCCTCGACTTCTTCGTCAGTGAGCCTGCCCTCCGCGCGCTGTACGCCGGCGCCGACGGCGTGCTCGCGAATTCGGAGAAGGAGCCATTCGGCCTGGTCGGGCTCGAGGTGATGGGCGCGGGCGGCGTCGCCTTCGTCGGCCGGACCGGCGAGGACTACGCGATCCCGTACGGCAACTCGGTGGTCGTGCAGTCCGACGATCCGCGCGAGCTCATGACCCACCTCACCGCGCTCGGCTCGCGGCCGGAGCTCGGGAAGCGCATCCGCGCGGAAGGTCGCGAGACCGCGAAGCGCTACGTCTGGCCGCGGATGCTCGATGCGATGGAGGCGTCGTGGGAGGCCGCGGCGACGTTGGCCTAGAGCCGCTCGTAGATCCCATACGCGAGCGCACGGCGGACGATGATCGGGCGCTCCGGATCGCGAGCGAGCAGCGCATGCGTGCCGCGCGTGTAGCCACCCAGGCGCTGGGACTCCGCCAGCCAGGCGTCGAGCGTGGGCAGGTCCATCGGCGGTAACGAATACCAGAAGTGACCCGACCGGATCCGCTTGAGCAGCCCCTCGCGGACCACACGGGCGACAGCGCGGTCGCTGAAGTGACTATCCGCCTCTGCCCTCGGCCGTTCGAAGAGTCCGCCGATCTCACGACGACCGCGAAGGATCCGCGGCTGGTGGTCGGAGTCAGGCCGGAGGTCGATGATCGTGCCGCCCGGCCGGACGGCCCGATGGGCTTCGTGGAGGGCATCGACCATGCCCTGTCGGCTGATACATCAGAGGGACCAGGAGAACACCGCGGTGTCAAACCGTTCGTTGCCCACACCGAGCTCCTGGGCGATCGACACCTTGAAGCGCACGTTGCGCACTCCGCGCCGCTTCGCCTCACGCGATGCCTCCCGGATCCCGTTCGGATCGGGATCGAGGCCGACCACCGATCGGGCCATCGGCGCGATGAGCCAGGCGAGCCGGCCGTTCCCGGTGCCGATGTCGAGCACCTCCTTGCCACGGAAGAAGCGCTCGGCCCGGAGGCCGCGCAGCTCGAGGTCGTCGGCCGGCCGCATGGCGCTCGGGCACCCGACGCGGCCGACGTCGCCGATCGGCTTACCCATATCCCTCGCGCTTTCCCGGCAGCATCGCGCCGCCCTCTCGGCCCGTGCCCTCGAGCCGCGATGGATCGAGCAGCGGCTGCTTCAGCTCGTCCGGCGGCTCGGCGCCGGCGTACCACCAGATCACCTCGCAGTTCGCGCGGAAGAGCTCGTCGAACACGCGATCCTCGGGACTGGAGTTGCGGCTCGAGTACCACCAGAACCAATCGCTGCCCTCGGCGACCATCAGCGGCTGACGCACGCTCGGGGGCATCTCACGCAGCGAGCCCCATTGCTCCTGCGCGAAACGGCGGGTGCGCTCGAGCATGTGCCACGCCCGCTGATGCGCCGGCTCGCCCGACCACACCTTGAGATCGCCGTCGATCCACGAACCGGTGTGCAGCGCCGGCAGCTTGACCTTGGCAGGATGCGCGTCCAGGAAGTCTGACACGCGGACCGTCTCGAACCGCTCGTCGGCTTCGAGCGTCCCGTAGAGGGTCCGCAAGAAGTCGTTGCCGTTGTTCGGGTACGCCTCCCACGCGTTCTCCCCATCCAGGATGATCGAGGCGATGTACGGACCTCCGTCGTCGGGCAGGCGGTCGCGCGCGGCCTCGAGCTTCCAGATGAGATCGCCGACCGCGTCGTGGGGGCTCATCGATCCGTACGCGAAGCCGATCCGGTCCGAGATCTCGCGGTCGCGGAACAGCGCCGTGACACCGTTGGCCAGTCGGAACGGCTGGTACAGCTGCTCGGGATGGACCAGCGCGCCGATGTCGTCGCGTTCGAAGGTGATGTTGGCCGACCGCCCCAGCACGCCCTCGTCCGAAGCGAACCAGTCGATGCGCGCCTTCTTGATCGCATCGGCGGCTTCGGGCGAGATCGCGCCTTCAGACGGCCAGACGCCGCGTGGTTTCACGCCGAATCCGCGCACGTGCGACACGACGGCTTCCTCGAGCTGGTAGAGCGCGTCGTCCGGGTAGGAGAACGGCGGGTCCGGCAGGAGCGCATTCGGATCGCTCCGACGCGCCGACGCGTTGTCGATGATGAGCGGGAGGATCGGGTGGTAGTAGGGCACCGTGAGGATCTCGATCCGGCCGTCGCGCTCGAGGCTGCGGTACAGGTGCGGCGCGCCCGAGGCCATGAACCGCTGGCGCCCGATGACGTAGTGCACGTCCTCGCGGGTGAAGCGCCGCGCGCGGTCCCGCAGGTCGCGAAGCCGCTCGTCGCCGGCGATGTCGTCGGGGTCGATCCACGCCAGGTTGAACCAGAGCGCCAGGTCGACGAAGTAGTCGTCGGATAGGAGCTCCGGCCGGCCCCGCGCCGCGAGGGCGAGCTGCAGCAACCGGCGGTATTCGTCATGGAGCGCGATCACGTTGCCGTGATGGATGGAGAAGAACCGCGCGAGCATGTGGCCGCGCTCCTCGGCGGTGAGCGTCCCCTCGACGGTACGCATCGTCACCCGGGTGTCCTCGTCGTCCGCGCCACGGGCGTAGTCCTCGAGCTGATCGCGCAGCGAGGGCACCATCGTGAAGTTCACCTTCACCTTGGGGAACTCGTTGAGCAGCCGGGCCATGTGCAGGTAGTCCTTGGAGGCGTGAAGGCGGACCCAAGGGAGCACGAACTCGCTCGTCTGTGGATGCTTGTAGTAGGGCTGATGCATGTGCCAGATGATCGCGACGGCGAGCTTCCCGTTCATTTCGCGCGCGCTGCCTCGGTCATGCGCTGCTTCACGAACGCCGGGTCGAGCGTGATCAGCAACCACGCCGCACGCGGACCGTTGTGCTTGCCGATGAACGAGTAGTAGAGCGCTTCGAACGCAGCCTTGCTCACCTTGCCCTCCGGCGTGGTGAGGCCGACCTCTTTCGCGATCTCGTACAGGCGCTCCTGCATCGCCTCGGGGTCGGTCACCCGGCCGATCTCAGCGGTGGCGCGAGTGAGGAACTCGCGCTGCGGGCCAGAGAGCATCGCCGTCGCAGGCGGGAGCGCGGAGGAGACCGCGAAGCGAGCCTCCTCCGGCGCCCAGCGCTCGAGCCAGACCTTTGCGAGCGCGATCCGCCGGTCGAGGTCGGCCGATTCGTCGGCCACCAGCGGCGCCTTCTTGCGCTTCGCGGCCTCGGCATGCGGCTCGATGCTCGGGATCTGGAGCCAGTCGGCGACGGTGCCGAAGCGAACGCGGAACAGGATCGGCTTCGCGTTCTCGGTGAGCTGCGACAGCTTCCAGCTCTTTCCGAAATCGCTCCGTGGATCCTCGAGGTACGCGTCGGCGCAGCGGTCGTACTCGTCGTAGAGCCGCGGAAGCGTGTTGCCGGCCGGATCGAACTCCACCGCGCGCTTCGGATGCGTCCGCAGGAGGAGGAACCGCACGATCTCCCCGGGGTAGAGCTCGACGAGCTCGATGGCCGACGCGCCGACACCCTTCGACGTCGACATCTTCTTTCCGCCGATGTTGAAGAACTCGTGCTGCAGGCCGGCCGGAGGCTCGCGCTTCCAGATCTCGCGGTACAGCTCGTTCGCCCGGTCACGTGATCCGCCGGCGGTCAGCAGGTCCTTGCCCCCCTCCTCGTAGGTCACGTCGAAGTAGTCCCACATCGCGCACCACTGGAGATTCCACGGAAGCTTCGCGTTGCCCTTGAACGGCGAGATCCGTCCGCGGTGCCCGCAGCCGGAGGCCCAGCTCACGTAGTCCCTGCGGCACTCGTACGCCACCGAGGTACCGTCGAAGTCCGTCGCGTGGGTCGTCCCGATCTTCCCGCAGTTCTCGCAGATGACCCAGACCGGAAGCCAGCTTTGGTCCTTCTGCACGTGCGAGACCTCGGCGTAGACCCGTCTCACGGTGTCGGCGTTCTTCAGGACGAGCTCGATCTCATGGTCGAGCTTGCCGGAGCCGTACAGGTCGCGCAGCCAATGGATCTCCTGCGGGTGGATGCCGACGCGCTCGAACGTCGAGAGGAACCGCTCGGCGTGATACCGCGCGAAGTCCTTGCCCGGTTCGGGCGACGGGATCTTGAAGAGCGGCTTCCCCATCTGCTCGCCCATGCCGGCCTGCTGCTTCATCGACGCCGAGTCCATGGGATCGAAGTCGTCGATCGTGAACACGTAGCGCACGTCGAGCCCGTGTTCGCGGAACGTCCGGTAGAGCGCGTCCGTGATGACCGGACCGCGCAGTCCGGAGATCGGCACGGGTCCCGACGGCGTCTTCGAGTCGCGGATGACGTGCTTGATGTCACGCGGCAAGGACGCCGCGACCGCATCGGCCCAGAAGAGCTCCCGGTCGGTGGGCGTCTGCGTCATCTAGCGGACGGCGACGATCTTGAGCTCCACCTCGCCGCGCGGCACCGAAGCCCGGACGAGATCGCCCTTCTTGTGGCCGATGAGGGCCTTCCCGACGGGCGACTCGTTGCTGATGCGGCCTTCGGCCGGCGCGGCCTCGGCCGAGCCGACAATGACGTACTGATCGCGCTCGCCATCCTGCTCGATGGTGACGTGGCTGCCGATCTCGACGACGTCGTGGTGCTCGTTCTCGTCGATGATCGCGGCGTTCTTGACCATCTGCTCGAGGGTCTGGATGCGGCCTTCGAGGAACGCCTGATCGTTCTTCGCCTGCTCGAGCTCGGAGTTCTCCGAGTAGTCCCCGAACTGCATCGCCGCGTGGATGCGCTCGGCGACCTCCTGCCGCTTCTTGGTGCGCAGCTCCTCGAGCTCGGCCTCGAGCTTCTTCAGTCCGTCCGCCGAGATCGGGACCGGTTTGTCAGGGCTCATGTGATGCCTCCGAAATGCGTCGCGGATGTGAAAAAAAGAACACTGAAGGCCGCCTTGGCCCTCAGCGCTCTGCCGCGTACGGTGGTTCTGTGGCGAAATCATACACGGTCAGCACTCGGCTTTTGGCCCACTACCGCCGCACCGCGCGGGACCTGCCGTGGAGGCGGACGCACGATCCCTACGGGGTCCTCGTCTCCGAGGTGATGCTCCAGCAGACCCAGGCCGCGCGGGTCACGCCCGCGTTCGACCGGTTCGTACGGCGCTTCCCCACCCTTGAGGCGCTCGCCGCCGCGCCGCTCGGCGCCGTCCTGCGCGAATGGTCCGGCCTCGGCTACAACCGCCGCGCCCGAGACCTGCACCGCATCGCCCGCATGTCACCACAGGGCTTGCCCAGGACGGTCGCCGAGCTCGATGCCCTCCCCGGGATCGGCGCGTACACCGCCGGCGCCGTCGCCTGCTTCGCCTTCGGGCAGCGAGTGGCGTTCGCCGATACGAACATCAAGCGGGTGCTGGGCCGATTCTTTCTCGGACGGCCGGGGACGAACAAGGAGGCAGTCGAGCTGGACGCAACGGCGATGCCGAAGCGTTCATCCGATCTCTGGCACCACGCTCTGATGGATCTTGGCGCGACGATCTGCAAGCCCAAGCCGCGATGCGCGATCTGTCCGTTGAATGCGGATTGCCGCTACGCGCTGTCCCAGGCGGTCGGCGGTCGACCGCCCAGCATGACCGCGCGCGCAATTCGGCCGGCCGCATACCCGGACAGCGATCGACGCGTACGCGGCGCGATCGTGCGCGCGCTCGTTGACAACGCCGGTGGCATGACCGTGCGCGCGCTCGAGAAGCAGATCGGCGATGCGCGCGTCCCGCAGCTCGTGAAAACGCTGACGGCCGACGGACTCGTCCAGTCCACCGGCCGCCGCGTTCGTCTCCCGAGCTAGATCAGTTGACCGTGATCAGCATGAAGATGCCCTGGTCTTCCATCCAGGTGATGCCGTCGATGACCGGTCGGAGGCGCAGCGGGTAGGAGCCGAGCAAAACGCCCTTCACCGAGAACGTGAACGTGGCGGTCTGGCCGGGCGCGACCGACGCCTCGGTCTGCGCCGCGGGCCGATTCGACCAGAGCCAGCCATCGGCGATGCCGAGCTGGGTGAGCGAGGCATCGTCGTTCACGACGCCGATCCGCGCCTCGGTGCCGCTGCCCTTGACCCACGTCGCCGAGCCGCGGTTGAGGATCGTCACCGAGACCTGCGCGCTCGCGCCGAAGGTCATCGTCGGGTAGGCGCTCTGTGAGACCCATTGCGAGTGGTAGGTGATCGCGCCTTTCGGCGCGGGAACGGGACCACCAATGAATTCGCGGTAGCTCACGAACACGTAGTTGCCGCGCCACAGGTTGCCTGCCGATGCGAAGGGGCTGCCCCACCAGTGGTATGTGGTCAGGAACGTGTTCGCCGAGATCAGGCCGCGGAAACCGGTGAGCGGATCCTGTCCGTAGATCCCGGTGATGTCGCCGGTGGCCGAATTCGCCTGGTAGCCGTAGACGACCTCAGCATGCGTGCCGCCCTCGGCGAAGATGACGACGGGCACCCGGGCGTTCAGCCTTCCGATGAGCTCGGTGAGGGCGATGAACTTGTTCGTGTACATGTGCACCCGACCCTCGCCGCCGTAGTACTTCATCAGGTAGCTCACCCCGGCCGGGTCGAGGCCGACCTCACCGCGGAGCGAGTTGCCCTGATAGGCGATCTGGAACGTCGAGAGCAGCGGCTGCGACGCGGGCACGACCAGGCCGAAGGCCGACATGACCGACAGGCTCGACGCGGCCGCGCAGTACGGGGTGGTCGCAGTGCGCCAGCCGGCGGGAGAGGGCTCCGTGAGCTGGCTCACGTACTGGACGCCCGGGACGGTCATCGACACCGTGAGCGCGGCCGCGGCGGGCTGGGTGCCGGCCATCATCCCGCCGAGGATCACGAGCGCACAGCCGGTCAAGCAGGCGGACCGGCGGAGATACGTCACGGGCCTTGCTCCTTCCCTGTCGCTGCCCCGAATGGGCCGTTCCCTCTCGTGCGCCGCGGGTGGAGCGACCGGTGACCGGACAACTCCGTACGCTTAGCGCAACGCAGGTCGGGGTGTCGACATAACGGCCGCTCGCTCGGCGGGGCGATAGGACCATCGGCCTATGCGGCGCGAGCTATGAGGCGGCGGTGATCTCCGGTCCGGCGATGGCGAGCCCGTAACGGTCGATCGGCAGGAGCTCCGATGCGATCGCAACGACGTCGGCCTTGCTCACGGCCCGCAGCTCGCGGGGGTAGCGATCAAGGTGGTCGTCGCCGAGCTGGAAGAGCTCGGCCTCGAGGACCATCCCGGCCACGCCGCTCGGACTCTCGCGCCCGACCTCAAGCTCACCCACGAGCTTGTCTCGGGCGAGTGCCAGATCGTCGTCCGCGACCGCGCCATCGCGGATCTTCTTGAGCTCCGTGAACGTGACGGCGATCGCGCGCTCGACGTTCTCGGGGTTGACCCCCATCCGCACGGTCCAGGGACCCTGCGCCGCAGTACCGGCGATGGTGCTGAACACGTAGTAGGCCAGGCCGAGCTCGTCGCGCACGACCTGCCCGGCCCGGCTCGCGAAGGTGTCCGCGGCGAACACCATGTTCGCGACCTGCGCTTTCGTGAACCGCGGATCGGTCCGCGGCAGGCCGGGCCAGCCGAGCACGACGTCGGCCTGGGTCTTGTCGGGGACGACGACCGCGCGGCGCCTGGCGCCGTCGATGTCGACAGAGCGGAGCAGGCGATCCAACTTGTCGCCTCGGTCCCACGATCCGAAGGCGCCCTCAGCGACCTCGAACGCGCGGCCGGCATCGAGCGCGCCAGCGACCACGAGCACCGATCCGGACGCGTGGATGCCGGTGCGGTGGTACGCGCGGAGCTCGTCGATCGTCGCGGTCCGCACGACCTCCTCGTCGCCGATCGAGCGGGTCCGGAACGGGTGACCGGCCGGATAGACGAGCTCGCGCCAGGTCTGATCAGCGACGCTGCGGGTGTCCTTCTTGGCCTCCTCGAGGTCCGCGAGAGCTCGCGATCGAACGAACTCGAGCGCCTCCGGTACCAGCGCCGGGCGCAGCACGGTGTCCGCGATCAGGTCGAGGAACGGGCCGAGATCGTCCGCGAGGCATTGCCCCGAGAAGACCGCCGCGTGCGATCCGACATCGAGCCGCGCCGACGCGCCGAGCCCGTCGAGGGCGTCGGACCAGGCGCGCGCGTCGCGCGAGGTGGTCCCACGGAGCATCGCCTGCGCCGTGAGCCTGGCCACGCCCGGTCGGCCGGCGGGCTCGAAGAACTGGCCGGCTTCCATCGCGAGCAGCACCGAGACCGACCGCAGGCCGGCGATCGGGATCGCGGCGACGCGCAGGCCGTTCCGGAGGGTGCGCCGGCTGACGTCGATCATCCGGCCTCCGGGATGAAGTGCCCGACGGTGCGCGAGCGCTCGACGAACGTCTCGCGCGCCGCGCGTCGCACGTCGTCGGGCGTGACCTTCGCGAGCGCGTCGTACCACGCTCCGATGGACGGCGCGGCGCCCGTCGACAGCAGGCTGCCGAGCCGGAACGCGCGCCACGTGATGGTGTCGCTCGGGAACGCGACGCTCGCCAGCAGGCCGCGGCGGACGCGCGCGAACTCGTTCTCGTCGATCAGCTCTTCGGCGACGCGCTGAAGCTCTCGGAGGAGCGCGGCCTCGACGGCCGAATGCGCCACGCCGGGTCGCACGGTGGCCTCGACCATGAACAGGAACGGGTCCTTGGTGAGCCCGAAGGTCGCGTCCACCTCGGTCGCGAGCTCCTCCTCGACGAGCCCGCGGTAGAGGCGCGACGACCGGCCGGAGGCGGCGTCCCCGCCGCCGCCACCGGCGAGCGCCACGGCGAGCGCCTGGAGCGCCGCGGCCCGTGGATCCGACGCCGCGGCGGTGTGGAAGCCGAGCTGCACGATCGGCAGGGCGCCGCCCGCCCGATGGACGACGAGCCGCTTCTCGCCCATCTGGGGCGGCTCCGGCGCGAGCGGCGACGCGACGATCTCCGCCTGGCCGACTCCGGCGAACGCCGTCGCGGCCTTCGCGACGAGCGTCTCGGCGCGATCGTCGCCGACCACGACGACGTATGCGTTGTTCGGCGCGTAATACCGGCGGTAATGTGCGTACAGGCCGTCGCGCGTCATGAGCTTGATCTCGAACTTGCTGCCGATGACCCCCTGCCCGTACGGGTGGCGATCGAACGCCACGGCCTGCAGCGATTCGCCGAGAAGGAACGACGGGTCGTTCTCGAGACCCTCGCGCTCGCTGACGATGACCGTGCGCTCGGCCTCGACCTCGTCGCTGGAGATGAGCGCGTTGCGCATGCGGTCGGCCTCGAGCTCGAGCGCGACCTCGTAGCGATCGCGCGGCACGGTCTCGAAGTAGCACGTAACGTCCTCGTTGGTGAACGCGTTCCACTGCGCGCCGTAGCGCGCGAGGAGCCGGTCGAGGTCGCCCTTCGGATGCGTCGGGGTGCCCTTGAACAGCATGTGCTCGAGGAAGTGGGACATGCCGGTCGTGCCGGGGACCTCGTTCCGGCCGCCGACGTGGTACCAGACCCAGAGCGAGACGACCGGCGCGTGCCGCGCCTCGAGGGCGTGGATCACGAGCCCGTTGTCGAGCCGCTGGGTCGCGGGGACGTCGATGAAGTCGGTGGAGCTGGGGATAGCCAAAAGGCTAACGGCTCGCGGCGACCGACGAGGTCCCTTAGGGCGTGCCGCCGAACTTCGCCGCGAACACCGCCCTCGAGGCCGCGCCGGCGTCCTGCGACCCGAGCAGGCCAGGCTTCTCCTCGTACACGGTCGCGATCGCCAGCTTCGGTCCGTCGTACGGGCCGAACCCGATGAACCACGCGTCCGGATTGCCGGATGGCGTCTCGGCGGTCCCAGACTTCCCTGCGATCGCGGTCGGGAAGCCGAGGAACTTGAAGTACACGGTCCCATTCGGATCGCTCACGACGGCGCGCATGCCGTCACGGATGAGCGAGAGATCAGTGGGCGTCGTGTTCGCCTGGCCGAGACGCGTCGCGTCGAACTTCTTCGTCGTCACACCATCGCGCGTTCGGAATTCGAGGACCATGCGTGGCTTCCAGACGATGCCGTCGTTCGCGAGCGCGGCGGAGAAGTTCGCCATCTGCAACGGCGTCGCGAGCAGATCGCCCTGGCCGATCGCGAGGTTCGTCGCGTCACCCGGGAACCACTGCTTGTTCTTCGGGCTCGGCACGTTGCCCTCGGCCTCAAGGACGAAGTCGACGTCGGTGGCCTTGCCGAGGCCGAAGCTCAACGCCTCGTCCGGCAACAGGCTGGTGTTCGTGTCGTTCAGCCGCTTGCCGAGCTCGTAGAAGAACGTGTTGCACGACCGCGCGAGCGCGGTGCGCAGGTCGATCGTCCCGAGGTTGCCGGTCTCGTGGTTCAGCTGGACGATCCCGTAGCCGTTCCACGACGCCGGGCAGTCGATCCGCTCGCCCGCGTGATACAGGCCGCTCTTCAGCGCAGCGGCGGCGGTCACGGGCTTGAACGATGAGCCCGTCGGGTACTGGCCATCCGTGGCGCGCGCGAGGAACGGTTTCCGTGGGTCCGCGTTCAGCGCGGCGATCGCGCTGCTGTCGCCGCTCACGAAGAGGTTGAGGTCGTACGACGGCCGGCTCGCGAGCACGAGGAGCTCGCCGGTCCACGGGTCCTCCGCGACGATCGCCCCTTTCTGATCACCGAGGGCCTTCTCCGCCGCGGCCTGGAGCGCGGGATCGAGTGCCAGGACCGCGTCCTGACCGGGGATGGCCGCGGTCTCGGCCAGCGTCTCGACCGGGCGCTCGTCGCTCTCGACGATCGAAAGCCGCCAGCCGTAGCTGCCGCCGAGCACGTCATCGAGCTGCAGCTCGAGCCCGGTCTTCCCGACCAGATCACCGGCCGCGAAGCCTCGGGCGCCGAGCTTCTTCGCATCGGCGTCGGTCGCCTCGCCCATATACCCGATGAGCTGCGAGGCGAGGCCGGTCGGGTAGCTCCGGACCCGCTGGGGCTGGATCTGGACTCCTTCGATCACCGTGAGGCGCGACCGCAGGGAGTTGAAGGCGTCGCCGGTCAGGGTCCTGATCGCCACGAAGCTGTCGGGTCGCACCCATGAGGCGGTGTACTTCGCCTTGATGTCATCCGGCTTGACACCGAGCACCGATCCGAGGCTCGCGAGCATCCCGTTCTCGTTCTTGATCTGCTCGGGCACGACGCCGACGACCGCTGCGTCGGTGAACGTCGCGAGCTCGGTGCCGTCGCGCGCGATGATCCGGCCGCGACTGGTCGGCACCCGGATCATCCGCACGAGCCGGCCGGTCGCTAGATGCGGGAGGATGGCCTCCGGCGTCCAGTCGATCTTCCATGCGGCCGCGTTCTTATCGCCGACCATCAGCAGCGAGAGGAACGTGTCACGCTTGAAGTCGCCCACCCGCTGGGTGTGGAACGTCACGCTGAGCGGGACGGTCGCCTTGCGCGGATCGGGCGAGCCGTTGGCGCCGGCCGGATGGACCGCGGTACCGGTGGTCGCATCGAGTGACTTCAAGGTCATCTCGTCCGCGATGCGGGGCAGCCGCGCGATGAATCCGTCCTGGCCGACCCGTGCCTTGCTCTCGTCGGTCAGCAGGTCCCACATCGCCTGATAGTCGCCCTTGACCCACGCCGCGGCGTACGCGCGGGCGGTCGGCTCGGCCGCTGGTGGCTGCGGCTCGCACGCGGCGAAGATCGACGCGACGACCAGCGCGGCGACGAGTGACGCTCGTCGTGCGGCCGAGCCCGGCTTCGCCGGCCTCGGCCGAGCCCCATTCAAAGGCGTCATCGCGTTAGTAACCGGCCGCGTAGCCCTCGCGCCGCGGATCGGCGCCGGCGGAGAACACGCCGTTCTCGTCGATGGCCACTGCCTGCGCGCCGCCGGTGACCTCGGCCCACTCGCCGAGCAGCTGCAGGTCGTGTCCCTTCGCGGCCAATCCCCTGCGCACCTGCTCGGAGACGCGCGACTCGATCTTGAGCGCCCGGCCGGATTCGTGGAACCAGCGCGGCGCCTCGATCGCCTCCTGGACATCGAGCCCGTGGTCGATGAGCCCGACGGCGAGCTGGAAGTTCGTCTGGACCTGTGCTTGCGCTCCCGGCGTGCCGTACACGAAGCGCGGCGTGGATCCGTCCAGGACCATGACGGTGTTGAGCGTGTGCACCGGGCGCTTGCCGGGTGCGATGACGTTCGGCGACCGCGGATCGAGCGAGAAGCCCGTGAGCCGGTTGTTCAGGAGGATGCCCGTGCCAGGGACCATCGTCGCCGACCCGAACAGGCTGAAGACGCTCTCGATGAGTGAGACGGCATTGCCGTCACGATCGACCACCGCGAGGTAGGTCGTGTTCGCCGGCAGGACGGCGGGCTCGACGCGCTCCGCAGCGCGACCCGCGATCGCGCGCCGGCGCTGCGCGACGAACGCGCTGTCCATCAGCTCCTCCACGACGAAGGGCACGGACCGCGGATCGCCGGCCATCGCGTCGCGATCGGCGAACGCGAGCTTCTTGATCTCGACCATGGTGTGGATCTGCTCCGTGCTCCCCCTGCCCATCGATCGCAGGTCGAGGCCGTCCGCGATCGCGAGCTCCTCGAGCAACACGTGGCCCTGGGACACAGGCGGCTGGCCAACGACGCGGAGGCCGCGGTACGTCGTCTCGATCGGCGCGCGCCGCTCGGTGACGTGCGCCGCGAGATCGTCGGTCGTGATCCACCCGCCTATCGCGGCGATCCCTTCGGCGATCCGCTCGGCCAGCTCGCCGCGGTAGAACGTATCGGCGCCATTTGCCGCGATCGCGCGCAGCGACGCCGCGAGGTCAGGTTGCTGGAGCAGCTCTCCGGCTCGGGGATGGCGGCCACGTGGGCTGTACGCCCGCGCGGCGGTCGGATCTGCTGAGATGCGATCGCCCTGCTCGCCGATGGCCTCGGCCAGCGCATCGCTCACCGGAAAGCCCTCTGCCGCGTACGCGATCGCCGCCGAGAGGGCCCGATCCAGGCCGAGCCGGCCATGGTCGGCCAGCAGGTCGCTCCACGCGGCGATGCAACCCGGCACGGTCGCGAGCCTCGCGCCGTGGTCGCCGAACCCACGACCGAATTCGGTCGTGTCGACCGCGGCCGGTGCCACGCCCGAGCCGTTGTACGCGGTCACGGTCCGGGCCCGCGCGTCGTACACGAGGGCGAAGACGTCGCCGCCGATCGACGTGCGTTGCGGAAGGACCACCGCGGACACCGCGGCCGCGGCGATCGCGGCGTCGACGGCGGAGCCGCCATCGCGGAGCGCCGCGAGGCCCGCGGCGGTCGCGAGATGGTGGCCGCTCGCGACGATGCCATTGGCGGCCCGAACCGTCGGGCGGTAGGTCATCGCGCTGATGTTAGGCGGCCGAGCGTAGGAGCAGCTCGATCGCGACCCGCCATGCGAATGCGGAGAGCGTCGCTGTCACGATGCCGATCGCGAGCGAGTTGCGCGGCCGCTGGACCACGGGCATGAGCGCGATCGCGAGCGCGATGAGCAGGAGCTGCGGCGCGTCGGTCAGAAGGAGCCCCGCGAACAGGATGTATCCGATGGCGATCCAGCCGATCACCCCAGGACCGTTCGTCGCGACGACGAACGCCGCGACCGCCGCCGCCGCGGCGGAGCCCCAGAGCATCAGGTCGATGCCGGGATTGCCAAAGCCTCCGGTCTGCAGGTACGCGAACACGGCCATCGCGAGGGCGTCGAACGCGGCCACCGAGGCGCGCAGGGTCGGGCTCACGACGGCTCAGTGTGGAGGAACAGGCGCGTGTAGCCCACCGGCTCGCCCGGCGCGAGCCCGGGTGGGGTCGAGCCGTCGAGGTGCAGCAGCATCGCGTGCTCGTCGCACCTGAAACGCTTCGGACAGACCGGGCACTCCGACGCGCTCTTTTCGGGCAGCCGCCCGAGGCTCGTCAGGGTGAATCCGCACTTCGTGAAGAAGTCCGGCACCAGCGTCAGCGCGAAC
>Ga0075425_100003226_pt1 | contig 16524 bp, 17 predicted proteins | sample SoiMethybrSBSTD4_FD_75300 | JGI IMG/M metagenome (GOLD analysis project Ga0075425, IMG submission 75300) | Bulk soil microbial communities from a Populus tree surrounding site in Tennessee, USA - Soil MetaG P. TD hybrid SBSTD4 | ecosystem: Environmental > Terrestrial > Soil > Tree plantation... | reverse complement strand
CCACGCGATCTCGTGGCTGGCGCGCAAGGCGATGCTCGCGCGCACGGTGACGATCAAGGTCCGCTATTCGGACTTCACGACCATCACGCGCAGCCACTCCGCCGCGCCGACTCGGGACGAAACGGATCTCACCGCCCGCGCCGTCCGGCTCCTCGACAAGACCGACGCCGGGCGAAGGCCGGTCCGGCTGCTGGGCGTCAGCGTTCACAATTTTTGTGGTGAGGCCGACAGCGATCGGTTGCCATTCGGTGATGAAATCCGCCACCACGAACGACACGGAGGACGCGGAGGCTAATCTTAAGCGGTGGTGGAGGGTTGTGGAGAGTTAAGGGCGATGGTGGTGCGACCGTGGCCGATCCTTGGAATCCAGATCAGTATCGAAAATTCGAGCGCGAACGCGAGCAGCCTTTCTACGATCTCCTCGCGATGGTCCGGCCTGCGGCCGCGATGCGCGTCGTCGACCTCGGGTGCGGAACCGGAAAGTTGACGCGCGAATTGCATGCGCGTCTGAACGCGAGCGAGACGATCGGCATCGACCGCTCGAAACGGATGCTCCAGAAGGCCGGTGACACGGAGTTACCGGCGGGTGTGAAATTTCAGGTGGGCGACATCGAAGCGTTTCCAGACACCCCGTCCGATTACGATCTCGTATTTTCGAATGCGGCGCTTCATTGGGTGGAGGACCATGAGGCGCTGTTCGCGCGCCTGTCCGCAGCGCTTCGGCCTCATGGACAGCTCGCCGTTCAGATGCCGGCCATGCACGACGAGATTTCGCATCTGATCGCCGCCGAGATTCTCGAGACCGAACCGTTTCGATCGGCCAGCAACGGATGGCAGAAGCCCCAGCCGGTTCTGTCGCCCGACGTTTACGCACGTTTGATGTTCCGTCTCGGGTTCGCTGATCCGGTTGTGCGCCTGATCGTCTATCCTCATGTCTTGCCGGGACCCGAGGACGTGGTCGAATGGGTGAAGGGGACGCTCCTGGCGGAGTACTCACGTCATCTGCCGCCGGATGTGTTCGAGCAGTTCCTCGCCGAGTACCGCGATCGTCTGCTTGCGCGCCTCGACGACGAGCGTCCGTTCCTCTTCGCCTTCAAACGAATTCTGTTGTGGGGAGCACGTGCTTAAAGGAACGCGCGACGGCATTCTGAAAAAAGTCCAGCCGGTGAGCATCCACGGCCAGGTGTCGTGGGACGTGTTCTTCACCGACGTCGAAGATCCGGACGGCCAGGTGACGGTCGCGCGCATCGGGCCCGAGGCGGTGATGGCCACCAACCTCGAGCCGGGCGATCGCATCCAGGTCGAGTACCTCGTCGGTGTGGCGATCCGGGTCACCCGGATCGCCGTTACTTCTTCTCAATTCTGACGCTCTTCAAGTCGACGCGGGTGATCGGCGCCTCGCCAGTGCGCGGCGACGCCTCGATCGCGTCCACCGCCGCCATTCCATCGACGACGCGGCCGAACGCCGTGTATTGACCGTCGAGCGCCGTCGACGTGCCGGTGCAGATGAAGAACGACGTCTGCGCGCTGTCGAGCGCCTCGGCGCGCGCCATCGACGCGATGCCTTTGACGTGCTTGGTGTCGTTGAACTCCGGCGGCAGGTTGTGAACGAGCTTCTGCTGCTTCTCGGTCAGCGGCGCCGTGCGGCTGGAGAGCGCGCCGGTTTGAATGACGAAGCCCGGCGCCACGCGATGGAACGCCATCCCGTTGTAGACGCCGGCGGCGGCGAGCCGCATGAACTGCCGCACCGTGTTCGGCGCCTTGTCGACGAAGAACTCGATCGCGATCGGGCCGGCGCTCGTGTCGAGCACCGCCCGATAGCTTCCCAACTCCTGCGCCGTCTCGTTGACGAAGGGTTCGGTTGGCGTGTCGCGGATGGTGACGTGCTTGACTTCGATGCGCTCCGTCGTGAGGCCTTTGTCGTCGACGGGCGTCTCCGAGATCTTCTGCAACACTTCAACACCGTCGGCGACATATCCGAACACCGTGTACTGGTTGTCGAGCGCCGGCTGATCGGCGAGGACGATGAAGAACTGCGCGCCGGCGCTGTCCGGCTTGCCGGGAATCATGACGGCGGCGACCGATCCGCGCGTCATCTTCGCCGTGCGCGCTTCCGCTTTCACCACGTTCAGACCGCCCGTCCCGTAGAGCGCCCGCTTCGCCGGATCTTTTGTCAACGGATCGCCGCCCTGCACCATCCCGTACTTGATCGTGCGGTGGAAGATCGTCCCGTCGTACCCGCCCTCGGTCGCGGTCTTGATGAAGTACGCCGTCTGATTCGGCGCGGCCTCCGGCCTGAGATCGATCACGAACGTCCCCGCCGATGTTTCGATGACCGCCTGTTTCGGCGCAGCCTGCGCGAGCCCGGTCCGGCTGAAGCCGGACACGACCGACACGACGCTGACGACAACGGCGCAACCGATGATGACGCGTGTCATGACTGCTCCGACGCATCGACGATTCGCGTCGCGTGCCAGACGTAGTGGAGGCCGGACACGAGCGTGATGAACAGCGATGCGTAGACGAAGAGCTCGAAGAGCATCGAATGGTACCCGAGATAGTTGAACCACATCGCGACGACGGCGGTGAGAATGTAGGTTGCGGTGGCGACTTTGCCGAAAATCGACGGCCGGAACGTGCGCGGACCGATCGCCAGGTTCACGATCGCCACCGTCAGCACGATGCCGACGTCGCGCGAGATGATCAGCACGGTGAGCCAAATCGGCAGTCGATTGGCCAGCCCGAGTCCCGGCAGCGTCAAGACGATGAAGGTCGTCACCAGCAGCAGCTTGTCCGCCGCAGGATCGAGCCACGCGCCCAGGCTCGTCTTTTCATTCGTCCAACGCGCGGCCAGACCATCGAGGGCGTCGGTGATCCCGGCGGTGACGAAGACCGCCAGCGCCCATCCGAGGTATCCGTAGACGACCAGAATCACGAAGGCAGGAATCAGCAGCATACGCAACAGCGTGAGCTGATTCGCCGGCGTGAGCGCCGTCATTGCGGAGTCTTGATCCTTGTCGCAGCAGGCAGACCGGCGAGCGCCTCGAGCTTCGCGATCGCCTCGATCGCTTCCGCGCCGGTGACCGGGCGCGACGGTTGAAACGTCGACTCGGGCCCCATCGTCAGGACGCCGGCCGCGACCGCGGCCGACGCCGGCACGTAGGCGAGATGGCTCGGCCCGAGATCGGCGAACTTCATCCGTGCCGATGCCCACGTTTTCGCCTGCGCCGGGTGCTGGGCGCCGATCTTCGTCAGCAGCCGCGCGATGACCTGGGCGAAATCGGCCCGCCGGACGATGGTTCGCGGCTGAAACGCGTGATTGGCGTACGGCTCCATGACGCCGGCGCGCGCCACGGCCAGAATCCACGAGGCGGCCCAGTGGTTGCGCGTGTCGGTGACGAGCACGCCCTCGCGCCGCCGATCGTTGGTGAGCAGTGGTCCGAGCCTGATGCCGACGAGCGCGGCGAGGTCGCCGCGCGTGACCTGCGGCGCCTGGTCGAGCGCGCGATATTCGGCCGGCAGCTTCTCGATCGCCGCGCGTTCGCGCAGCGCCTCCAGCCGTTTCTCCAGGTCGGCGTTCGGTTCGAGCGCGAGCGAATCGCTGTAGGCCTTCTCGGCGCCCTGCAGATCGTTGCTGGCCTCGAGGATTTCACCGATCTGCCCGAGCGACTTCGCGTCGGATGAATCGAGCGCGACCGCCTTTCGAAAATCGGCGAGCGCCGCGTCGGTGTTGCCCTTCTGCCGCTCGAGCGCCGCGATCTCGCGATAGAGGAACGGGCTGTCCGGCGAACTCCCGATCGCGGTCGTGTAGGCCTCGAGCGCCTCGTCGATCTTGCCTTGGCGCGCGAGCTGGCGTGCGCGCGCGATGTTCTGCTCGATACCGCGAAACTTCAGCACCTCGACGCGTCGACGTACGTCATTCAGCGACGGGTCGGCGGCCAGCGCGGCCTCGAACGCCACGCGCGCATCGTTCTCGCGATTCAGCGACACCAGTGCCTGTCCGCGGCCGAGGAGCGCCGACACGTCGTCGCGCGCGTGCTCGAGCGCGCGATCGAAGTGCGGCAGCGCGGCATTGGGATCTTTCTGCGCCAGTTCCACGTATCCCAGCGACGTTTCCGCCGGATAGAACGCCGGCGCCGCGGACAGAGCGTTGCTGAACTCACGGCGGGCGGTCTTCAGGTCGCCGGTCTGCAGGTACGCCCATCCGCGTGACAGCACGTCGGCGACCGGGCTGTTGGCGAACCCCGGCGGCACGGCAGGCTGCGTGAAGTCGGGATACTTCGGCGTCGTGACGGTCGGCACCGGCACGACCTTCGGCGCGCACGCGCTGATGAATACGAGGAACGCGAGGAGGAGCTTCCGCATCGAAGGAACATTATCTCTCGGCTGGATCCCTGTAGCGCGGGCTTTCCGGCCACGCGTGGCGTTGAACAGGTCGCCCTACGACGGATGCGACGGTCGGTCGAGCCGAGCCAGCAGTCGACGCGGAACGTCGGCGACGATCGACACGCGTCCATCGCGGGTTTCGTGCAACACGACGCGCGCATGGCGGTACACGCGGGCGATCCGTTCACGGTCCGCCGGGTCGTCGGGATTGAACGTCAGGGTCACACGCCGGACGTCGAGCGCCAGCCGCGACGTCACGGTCTCGACGAGCTCGTCGATACCCTGTCGCCGCAGCGCGGAGATGCAAAGAGCGTCGGAATCCTGCTCTTCGAGCCGGCGCTGCTCGTCCGCGGTCAAGGCGTCGCATTTGTTGTAGACCTCGATGAGCGGGACGTCGGTGGCGCCGACCTCCTCGAGGACCTGCCGGACCGCGCTCATCCGGCGCTCGCGGTCGCTCGCCGCCGCGTCGATGACGTGGAGAATCAGATCGGCGTCGGCGACTTCCTCGAGCGTGGCGCGAAAGGCGGCGACGAGCGCGTGCGGCAGCCGATCGATGAACCCGACCGTATCGGAGACAAGCAGCTCGCGGCTGTCGGGCAGACGCACCTGCCGGACCAGCGGGTCGAGCGTCACGAAGAGCGCGTTCGACGCTTCGGCGTCGGCTCTGGTGAGCACATTGAACAAGGTGGTCTTGCCGGCGTTGGTGTAGCCGACGAGCGCCACGGTCGGCACCGACGCCTTGTGCCGCCGCTCGCGCAGCTGGGCACGCCGCCGCCGCACCTGCTCGATGTCGGTGCTGACCGCGTGAATGCGGGTGCGGATGCGCCGGCGATCGGTTTCGAGCTTCGTTTCGCCCGGTCCACGCGTGCCGATGCCGCCGCCGAGCCGCGACAGCGCCTCGCTTGCGCCGACGAGCCGCGGCAGCAGGTACTTCAGCTGCGCGAGCTCGACCTGCAGCTTGCCTTCGCGCGTCCGCGCGCGCCGCGCGAAGATGTCGAGAATCAGCTGCGTGCGATCGATGATCTTCCGATCGACCTCCTCTTCGATCTGCCGCAGCTGCGCCGGCGTCAGCTCGTTGTCGAAGATGACGACGTCGACGTCGGTTTCGGCGCAGGACGCGGCGAGCGTCTCGATTTTTCCGGCGCCGAGAAACGTCGACGGATCGGGCTTCGCCCGCTCCTGCAGCACGCGGAGGACGACGTCGGCGCCCGCCGCATTCGCGAGTCCACCCAGCTCGTCGAGCGACCGTTCGGCTTCGAGCCGGCGCGCTCGGCCGGCGATCAGCCCGACGAGCGCCGCACGCTCCTGACGCGCTACGCGCGCAGCCATGTCTGAATCTCGTCCCAGGCGATCGCGCCGGCGCGCACCAGCCGCGGCTGCGCAGCCGTCACGTCCACGATGGTTGACGGCGCGCCGCCTCGCGTCGGGCCGGTGTCGATCAAGAGATCGATGCGATCGCCGAGTGTTCGCTCGACCTCATCGGGGTACGAGGTCGACGGCCCGCCGCTGGCATTCGCGCTGGTCGCGGTGATCGGTCGCGCGCACGCCGCCGCAATCGCGCGGGCGACGTCATCGGCGGGCACTCGGACGCCGACCTTCCCGGTGCCGCCGGTCACGTCGCGCACCAGCGATGCGGGCGCCGCGAGAATCAGCGTCAACGGACCCGGCCAGAAGCGCTCAGCGAGGCGCGCGCCGAGCGGCGTCAGCGTGCCGAGATGTCCGAGCACCTGCGCCGCGTCGGCGGCAATCAACGGCAGCGCTCGCTCGGCGGCTCGACCCTTCACCGCGAACACTCGCGCGACCGCATCAGCTCGAAACGGATCGCAGGCGAGCCCGTACAGCGTGTCAGTGGGAATGGCGACGATGCCTCCGTCACGAATCCATTTGGCGGCTTCCTCAATCGCATCGCGCTGCGGCGCGCCTGGATCAACGAACACCCGGCGCATCGGTCATCTTATGACGCACGGCGAGGGCGACGCTCGCCAACATCACGACGTTGGCGACGAACACGATGCGAAGGCTCGCGGCGCCGAGAAACCCGGCAACGAACGGACTGCTCGCCATGCCAGTGAGCGATGCGCTGGTCAGCAATCCGAAGCCGGCGCCGTGCGCGCCGGCGGGGATGACGCGGCCGGCGGCACTGTAGGACGCGGTCATCGCAGCGCCGATGCCGATGCCGAAGATGGCCGAGGCCGCGCTCATCAACCATGGATCGCCAGTGGCGCCGATGAGCGCGCTGCCGGCGGCAGCCGCCGCCGATGCGCCGGCGATCACGCGCCGCGCGCTGAACCGCTGCAGCAGACGCCCGCACACGTGATGGCCGATCGCGCCGGTGCCCGCCATGATCGAGAAGAGCACGCCCGACACGATCGCCACGCGCGCGTGCGAGACGCCCGCCTGCTCGATGTAGAGCGGCAGGATCGGACCGTAGCTGCGGTCGACGAACTGCAGCGCGAAGATGACGACCGCCATCAGGATGAAATTCTCGAAGGCGAGGACGTTTCTGAACGTGACGCGTCCTCCTTCGGCCTCCTGCGCCGGCGTCTCGTGGGTCGCGTGATCGTCGTACATGAAGAACACGATGACGAGTGCCGCGGCATAGAAGGCGGCAGTGACGAGAAACGCCCTCCTCAGCGGGAACAGGCCGGCGAGGATGCCGCCGACGACGGGTCCGACGCCCGGACCGAGACGCTGCGCCGTTTGCACGAGGCCGATCGCGTTCGGCATGCGGTCGCGCGGCGCCGATTCAGCCGCCATCGCGACCGACAACGATCCGTAGCCCGCAAACAACCCCTGCGCGGCCCGCAGCGCGAGTACTTGCCACGGGTGGGCGACGAACGCCAGCGCCGCCATCATCACCGTGAAGCTGATGAGCGATCGCTCGACCATGAGCTTGCGTCCGTAGCGATCGCCGAGCCGCCCCCACCACGGTGCGAGCAGCGCTGTCAGCCCGGGCGTGATCGCGAGGCTGACGCCGGTCCAGACAGAGATCTCCCCGATATCGGTCACGCCAAGCTCACGAATGTACAACGGCAAGAACGGCATCGAGACCGTGAAGCCGGTGTAGCCCATGAACGAGGCGGCGGTGACCGCGAAGACATTGCGCCGCCAGCGCTCGGTCGTCGCCGAGGGCGACCCGACGCTCGCCGTTCGCGGCTCGGACATCGGCGCTCGGTGCTCGCGCGCCACGGGTCAGAAACGGATTCTCACGTCGGTGGCGGGAGGCACGTGAATGCTGTCGATGAAGCGGATCCGGTGCGGATCGTTCTGCATGATCACCGAGCTGGTGCGGGTGCCGTCGCCGAAGAAGCGGACGCCACGCATCAACGTGCCGTCGGTGACGCCGGTCGCCGCGAAGATGATGCTCCGCCCCGGCGCGAGATCCTTCGACCGGTACACTCGCGTGAAATCGGTGATGCCCATCGCGCGGCATCGCTCTTCGTGCTCCGGCTTGCTGACCACCAGGCGGGCGAAGATTTCACCGTTCAAACAGCGCATCGCCGCAGCGGTGAGCACGCCTTCAGGCGCGCCGCCGGTCCCCATCACCGCGTGCACGCCGGACCCGACGACAGCGGCCGCGATGCCGGCCGAGAGATCGCCGTCGCCGATGAGCCGGATGCGCGCGCCGGTTGCACGGATGTCGTTGATCAGTTTTTCGTGCCGTGGACGATCGAGCACGATGACGACGAGATCCTCGACGCGGCGGTCGAGCCGCTCGGCAATCGCCTCGAGGTTGTCGCGAACCGGCGCGTCGAGGCTGACCACATCCTTGGAGCTCGGACCGACGACGAGCTTTTCCATGTAGAGATCGGGTGCGTGCAGGAGACCGCTCTTGGTCGACGCGGCGAGAACGGCAATCGCGTTCGCCGCGCCGGTGGCGCACAGGTTCGTCCCCTCGAGGGGATCGACGGCAATGTCGACTTGCGGAAAGGCGCCGACGGCGCTCCGGCCGAGCGCGTGCGCCATGCCGACCTTCTCGCCGATGAACAACATCGGCGCCTCGTCGCGCTCGCCTTCGCCGATGACGATCGTGCCGTCGATGGGCACGGTGTCCATCACCCGGCGCATCGCTTCCACCGCAACTTGATCGGACTTGTGCCGATCGCCCTGCCCCATGGTGTGCGCGCACGCGATCGCCGCCTGCTCGACGACGCGGAGGAACTCGAGAGAGAGGTCGGAGTCCATAGTCTGTATCGGGGCGGACGCGGGTCCGCCCTACGTCCACATCACACGCGGGACTTGACCGGCTCGCCGTACGCGGGCAATTCGCAACGCGTCGGGCGATCCTGACGGTAGCCGAGCAGGTAGTCGGCCTGCATCACCTTGTGAATCTCGCGCGTGCCCTCGTAGATGACCGCGCCCTTGCAGTTCCGGTAGAAACGCCCGACCGGATATTCGTCCGAGTAGCCGTTCGCGCCGTGAATCTGCACCGCGTCGCCAGCCGCGCGCTCCGACGCCACCGTCGCGAACCACTTCGCCAGCCCGGTCTCGCGCGTGTTGCGTTGACCGGCGTTCTTCATCCAGCCCGATCGCAGCCACAACAGCCGCGAGGCCTGATAGTCGGACTCCATCTGCGCGATCATTTCCTTCACCAGCTGGTGCTGGCCGATCTCCACGCCGAAGGTCTTGCGCTCCATGGCGTACTTCACGCTCGCGTCGCGGCACGCGCGAATCAGTCCGGTCGCGCCCGCCGCCACGGTGTAGCGTCCCTGATCGAGTGCGAACATCGCGATCTTGAATCCCTCACCGACCTTGCCGAGGACGTTGGCATCGGGCACTTCGACATCGGCCATCTTGAACCAGCCGGTGTTGCCGGCGAGGATCCCCCACTTCTCTTTCATCGGACCGCTCGAGAAGCCCTTGAAACCGCGCTCGACGATGAACGCGGTGAGGCCCGACGGATCGCGCTGCTTCTTCTTCTCGAGATCGGTCCACGCGACGACGAGGAAATGGTCGGCGACGTCGGCGAGCGAGATCCAGCTCTTCTCGCCGTTCAGCACGTAGCGATCGCCCTGCTTGATGGCGGTCGTCTGCATGCCGCGCACGTCGCTGCCGGCGCTCGGCTCGGTGAGACCGTAGCCGGCGATCTTCGTCCCTTGCGCCTGCGGCACGAGGTAGCGCTGCTTCTGATCCTCGCTGCCCCACGTCAGCAGCGACAGGCAGTTGAGCCCGGCGTGCACCGACATGATCACGCGCAGCGACGTGTCGACATATTCGAGCTCCTCGCTGGCGAGGCCGAGGCAGATGTAGTCCATCCCGGCGCCGCCGTACTCCTGCGGCACCGACACGCCGAGCAGTCCGAGCTTCGCCATCCCGCCGAGGATCCGCGCGCGATCGAAGTGGTGATTGCGATCGTTGTCGCGAATGTACGGCGCGACCTCGCGATTCGCCCACTCGCTGACCGATCGTTCGAGCAGGCGGTGCTCCTCCGACAATTCAAAGGTGATCATAGGCAGCCGCCGATCGTATCACGCGCGGCGGGCGACGTGAACCGGCGCGGCGCGTCCGAGATCGAGCGCGGTGGCCGCGCTCGCGCCGTTGGCGGCGATCTCGAGATGGTCGGTGCTGCCGAAGAGCGCGACGACTTCGCCTATCGGCGCGTCGGCATACGTCGACACCACCCTCGCGATCTGGTGCGAGCCGACGCGGATCTCGAGCGACGCGCCGGCGAGCTTGTCGAACGTCTTGCGATCGATGTTCGTGATCAGATTGCCGAACCGATCCACGCGCAGCACCTCGCCGGCGATGTGATCGGTGTCGACCTCGGGCTGCGGCAGATCGAGGCGATGGATCGCGCCGGCCGGCCGGCCCAGCGCCGTCAGCTCGATCCCTTTCGCGAGCCACGCCGCCGCCGGCGCAAAGCGATCGCGTCCTTCGAAGGTGCGGCTCACCGTCGGCCGGGCGTAGCGCCGCTCGCTCAGCTCGACGATTTTCTTCGGCGCGTGATCGTCGATGACCGCCGTCAGCACGCCGTTGTCCGGCGCGACGAACTTGTAGTCGCCGACTTCGGCGGCGATACCGCGCCGACCCGACCCGACGCCGGGATCGACGACGACGAGAAAGACCGTTCCCGCGGGAAAATACTTGTAGGACGCCGCCAGCTCCAACGCCGCAGCCAGGACGTCGTGCGGCGGCAGATCGTGCGAGATGTCCACGAGCGTCGCATCGGGACAGATCCCCAGCGCCACACCTTTCATGGTGCCGGCGTAGTGGTCGCGCGTGCCGAAGTCGGTGAGCAGCGCAATGACGGGCCGCGCCATACGCTTTATCGTATTGCAGGATTAATCCTGCCCGTTCACGCCGGCTTTCGGAACAGAATCTCGCGCAGGTTGTTTTGCAGGAGAAATGAGTCGGACACGCGGAGCCCGGCAAACAGGCGGATGATGTCCCGGTTGAGGAAGACTGCCTGCCGCCCGCGCGCCGCCTGATAGGTGCGGTACTTGAGGTTTACTTCGTCGACGATGATGTATTTCGTGTAGCGCACGTCGGGGCGAGGCACGCTGCCGAAGAACGCGAGCAGCGCACCGTCCGGACGCAGCAGCCGGGTCAGCTCCTTCGCCAACTCCAGGGCCGCGGCCTTGTCCATGTAGTCGATCACGTCCCAGCAGAGGATCCCGTCCACGGAGGAAGTTTCCTCCGGGAAACGCTTCTTGAGGAACTCGGGGAACACCTCGAGCTTTCCTTCGCGCACGTGTCGATCGAGATCCGCGAAGATGTCCTCGACGATGATCTTGCAGCCGAGCTGTTCGCCGAAGAAGCTGACGTTGCTCCCGACGACCGGGCCCAGATCGAGCAGCACCGGCGATTCACGCGCCGTCAGCGTCGTCAGAAACTTTCTGAGCGCCTTGGTCGCGAAGACGGGATCGTCAACGACGGACGGACTCGGCAGTACGTCGGGCTCGGTCTTGCGAGGCGTGAGGCGATTTAAGAGGCCCACAGCGGTACGGGGATTCGGGACTCGGGATACGGGATTCGGATTCTACGAGGGTGCCGTTTCGGCTCGAATCCTAAATCCCGATGCACAAATCCCGAAACGTCTATGCCCGAGCCGGCTGAGGCTGCTGTTGCGACTGCTGTTGCTGCTGCTGCTGCGACTGCTGTGCGCCCTGCGGCTGCTGCGCCTTCGCCGGCTGCGGCTGGCCTTTGCGCTGCATGTCGACGCTGCCCCGGAAGTGCGCGCCCTCGGCAATTGCCACGCGCGGCGAGATGATGTCGCCATCAACCGAGCCGTTGTCGCGGATGTCGACCTTGTCGCTGGCCGTCACGTTGCCGGTGACCTCGCCGAGCACGATCACCGCTTTGGCGAACACCTGAGCCTTGATGCGGCCGTTGGGGCCGATCGTCAGGACATGATCGCGCAACTGAATGGTGCCTTCGACGTGGCCTTCGATGGTCAGATCTTCGCTGCCGTTCAGTTCGCCCTTGATGACGACGGACTTCCCAATATTCACGATGTCCTTCTCCATATGATGACTCGCCTCGGGACGAGGCCCAGGAACCCCGGCCGGGTTCGGTGTGGGCGGCGGCGGGGCAGCCGTCGGCTGTCCGGTCGTCGGTCGGACTCCTTCATCGCGTTTCCACATGTAATCCTCCGCCTGTCTGCCCACCAGGGCGCCGCTGGCGTGTGCAGATACGGCTCACTAGGGTGTATGCCGTCAAAAAAGCCGGAGCAACTTCCGGCCAGTATAGGGGACCCGTTAAAGGTTGTCTAGTCCTTTCGTTTCCGAGATTTACGGGAATGCTAGAATGAACCGTTCACACATGCGTGTCTATTTTGATTACAACGCAACAACTCCCCTCGCGCCTCAAGTCGTTGAGGTCGTTGCACGCACGTCACAAGATCTTTTCGGCAATGCGTCGTCTGTGCATTACTTCGGCCAGCAGGCAAAAGCAGCCGTCGACGAAGCGAGGTCGGCCGTTGCGGCGCTCATTCACGGCGATTCATCCGAAGTCGTGCTCACCAGCGGCGGAACCGAGTCGGACAACTTCGCGATCCGCGGCGCGGCGGAGGCGGCGGACGTCACGGGACGGCGGCATCTCGTCGCCAGCGCGATCGAGCACGAGGCAGTGCTGAATACGGTGCGAGCGCTGGCGCGCCGCGGTTGGCGCACCACGCTCGTGCCGGTCGATCAGTCGGGCATCGTCTCACCGGATCGCGTGCGCGATGCACTGGCCGACGACACCGCGATCGTCTCGGTGATGCACGCGAACAACGAGATCGGCACGATTCAACCGATTGCCGAGCTCAGCGCGATCGCGCACCAGCGCGGCGCGCTGATGCATACCGACGCGGTGCAGTCCGTGGGGAAGATTCCAGTCGACGTCGGTGAGCTCGGCGTCGATTTGCTGTCGCTTTCGGCGCACAAGTTCAACGGACCGAAGGGGACCGGCGCGCTCTGGATCAAACGCGGCACGCGGCTGCTGCCGATCCTGACCGGGGGCAAGCACGAGCGCAATCGCCGCGCGGGCACCGAAAACGTGCCGGCGATCGTCGGCATGGGCATCGCCGCACGGCTTGCGATCGGCAAGATGAGCGCCGAGGCGACGCGCGTCGGTGCGCTGCGGGATCGACTGGAGGACGGCATTCTGCGCGAGGTGCCGGGAACCGCCGTCAACGGCGCCCGCACGGCGCGCGTCCCGAACACGACCAACATCAGCTTCGATCGGGTAGAGGCCGAGAGCCTCTTGATCGCGCTCGATCTGGAGGGCATCGCCGTTTCAACCGGATCCGCCTGTTCGTCAGGGACGCTGGAACCGTCGCACGTCCTGCGTGCGATGGGGCTGCCCGCGCACCGGACGCAGAACTCCCTGCGATTCAGCCTCGGGATGTTTTCGACACAAGAGGAAGTCGATCGCGTGGTCGAGGTGTTGCCAAGGCTTGTCGAGAAGCTTCGGGGGCTCACTCGGCGGACAGCCACTGCATGAACACGAAACCACGAAACCACGAAAAAGAAATCAATCTGGTTTGACGTCGTTATTTCGAGTTTCCTCGTGTCGTAGTTTCGGGTTCTCGTAGTTCGTGGTTTCTGGGTTCGTACGGGACGGCAGATGCGAATAGTTTGCGCGATGTCGGGTGGCGTCGACTCGTCGGTCGCCGCGGCACTGCTTGCCGAGCAGGGTCATGACGTCATTGGTGTGTCGATGCAGCTCTATGACCAGTCAGATGGTCAGACCTCGTTCGGGAGCTGCTGCTCGATCGACGATCTGCACGATGCGCGGCGCGTGGCGGCGGCAATCAACATCCCGCACTACATCCTGAACTTCGAGCGGCAGTTCAACGAGCAGGTCGTGTCGAATTTCGTCCGCGAGTACACCTCGGGACGCACGCCTCTCCCCTGCGCGCATTGCAACAGCGATCTCAAGTTCGCAACGCTGGTGGAGCGCGCCGAAGGCTTCGGCGCCGATGCGGTCGCGACCGGACACTACGCGCGCGTCGAGCGGGATGCGGCGACGGGCCGCTATCGCCTCGCCCGCGGTCTCGACCCCGCCAAGGATCAATCGTATTTCCTCTTTTCGCTCACCCAGGAGCAACTCGCGCGCGCGGTCTTTCCCGTCGGCGATCGACCGAAGGATGCCGTTCGCGAATACGCGCGTCTGAGACGGCTGCCGGTCGCGAACAAGCCGGACAGTCAGGAGATCTGTTTCATTCCGGATCACGACTACGCCAGCTTCGTGACGAGGCACGCCGAGAACGGACCGCAGGATGGGGTCATCGTCGACGAGGAGGGGCGCGTCGTCGGCCGCCACAGCGGCATTCATCGCTTCACGGTCGGCCAGCGGAAGGGCCTCGGGCTCACTTCGTCACTGACTCGTTCGCCGATGTACGTACTCGCGCTTCGTCCCGCGACGCACCAGGTCGTCGTCGGACCGAAGTCGTCGCTCGGACGAACGACGTTGACAGCATCAAGTGTGAATTGGATCGCCGAGGAACCGCGCGCCCCGATTCGAGTCGCCGCGCAGATCCGCCATCGCCACCAGGCCGCACCGGCGAGCGTGCGCTCTCTCGGCGACGCTCACGCGGAAGTGGCCTTCGACGACCCGCAGATCGCCATCACACCCGGACAGGCTGTCGTGTTCTACGACGGTGACGCTGTCGTCGGCGGCGGCTGGATCGATTAAACCGACAGACGCGCCAGTGGAAGAAAGTTAGCGGAGCGCTTCGAGCCGCTAAACCGTTGCGAGATGTTCAGGGATGTTATCGAGGAAGTGTTCCGCGTCGATCGCCGCCATGCAGCCCGTTCCGGCGGCGGTGATCGCCTGCCGATAGACGTGATCCTGGACGTCGCCACACGCAAAGACGCCGGCGACGCTCGTCTTCGCTCCGTCGTGCGTGATGATGTAGCCGTTGGCGTCCATCTCCAACTGACCGCGGAAGAGTGACGTGTTCGGCGTGTGGCCGATGGCAACGAACACGCCGCTCACGGGCACCTCGGTCAACACGTTCGTCTTGTTGTTGCGAAGCACCATCGACGTGACTTCGCCCTTGCCGGTGTCCCTGATCTCCTCGACCTCGTGGTTGAGCGCCCAGACAATCCTGGGATTGGCGCGGGCCTTCTCCTGCATGATCTTCGACGCGCGCAACGTGTCGCGGCGGTGGACGAGGGTTACTTTGGTCGCGAACCGCGTCAGAAACACCGCTTCTTCCATCGCCGAGTCGCCGCCGCCGACGACGGCGATCTCCTGACCGCGGAAAAAATACCCGTCGCACGTCGCACACGTCGACACGCCGTGGCCCATCAACGTCCGCTCGGAATGAAGACCGAGCAGTCGCGCCGAGGCGCCGGTCGCGATGATGATCGTCTTCGCCGTGAACTCCTCGTCGGTGGTTTTGACGAGGAACGGTTTCGCGCACACGTCGACGGCCGTCACGTTGCCCTGGATGGTCGTCGCGCCGAACTTCTCGGCCTGCGCGCGCATCTCCGCCATCAGGTCCGGCCCCATGATGCCGTCGCGATGACCGGGAAAATTCTCGACCATCGTCGTCAGCATCAGCTGCCCGCCCGCCTCAATCCCCTCGATGACGAGCGGATTGAGATTGGCGCGCGCCGAATACAGCGCCGCGGTGAGACCCGCCGGCCCGGAGCCGATGATGAGAACGTTTCTTGTCGGGGCCAATGGGGTCAGATGTGCTTGTCGATGACTTTCTTGAGGACGTCCTTCTGCGCGAGCCCGACGACCGATTCGACCACTTGCCCGCCCTTGAACAACAGAAGCGTGGGAATGCCGCGAACCTGATACTTCTCGGCGACCTTCGGGTTCTCGTCCACGTTCAATTTGCCGACCGTAACCTTGCCCAGATAGTCGCTCGCCAGAGCGTCGACGGTCGGCGCCAGCCGTTTGCACGGGCCGCACCACTCGGCCCAAAAGTCCACCAGCACCGTCACGCCTGATTTCAGCACGCTCTCGTCGAAGTTCCCGTCTGTGAAGGTCTGCACGTTTTCAGACATGTTTTCTTGTCCTCGAATCCCTACTCAGGCAACACTCAGTGGCGAACCTTTATTCCCGAGCTCTCCAACACCCGAGCATACATTTTGACGTACTCGCCAGCTGAGCGGTCCCATGAATGATCTTCACGCATGCCGACGAGCTGCAGATTCCGCCATTTTCGGCGATCGGGATACAGCGCCAGGGCCCGCGTGAGTGCGTCGAGGAGCGCGTCCGGCGCGTAGTCACGAAACACGAACCCGTTTGGTTTCTTCACGCTGCCGTAGTCGCGCACCGTATCGGCGAGGCCGCCCACTTCCCGGACGACCGGCACGGTTCCGTAGCGCAGACTGTACATCTGGTTCAGCCCGCACGGCTCGAACCGCGACGGCATCAGGAAGATGTCCGCGCCGCCTTCGATGAGATGCGCGAGTCCCTCGTCGAAACCGATGCGGGCGCCGATGCGGTCCGGGAATCGCGCCGCGAGCGTCGTCCAGAGATCCTGATACCGCGCCTCGCCGGTGCCGAGGACGACGAACGACGCGTCGAGCCGCGGCAGGACGCCAGCAAGCGCCGCGATGAGGTCGAAGCCTTTCTGGTCGACCATCCGCGAGACCATGCCGACCAGCGGCCGCTTCATCGCTTCGTCACCGGCGGGCAGCGCGTACCGTGCCATCACCGCGGCTTTCGCGGCCTTCTTCCCCGCCAGCGCCT
>Ga0075425_100003225_pt1 | contig 16535 bp, 17 predicted proteins | sample SoiMethybrSBSTD4_FD_75300 | JGI IMG/M metagenome (GOLD analysis project Ga0075425, IMG submission 75300) | Bulk soil microbial communities from a Populus tree surrounding site in Tennessee, USA - Soil MetaG P. TD hybrid SBSTD4 | ecosystem: Environmental > Terrestrial > Soil > Tree plantation... | reverse complement strand
GCCCATCCCGAGCTGCGCCGCGAGCAGGCCCGGGTCGCCGCCGAGCTCGCCGCCGAGGAGGAGCGCTTCTCGCGCACGCTCGAGACGGGCGGAAAGCTGCTCGACGAGCTGCTCGCCGGCACGGCCTCCGAGGTGCCCGCCGACGACGCCTTCCGGCTGCACGACACGTACGGCTTCCCGATCGAGCTGACCGTCGAGATCGCCGCCGAGCATGGGAAGACGGTCGACGAGGCCGGCTTCGCCGAGCTCATGGACCAGCAGCGCGACCGCGCCCGCGCCGCAACCGGCGGACGGGTCGACACGTCCGAGCTGCGCACCGACTTCTCGGCCGAGTTCGTGGGCTACGAGCGGCTCGACGTGACGACGCAGGTGGGCGCGCTGCACGACCGCGGCGACGGCTCCGCCCTCGTCAAGCTGCGCTCCTCGCCCTTCTACGCCCGCGGCGGCGGCCAGGTGGCCGACCGCGGCTGGATCGAGAGCGACTCCGCCCGCGCCGTCGTCGAGGACGTCGTTCGCGTCGACGACGACCAGGTCGTCGTGGCCCGGCTGGAGCAGGGCGACCTGCACGCCGGCGAGCGGGTGCGCGCCCACGTCGACGGCGAGGCGCGACGGCCGACGATGGCCAACCACACGGCCACGCACCTCCTGCACGCCGCGCTGCGCGAGGTGCTCGGCGACCACGTCACCCAGGCCGGCTCCTACGTCGGCCCGGACAAGCTGCGCTTCGACTTCCGCCACGGCGCCCCGATGACCGACGACGAGGTCGCGCGGGTGACGGCGATCGTGAACGAGCACATCGTCGCCAACCACCCGCTCCACATCTTCGTGACGACGCAGGAGCACGCCCGCGAGCTCGGCGCCATGATGCTCTTCGGCGAGAAGTACGGCGAACACGTGCGCGTCGTCGAGATCCCGGACGTCTCGCGCGAGCTGTGCGGCGGCACCCACGTGCGCTCGACCGCCGAGATCGGCGCCTTCGTCCTCACCCGCGAGACGAGCTCGTCGCAGGGCGTGCGCCGGATCGAGGCGCTCACCTCCGGCGCCGCGCTCGAGCACCTGCGCGACGAGGCGGGCGAGGCCGCGCGCCTGCGCGCCCGCGTCGGCGAGCTCGAGGCCGAGCTGCGGAGGGCCGCGAAGCAGGCACCCGTGCCTGCCGCGTCCGCCAACGGCGGCGACGCCGGGCTGATCGACGGCGCCTCCGAGGAGTCCGGTGTCTGGATCGTCGCCGACGTGATCGACGGCGCCGACGCCGACCGGCTGCTCCAGCTCTCCGACAAGGTGCGCTCGAAGCTGTCGCCCGCCGCCGCCGTGCTCGGCGGGAACGCCGGCGGCAAGGCCCATTTGGTCGCCAGCTTCGACCCTGGCGCCCAGGCCCGCGGGCTCTCGGCCGTCGACGTGATCCGCGAGGTCGCGCCGATCGTGTCCGGGGGCGGCGGCGGCCGGCCGGCGCTGGCCCGGGCCGGCGGCTCCGACGCGTCGCAGCTCGGCGCCGCGGTCAAGGCGGCCGCCGACCGGATCCGGGAGCAGCTGCAGGGATCGCCGGAATGAAGGTGCTCGCGGTCGACTACGGCCGCGCGCGCACAGGCCTTGCCGTGAGCGACGAGACGGGCGTCATCGCCCGGCCGGTGACGGTCGTGGAGCGGGTTCGCTCCGAGCAGGGAATGGGAGACATGCTGCGGCGGATCTCCGAGCTCCAGCCCGAGAGGATCGTGGTCGGCATGCCGCTGACCCTGCGGGGGGAGCACGGCAGCCAGGCCGCGGAGACGCTCGACTTCATCCACGAGCTGGAGGCTCGATGCCCGATACCGATCGAGACGTACGACGAGCGGTTCACGACGACGATGGCCGAGCGCAGCCCGTCTGGGCAGACGCGCCGGACGGACGACGCCGTGGCCGCCGCCCACCTTCTCGAGGGCTATCTACGCAGGCTCGCCGGCTGATCCTGATCCTCGTCCTGGTCGCCACGGTGGCCGGGCTCGTCAAGGCCGGAGGGTGGCTGCTGCACACGTCCCACGGGACGACGACGGCGCCTGCCGCCGACCCGCACGGCCCGAAGATCACCGTTGCGATCCCGACCGGTGACGACGCCTCCTCGATCGCCCAGGCGCTCCAGGACCGCGGCATCATCGACGACGCGGGCCGGTTCTCCGACTACGCGAACGCACACGGCGAGGGCTCGGACTTCAAGGCCGGCACATACACGTTCCAGGCGGGCACCGGGTACGGCGCGATCGTCTCGAAGCTCGACGCGGGGCCGGCCGCCGGCTACGCCCGCCTCACCATTCCCGAGGGCTACCGGCTGACCGAGATCGAGGACGCCGTCGCCAAGGTCGGGATCAGCAAGGCGGCCTACGCGAAGGCGGTGCGCGCAGCCGTCCCGCCGCCGGGGTTCGGCCATCACGTGAACATGGAGGGCTTCATGTTCCCGGCGACGTACGAGATCAAGCCCGGCGAGTCCGCGAAGACGCTCGTGCAGCAGCAGCTGGCCGCCTTCCGCGACAACTTCGCGCAGGTCGACATGAGCTATGCGCGGTCGAAGAACCTGACCCCGTACGACGTGCTCACGATCGCGTCGATGATCGAGCGCGAGGCGCGGGTGCCGGGCGACCGGGCCAAGGTGTCGGCCGTCATCTACAACCGCCTGCACGCGGGGATGGATCTCGGGATCGACGCGACCATCCTCTACCACCTGGGGTCGTGGACGGCGACGATCCACCAGTCCGACATCGATTCCCTGGAGCCGTACAACACCCGCAAGCACGCGGGCCTGCCGCCGACGCCGATCTGCAGCCCCGGCCTGGCCGCGCTGCAGGCGGCCGCGCACCCGACGCACGCCGACTACATCTACTACGTCGCCATCCCGGGCAAGGCCGCCCAGTACTTCACGGACAGCTATGCCAAGTTCGTGGCGCATGGCGGCTGATCCGGGCCGCCGCCTGGCAGCCGTGATCGGCCACCCGGTGGCGCACTCGCGGTCGCCGGCGATGCACACGGCTGCCTACGAGGCGCTGGGGCTCGACCGGGAGTACGTGGCGATCGACGTCGAGCCGGCGGTGCTCGACCTGTTCATCGGGACGCTCGCCGCCGACGGGTTCGCGGGCGTGAACGTCACGATTCCCCACAAGCAGGCCGTGATCGAGCTCTGCGACGACGTCTCCGACGAGGCCCGCCGGGCCGGGTCGGTCAACACCGTGCTCGTGCGCGACGGCGGGCTGCGCGGCGAGACGACCGACGGCGCCGGGCTCCTGTGGGCGCTCGGCGCGGTCGAGCCGGCCGATGCGCTCGTGCTCGGCGCGGGCGGCGCGGCCCGGGCGGCGGTGACGGCGCTCGCCGACGCGGGGTGGAGCGTCGCGGTCAGCGCGCGCCGGCGCGAGGGCGCGGCGGCGCTGGGCGTGGGCGTCGAGCCCTGGCCGCCGCAGAAGGGCGCGCGGCTCGTGGTCAACGCGACGCCGCTGGGACAGCAGGAAACGGGGACAGTCCCCGGTCAACCGGGGACAGTCCCCATGCCCGCCGCGCTGATCACGCCCGACACGATCGTCTGCGACCTGGCCTACCGCGGCGACCTCGAGCCGACGCCGCTCATCCAGGCGGCGAGGGCGCGCGGAGCCCGCGCGGTGGACGGGCTCGACGTCCTCGTCGGCCAGGGCATCGTCGCGTTCGAGCTCTTGACCGGCGTCCCCGCGCCGGTCGACGTCATGCGCGCCGCCGCGTGGGGTCGAACGCCCCCGGATCGGTGAACGGCGACCGCCCGAGCACGAGCTCGGCCGCGAGCCGGGCCGAGCCGCCGCCGGTGAGGATGCCCTCGCTGCCGTGGCCGGCGCAGACGACGCTGTGCTCGTCCAGCCGGCCGATGTACGGCAGGCCGTCCTCGGAGAACGGCCGCAGGCCGGTCCACGTGGCCGTGACCTCACGGCCGGCGAGCTCCGGGATCAGCGCGCAGGCATGGCGCGCGTTCTGGCGCAGCGCCGCGAGGCTCTCCGGGCCCTCGTGCAGCGCGGCCGAGCGCGACGCCCCGACGAGCACCGAGCCGTCCGCGTTCTGGTGGATCCCGAGCGCATGGGCGGCCTCGGCGCCGTGCTCGGAGAGCGGCCCCTGGGAGAGCCGTCCCAGGCTGACCGGATAGGCGGGGGCGGGATCGGGGGTCGGCTCGTAGGCGGCCTCGTGGATCGCGTGGCGCAGGATCGGCGGGCCCGGGGCGAGCAGCGCCAGCCAGCCGCGCACGGGCCGGATCGGGATGTCGGTGCCGAGGGTGTGCCCGAGCCGCCGCGTCCACGCGCCGGCCGCGACGAGCACCTGGCCCGCCGCGATGCGCCCGGCGTCGGTGACGACGGCGCCGCCCTTGCCGAGCAGCTTCACCTCGACGTGGGTGCGGACGTCGGCGCCGGCCTGCGCGGCAGCCTCCGCGGCCGAGGCCGCGAGCGCGCCGGGATCGGTACGCCGGCCCTCCGCGATCAGGAGCCCGCCTGCCATCCCCTCGGCCAGGGCCGGCTCGGCCTCCGCGACGCCGTTGCCGTCCAGGATGTAGCCGGCCACGGGCGCGTCCGCGAGGGCGGAGAGCTGTCCGGGGTGCCGCGCCAGGAGCAGGGTGCCGATGGGCTCGTCGCGGTCGAAGCAGAACTCGGCCCCGTCGTCGTGCAGCCGCCCGTACATCGCGATGCTCTCCTGCCACAGCGGTACCAGCTCGGCATGGTCGGGCGGGAGGACGAGCCCCTGGCTCTTCGACGTCGCGCCGGACGCGAGCGCGCCCCGCTCGAGCAGCGTCACCTCGGCGCCCGCTACCGCGAGCTGCCAGGCCGCCATCGTGCCGACGACCCCTCCCCCGATGACCACGACGTCGGGCATCCGGCGAGAGCCTACAGTCCCGCCTGGTTCGCGCCGATAACGGCCCCATGGAGTTCGTCCTTCCCCTCGCAGGCGCCGGCTTCGCGCTCGGCTGGCCGATCGAGTGGTTGATCCAGCGCTTCCCCAGGGGGGAGGGCACCGCGCCCTCGTCGCGCCGCCGCTGGATCGTCGCCGGCGTGACCGCACTCCTCTTCGCCGCCGTCACGGTGCGCATCGGCTTCCACGCCCGGCTCGCGCCGGCACTGCTCCTGACCGCGCTGATCGTCCCCGCCTCGGTGATCGACCTGCGCCACCGCATCATCCCGAACGCGATCAACCTGCCCGGCGCGGTCATCGTCTATCTGACCGCCGTCGTCGCCCAGCCCGACCGCTGGGCCGAGCTCCTGATCGGCGGCCTGGCCGCGGCGCTCTTCCTCGGCGCCGCCTGGATGATCTATCCGGCAGGGATGGGGCTCGGCGACGTGAAGATGACGCTGATGATCGGGCTCGCGCTGGGACGCTACGCAGGGGTTGCGCTGTTCGCGGCCTTCGCGATCTCGCTCATGCCCTCGATCGCCGTGCTCGTCTTCAAGGGCCCGCGCGGCCGCAAGGTCTCGTTCCCGTTCGGGCCGTTCCTGGCGGCCGGCGCGATGGTCGCGCTCCTGTACGGGCCGGAGCTCTGGAACGCGTGGTACGTCGGGGCGTGATGATCCTCCGCCGTCTCGCAGCCATGCTCGTCCTGGGCCTCCTCGGCGCCGCCGTCGTCTATTCGCTGATGATGGCGTTCGGCGATCCGGCTCTCGAGCTCCTGCTCTGCGCCGCCTGGATGCCGCTCTACCTGGTCGCCTACTCGGCCGGCCTGGCGCGCATTCGTCCAACCTCATAGGCGGGCGCTCCCGGTAACCTCCATGGCCGCATGGAGCTCACGTACGTCACCGCAGGGGAGTCGCACGGCCCCGGGCTCATCGTCGTCGTCTCCGGGCTCCCGGCGGGGCTCGAGCTCGACCACGAGCTGATCCGGGCCGATCTCGCCCGCCGTCAGGCCGGCTACGGCCGCAGCCCGCGGCAGAAGCTCGAGCAGGACGACGTCGAGCCGCGCGGCGGCCTTCGCCACGGCAAGACGCTCGGCAGCCCGCTCGCGTTCTTCATCGAGAACCGCGACCACAAGAACTGGACTGCGCCGATGAGCGCCTGGCCCGTCGACGAGGCCGAGCTCGAGGGCTACGGCTGGCGCGGCCAGCCCGTGACGCTGCCGCGGCCCGGCCACGCCGACCTCGCCGGCGTCCTCAAGTACGGCCACTCAGACGTCCGCAACGTGCTCGAGCGGGCCAGCGCCCGCGAGACCGCCGGGCGGGTCGCCGCCGGGGCCGTCGCCAAGGCGCTGATCGGGAGGATCGGGATCACCGTGCGCTCGCAGGTGCTCCAGATCGGCACCGTGCGGGCGACGCCGCCGGCGTGGCTGCAGGAGCGCGACTTCGACCGCGCCGAGGCCTCCGAGGTGCGCTGCCTCGACCCCGCTGCCGAGGCGGCCATGATCGAGGAGATCGAGCAGGCCAAGCGCGAGCGCGACACCCTCGGCGGCGTCACGGAGGTGCGCGCGTTCGGGGTGCCCCCCGGCCTCGGCTCGCACGTCTCGGCCGGCGCCCGCCTCGACGGGCGGCTGGCGGCGGCGATGCTCTCGATCCAGTCCGCCAAGGGCGTCGAGATCGGCGACGCGCTCGTGAGCTCTGGCCGGCGCGGCTCGCGCGTGCACGACGAGATCTTCCACTCCGACGCGGACGGCTACCACCGCCGCACCGACGCGGCCGGCGGGCTCGAGGGCGGCATGACGAACGGCGCCGACCTCGTCGTGCGCACCATCTGGAAGCCGCTGCCGACGCTGATGCGGCCGCTCCAGAGCGTCGAGCTCGGCTCGCACGAGCCGCGCCAGGCGCACGTCGAGCGCAGCGACGTGACCGTCCTCCCGGCGGCCGCGGTCGTCGCCGAGGCGGCCGTCGCCTGGGAGCTGGCCCGTGCGGCGGTCGAGAAGTTCGGCGGGGACGCGGTGGGCGACTTCGTCGCCGCCCACGCCGCCTACCTCGAGCGCATCTCCCGGGCGTGATCCCCGGGCCCTACCGCAACCTGGCGCTGATCGGCTTCATGGGGTCGGGCAAGAGCTCCGCCGCGGGCGCGATCGCCGCGAAGCTCGGCTGGCGAGCGGTCGACGCCGACGCCGAGATCGAGCGCGAGGCGGGCAAGCCGATCAAGGAGATCTTCGCGACCGACGGCGAACCGGCCTTCCGGGCGCTCGAAGAGCGGGTGTGCCTGCGCCTCCTCCACCAGACCGGCGTGGTCGTCGCGCTCGGCGGCGGCGCGATCACCTCGCCGCTGATCCGCGAGCGGCTCCGCGACGGGTCGTTCACCGTGCTGCTCGACGTCTCGCCGCAGACGGCGTGGCGGCGGATCGAGGCCGGCGCCGGCGACCGGCCGCTGGCGGCCGAGGCGCGCGGGTTCGCCGAGCTCTACGAGCAGCGCCGCGGCCTCTACCACGCCTCGGCCGACGCGCTCGTCGACGCCGAGGAGGTGCACGGCGACGAGGCCCTGCTCGCGCCGATCGCGCGGCCGGGCGCGCTGGCCGAGCTCCCCCGCCTGATCGGCGCCCGCCGCGCGGCGCTCGTGGCCGACCGCTCGGTGCTGCGGCTCGTGGGCGCGCCGTTCGACGCGTTCGTGACCGTGCGCCTGCCTGCCGGCGAGCCGGCCAAGACGGTGGCCGTCGCCCGGCAGGCCTGGACGCGCCTGGCCGAGCTCGGCCTGGAACGGGGCGACGTGGTCGTCGGCCTGGGCGGCGGCGCCGCCACCGACGTCGCCGGCTTTGTCGCCGCGAGCTACCTCCGCGGCGTGCCCTGGATCGCCGTGCCGACGTCGCTGGTCGGGATGGTCGACGCAGGCGTCGGCGGGAAGACGGGCATCGACCTGCCCTCCGCGAAGAACGCCGTGGGCGCCTTCCACCTGCCCGAGTGGGTCGTGTCCGACCCGGGCGTGCTCGAGACGCTGCCCGTGCGCGAATGGGCGTGCGGGTTCGCCGAGGTGATCAAGACGGCGCTCCTGGCCGGCGGCCGGCTGTGGGAGATGGTGCGCGAATGGGAGCCGGGCCGGGGCACGTCCGAGGAGCGGCTCGAGCTGATCCGCCGCTGCGCCGCCTACAAGGTGCGCGTGGTCGCCGCCGACCCGACCGAGCGCGGTCGCCGGGCGGTGCTCAACCTCGGCCACACGATCGGCCACGCGATCGAGGTCGCCACCGACTTCAAGGCGTTCGCGCACGGCGAGGCGGTCGGCATCGGCCTGCTGCCGGCGCTGTGGCTCTCGGCCCAGACCGAGGGGCTCGACCCGGGCGTCGAGAACGAGGTGCGCGACCTCCTGCGTCGGCACGACCTGCCGGTCGTCGCGCGCAACGTCAGCCCGGCGGCGATCGTCGACGCGATGTCGCACGACAAGAAGGCGCGCGGCGGCCGCGTCCGCTTCGCACTCCTGTCCGAGATCGGGAGCCCGGTGTGGGACCGCGACCCGGGCGACGACCTCGTCGAGACGGCCGTCGCCCGGGCCGTGGCACACCGCGGTTAGGGCACGCTCAGCTTCACCGGCACACGCACGATGTGCGGATGGGCGACCGAGCCGCCGCCCGAGTCGAAGATGACGATCGTGCCGGGCTGGCGGCGCAGCACCGTGTACGGGATCGACACCGAGTAGCGGCCGCGGCAGCCGGTGCCGCACGACGCCAGGATGTGGCGCCGCGCCAGCAGGCGGCCGCGCTCGTTGATCACCCGCACCGTCAGCGCCGCCTCGAACACGTCGGCGCTGCCGGCGACGGTGACCGTGGCCGGAACGCGGGCGCCGATCGCCGGCCGCGAGACGAGGATCGCGGGTAGCCGGCGCAGGAAGTCGGCGCGCGCCGCGGGCTGCGGCACCGGTGCGCCGGCGATGGAGTGGACGACGACGCCGGCGACCTCGAGCCGCACCCGCTCCACCGTCGGGAACTGCGTCGCCGTGTAGGTCAGCTCGGCGAGCCGCATCCGGATGCGCGTTGCCGGGGCAGCGGCGGCGAAGGCGCGGCTGACGTCGATGGTCGCCGTGCCGCCCGAGATCGAGATGCTGCGCAGGCGGCTGCCGGCCGGGACGGCCGTCGTCACCCCGGCGGCCCGCTCGGCGGCGTTCGGCCCGGCGAAGAGCAGCCGCACGGCCGCCGTCGCCACACCCGGTACCCGCGGCACCGTCCGCTTCGTCAGCCACAGCTTGCCGGTTCCGCGCTCGAGCCAGACGTCGAGCGTCATCCGCGAGCCGCGATGGGACGTCGCGTTCGCGGTGCCGGCGGCCAGTGAGACCGCGAGGAGGGCCACGAGGGGGACGATCAGGCGTTTCCGCATGGTGCGCTCCTTTCCGGTGGGCCGGGCAAGGCTACCCCGCGGGCCCCGGCACCGCCCGATTCCCGCCCGTCAAGTACCCTTGGCGCCTCATGCAGGTCGCAGTCCTGAACGGCGTCAACCTGAACATGCTCGGGCGGCGCGATCCGGAGATGTACGGCACGGTGACGCTGGCCCAGCTCGAGACGATGATCTACGGGTGGGCGAAGGACCTGAACGCCACCGCGCGCTGCTGGCAGACGAACAGCGAGGGGGAGTACGTGACGATGATCCACGAGGCGGTGACCGGCACCGACGGCCTGATCGTGAACCCGGGCGCATGGACGCACTACAGCTACGCGATCCGCGACGCGCTCGAGATCTTCCCCCGGCCGGTGGTCGAGGTGCACCTCTCCGACGTCGAGTCGCGCGAGGAGTGGCGGCGCACGTCCGTGATCGCCGACGTCGTCTCGCACCGCATCCTGGGGAAGGGCCCGGACGGCTACCGGATGGCGCTCGGGCATCTGGCGAAGGCGACCCGGTGAGCTACGACCGCAGGCTGGCTGCGGCCCGGGCGGCGATGGAGGAGGCGGGCGTCGGCGCGATGGTCGTCTCGGGCCTCGTGAACATCCGCTACCTGACCGGCTTCACGGGCTCGAACGCCCTCGTCGTGATCGGGCCGGAGTCGGCCACGCTCCTGACCGACTTCCGCTACCAGACGGCGTCCGAGCCGCTGCGCGCCTGGGTCGATGTCGAGCTCGCCGAGCGCGACGTGATCCGCACCGCCGCCGGACGGCTGGGCGACCTGGCCGGCGGGTCCGAGCGGATCGGCTTCGAGCCGGCCCTGCTCACCGTCGAGCGGCACGCGATCCTGGCCGAGGCGCACGCCGGCCTCACCGCCGCAGCGGGGCTGGTCGAGAAGCTGCGCGTGGTCAAGGACGACGCCGAGCTCGACGCGATCCGGGCGTCGGCGGCGCTGATCGAGCCCGTCTACGCCGCCATCGCCGAGCAGGGGCTGATCGGGCGCGAAGAGCGCGAGGTCGCCTGGCACGTGCGCGAGCTGTTCCACGCCGGCGGGGCGGACGACATCGCCTTCGACACGATCGTCGCCTCGCACGAGCGCGGCGCCCAGCCGCATGCGAAGCCGGCCGCCGTGCCAATTGGCGCCGACACGCTCGTGACGATCGACCTGGGCTGCATGCTCGACGGCTACGGCTCCGACTGCACCCGCACGTTCGCGACCGGGACGCCGCCGCCGGAGCTGGCCCGCGCCTACGACGTCTGCCTCGAGGCCCAGCTGGCGGCCATGGATGCGATCCGCCCCGGCATCCCCGCGAGCGCGGTCGACCTGGCCGCCCGCTCGGTCATCGAGGACGCCGGCCACGGCGAGCGCTTCGGCCACCCCACCGGCCACGGCGTCGGCCTCGAGATCCACGAGGCGCCGCGGGTCGGCGCGAAGACCACTGCAACCCTGGAACCGGGGATGGTCGTCACAGTCGAGCCGGGTATCTATCTGCCCGGTGTCGGCGGCGTGCGGATCGAGGATCTCGTCATCGTCACGGCGACCGGAGGCGAGCGATTGACCATGTACCCTAAGGAACTCCTGACGGTCGGCTAGGTCCTCGAGCCATGATCTCCACCAACCAGTTCAAGAACGGCATGCACATCGAGGTGGACGGCACCGTCTACCGGATCGTGGAGTTCCAGCACGTGAAGCCGGGCAAGGGCGGCGCCTTCGTGCGGACGAAGCTGAAGGCGCTCGAGTCGGGCGGCGTGGTCGACAAGACCTTCCGGGCGGGCGAGAAGATGCCCCGCATCCACACCGAGGTCTCGAACGTCACCTACCTCTACAACGACGGCTCGGACGTCGTCCTGATGGACGCCGAGACCTTCGAGCAGATCCAGCTTCCGGCCGACTCGCTCACCGACGAGCTGCGCTTCATGAAGGAGAACGACACCGTCCAGCTGCTGCTCGTCGACGGCAGGCCGTCGAGCCTGCAGCTGCCGGCCTCGGTCGAGCTCGAGGTGGTCGAGACCGAGCCCGGCGTGCGCGGCGACACGGTCTCCAACGTGACCAAGCCGGCGACGCTCGAGACGGGAGCGGTCGTGTCGGTGCCGATGTTCGTGAACGTCGGCGAGCGCATCAAGGTGGACACGCGCGAGGCGCGTTACATCTCCCGCGCGTGACCCGCATCGTCGACACCACGGTCCGGCTCCTGTCCCAGCAGCCGCTGGCGGTGAACGCCTCCACGGCGACCGTGCTCGACGTGGCGGAGATCCTCGACGGCGCCGGCTTCGCGGGGCTCGAGGTGTCCGGCGGGGGCTGCTTCGACGCGGCCGTCCGCCGCGGAGTCGAGAGCCCCTGGGACCGGATCCGGGCGCTGAAGGCGCGCTGCACGCGCACGCCGCTCCAGATCGCCGTGCGCGGCCGCTTCCTGGTCGGATCGAAGCCGGTGTCGGACGACCTCGTCCGCCGCTTCATCCTGTCCGCAGCCGAGAGCGGCATCGACGTCTTCCGGCTGCACGACCCGCTGAACGACGTCGAGAACCTGGCGCCGGCGGCCGCCGCGGTGCGCGAGGCGGGCGGCCGGCTCTACGGCGGCCTGGCATTCTCGGGCCAGATGGGCAACCTCGAGCGGGTCGTCGAGAAGGCCCGCCGGCTGGCCGACCTGGGCGCCGATCGGGTGCTGCTGCACGACTCCGCCGGCGCGCTCGACCCGGGCGTCTGCGGCACCGTGCTCGAGCGCCTGGCCGATGCGGCGGGCGTCCCCGCGGGCCTGTACTGCCAGGGGACGGGCGGGAAGGCGCTCGCCATGGCGGTCGAGGCGGCCCGCCACGGCGCCGACCCGATCGCGGTCGCGGCCTATCCGGTCGCCTCGCTGCTGAACCGGGTCGCGGCCGAGGTGCTGGGCGAGTCGCTCGCCAGCCTCGACATCGAGCACGGCGTCGACGTCGAGCGGATGTGGGAGGCGTCGCGGTTCATCGACGCCCAGGTCACGTCGAAGATGCCGGCATTGCCGGTGCCGCCGCGGATCATCCTGCGAACGGCCTTCACCCGCCTTCCGGTCGGCCTGGTGGCCGAGATCGACGCGAGGCTGCGCTCGGCCGATGCGCTCGACCGCCTCGACGAGGTGCTGACCGAGCTGAACGCCGTGCGGGCGGACTGCGGCACCGCGCCGCTGGCCGCTCCCATCGGCGGCATCCTGGCCGGGCAGGCGGTGACGCACGTGCTCACGGCGCGGCGATGGGCCGAGGTGTCCGACGAGATGCGCGCGCTCCTCTCGGGCGCCTACGGCGAGCCGCCGCTGCCGTTCGCCCCCGAGGCGGCCGCGCACGCGACCGAGATGCCGACCGAGCCGGACCTCGACATGGACGACCTCCGCTCCGAGCGGGGCGGGGTCGGCAGCGAGGAGGATCTGCTGCTCCTGGCGCTCTTCGGCGACGCCGCTGCCCGCCTGCTCGACACGCTGCGAGGGAGCGGCGGCGAGGACTCCTCGGGCGACGTGATCGACGCCGGCCAGTCGGCGCGGATCCGCGAGCTGGTGCGCCTGGTCGAGGGCTCTGACGTCGGCGAGCTGACGGTCGAGGACGGCCCGCTGCGCATCACCGTGCGCAAGCAGGACGAGCGCCCGCCGGCGCCGATGTTCGTGCCCACGTCGGGCGGCCCGGCGCCGGTGAACGGCGAGACCCACGAGCCCGAGGTGTCGGAGGCGATCCGGATCGAATCGCCGATGGTGGGGACGTTCTACCGCTCGCCGTCGCCTGCCCAGCCGGCCTTCGTCGCCGAGGGCGACCGGGTCGAGATCGGCCAGACGCTCTGCATCCTCGAGGCGATGAAGCTGTTCAACGAGTACAAGTCCGACCACGCCGGGATCATCCGCCGCATTCTGGTGGAGAACGCCCAGCCGGTCGAGTACGGACAGCCGCTCTTCGAGCTCGAGCCGGTGTGACCCGGCCGCGATGCTGAAGCGCGTCCTGATCGCGAACCGGGGCGAGGCGGCGGTGCGGATCGTGCGCGCCTGCCACGACCTCGGCATCGAGGCGGTGGCCGTCTACTCGACCGCCGACCGCGAGGGCCTCTGGGTGCGTCTGGCCGACCGGGCTGTCTGCGTCGGCCCGCACCAGCCCTCCGAGAGCTACCTGCACGTCGCGAACCTGGTCGCGGCGGCCGAGACCACGGGGTGCGACGCCGTCCATCCCGGGTGGGGGTTCCTGGCCGAGAGCGCCACGTTCGTGCGCGCCTGCACCGAGAACGACCTCGTGTTCGTCGGCCCGCCGGCGGAGTCGATGGAGGTGATGGGCGACAAGAGCCGCGCCCGCACGGCGATGCAGGAGGCGGGCGTGCCGCTCGTGCCGGGGTCGACCGACCGGCTCAGCGGTGCCGACGACGCCCGCAGGGTCGCCGCCGAGCTGGGGTATCCCGTGCTGCTGAAAGCGGTCGCCGGCGGCGGCGGCAAGGGCATGCGCCTGGTCGCCGATCGTGCCGACATCGAGGACGCCTACGGCCTCGCCTCGTCCGAGGCATTGGCCTCGTTCGGCGATGGCGGCATGTACCTGGAGAAGGCCGTGCTCAACCCCCGCCATGTCGAGATGCAGGTGCTGGCCGACGGCGAGGGCGGCGTGCTCGTCCTGGGCGAGCGCGACTGCTCCGTGCAGCGCCGCCACCAGAAGCTGATCGAGGAGGGGCCGTCGCCCGCCCTGGACGCCGCCACCCGGGGACAGATGGCCGAGGCGGCCACGCTGGCCTGCACCGGCTGCGGCTACAAGAACGCCGGCACGGTCGAGTTCCTGCTCGACACCGACGGGCGCTTCTACTTCATCGAGATGAACACCCGGCTCCAGGTCGAGCATCCCGTCTCGGAGCTCGTGACCGGCGTCGACCTGGCCTGCCAGCAGCTGCTCATCGCCGGCGGCGGAGCGCTGCCGGCGACCGGCCTCGCGACCCTGCGCGGGCACGCGATCGAGTTCCGGATCAACTGCGAAGACCCGAGCAACGACTTCCGCCCGGCGGCGGGCACCGTGACGTCCCTGGAGGCGCCGCTCGGCCCCGGCGTGCGCCTCGACACGCACGCCTACTCGGGCTACAAGGTGCCGCCGTTCTACGACTCGCTGCTCGCCAAGCTGATCGTGTGGGGGGCCGACCGGGCCGAGGCGCTCGCCCGGGCGCGGCGGGCGCTCGGCGAGCTCGGCATCGAGGGTGTGCGGACGACGCGCGAGCTCTTCCTCGACATCGTGAACGAGCCCCGCTTCATGTCCGGCCAGTACACGACCGCCTACCTCCAGGACGCCCGCGCGGCCCTGCCGTCCCTGGGCGCGGAGATGGCGGCATGAGCGTGCGGCTGGGCGGCGCGACGGTGGCCGACGAGGCGATCGTCTCGATGGTCCGCGGCGCCGTCGCCGGCGTCCCCGGCGCCCGCCTCGACCTGCCCGGGCGCGTCTCGCGGGTGATCCCCGGCCGCCGCGGCCCCGTCGAGTGGGCCGTGAAGGGCGGCACGATCGGGTTCGACGTCGACGTGTGCGCGGCGTACGGGTGCGTGCTGCCGAAGCTGGCCGTGTCGGTGCGCGACGCCGTCGCCGAGCACGTCGGCGCGATGACGGGCCTCACCGTGCGCGTCGTCGACGTCACCGTCACCGGGATCGACCGCGCCGGAGGCGAGCGGTGACCGAGAGCCGGCGCACCCAGCGGCGGGCGGCCGTCTTCCTGCTCTACCAGCGCGACCTGACCGGGTCGGAGTTCCCGCCGCTGTACGAGGCATACGAGCGCGACAACGGCACGCCGCCCGGCGCCTTCGCCCAGAACGCGGCCGAGAGCGCCTGGGCCGAGCGCGAGCGGCTCGACGCCGTGATCGACGCCGCGGCGCTCGAGTGGACGGCCGAGCGGATGGCGGTGCTCGAGCGCAGCATCCTGCGGCTGGCCGTGTGGGAGCTCTCGACGGGCGACGTGCCCGTGGGCGTCGCGATCGACGAGGCGGTCACGCTGGCCAAGCGCTACGCGTCCCCCGAGGCCGGCGCGCTCGTGAACGGGATCCTGGGCCGGGTGGCCCGCGAGCAGGGGGTGGGGAAGTAGACGAGCCTCGCCTGGAGAAGCTCGCCGCCGACCTGGAGGCGCTCGGCGCTCGCCTGGAGGCCGGCGACCTCGACGCCGACGAGGCGACGGCCCTGCTCGAGCAGCTGACGGCGCTCGTGCACGAGGCGGTCGCCGTGCTCGAGCAGGCGGGGGAGTCGCTCGAGTCCGACGAGGGGTCGTCCCCGTCCGAGTAGGCTGACGGCGCATGAGCGCCCCCGAGATCGCACTGCTCGACCCCGCCCGGCTGGACGACCTGGAGCCGCTGTGGCGCTCGCTCCATGCCCACCACCGCGACGTCTCCGCCCTGCCCGTGCTGGCCGACGACGACCTCTCCTGGGAGCGGCGGCGGGCCTGGTACGGGCGCCTGCTGGCCGATGGCGAGGGGTTCGTGGTCGTCGCCCGGGACGGCGACACGCCGGTCGGGTACGCGCTCGTCGAGGTCCGCGACGGCGCCGACGACACCTGGCCGTACGGCCGCCGGATGGCCGAGGTCGTGACCCTCTCGGTGGCCCCGGACAGCCGCGGCGGCGGGATCGGGACGGCGCTGATGGACGCCGTCGACGCCGAGCTCGAGCGGCGCGGCGTGCACTCCGTCGAGATCGCGGTCATGGCCGGGAACGACCGCGCCCGCGCGTTCTACGAGCGCCGCGGCCTGCAGGTCGGCGAGCTGCTCCTCTTCCGCTTCGGCGACCGGGCGTGAGCGGCTCGGCCCGCCTCGACGTGGTCATGGCGGAGCGGGGGATCGCCGAGTCGCGCAGCCGCGCCCAGGCCCTGATCATGGCCGGCCGGGTGCTCGTCGAGGGCGCGGTCGTGACGAAGGCGGGGACGCCGGTCGCGCCGGCGGCGCGCATCGACCTCGTGGCGCCGCCGCGCTACGTGTCCCGGGGCGGCGAGAAGCTCGACACGGCGCTGCAGGCCTTCGGGGTGGACGTCGCCGGCGCGCGCTGCCTCGACGTCGGCAGCTCGACGGGCGGCTTCACGGACTGCCTGCTCCAGCACGGGGCGGCCCACGTCGTCTGTGTCGACGTCGGCCGAAACCAGCTCCACGAGCGGCTCCGCGCCGATGCGCGGGTGACGGTGATGGAGGGCGTCAACGCGCGCCATCTCGAACCGGATGCGCTGCCCTACCGGCCCGAGCTCGTGACCGCCGACGTCTCGTTCATCTCGCTGCGCCTCGTGCTGCCGCCGGTGCTGGCATGCGCCGATCCCGTCTGGCGGGCGCTCGTGCTCGTGAAACCGCAGTTCGAGGTGGGCAAGGGCGAGACCCGCCG
>Ga0075425_100003223_pt1 | contig 16543 bp, 21 predicted proteins | sample SoiMethybrSBSTD4_FD_75300 | JGI IMG/M metagenome (GOLD analysis project Ga0075425, IMG submission 75300) | Bulk soil microbial communities from a Populus tree surrounding site in Tennessee, USA - Soil MetaG P. TD hybrid SBSTD4 | ecosystem: Environmental > Terrestrial > Soil > Tree plantation... | reverse complement strand
CTCGGCGGCCATGCCCTGCGCGAGCGAGCGGCCGAAGATGTCGGCCGGGCCGCCGGCGGGGAAGCCGACGATCAGGCGCACCGGCTTGGACGGGAAAGCCTGCGCCAGCGCCAGAGCCGGCAGCAGCGCGGCCAGGAAAAAGAGACTTTTCAGAAATATCATTTCATCCCCCTCAGTCGCATCTTACCGTCATGCCGCCGTCCACCACGACTTCGGCGCCGGTAATGAAGCGTGCCTCGTCGGAGGCGAGGAACAGCACGGCGCTGGCGGTATCGCGCCCGTCGCCGGCAAAGCCCAGTGGAATTCTTTTTTGCCGTTCCTGGAGCAATTTCCTGACGTCGCCGCCTGCGCGTTGCCGGGCAAGGCGAACTTCCACCATCGGCGTGTGCAGCTGCCCCGGCACGACGCAGTTGACGCGGATACCTTCAGGCGCGTACTGCACCGCAGTCACGCGCGTGAGCTGGATCACGCCGGCCTTGGCGGCGGCGTAGCCGACCTGGGCCGAGCCGCTCCAGCGGATGCCCGAAGCGGACGCAATGTTGACGATCGCGCCGCCGCCCTGGCGCTGCATCACCGGGATCACGTGCTTGCAGGCGAGGAACACGCTTTTCAGGTTGAAGTCGAGCTGGCGGTCCCAGCCTTCCTCGCTCAGTTCCACCGCGCCGCCGGACGCGGAGCCGCCGACGTTGTTGACCAGGATGTCGATGCGGCCGAAGCGCTTCAGGCAGGCCTTGACCATGGCCGAGACCGATCTGCTTTTCGTTGCGTCGCCGAGAAAGGTCTGGATGCCTTTCCCGCCGCGCCGCACCGTTTCCTTCAATGCCTGCCTGCTGAGGTCGACGGCAAAGACCTTCGCGCCTTCCTTGGCGAACCGCACTGCGGTCGCGCGGCCATTTCCCCAGCCTGGGCCGACCGAGCCGGCGCCGATGACCAGCGCGACCTTGCCCTGGAGTCGTTTCACCTACTCGAAGCCGTAGAACTTCGCCGGATTGTCGACCAGCAGCGCCTTGCGCTTGGCATCCGAATCGGCCATCTGCGCGACGACGTCCACCAGGATGCCGTCGTCCGGGATGGCCTTGAGGTTCGGATGCGGCCAGTCCGTGCCCCACACGACGCGGTCGCCGACGGTGTCGACAAGCTTGCGCGCGTAGGGTACGGCGTCGGCATACGGCTCGCCTTCGCGCGAGGCGCGCTCGACGCCGCTCACCTTGACCCAGATCTTCTTGTCCTCCAGCAGGCTGAACAGCACCTTGAAGGGCATCTGGTCGAGGCCTTTTTCGGCGTCGATGCGGCCCATGTGGTCGATCATCACCGGCACCGGGGAGTTCTTGAGCTGCGGCGCGATCTGCTCGATGTGGCCCGCCTCGAGGTGGATCTGCAGGTGCCAGCCGAGCGGGACGAGCTTGGTGGCGAAGCGGACCACGTCGGCGATCGGCGGCGGCTTGCCGAGGTGCGCGACGTAATTGAAGCGCACGCCGCGGAAGCCCTCGGCGTGCAGGCGCTTCATTTCCTCCACCGACGCCGTGATCGGCAGCAACGCGACGCCGACGTAGCGCCCTTTCTTCGTGGCGATCAGGGACGCGGCGGCGCGATGATCGAAGCCGTGCGCGGCCGACTGCACGACGACGCCGCGGTCGATGCCGAGGAATTCGTGCATCGCCAGCAGCTCTTCCTTGGGCGCGTCGGCCGGCACGTAGGGCGCGTCCTTGGGGAACGGAAATTCCGCCTTCGGGCCGAAGACGTGGAAATGCGCGTCGCATGACCCGGGCGGCAGCTTGAGCTTGGATTTGCTGGGCCGGGGGTTGTAGGAGATGACGGGTTCGCTCATGGGCGCGGATTGTAATGGGAATTACCGGGACATCCCCGAGGGGGTTGTCGCCGCCAACGGACAACGACTCTGCCGTTAGCCGCCCTTGGCTCGCGTCATGAACACCAGGCGCTCGAACAGGTGCACGTCCTGCTCGTTCTTGAGCAGCGCGCCGTGCAGCGGCGGGATGATGGTCTTGCGGTCCTTGGAGCGCAGCGCTTCGGGCGGGATGTCCTCGGCGAGCAGCAGCTTGAGCCAGTCGAGCAGCTCCGAGGTCGAGGGCTTCTTCTTCAGCCCCGGCACCTCGCGCACCTCGAAGAACACCTCCATCGCCTCGCGCAGCAGCGATTTCTTCAGCGCCGGGTAGTGCACCGCGACGATCTTCTCCATCGTTTCCTTGTCGGGGAAGCGGATGTAATGGAAGAAGCAGCGGCGCAGGAAGGCGTCGGGTAGCTCCTTCTCGTTGTTGGAGGTGATGAAGACGATCGGCCGGTGCCGGGCCTTGACCAGCTCGCGCGTCTCGTAGACGTAGAACTCCATGCGGTCGAGTTCGCGCAGCAAGTCGTTGGGAAACTCGATGTCGGCCTTGTCGATCTCGTCGATCAGCAGCACCGTCGGCGATTCCGCGGCGAACGCCTGCCACAGCATGCCCTTGACGATGTAGTTGTGGATCTCCTGCACGCGCGGATCGCCGAGCTGCGAGTCGCGCAGGCGGCTCACCGCGTCGTACTCGTACAGGCCCTGCTGCGCCTTGGTGGTGGACTTGATGTGCCATTCGAGGATCGGCAGGCCGAGCGCCTTCGCCACCTCGAGGGCCAGCATGGTCTTGCCGGTGCCGGGCTCGCCCTTGACCAGCAGCGGACGCGACAGCGTGATGGCGGCGTTGACCGCGAGCGTCAGGTCGTCGGTCGAGACGTAGGCGTCGGAACCTTTGAAGCGCATGGGCCGAGTATGCTATAAAATCGCCCGGGTTTCCTTCCACAAAAGAACATGATTCGAATCCTTGCCGCCCTGATTCTTTCCGCCGTTGCGGTTGCCGCGCAGGCGCAGCAGCCGGTCGGCGATCCGAAGGAAGCGCACAAGAAGATCGCGATGTGCGAGGGCTGCCACGGCATTCCCGGCTACAAGACGGCGTACCCCTCGGTCTACCACGTGCCGATGCTCGGCGGCCAGCAGCCGGCGTACCTCGCCGCCGCGCTGCGCGCCTACAAGTCGGGCGAGCGCAGCCATCCGTCGATGCGCGGCATTGCCGCCAGCCTGAGCGAGAAGGACATCCTGGATCTCGCCGCGTATTACGCGGAGGGCCACAAATGAGGCTTCTCCTGGTCATCCTTGCTCTGGGCGTGGCGGGAGCGGTCCAGGCGAAGGGAAATGCCGACAAGGGCAAGGAAAAGGCGGCGCAGGTCTGCTCGGCCTGCCATGGCGCCGAAGGCAACAAGCCTTCCGCGCCCGACCAGCCGATCCTCGCCGGGCAGCACTACGACTTTCTGGTGAAGGCGCTGTCGGACTACAAGTCGGGCAAGCGCTCCAACCCGATCATGAAGGGCTTCGCGAGTACCCTGTCGAAACAGGACATGGAGGACCTCGCGGCTTGGTTCTCCAGCCAAAAGTCCGCGCTCCACTTCCAGCGCTAGCGCGCTCGTTTTTCCAGGCAGTCCAGATAGGCCGCAGTATCCGGCGCCGCCTTGTCGCGTTGCGCCCGCCAGATGGTCTGCGCCAGGCACTCGAGCGCCTCGTGCAGGGCAGCGTGACGGTCCTTGAATTTCACCAGCAATTTTTCGTATGAGCCCGCAATTCCTGGCGGCTGGTCGATCGACAGCTGCTCCTCCAGCGCGAGGTGCAGGCTCATGTGCAGGAATGGATTTGACTCGTCGGTGTAGTCCTTCTCCCGGAACTTTTCCGGCCGGCCGAGAACGTCGTGGTACTCGGGATGCAGCAGGATCACGTCAAGCGCCAGCGACTCGATGCCGGCGAGCGGCTCCCCGGCGCGGTACTTGCGCCAGGTGCCGAAAAACATCCCGCGCACTTGCTCGCGAGACGGATCAAACATCCCTGGTCTTCCCGCGGAACTCGCACAGGTCGCGGATGGCGCAGGCCGGGCATCGCGGCTTGCGCGCGACGCAGGTATAGCGCCCGTGCAGGATCAGCCAGTGATGCGCATGTTGCTGGAATTCCGGCGGGGTGAATTTCAGCAGCCTCTGCTCGACGGAAAAAACATCAACCCCGGTCGCGAGGCCGGTCCGGTTTGCCACGCGATAGATATGGGTGTCCACCGCGATGGTCGGCTGGCCGAAGGCGATATTGAGCACCACGTTGGCCGTCTTTCGCCCCACGCCGGGCAATCGCTCGAGCGCCTCGCGGTTTTGCGGCACCGCGCCGCAATGCTGCTCGATCAGCATCTTCGCAAGGGCGACGACGTTCTTCGCCTTGGTGCGGAACAGGCCGATGCTCTTGATAAAGGGCTCCAGGCCTTCGACTCCCAAATCGGAAATTTTTTGGGGCGTAATCGGAAAGAGCTGTCGTGTTGCGAGATTGACCGACTTGTCGGTGGCCTGCGCGGAAAGCACCACCGCCACCAGCAGTTCGAAGGGCGTGCTGTAGACCAGCTCGGACTTCGGGTGCGGATTCGCTGCCTTCAGCCGGCGGTAGATTTCGTGGCGCTTCTCCGGATTCATCGTCGCCTGCGAGCCAGGGCAGCGGCCAGAATTGCCTTTCGATCCTTGGTTGTCGCACGAACTGCCTGCTTCCTCAAGCGGGCCTTGCGCAGCCGACCCCGCTCGCCGGCCGCCTTGCGCAGCGTGGCGCTCCAGGATCCCCTGGGCGCCACCATGTCGATGCAGTCCACCGGGCAGGGCGGCAGGCACCGCTCGCAGCCGATGCACCAGGACTCGACCACCGTATGCATCTGACCCTGCGCACCGACGATCGCGTCGACCGGGCAGGCGTCGATGCAGCGCGTGCAGCCGATGCAGCGGCCCTCGTCGACCAGCGCTACAGCACGCATTCGCCCACCAGCCTCGGCCCGCGGTAGACCAGGCCCGTATAGAGCTGGACCAGCGATGCGCCGGCGGCGAACTTCTCCCGGGCATCGGCGCGGGAGCAGATGCCGCCGGCCCCGATGAGGGTCGCCTCGCCCTTAAGAAGGTCCGAAAATCTCCTGAGGACCTGAGTGGCGCGGTTCCTGATCGGCGCGCCCGAAAGCCCTCCTGCTTCCTGCCCGTTCTTCAGTTCCGCCACGCCGTCGCGCGTCAACGACGTGTTGGTGGCGATCACCCCCTCGATGCGGTGGCGCCGCACGGCGGCGGCGATGTTGGCAATTTCCTGGATTTCGAGGTCGGGGGAGACTTTCAGCACCAGCGGGACATGCTTGCCGTGCGACTGCGCAAGGGTTTTGCGTTTTCCCGACAACCGGGAAAGCAGTTGTTCCAACGCCTCCTTCTCCTGCAGCGATCGCAGCCCCTTGGTATTCGGCGAGGAAACGTTGATCGTCACGTACGAAGCCCGGGCATACGCCTTGTCGAAGCAGGCCTCGTAGTCCTCCACCGCCCGTTCGACGGGCGTGTCCGCGTTCCGGCCGATGTTGATGCCGAGGATGCCTTTCCAGCTCGCGCGCGCGACATTGCGGAGAAATTCGTCGATGCCGACGTTGTTGAAGCCGAAGCGGTTGATCACCGCCTGTTGCCTGGCGATGCGGAACATGCGCGGCGGCGGATTGCCCGGCTGGGGCCGCGGCGTCACCGTGCCTACTTCGAGAAAGCCGAATCCCAGGCGCGCCAGCGCGTCGATGTGCTCGGCGTTCTTGTCGAGGCCTGCGGCGAGGCCGACCGGGTTGGGGAATTCGAGGCCCATGGCCTGCACGGGCTGCCGCGGCGCGCTGTTCGAATAGAAGCTCTTCTCGAGAAGAGCGAGCGTGAGGCGGTGGGCGGTTTCCGGATCGAGCGCGAAAAGCAGCGGGCGGATGAGCCCGTAAAGGCTCAAGCCGCGCTCCGCCTTCCCAGGCGCCGCCAGGCGCCGCCGGAAAAGCCCTCGATCGGCTCGAACTTCGATTTGTAGGCCATCTTCGGGCTCTCGCGGATCCAGTAGCCGAGGTAGAGATAAGGCAGGCCGAGGGCGCGGCACTGCTCGATCTGCCACAGCACGTTGAAGGTGCCGAAGCTGGCGCTGCGCCGGTCGGGCTCGTAGAAGGTATAGACCGAGGACAGGCCATCGGGCAGGAAGTCGACGATCGAGACCATCGCCAGCTGCCCGGCATCGCGAAATTCCACCAGCCGCGTGTCGACCCGGCTCTGCAGCAGGAAGTGCGAGTACTGGTCGCGGCTGTCGTTGTCCATGCCGCCGCCCGAGTGGCGCTTGGACTGGTAGCGCAGGTAGAGCGCGTAGTGCTCGAGGCGGAACTTGAGCGGCTGCGCCTGCGCGGCGAGCGCGGCATGCAGCTTCCAGGCGCGCCGCTGCGAGCGGTTGGGCTCGAACTCCGCCACCGGGATGCGCACCGGCACGCAGGCGCGGCAGGCGTCGCAATGCGGGCGGTAGGTGAAGATGCCGCTGCGGCGGAAGCCGGCCTTGACCAGGTCGCCGTACAGCTCGGTGTTGATGAGATGGCTCGGGGTGGCCACCTGCGAGCGCGCCATCCGGTCCGGCAGGTAGCTGCACGGATAGGGCGCCGTCACGTAGAACTGCAGGACGGCATGCGGCAGGTCGTTAAGTCTCGACACGGCTCCACTTTCCCAGAGACTCCGCGTAGTTTACCAGCGTCGCAATCTCGCGCAGGTAGGCGCGGCGCGGGATTTCCCGGCCGCCGAGCGAGGCGAGAAGGTCGGTGTGCACCTGGCAGTCGATCAGCGGCCAGCCGCGCGCTTCGAGGTGGCGCACCAGGTGCACCAGCGCCACCTTGGAGGCGTCGGTCTCGCGCGAGAACATCGATTCGCCGCAGAACAGGCGACCGACCGCCACGCCATACAGCCCGCCCACCAGCTCCCCGCCGCGCCAGGTTTCGAAGGAGTGCGCGTGCCCCTCGCGGTGCAGCGCGAGGTAGGCGGCGCGCATCTCCTTTCCCAGCCAGGTTCCGCCTTCGCCTCTGCGCGGTTCCGAGCAGGCTTTCAACACCTCGGAAAAGCGCGTATCGATCCTCAGCTCGAAGCCCTTGTTGCGGATGTTCTTGGCGAGCGAGCGCGAGACCTTCAGCTCCCCGCAGTAGAGCACCATGCGCGGGTCGGGCGACCACCACAGGATCGGCTCCGGGCCGGAATACCAGGGAAAAATCCCGCGCCGGTAGGCCTGCAGGAGGCGCGCGGTGGAAAGGTCGCCGCCGGCGGCGAGCAGGCCGTTGGGCTCCCCGAGGGCCCGCTCTACCGGCGGAAAAGGGTCTGCGGCGTCAAGCCAGGCTAGCACTTCACTTGCTGGCGGCAGTAGTTCTCGAGTTCCCGGACCACGCTGGTCGCGCCCACGCCCGCCTTGGCGGTGGCGCCGTGCTCCAGCTGCAGCTTGAAGGCGTACTTGTCGAAGAACTCGTTGAACATCTCGCCGCCGAGCGTGCCGACGGCAAACAGCTCTTCCCGGGCCGGGTCGAATTCCAGCAGGATGGCGGCCAGCGGCTGTGGCGCCGGGCCGGCGACCACGCGCGCGCCCTGCGCCGGATCGTACTGGCTGTGCTCCGAGCAGCAGTGGATCACGCTGCCGAACTTGTTGCGCGCGCTTTTCTCGGGACGGTAGCTGATGAAGCTGATGTCGCGCGTCGGGTAGCTCAGCTTGTGGGCGCAGATGGCCGAGTAGGCGACGATGGCGCCCGACGGCCCGACGCCGCCATTCCATTCATAGGCGCGGTTGTCCGAGGTCCTGAGCTGCGTCGGCCGCACCGGCCGGCCGAGATTCAGCAGGAAGCAGGGGGTAGCGGCGTAGGGATAGTGAAAAATGAGGTTGCGGTTTACCGGCACGTCGCCGGGGCGCAGCGGCACGCCCTGCTCGGTGACCAGCCGCGCGCGCGCGTAGTACTGCGGGCGCGAATCGCCAGCTAGCGCCGGGGCGCCGGCGCTGGCGGCCGTCGCCGCGCAGAACCTGATGAAGTCACGCCGCTCCACGCCTCATAGGGTATAGCCTTTTTCGTTGTGCAGCGCGGTGTCGAGGCCCTCGCTCTCATCCTCGGCTGTGACGCGCATGCCGGTGACGGCGTTGCACAGCATCAGGATCAGGAAGGTGAGCACGCCCGACCAGGCCGCCGTGGCCAGCACGCCGTAGAGCTGGACCAGCAGCTGCTGGCCCATGGTGACCTTCTCGGGAAAGCCGATGCCGCCGAAACTGGCGGAGACGAACACCCCGGTGAGCAGCGTGCCGAGGATGCCGCCCACGCCATGCACCGGGAACACGTCGAGCGAATCGTCGATCTTGAACACGCGCTTCAGGGTGCTGGTGGCGACGAAGCACAGCACGCCCGCCGCCGCGCCGATCACCAGTGCGCCGATCGGGCCGACGAAGCCCGATGCCGGCGTGATGGTGCCCAGGCCCGCCACCATGCCGGTGACGATGCCAAGCACCGAGGGCTTGCCGTAACGCAGCCATTCGCAGACCAGCCAGGCGAAGGCGCCCGTGGCCGCGCCGATGTGGGTCACCAGCATCGCCATGCCGGCGGCGCCGTCCGCGGCGAGGGCGCTGCCGGCATTGAAGCCGAACCAGCCGACCCAGAGCATCGCGGCGCCGGTGACGGTCATCGTCATGTTGTGCGGCGGCATCGCCGTTTCGGGAAAGCCGTGGCGCTTGCCGAGCACCAGCGCGCACACCAGCGCCGCCATGCCGGCATTGAGGTGCACCACCGTGCCGCCGGCGAAATCCATCAGGCCCATCTTGCCGAGCCAGCCGTCGCCCCAGACCCAGTGCGCGATCGGGCAATAGACCAGCAGCAGCCACAGCAGGCTGAACAGGAGCATGCCGGAGAACTTGACCCGCTCGGCGAAGGCGCCGATCACCAGCGCCGGGGTGATGATGGCGAAGGTCATCTGGTACATCGCGAACACCGTCTCGGGAATGCTGCCCTTGACGGTCTTCACGTCGATGCCCGCCAGGAAGGACTTGGCGAATCCCCCGGTCCAGGCGTTGTCGGCGCCGCCGTCGCCGAAGGCGACGCTGTAGCCCACCGCCACCCAGGCGAGGGTCACCACGCAGGTAATGGCGAAGCATTGCATCAGCACCGAAAGGACGTTCTTGGCCCGGGTCAGGCCGGCATAGAACAGCGCCAGGCCGGGCAGCGTCATGAACAGCACCAGCACCGACGCGGTCAGCATCCAGGCGGTGTTGGCCGCGTCGAGCTTGGGCGGATCCGCGGCCCAGACGGCGGGCGCGTGCACCAACATGAGCAGGAACGGAACAATGCTGTGCGCTGGCTTTCTCATTCTTATCCTCCCCGTTATGGTGCGTCTGGCGCACCGGGAGAAAGCATACCTTAACGGGCGGCGAGATCTTCCGTGTGAAATGCGGCGGTACCGGCCCTGCGATCGGCGAACCAGTACTTGAGGGCGAGGCCGACCGTGCGAAAGGCAATGTCCTTCCACGGGATGCGTGCTTCGTCGTAGAGGGCGACTTCGAGCGTCTCCTCGCCAGGCTTGAATTCCAGGCTGAGCAACCGCGCCCGGTAGAACAAGTGCACCTGGTTGACGTAGGGGACGGAGATCATGGCGCAGGGCGCGCCGAGCTCGATCTGCGCCCCCGATTCCTCGAGCGTCTCGCGCAGCGCCGCCTGCCCGACGGTCTCGCCGTTCTCCATGAAGCCCGCCGGCAGCGTCCAGTAGCCGTAGCGCGGCTCGATCGCCCGGCGGCAGAGCAGCAGCCGGCCCTCGTGCTCGGGAAGGGTGCCGACCACCAGCCGGGGATTCTGGTAGTGGATCTCGCCGCAGGCGTCGCAGACCCAGCGCGGCAGGTTGTCGCCCGGCGGCACGCGCAGCACTACCGGCGCGGCGCAGTTAGCGCAGAATTTCAGGCAGGTCCCCCAGGGTCCTGAGCACGCCGTCGGGTTCGAAGCCGAGGCGATCCAGCGGCGCGTCGCCGCGATTGATCCAGTACACGCCGAAGCCGAAGGACTTGGCGCCGAGCGCATCCCAGCAATTGGACGAGACGAAGCCAATTTTGTTTTTTTTCGTTTTGAGTTTCCTGACTGCAAGTTCATAGACCTCGGGCGCGGGTTTGAACACCTTCGCCTCGTCGACGCTGATCACGGCGTCTAAGGAGAGCTTGCTGTGCGCGACCAGCGGCAACAGCATGTCGGGCGAGCCGTTGGAAAGGATCGCCTTTTTCCCCTTGAGGGCGGCGAGGGCGGCCGGAACGTCCGGGAATGCGGCGAGGCGCCGGTATTCGCCCATCAGCTCCTCGATCCTGCTTTCGTCCAGGGAAAGACCGAGCGAGGCGCAGGCCCAGGCCAGCGCATCGCGCGTCACCTGGGAAAATGGAACGTAGCGCCGCATCAGGCTGCGCAGCCACGTGTACTCGAGCTGCCTGGCGCGCCAGGCCTGCGACAGCGCCGCGCCGCGCCCGGGCCACAATGCATCGCAACGCCGCGCGACGGAATGCACGTCGTACAGCGTGCCGTAGGCGTCGAACACCAATGCGTCGAGCGGCATTTTCGCGATGTTAAACTGATTGCCTCCATGGTCGACCGTTACGACGAGCTCTACAAGAGTTTCCGTTGGGACGTTCCCGCGCGTCTGAACATTGCGCAGGCCTGCTGCGGGCGGTGGGCCGCCGACCGCACGCGCTTCGCGCTCTACTGGGAGGACGAGTCGGGCGCGACGGCGGCGTATTCGTTCTGGGACATCCAGGCCGCCGCCAACCGCCTGTCGAACGCGCTGGCGGCGCTCGGCGTGCGCCGCGGCGACCGCGTGGCGCTCATCCTGCCGCAGCGCCCGGAAACGGCGATCGCCTACATGGCGATCTTCCAGATGGGCGCCATCGCGCTGCCCCTGTCGCACCTGTTCGGCCCGGACGCGCTCGAATACCGGATGAACAATGCCGGCGCGAGCGTCGCCATCGTCGAGCCGACGACCATCGCCAATCTTTGGGCGGTCAAGGATCGCCTGCCGCAGCTGCAGCATGTCATCGGCGTCGCGGGCGCAAGGGAGGCGGGAGTCCACGATTTTGAAAGGCTGGTTCAACAATCAAGTTCGAATTTCAGCTGTGCGGACACTGCTGCCGATGATCCCGCGCTGATCATCTATACCAGCGGCACGACCGGAGCGCCGAAGGGCGCGCTCGAGGCGCATCGCCTGATCATCGGCAACATGTCCGGCTTCGAGCATTCGCACGATTTCTTCCCGCAGCCGGGCGACCTGTTCTGGTCGCCGGCGGACTGGGCCTGGGCGGGAGGGTTGTTCGATGCGCTGCTGCCGAGCTGGTACCACGGCATCCCGATCCTCGGCTACCGCGGCCGCTTCGACGCGGAGCGCGCGTACTACCTGCTGGAGAAATACGGCGTGCGGAATTCCTTCCTGTTTCCGACGGCCTTGAAGCTGATGATGAAAGCCGTTCCTTGCCCGCGGGAAAAATTTTCCCTGAACCTGAGAAGCATCATGAGCGCAGGCGAATCGGTCGGCGTCACCGTCATCGAGTGGGCGCGCGAGCAGCTCGGCGTGACCATCAACGAGATGTTCGGGCAGACCGAGATCAACTACGTGGTCGGCAACTGCCAGGCCGCCTGGCCGGTGAAGCCCGGGTCGATCGGCCGCCCGTACCCGGGACACCGGGTGGCGGTGATCGACGAGCAGGGCAACGAGCTGCCGCGCGGCGAGCTGGGGGAAATCGCGGTGAAGAAGGACCACGACCCGGTGTTCTTCCTCGAGTACTGGAAGAACGAGAAGGCGACGCGCGAGAAATTCGTCGGCGACTGGGGCTGCACCGGCGACCAGGGGCGCATGGACGAGGACGGCTACCTCTGGTACCAGGGGCGCTCGGACGACGTCATCAAGAGCGCGGGCTATCGCATCGGGCCGGCCGAGATCGAGAGCTGCCTGGTCAAGCACCCTGCCGTGGCCAACGCCGCGGTCATCGGCAAGCCCGACGAGACGCGCGGCTCGATCGTCAAGGCCTTTATTGTCCTTCAGCCCGGACATTCCCCTTCCGATGTTCTGGTGGAACAGATACAGACCCACGTGCGGGGCCGCCTCGCTCCCTATGAATACCCGCGCGAAATCGAGTTCATCGACGCGCTGCCGATGACGACCACCGGCAAGGTGCAGCGCAAGGAATTGCGCAAGCGCGAGGAACAGAAGCTCGCCCGGCGGTGAAGGATCTCCTGCTGGTCGGGGCGGGCCACGCGCACCTCGCGCTTCTGGCGCCGCTGGCGGCGGAACCGCTCTACGGCGCGCGCATCAGGCTGGTGTCGCCGCACCGCGAGCAGCTCTATTCCGGAATGCTGCCCGGCGTGATCGCCGGTCACTACGACGCGCGCGAGGCGCGCATCGACGTCGCGCGGCTCGCCGAGCGGGCCTACGTCGAATTCGTCGAGGGCAGCGTCGCCTCGCTCGATCTCAAGGCGCGCCGCGCCCGGCTGCGGGACGGGCGCGAGCTGCACTACGCCATCGCGTCGATCAACGCCGGGTCGCTGGTCGACGCGACGATTCCCGGCGCCGCGCGCCACGCGGTCGCGGTGCGCCCTTACGAGTCGCTGCTGCAGCGGCTTTCGGTCTCGGCGATCCGCGAAGTGGCGGTGATCGGCGGCGGGGCGTCGGGAGCGGAGCTCGCCATGGCCATCCGCCACCGCGGGCCGGGCGTCACGCTGTATTCGGACCGGGACGCCTTTGCGCCGGCGCTCGCGGCGCGCGTCGCGGCGGCGCTGCGGCGCACGGGCGTCGATTACCGCCAGGGCATGGCGGTGGACGCCATCGAGCCGGGGCCGGTGGTCCTGGCCGGGGCCTCGCGCCAGGCCTTCGACCTCGCGCTGCTCGCCGCCAGCGCCGCGCCGCTCAATTGGCCGCGGGACAACGGCCTCGCCGTCGACGAGCGCGGCTTCATCCTGGTGGACGCGATGCTGCGCAGCGTCTCGCATCCCGAGGTGTTTGCCGCCGGCGACTGCGCGACGCTGCGCGACGCGCCGCACGCGAAGTCCGGGGTGTACTCGGTGCGCCACGGCGAGGCACTGCTCGGCAATCTGCGGCGCCTGCTGAAGGGCGAAGCGCTGGCCCGGTACCGCCCGCAGTCGAAGGCGCTGATGCTGCTCAGCACCGGGAATCGTTCGGCGATCGCCGCGCGCGGCGGCTGGACCGCCCAGGGGCGGTGGGTCTGGCGCTGGAAGGACTGGATCGACCGGCGCTGGGTCAGGCGCCTCGCGGACGGGCGCTGACCAGGATCTTGCCGTCGGCCTCGACCACCGTTTCGCCGCGCTGGTTGGTCGCGGCGCCGCGCAGCACGCAGATGCCGCCGCGGTGCTTGGGCTTGTCGAGCTTCTCGAGCACCGTCCACTCGGTGGCGAGCGTGTCGCCGGGGAGCACCGCCGCCTTGAAGCGGCAGGCGTGCTCGAGGTACGCAATGGCGGTGCCCGAGAAATGCATGCCCACGGGCGCGGAAACCAGCGCGGAGGTGAACGGGCCGTGCAGGATGCGCGTGCCGAAGCGCGAGCGCTTGGCGAATTCCTCGTCGACATGCAGCGGATTGAAGTCGCCGAACAGGCCGGCGCCGAGCACCAGGTGCGCCTCGGTGACGGTCAGGCGCGTGCCAAAGCGGTCGCCGACGGCGACCTCGTCGTACCACTTGCCGGGAAACATGCCCCGATTCTAGGGGCGGGGGACGGGCGCGGGCTAGTTGACGCTGATGCTGGCGACGCGCAGCAGCTCGTCGATCGACGGCGCCGCCGCCATCGCCGCGCGCGCGCTCGTCGGCTGCACGAAGACCACCGTCAGCCCGCGGTTGTTGGAATTCGTGCCGCGGCTGCGCAGGTCGACGAAGCGGTTGCCGATCGCCTTGCCGTTCAGGTCGCGCAGGATGCTGCCGCCGCGCACCACTTCCTCGTAGCCGACCAATCGGCCGGCGTCGTAGCGCGGGACGTAGAGCGACAGGCGCGCCAGGCGCTCGCCGGTGCGGCAATCGCACAGCACTTCCTTCTGTCCGATGACGTGGCCCTGCGCGTTGTGCAGCTCCTCGACCGCGACGGGCTGGAATTGCGTGGTGGAACAGCCGGCGGAGAGCGCCGCGGCGGCCGACAGCAACAGCATTTTTGTCATTGTTTTCATCGCATTCCTTTTACTCCTCGCCGGCGACTCTACGCCTCAGGCGAGTTGGACGCAAAGGCACTAGTTTCCGAGGCAGGGGGCCGGTCGGGATGAGAAATCCTGCACGTCGCGACGTCCGGCCTGCGCTAGACTTGCCTAAGCTATTGAAAACGTTGGCGCCCCAGACACGAATCGAACGTGCGACCTGCCCCTTAGGAGGGGGCTGCTCTATCCACTGAGCTACCGGGGCCCGTACCAAATTTTACCGCCTTGATCCGTAAACTGATTTTGACTTTTCTGGCCGCCGCGGCACCCGCCTGCGCGCAGCCTCAATCCTGGGCCTGGGACGACGGCACGGTGCCCTACGTCGTCACGCCGATGGAGATCGTCGAGCGCATGTTGCGCATGGCCGAGGTCGGCAAGGACGACTTCGTCATCGACCTCGGCTCGGGCGACGGACGCATCGTCATCGAGGCGGCGCGGCGCGGCGCGCGCGGCCTGGGCGTGGATCTCGACCCGGGCCTGGTGAAGGCGGCGACTGAAAACGCGCGCCGCGCGGGCGTCGCCGAGCGCGCGCGCTTCGAGACCATGGACATCTTCGACGCCAACCTGGCGCCGGCGACGGTGGTGACGATGTACCTGCTGCCGGACTTCAACGCCAAGCTGCTGCCGCGCCTGCTGCGCCTCAGGCCCGGCACGCGCATCGTGTCGCACGACGGCGGCATCGGCGACTGGCCGGCCGACGAGACGCTCGAGATGCGCGTGCCGGAAAAACCGGTGGGCGTCGGCGGACTGTCGAAGGTCGAGCTGTGGGTGGTGCCGGCGAGCGTGGCCGGGCAGTGGACCAGCGAGATCGGCGAGCATGGCGGCACCTGGCGCTTCCGCATCGCGCAGAAATACCAGGCGCTCGACATCGACGCCGCGGTGGGCGGCGAGACCCTGATGATCCGCAACAGCCGGCTGCGCGGCGACGAGATCAAGATGGTGCTGACCGGCAAGGTGCGCGGCCGCTACTGGCAGCAATTCTTCGCCGGCATCGTGCGCGGCGAGCGCATCGAAGGGCAGATGACGGCGTCGGACGGCAACCAGCAGCGCGTGTTCCCCTGGACCGCGACGCGCGGCCGATGAGCGCACCGAAGCCGCTGTTGTCGGTCGCCGACGGAGTGCTGCTGACCGCCGGCATGATCATCGGCGCGCTGATCTTCAAGGCGCCGTCGACGGTGGCCGGCGCTACCGGCGGCAGCGGCGCGTTTCTCTTCGCCTGGCTGCTCGGCGGCGTGGTGTCCCTGTGCGGCGCGCTGGTGTACGCCGAGCTCGCGTCGCGGCACGCCGATACCGGCGGGGAATACGTGTTCCTGGTGCACGGCTGGGGGCGGGGCGTTGCGTTCCTGTTTGCCTGGTCGCGCCTGACGGTGATCCAGACCGGCGCCATCGCGGCGGTGGCCTTCGTCTTCGGCGACTATGCCTCCGAGATCCTGCGGCTTGGCGCGCACAGCTCGGCGGTCTGGGCGGCGCTCGCGGTGGCGGCGCTGACGGCGCTCAACGTCGCCGGCACGCTGCAGTCGAAGCTGCTGCAGAAGGTGATGGAGATCGCGCTGATCGCCGGCCTGGTCGCTTTCTCGTTCGCCGCGCTGCTGAAGGGCGGCGCGCCGGCCGCGACCCCGACGGACGGCGGCGGCGCCGGCGCCTTCGGCTTCGCCATGATCTTCGTGCTGCTGGCGTACGGCGGCTGGAACGAGGCGGCCTATCTCGCGGGCGAGGTGAAGGACGCCCGGCGCAACATGGTGCGCATCCTGGTGCTTGGCGTGCTCGGCGTGACGGTGCTGTACCTCCTGGTCAACCTCGCCTATCTGGCGGTACTCGGCCACGGCGGCATCAAGGCCTCGAAGGCCGTGGCCGCCGACGTGATGCGCGCCATCGCCGGCGACAAGGGCGCGGTGCTGATCGCGCTGATCGTCTGCGTGTCCGTCCTCACCACGATCAATGCCGCCATCTTCACCGGCGCGCGCACCAATTACGCGCTGGGCAGGGATTTCCACTTCCTGCGCGGGCTGGGGCGCTGGCGCGAGCGCGGCAGCACGCCGGCGAACGCGCTGCTGCTGCAGGGCGCCATCACGCTGCTCCTCGTCGGCGCGGGCGCGCGCACGCCCGACGGGTTCAACGCGATGGTGGCCTACACCTCGCCCGTCTTCTGGACGTTTTTCCTGCTGACCGGTCTGACCATCTTCATCTTCAGGATGAAAGGAAAGGAGCGTCCGCCGTTCGCGGTGCCGCTGTACCCCGTGGTGCCTGCCGCGTTCGTGCTGATGTGCGCCTACATGCTCTATTCGAGCATCGACTACGTGCGCAATCCGGACTACGGCCCGAAATTCGGCTTCGCCGTGGTCGCCGGCCTGCTGGTGATGGTGGCCGGGGTGCCTTTGTACTTCATCTCGAAAAAGCAAAATAAGATTCCGGCATGACACTGACTGAACTACGGTACATCGTCGCCGTGGCGCGCGAGCGCCATTTCGGCCGCGCCGCCGAGGCCTGCTTCGTCTCGCAGCCGACACTGTCG
>Ga0075425_100003221_pt1 | contig 16547 bp, 16 predicted proteins | sample SoiMethybrSBSTD4_FD_75300 | JGI IMG/M metagenome (GOLD analysis project Ga0075425, IMG submission 75300) | Bulk soil microbial communities from a Populus tree surrounding site in Tennessee, USA - Soil MetaG P. TD hybrid SBSTD4 | ecosystem: Environmental > Terrestrial > Soil > Tree plantation... | reverse complement strand
CCTGAATCGCCGCCCTGCGGGCGGCGCACAGGACGAGGGGGTCCCACTCCGCCGGAGCGCTCCCCCGCCCCCGCCGCCACCCGCCCGGTCGCACGCGTGGCACTCGTGAGGAATCCGCGCTAGAGCCGCAGCAGAGCGATCACTCCCACGGTGGCCATGGCGTTGCCCGCGCTGTGCGCGATGATGCCCGGCCACAAGCTGCCCGTTCTCTCGTAGGCGAGCGCCCACAGGGCGCCGCTCCAGAACACCGCCACGAATCCCAGCACGCCGTAGCCGTGAGCGAGGGCGAAGACGACGGCGGATACCGCGGCGGCGGGCGCCACGCCGAAGCGGGAGCGGAGCGCCGCGTACAGGACGCCGCGGAACGCCACCTCCTCGCCGAGGGGAGCCCAGATCACGCTGTCCACGGTCTCGCGCGCCACCAGCCCCCAGGAGCCCCAGATGAGATTCTCCTGCAGGCCGTCGGCCCAATGCGAGGTGAGATGGAGCGCATCCAGCACGAGGCCGATGAGCGCTTCGCCCGTGAGCTGGAGCCCGATGAGAGCGAGAGCGACGAGGGCGATCCGCGCCCAGCCGTCCGGGCCCGGAGCGAGGCCAAAGGCCCGGGCGAACGAGAGCCCACGATCCTTCACGTACCACAGCGCGTAGAGGAGGATGGGCGCCACCGTGGCCACCCCCGTGATGCTGTCGACGGCGCTGTCTTCCGGGATCAAGAGCCCGAGCCCGGTGCCGAGCACGAGAAAGCCCAGGGCGCCGCGAATGAACAGCGCGTAGCCGTCGCCCAGAGACAGCCCGGTGAGCAACTCGGCATGCGCGATGCGCAGGTCGGGGGAGCGCAGGAGCACGCCCAGGCTCACCAGGCCCGCCACGGCGAGGAGGAGGCCGGTCGCCTCGAGCGCGCGCCAGCGGTCGAGGAGGGCGGCGCCGCGCACGGTGATGGCGGCCTGCGCCTGCTGATGCGCGAGGACATCGCCGGAACGTGAGGCGAGGCGTGCGACGAGGGTATCGGCGAACCAGCTCACGGGCAGCTCGTCGCGGACCTCGCCGATGAGGGTGCGGGCGGTGGCGCGGTTGAGGGAGGGGGCGAGATAGGCGGCGGTGATCCACTCCTTGCGCTTCGCCGCGGGCTCGTCGTCGGGCTCCCACTCGTCTACACCTTCGCGCACCGCCGTCGATCGGCCCGCCTCGCCGAGGAGGATGAGGCGATCCAACTCCACGTCGGGCGAGCTCGACTCCTGCGTGAGCTCCTCGTGCCAGCGGATCCAGTCGTCGGTGCTCTCGTCGTCGCCCAGCATGAAGGCGTAGAGACGACGCTCCCACGGCGAGGTGCGGGCGACGGCCGCCCGCACCTCCATGTCGCGCGCGGCCAGCCGCTCGAGGGAGTCCTCGGGCCAGTGCAGATGGTCGAGAGGATCGCCCGAGGAGAGGACGAAGAGATAGCCGACGAGCGCCGCCACCACCACCGAGGAGAGCCAGGTTGCCCAGAGATGAAAGAATGAGCGAGGTGCCTCGTGAGGCGGCTCCGGGGAGAGTGCGAGCACGTCGGATTCGAGACCGGGCATGCGGCGCAGTATAGCACCGCGACGTGAAGCGACCGGCGGCGGCCGACCACGCGCGCGACGAACGCAATAGGGGCAGCGTTCAGTTGACTTGCCCCGAGGGTGAGCCTACCATTCGAGCGCGCTGGCCATGCACACGCAGCGGGTCCTTCACGGAGAACCCGGCGCGGTGTCAGGAGCGATCATGAGCAAGCCTCCCCGTCCCAAGCGCAAGGGCAAGGCATCGCGCCCGCGCAGCGGAAGAGCTAGAACGATGGAGCGAGCGGTGACGAGGCCCCGATGGCGGGAGCCGATGTCGCGGCGCCTCGAGATCCGAGGCGAGCTCGACCGTCGCGCAGCGGAATGCCTCGAGATCGAGATCCGGCAGCTCGCCAAGCGTCACGGCGTGATCATCAAGGAGATCCGCATCGAGCCGGCCCGCCCGTGGCCTGCTGCGCGAAGGCGACAGGTCATCAACCTCAACCGGCGGCGCGCAAAGCCTCCTCGGCGCGGCTCAGCCAGGTAACCATCTCCATCTCGCGGAAGAGGTGCGCCGCTTCGGTGAGCGCCGCCTGCGCGTCTACCTCCTGTCCACGGTGACGGCGCGTGAGTCCCAGGCCGAGGAGGCACCGGGCGAGCAGGGGGCGGAGCCCGAGGGGCTCGGCGATGCTGATCGCGGCCTGATAGAAGCTCTCCGGCGACTCGGTGTCCGGGGCATCCTTCAGCCTCGCGACATCGGCGAGGAGAGCGAGAGCCCGCGCCTCCCGGCTCCGCTCGCGACGCTCCCCGGCGAGGGTACGGCCAGCCTCCGCGCACTCACGTGCCTCGCGCAGATGGCCGGCGCTCAGCTGGCCCTCTCCCAGTTCCAGCACGAGGTGCGGATAGAGCTGTTTCCCAGGGGAGGCGCCGTCCACCGCCTGCCTGAGGAGGGCGAGGCCCTGCTCGATGTCCTCGAGCTGCGTGTAGGCGTGCCCGAGATCTGCGGTGATAGCGGACAGGTACACGGGAAGGTCGTGGCGCCGGCAGACCTCGAGCGCCTGCTCGAGTAGCTCCGTCGCGCGCTCGGCGTCGCCTCGCAGGAGATGCGCCACTCCCGCTCCGCGATAGGCCCAGAAGGAGGTGTCCGGATGCTTGCGCTCCTCGGCCATCCGGATCGATTCCTCTGCGAGGCGCAGGGCCTCTCCGAATTGTCCGGTCTCGGAGAGGCAGATGGCGAGATAGCTGCGCGCGAGCACCGCGGGCAGCGCGGGCAGGCCGAGATGCTCACGCGCTCGCTCGCCCGGGAGCGAGGCGACCACCTGCGAGAAAAGATCGATGGCCCGCGCCATCTCCCCGAGCGATTCATGCGCGCGTCCCAGGTACATGAGGGTCGCCGTGCGCAGGGGCAGGTCCTCGAGGGTGTCCGCGATGGCGAGGGCCCGTGAGCCGATCTTGATGGCCCCGAGGTGGTCGGCGATCAGATAGAGTGCGTTCGCTTCGAAGGACAGGGCGCGGCCGAGCTTGCGAAAGTCGCCGATCTGCTCGGCGAGGGCGCCGGCCTGGCGAAGGTGCTGCAGGGTGCGCGTGGTGTCGCCGAGAAGGGTGAGGGCGTTGCGCAGCCCCAGGTGGAGATCGATGCGCTGCTGCTGTGTCGCCCTTGTGTCGGCGAGATGGTCGAGGGCCTGGAGCGCCTGCTCGAAGGAGGCAACCGCCTCGTGGTTCGCGGAGCGCGCGAAGGCTCGCTCGCCCGCGCCGGCGAGAAGGGCCACCGCCTTGTCCCACACCTGCCCCTGGAAGGCGTGGTGGGCGAAACGGTCCGCGAGCTCGCCGAAGGCGTCCGGCCACAGGCGCTCCATGGTTTCGAAGATCCGGGCGTGGAGCGCCCGGCGCTCGGCCTCGGGAAGGCTCGCGTAGATGACGGCCTGGGTCAGGGCGTGCCGGAAGGAATAGATGTTGTCCGGGAAGGTGCTCGTCTCGTACAAGAACTCCGCGCTGCGGAGCCGGTTCAACGTATCGCGCAGCTCCTCCTCGGGCAGCTCGGCGATGGTGGACAGGAGCGCATGCGGCACGTCCCGGCCGATGACCGAGGCGGCCTGGAGGAGCGTCCGCTCCCGCTTGGGGAGACGATTCACGCGAGCGGCGAGCAGCTCCCCCACCGTGCCGGGCACCTCCAGATCGGTCACGGGGCGGGCCAGCCGGTACCCGCCCCGCTCTCCGGTCAGGAGCCCCGTCTCCACCAGGCTCTGCACGCTCTCCTCGAGGAAGAAGGGATTGCCCTCCGTCCAGTCCACGAGACGGGCGGTGAGGGACGCGAGCGAGGGATGCGCGCCGAGGATGGCTCGCAGCATCTCCTCGATGTCGCCGCGCGGGAGAGGATCGACGCGGAGCTGCGTGAAGAAGGACTTGTGGTTCCAGGCGTGCTGGTACTCGGCGCGGTAGGTGAGGAGCACGAGGACCCGCGCGGTGGGCACCCGCTCGACCAGGATGTCGAGCACGGCCTGCGTCTCCGCGTCGAACCAATGGGCGTCCTCGAACACGAGGACCAACGGCTCGCGCTGACTCTCCCGCACGCAGATCGCCTTGAGGGCCTCGAGGGTGAGCTGCCGGTGCTGCGCGGTGTCGAGCCCTTCCCATTGCTTGTCGTCCACCGCCACGTCGAGGAGGGAGAGGAGCGCGGGCCCGGCGCTGGCGAGCCCCACGTCGAGGTCCGCCAGCTTCTCCGTCACCTTGCGCCGGACGGTGTCGGGATCGTGAGTCGGCTCGACGCGGAAGTAGGTACGCAGCAGATCGACGATGGGCAGGAACGGCGTGCGATTGCCCAGCGTGTCAGCCGAGGACTGGAGCACGAGCGCGGCTCCCGTCTCGCCGCTCCGGAGGAATTCCCACAGGAGGCGGGACTTGCCCACACCCGGCTCACCGACCAGGCCCACGACCTGGCCATTGCCGCGGCTCACCGCGTTCCAGCGGCTCCGGATGAGCTCGAGCTCCTGGCGGCGGCCCACGAAAGCGCCCATGCGCCCCCAGAGCTCGCCGCCGCTGTGGCCCACCAGGCGATAGGCTTCGCCCGCGGTGCCTGGAATGCGGGCGAAGGGTGAGAGCGAGAAGCGCCGCCCGAGGAAGGGGATCGTGGTGTCGCTCACCACCACGCTCCCGAGCTCCGCGGTAGCGACGAGACGCTCGAGGAACTGCGAGGTCTTGTGCTTCTCCTGCTGATCGATCTGCGGCGTGCCGGCGAGGTCGCCCACCAGGCAGGACTCGATGTGAAGGCCGAGCCGCATGCCGGGCGAGGCGGAGGAAGACTCCGCGAGCGTTATCGCCCGCTGGATGGCCAGTGCGGCGTTGGCCGCCCGCCGGGGCGCATCGCCGAGGAGATCGAGGCCGAAGGACGCCTCCAGGCCCGATTGGGCGAGGGACTCGACGCGCCCGCCGAAGCTCTGCACCTTGTCGATCACCAGCGCGAGCATGCGCGTGGTGTCGGTCGGATCGCCCCCGGCGTCACCCGGCGCGTCGAGGCTCGCGCGCAGCAGCGTGATCCGTCGGCGCTCCCAGCGCAGCGGACCCGCGGCGACGGGAGTGAGGGGAGCGACCGGCGGCGGCTCGACGGGTTGCGGGGCGAGTGGTCGCGCGGATCGTCCTCTCGCGGGGTGTGCATGTGGGGCGTCATCCTCGGGTCGGAGTCCGAGCTTCTCGATGCGCGAGCGGAGGGTGTTGCGAGAGATGCCCAGCCGCCCTGCCGTGCGCGAGATGTTCCACCGCATCTGGGTCAGCGCCGCGAGCACATGGTCGCGCATGGCGTCGTCCAGCGAGCCCGGGCCCGGCGGCGCGGGCGAGGGCGCGGGGATCGTCTCACCGGCGACCTGGAGCCCGACCATGTCGGCGGTGACCAGCTCGTCCTCGGCGAGCAGGGCCACGCGCTCGATGATGTTGCCCAGCTCCCGGACGTTGCCCGGCCACGCGTACGCGAGGAGCCGCTGCTCGGCCTCGGGCGAAAAGCGCTTGGGCGGCAGGCCGTAGTCGGCGCAGACGCGGGCGAGGAAGCGGGCGGCGAGGATCAGCACGTCCCTTCCGCGCTCGCGCAGCGGCGGCAGCTTGAGCGGCAGCACGGCGAGACGATGGTAGAGATCCTCCCGGAAGGCATGACGGCGCACCTGGGCCTGGAGGTCGGCGTTGGTGGCGCTGATGATCCACGTGTCCACCGGCTCGGCCGCGGTGGCGCCTAGCCTCCGCACCGCCTGCTCCTCCAGCACCTTGAGCAGCTTGGCCTGGATCGGCTCGGAGAGCAGGCCGACCTCGTCGAGGAAGATCGTGCCGCGGTGGGCGGCCTGGAAGAGGCCGGGCTTGGAGCGGCGCGCATCCGTGAAGGCTCCGCGCTCGAAGCCGAAGAGCTCGGCTTCCAGCAACGTCTCCGGGATGGCTGCACAGTTCACGTCGACGAAGGGGCCGTTCGCTCGCGCCCCCGCGCGATGAATGGTCCGGGCGACCAGGCCCTTGCCCGTTCCCGTCTCGCCGGTGATGTGGATGGACGGTAGACGCCGGCTGCCCTCCCGGCGCGCGACCAGCCGTCTGATCTGATCCCGCACGGCTTCCATCACCGCGCTCTCGCCCACCACCTCGGACAGGGGATCCATGGCGCAGCTACTCTACGCTTACTGCTCAACTCACTGCTCAGCTTCTTACCACTTTGACCACTGGTCAATTTCCCTGACCACTACAAGTAGCTGACTTCTCTGCATTTTCCCATGGCACTCGACTTGCGAAGTGTAGGGGCATGCAACACACGCAAGCCTCTGCAGCACCAGCCGGAAGCGGGACGGTCAAAGCCCGCGAGGAGAACGCCATGGGTACCGAGCGAGCACGAGGGGCCTTCATTCCCGTCGTCCTCACGGTCGCCACCCTGCTGGGTGTGCTGGAGGTGACGGCCGAGCGAGGAGCCAGTCCGACGGCGCGCCCCGAGCCCTCCTCCTGGTCGACCTCGCTCCATGAGATGGACGCCGCCATCGCCCGCGGCGACCTGATGGCCGCTGCCAGCTCGCGGCATCAGGCCTATCGGGCTGCGCTGTCCAACCGCTCCTGGGAAGCCTTCCTGGCCGCCGGCGACGGATGGCTCCGCCTGGGCGAGGCGACACAGAGCCGTAGCGCGGCCGAGCCCGAGGCACGACGGCTCTACTTGGCCGCTCTCTTCCTGGCGCGCAGCCAGGACTCGCTGGACGGCGTGCTCCGGGCGACGGAGGCCTTCCAGCAGCTCGGTGATCACGACGTGGTCGCTCAGGGTTTGTCTATCGCGCGAGAGCTGGCGGGCTCCGACCCCCAGTCTCAGACGCGCGTGCGCGAAGTCGCCGATCGCTCCGCTCGCGAGGCCGTGGCCGCGGGCGAGCGCGACGAGGAGGGCCTCTAGCGTGCACCCTCGCTCCCTACGTAGTGCCGCGCACCTTCACCAGATCCGAAAGGAGATCGTCATGTCCCCGACCAGTCCGTGCTCCGTGATGCTGGCCGAGGTGTCCCTGTATTTCACGATGCGGATTGCCGCCGTCGCCGGCGCCGGCTCGGGGGTGTCGTAATGGACCGCGGGGCTTGGATCGCCATGCCCTCCTTGACCACCGCCTCGAGGGTCCGGCCCGAGGCGCTGCTTGAGACCCTTCGCCGTGATCCGCGCCAGGCGGTGGAGGAGGAGCACATCGTCTGCCTCATCTGCGCGGCGCGGTTCCGCCAGCTCACGAATACGCATCTGCGCGCTCACCAGCTCACCGCCGCGGACTACAAAGCGCGCTTCGGCTACAACCGGCGGCGCCCGCTCATGTGCCGCGCCCTCGCGCGGCTCTATGCCGAGCGCGCGGTGCGCAACGGGCTCGCCGATCAGATCCGCATCCGCCCCATCGTGGCGCAGCCCGCGCTGCGTCGGCGGGGAGGCATGCGTCCCGTGACGCTGGAAGAGCTGCTCACCCGCCGGGACGCGCGGCGTGCCGCGGTCGGAGGTGTCCCATGAATAGCCGGGTGCTGACGGCAGGCTGGCCCTTCGCAGGACTCTTGGCCCTCGAGACGGCGAAGGGGGACGAGGTGGCCGATTCCGCGCGGCGAAGCGGGATCATCGCTCGGGACGACGGCGGCAGCGGCATCCTGGTGTACAAGGCCGACAAGACCTACGTCACCGTTGAGCTCGATCGCCACACACGGGCGTTCGGCGTCGACGGCTACCCCATCTCCCTCGCGGATCTCTATGCGGGGGACGTGGTGCAGGTGACGCAGGAGCTGCGACAGGGTCGATGGGTCACTCTCGAGATCCGGGTCCTCAAGCGCGGCTCGGAGCGTTCCGTGCCTGGCTGACGCGCCGCGTAAGCTCGCAAGGGCGCCGAGGAGTTGAGAGCGCCCGGCCCTTCGCGTATATTCGCGGGTGCCGCGGGGCTTCCCGCAGGTGTCCGAGTCTTCCCGCCCGAGGCTTGGCCCACCCGGTCGCTGGCGACCGGCGTGAAGGGGAGGAATCACGATGGCGTCATTCCGCTACGCTGTCGCGGTGTGGACAGCCCTCGGAACCCTCGCGCTCTCCCCGATTGACTTCGCTCTCGCCCAGACCCCGAAGCCCGGCGGGCACCTCAACGTCATGCTCCGCGAGGATCTGCCCCAGGGCTTTGCCGTCCACGAGACGTCCACCATCTCCACGAGTTTCCCGTCGATGCCATGTTTCAACAACCTCGTGATCTTCGACCAGCTCAAGCGGACAGAGAGTCTGGAGACGCTGGCGGGCGAGCTCGCGGAGAAGTGGTCCTGGCAGGACAACTACAAGAACCTCGTGTTCTTCCTGCGCAAGGACGTCAAGTGGCACGACGGCAAGCCCTTCACGTCAAAGGACGTGAAGTTCACCTTCGATGTCCTCCGCGAGGCACCAGACGCGCCCGCCAAGCTCCGGATCAATCCGCGCAAGGACTGGTACGCCAACGTGGAAGGGATCGAGACGCCCGACGCCTCCACCGTGGTGTTCCACCTCAAGCGTCCGCAGCCCTCGCTCCTCATGATGTTCGCTTCCGGTTACACGCCCATTTATGCCGCCCACGTGCCTCCCGCGAGCTATCGCACCACCTGCATGGGCACGGGGCCGTTCAAGCTCAAGGAATGGCGCAAGGGCGAGTTCGTGGACTACGTCAAGAACCCCGATTACTTCGTCAAGGGGCGGCCGTACCTCGACACCCTACGTTACGTGGTCATCGAGAACCGAGGCACTCGCATGTCCGCCCTCCAGTCGGGGAAGCTCGACGTGTCCTTCCCCGGTGAGATGACCAAGACCATCGCCGAGCAGATCAAGAAGGCGGTGCCCCAGATGGTGGTGACCACGGTGGGGCAGACGGTCAGCGACAACATCATCATGAACGTGAAGAAGCCGCCCTTCGACAACCTCAAGGTGCGGCTGGCCGTGAGCTACGGCATCGATCGGCGCGGCCTCATCCAGGCCGTACACCAAGGGGGCGCCGTTCCCGGGGCCTCGCTACCTCCCAAGCCGTGGGGTATCTGGGGCGTCGGCGAGCAGGGGCTCCTCGCGCTGCCCGGCTATGGCAAGGCCGCCGACGAGAAAGCCAAGGCTAGGAAGCTCATGGCCGAGCTCGGCTACACCGTGGAGAAGCCGCTCAAGGTCGAGATCGGCACCCGGGCCATCGCCATCTACGTCGACATGGCTTCCTTCGTCATCAACGAGCTCAAGCAGATTGGCATCGAGGCAACCCTCAAGCAGGTGGAGACGGCGCAGTGGCACGCCATGGCCACCCGCGGGGACTACCAGATCGGGGCCAACCTCACGGGGATTGGCATCGACGACCCCGACGCCAACTTCTACGAGAACTATGCCTGCGGCTCGCCGCGCAACTACAGCCAGTACTGCAACGAGCAGATCATGAAGCTGATCGACCAGCAGTCGCAGGAAGTGAATCCCCAGAAGCGCCTGGAGATGGTGCTGGCCCTGCAGCGGAAGCTGGAGGAGGAGGCGCCGCGGCCCATCCTCGACTGGAAGCTCGACTACTTCTCCCACTGGCCCTCCGTGCACAACATGATTCCTCAGAACAACATCTACAACTACGGCCGCATGCAGGACGTGTGGCGAGACAAGTAGCCCTCCGGAAGTGAAGACCTATCTCGCCCAGCGCCTCGGCATCGCGGCGCTGACCCTCTTCGGAATGTCGGTGGTGATCTTCGTCCTCCTGCGTCTGGCTCCGGGCGACATCGTGGACATCCTCTTCTCCACGGGCGGCTACGTGAATCCTTCGGAGCGCGTGGCCATCGAGAAGGAGCTCGGGCTCGACCAGCCCATCTGGCGGCAATACATGGACTGGCTGCGCCACATGGCCACGGGCGACCTCGGCAAGTCCTACCGCTACGATCTCCCCGCCTGGGAAATCATCAAGCCGCTCTTCCCCGTCACCTTGGAGCTGGCCACGCTGTCCATGATCGTGGCCGTGCTCCTGGGGGTGCCCACTGGGGTGATCAGCGCCGTGCGCCAGGACACCTCGCTCGACTATGTCCTGCGGGTGCTGAGCCTGGCCGGGCTCAGCATGCCCTCCTTCTGGCTCGGCATGGTCATCATCCTCGCCCTCGTCGCGTGGATCGGCTGGATCCCCCCCATGACCTACGTGCCGGCCAGCGAGAACTTCAAGCTCCACTGCATCCAGTTCGCCCTGCCCGCCCTCGCCGTGGGCTACCGCTCCTCCGCGCTGATCACGCGCATCACGCGCTCCGCCCTCCTCGAGGTGATGCGCGAGGACTACATCCGCACGGCGCGGGCCAAGGGGCAGGGGGAGCGCACCGTCATCTGGAGCCACGCGCTGAAGAACGCCATCCTGCCCGTGGTCACCGTGATCGGCATCGAGTTCGCCTTCCTCATCGGCGGGCTCATCGTCACCGAGACGGTGTTCAACCTGCCCGGGGTCGCGCGCTTCCTCGTGCAGGCCATCGCGTGGCGGGACTACCCGATCGTGCAGACCCTGGTCATGTTCACCGCCGCCATCGTGATCTTCTCGAACCTCGCCGTGGACATGCTCTACGGCGTGCTCGATCCGCGGGTGCGCATTGGCGGCGGTTAGCGGAGCGCGCACCGCCACTCCCGCCTCGGTGGCCGCGGAGCGGCGGCCCACCCGCGCCAGCGCGGCCGCCATCCTCCTGCGCTTCTGCCGCAAGAAGCCGCTCGGGGCCGCGGGCGGCTTCATCATGCTGCTTATCGTGTTCACGGCCATCTTCGCCAACGTGCTCCAGACGCAGGATCCCATCGCCACCAACGCCGCGGACACGCTCGCCCGTCCGAGCGCCGCCCACTGGCTGGGCACCGATCATCTCGGGCGCGACATCTACTCCCGCATCCTCCACGGGGCGCGCGTGTCGCTCCTCGTCGGCCTCGGCTCCACCGCGGTCGCCTCGCTGCTGGGTGGCGTCATCGGTCTGCTCTCCGGCTACGTGGGAGGCAAGACCGACCTCGTCGTCCAGCGCATCATGGACATCCTGCAGGGGCTGCCGCTCCTCGTGCTCGCCCTCGTGATGTCGGCGGCCCTCGGCCCCTCCATCCCCAACGTCATCCTCGCCATATCGATCCCCATCATGCCGCGGGCGGCCCGCGTCATCCGTGCCAGCGTGCTCTCCATCCGGGAGTTCCAGTACGTGGAGGCGGCGCGCGCCTTGGGCGTCCGGCACCTCCGCATCGCCTTCCGCCACATCCTGCCCAACACCATCGGCCCCTTCATCGTGCTCGCCACCGCGCAGCTCGGCAGCGCCATCCTCGTCGAGGCGACGCTGTCCTTCCTCGGCCTGGGCGTCCCCGAGCCGTATCCTTCGTGGGGGCGGATGCTCTCCGTGTCGGCCGCGGAGTACGCGCAGAAGGCGCCCTGGCTCGTGCTCTTCCCGGGCATGGCCATCAGCCTGGCCGTGTTCGGATCGAATCTGCTCGGTGACGCGCTTCGCGACACCCTGGACCCGCGCCTTCGCGGCGCCTGACCCTACCCTCAACGGAGGAGGAATACATGGCTTCGGATGGGCTGTGCTGGATGCCGGCCTCGGAGATGGCCGCGGCCATCCGGCGGAAGAAGATCTCGCCGGTCGAAGTGATGAAGGCGGTGCTCGCCCGCATCGAGCGCCTGAACCCGACCCTGAACGCCTTCGTCACCCTCACCGCCGAGCAGGCCATGCGCGATGCTCGCGCGGCCGAGCGCGCCCTCGGGAAGCGGGGGGCCAAGCTCGGGCCGCTCCACGGCGTGCCCTTCTCCACCAAGGACCTCATCAACACGCGGAACATCCGCACCACCTTCGGCACGCGACTGTACGCCGACAACGTGCCCACGGAGACCGCGCCCATCGTGGAGCGGATGCTCGCCGCGGGGGCCATCCAGCTCGGCAAGACCAACACGCCCACCTTCGGGTGGATCGGCGCTACCCACAACCTGCTCTTCGGCGTGACGCGCAATCCCTGGAACCTGGATCGCACGCCCGGCGGGTCGAGCGGCGGCGCCAGCGCGGCGGTGGCGGCCGGGCTGGGACCGCTGGCCATCGGCACCGACGGCGGCGGCTCCATTCGGATTCCCGCCGCCTTCGCGGGCATCGTGGGGCACAAGCCCTCCTATGGACGGATCCCCGTCCAGGCGGGCAGTGCGGTGTGGAGCCTCTCGCACGCGGGGCCCATGACGCGGACGGTGACGGATGCCGCCCTCATGATGAACGTGTGCGCCGGCCCCGACTCCCGTGACTCGCTCTCCCTGCCGGCCGAGCGTGTGGACTACGTCAAGGCGCTCAGGGGCGGGATCAAGGGTCTCCGCGTCGCCTGGGTGCCCGATCCGGGCTACGCCAAGCTCGTGGATCCGGAGGTGGTCGCCGTGTGCGCTCGCGCGGCCAAGCGCTTCCGCGACCTGGGATGCCGCGTGGAGGAGGTCAACCCGCGCTGGCCGTCGCCTCGCCAGCCCTGGAAGGCGATCTTCTGCGGCGGCGTGGCCGCCCGGCTTGCGCCCTATCTGGCGGAACGCCGTGCGGACATCGAGGCGGGACTCGTGGGGCTCATCGAGGAGACCATGAGCTGGGGCCCGACCACGTACGTGCAGGCCTGGTTCGAACGCATGGCGTGGTGGGAGCATCCGCGCCGCCTCTTCGAGACCTACGACTTCATGCTCACCCCCACCACGGCGTGCCCGCCCTTCAAGATCGGGCTCGACAACCCGAACGAGATCGCGGGACGGCCCGCCGAGCCGTACGAGTGGATTCCCTTCACCTATCCCTTCAACATGACGGGCCAGCCCGCCTGCTCGGTGCCCGCCGGCTTCACCGCGGACAAGCTGCCGGTGGGCCTGCAGATCGTGGGCCGTCGCTTCGATGACGTGACGGTGCTGCGGGCTGCCTACGCCTTCGAGCGCGTTCAGCCCTGGCGCGAGCTGACGCCGCCGCTCAACTGAGCCGACGCGGGACGAGAGGAGAGACCATGACCGCCGACGACGTGAAGAGGATCCTCGTGGTAGGCGCGGGACAGATGGGGGCGCAGATCGCCATGCAGTCGGCCCTCCACGGCTATCAGATCACCCTCAACGATCTCTCCATGGACCTCCTGCAGAAGGGCATGGCAGGCAATCGCAAGCAGCTGGAGCGGCGGGTGCAGAAGAGCCAGATGACCAAGGATCAGATGGAAGAGGCCATTGCACGGGTGCGGCTCGAGCCCGACCTGGAGAAGGCGGCCCGCGACGCGGACTTCGTCATCGAGGCCATCGTGGAGCGCCTCGAGCCCAAGAAGGAGTGCTTCGCCAAGCTCGACCGCCTCTGCCCGCCGCACGCCATCCTCGCCACCAACTCCTCCACCCTCATGAACTCGCAGATCGCGCCCTCGACCAAGCGCCCCGAGAAGTGCGTGAACATGCACTACTTCTACCCGCCCCTCGTCATGAAGCTCGTAGAGGTGGTGAAGGGGCAATGGACGACGGAGGAGACGGTGGCCATCACCGCCGAGGTGACCCGGCGGAGCGGACGTGAGCCGGTGATCCTGCGCAAGGAGCTGCCGGGCTTCCTCGTCAACCGCATCCTGCGCGCGCTCGTGCGCGAGGCCTACTACTGCCTGGAGCAGGGCGTGGCAAATCACGCCGACATCGACAAGGCGGTGGAGCTCGGGCTCAATCACCCGCTGGGGCCGTTCCGCCTGGGAGACCTCTCGGGCCTGGACATCGGCTACAACGCCCGCCTCGAGACCTACGAGCTGACCAAGAACGAGGCGGACCGACCGCCCAAGGAGCTCGAGAAGCGGGTGAAGCGCGGCGATCTCGGTCGCAAGACCGGGCGCGGCTTCTACGACTACTCGACGGATCCGCCCAAGCCCATCCTGGACTGAGCGGTCAGGCGTGGGACAGGCGGCCCGAGCGGGACGGCTCCTCGCGCGCGCCGCCCTCCTGCGTTGTCCCAACTGCGGCGGCGCGAGCGCGCTCCGCAGCTGGTTCGATCTGCGCGAGCGATGTCCCGCCTGCGGCCTGCGCTTCGATCGCGGCGAGGAGGGCTATCACCTCGGCGCCGTGCTCTTCAACCTGATCGCGGCTGAGATCTTCTTCGTCGTGGGCCTCGTGATCGTCGTCGTCCTCACGTGGCCCCATCCCCCCTGGAACGGCATCTTCTGGGGCGGCATCGCCCTGATGATCTTCCTGCCCATCCTCTTCCTCCCCTTCTCCCGGACGGTCTGGCTCGCCTTCGACCTGATCTTCCGTCCCTCCGTGCCCGGAGACCGCGAGGGCCACTCCGCCTCCTGACGGATACGTGTCTCTCCGCCTCCTGTTCCCGGATCTGGACATTGACGAGAGATCCGCATCGCCCGAGGGTGCGGGCCATGGACACGCGGCCGGGGGAGGGCGGCCACTCGCTGGCCGAGATGCTGGTCGCCATGGCCCTCATGGCGCTGCTCATGGCGGCCACGCTCAGCATGCTCCAGTCCGGGCTCGTCGCCTCGGGGTGGGGGACCCGCCGCGTGGAGGCGCAGCAGGCGGTGCGGGTGGCGCTGGAGCGCATGGCGCGCGAGCTCCGCGAGGCCGGCTACGATCCCGCCTCGGCCGGGATCGCCGCCCTCGTGGTCGCGGAGCCTGCCCGCGTCGTGCTCCAGCGCGACCTCGACGGCGACGGCGTGATCGATACGACCCGGGAGCGCGTCACCTATCTCCTCCGTCCGGGCGAGACCACCCTCCGGCGTGACGCGGGGGCAGGCGCGCAGCCCATCGCCGAGGGCGTACGCCGGCTCGCCCTCGCCTACTTCGATCGCGACGGCGCCGTCACCACGGATCCCGCGCGCGTGGCCTTCGTCCGCATCGAGCTCGAGGCAGGCCGGGACGCGCCGGCGGCGCTCATGACCACCCAGGTCATGTTGAGGAACGCGGCCATCTGGTAGGATTGGGTGCGCATGCGCGACGTGCTCTCGCTCTTGTCGGTGGCCGCCACCCTCCTCGTCGCGCTCTCCCTCGTGGCCTGCGAAACCGTGCCCTACACGGGGCGCTCACAGCTCCAGCTCATCTCGCCACAGGAGGAGAGCCAGATGGGCGTGCAGGCCTACCAGCAGATCCTCGCCAAGGCCAAAGTCAGCAGCGACAGCGCGGCCAGCGAGATGGTCACGCGCGTGGGCAAGCGCATCGCCGCGGCGAGCGGCCATCCAGAATATCAATGGGAATACCACCTGATCCAGGACGACAAGCAGGTGAACGCCTTCGCCCTGCCCGGGGGCAAGGTCGCCGTCTACACGGGGATCCTTCCCGTGACCCGGGACGAGAACGGACTCGCCGTGGTGCTCGGCCACGAGATCGGTCACGTGGTGGCTCGCCACGGGGGCGAGCGCATGAGCCAGCAGATGGGGGTCAACACGGTGGTCGAAACGCTGGCCGGGCTGTCCTCCGGCAATCCCGTCGTGGTGCAGGGCGTGAGCGCGGCCCTGGGGGCGGGCGCCTCCGTGGGCCTGCTGCTCCCGTGGAGTCGCGCGCAAGAGTCCGAGGCCGACCACCTGGGACTGATCCTCATGGCCAAGGCCGGCTACGATCCTCACGCCGCTCGCGATCTCTGGGCGCGCATGGCCGAGCTCGCGAGCAAGACCCCCGGCAAGCCTCCCGAATTCCTCGCGACCCATCCGTCCGAGACGACCCGCATCACCCAGATCGAGGGGTGGATGCCGGAGGCGATGCAGTACTACAAGCCGCGCTAACCTGAGCCCTGCTCCTAGATGCGGTAGCCGGCACGTGGGCAGGACCCCACCCCTCGTCACCCCTCAATGCCTCGGATCTAGCAAAAAAATTAGTGTTTTTCCTTGACACCCCCACACGCAGCCTTTAGATTGGGCCACTAAGTGGGATGAAATCCCATGAAGTGGTATCGAAGTGCCATATGGGGAGCGCTTTTCCCCACGCCGAGGGAGCGCGTGTTTCGGGGACATTTCAGGCACACGGTGGATCCGAAGGGGCGGCTCAGTATTCCGGCACGGTTTCGTGAGCTGCTCGCCGACGGGTTCGGAGACAAGCTCGTCATCGTTCCCAACGGCCGCGGTGGCCTCGACGTCCATCCCGAGCGCAACTTCAACGAGCTCTCCGATCGCATCGGGCGTCTGCCACGACTCGATCCTTTCCGTCGCGCCTTCCAGTACCAGTACCTGTCGAAGGCGCAGGACGTGATCCTCGATCCCCAGGGACGGATCCAGATCCCCCTCGATCTCCGTCAGAGCGAGAGCCTGACCAAAGAGGCGCTCATCATCGGCATGCAGGAGCGCTTCGAGGTGTGGAACAGCGAGCGCTTCCAGCACTACGAACGCGACAAGATCGGCGCGCCCATCGAGGACATCGAAGCGAAGCTGGCCGACAAGGGCGTGTAGGGCATGGAGGGGGAGGGCTCGCACCTCCCGGTGCTGCTGGACGAAGTGACGTTTCTCTTGCGCCCCCAACGCGGGGGCTGGGTGGTGGACGGAACGATCGGTATGGGTGGCCACGCGGAGCGGTTGCTGGAAGTGGGCGGCGAGCACACTCGTCTGCTCGGCCTCGACCGCGATCCCGAGGCTCTGCGGCGCGCGGGGCAGCGCCTGCA
>Ga0075425_100003218_pt1 | contig 16557 bp, 3 predicted proteins | sample SoiMethybrSBSTD4_FD_75300 | JGI IMG/M metagenome (GOLD analysis project Ga0075425, IMG submission 75300) | Bulk soil microbial communities from a Populus tree surrounding site in Tennessee, USA - Soil MetaG P. TD hybrid SBSTD4 | ecosystem: Environmental > Terrestrial > Soil > Tree plantation... | reverse complement strand
CGATCTCGGCAGAAGCCGGCGACCCACCAGAAACCAGGGCGAGGCCCGACGACGAGGCCTATCTAATCTACACCTCAGGCTCTACCGGAAACCCAAAGGGTGTCAGGATTCTCCACTCGTCTTTGGTCAACTACGTTTGGTGGGCGCAGGACGTCTACCTGCATGGCGAACGTCTGGACTTTCCACTCTACTCGTCATTGGCCTTCGACCTAACCGTGACCTCTATCTTCACGCCCCTCATCACCGGCAACCGAGTGATCATCTACGTCGGCGATCGTCGCGAGTCAATCGTTCAGCGCATTCTGAATGACGGCAAGGCTGGTGTCCTTAAGCTGACACCAAGCCACTTGTCTCTTATTAAGGACATGGACAACCGCCATAGCAGTGTGAAGCGGCTCATAGTCGGCGGTGAGCCGCTGGAGACCAAGCTCGCACGCGAGGTTCACGGAAGCTTCGCCGGCCGCGTCGAAATCTTTAACGAGTACGGGCCAACCGAGGCGACTGTCGGGTGCATGATTCACCGCTTCGATCCAGCGACCGACTCTCGTGCTTTCGTGCCCATAGGTCGGCCCGCCGCTAACACGCGCATCTACATTCTCGACTCCTCGTTACGGCCCGTACCCGAGAACGTCATCAGCGAATTGTACATTGCAGGTGACGGGGTGGCTGCCGGCTACCATGATCGTGATGAACTTACCACCGAAAAGTTTCTCGTCGATCCGTTCATTGTTGACGGAAAGATGTATCGGACGGGTGACCTGGCTCGGCGCCTGCCGGGCGGCGGCCTCGACTTCGTGGGGCGGGTCGACGATCAAATTAAGTTCCATGGTCATCGTGTCGAACTCAATGAGCTACGGTCCGCCCTTAACCGCCACCCGGAAATCAGAGACAGCGTGCTGGCAGTGGTCCCCGACCAGAACGGGCATGACACGATGATTGCTTACTACAGCTCGCGGCGTGAACTGGACTCTACAGAGCTCCGCATGTTCCTCTCCGAAAGCATGATGGAGGAGATCATTCCCAATGTCTTCGTGCACCTAAAGAGGTTGCCCCTGACGCTGAACGGAAAGATCAATCGTCGCGCGCTCCCGACGCTGCAAGAGGCACGGGCGAGTTTGAAGCGCGACTATGCTCCGCCGCGCACCGCCGAAGAGAAACTGCTGGCCGATATATGGGCCCAGGTGCTTTGCCTTGACCGCGTTGGCATCTATGAAAACTTCTTCAGCCTGGGCGGCGACTCGATTCTCAGTATCCGTATCATCGCCAAGGCCAGACAGGCCGGCTTGCAACTGACGCCGAAACAACTCTTCCAACATCAGACTGTGGCGGAACTCGCGGCGGCAGCCGGCGCGGCTGCGAGCGTGCGCGCCGAGCAGGAATTGGTGACTGGGCCTGTTCCATTAACACCCATTCAGCACTGGTTCTTCGAGCAGGAGCAACCCGACCCACAGCATTTCAACCAATCTCTGTTGTTGGAAGTGCGGCAGGAGATCGATCCGGGATTGATAAATAGGGCTTTAGAAAGTCTGAGGCAACACCACGACGCACTGCGCCTGGTGTTCAAGCGCGAGGCATCAGGATGGCAACAAATAAACGAAGGCTTCTCAGAAAAAGACGTCCTCACGTCGATGGACTTGTCTAACCTGCCGCAAGTGGACCACCTTCCTGCACTCCGGCGCGCTGTGGCCGAGTCGCAATCGAGTCTAAACCTATCCGAAGGACCGCTGTTGCGCGCAACCCTTTTCAAGCTGGGCGGTGGTCAGCCGGACCGCCTCGTGCTCATCATTCATCACCTTGCCGTCGACGGCGTGTCGTGGCGCATCTTGATCGAAGATCTGGAGACAGCCTGCAAACAATTGACGTCGGGCGAACCCGTCAACTTGCCTCCGAAGACTGACTCATTCAAGCGTTGGGCCGAGTGCCTCACAGCGTACGCACAGTCGCAACAGGTAAGGCAAGAGTTGTCGTTCTGGGAGGCGGCTGGCAGCGGTGCACGCCTGCCACTCGATCATTACGACGGTCAGAACAGTGTTGCCTCAGCCCGGACCGTGACCATCTCGCTCGATGCCGAAGAAACGCGCGCGCTGTTGCAGGACGCCAGTGTAGCCTACCAGACGCAGATCAACGACTTGTTGCTGACTGCACTTATACAAGTCTTCGCGCCGTGGGCAGATGCACGCTCTTTAACTGTAGACCTCGAAGGTCATGGTCGCGAACCGGTCTTCGAAGACATTGATGTGTCGCGTACTGTTGGTTGGTTCACTTCAATCTTTCCTGTCACCCTTAGCCTGGAAGCTGGTGGCAGTTCACATGAAACTTTGAAGTTCGTTAAAGAGCAGTTGCGGCGTGTGCGCAACCACGGTATTGGCTACGGGGTACTGCGGTATCTGAGCGAGGACAAAGAAACCGCTGCGCGTCTGGCTGCGTTGCCGCGTGCCGAAGTCAGCTTTAACTATCTGGGTCAGTTCGACGAGTTATCGTCTGACTCTTCTACCTTCGCGATTGGCTCAGAGACGCCTGGGCCAAATCGCAGCCTGCGTGCCATGCGTACCCATCTCATCGACGTGAGCGCAAGTGTCGTCGGAGGCAGCCTCCATTTATTTTGGACGTACAGCCAGAACCTCCACGAGCACGCTACCGTCGAACGACTCGCGCTCGAGTACCTCGATGCGTTGCGCGTTCTAGTGGCCCATTGTCTCTCGCCGGAGGCAGGCGGATACACACCATCAGACTTTCCGGAAGCAGGCTTGAGCCAGCACGAGTTGGACGCCCTGCTCGCCGAGATCGAAGACTCGGTTCCTCAGGACTACAGTGAGCAAGCATAAGAATATTGAGGCCATCTACCCTCTCTCGCCGTTGCAGGAGGGCATGCTTTTCCACAGCCTCTATGCTCCGCACTCCGGAGTGTACGTGGTGCAGCTTTGCTATCGTCTCGCCGGCCGGCTCAATGTCGAGGCGTTCGCGCACGCTTGGAGCGAGGTGATCGCACGCCACCAAATCCTGTCTACGTCGTTTCATTGGGATCGCGATAAGCCACTTCAGATCGTTCATCGAAGCGTGGAGCTGCCGTGGATTGAGTATGACTGGAGGAGTCTCTCGGCGGAGGAGCAGCGTGCGGAGTTGGAGTTACTTTTGAAGACGGATCGCGAGCGGGGCTTTGATCCTTCCAGACCACCGCTCATGCGCCTGATGCTCATCAGTCTGGGTGAAGAAGCCTACCAGTTCATCTGGAGTTTCCACCACATGCTCCTCGACGGCTGGTCCATGCCCCTGCTACAGAAGGAGATTCTTCTCCTTTACGATGCCTACTGCCGGGGCCGGAAGGCAGAGTTGCCACGTCCGCTACCTTACCGGGAGTACATAGGCTGGCTACAACAGCAAGACTCCGCCGCCGCTAAAGTTTTCTGGCGCGAGGCGTTGAAAGGTTTCAAAGCACCCACACCGTTCGGCTTAGATCGCTCATTCGATGCGGACACAACTTCTGCTGCCTACCGTTATGAAACGCAGGAAGTCAAACTATCGCATGAGCTGACGGCAGCGTTGCGCAACTTCGCACAGCAACACCAGCTTACGCTGAATACAGTCGTCGAGGGGGCGTGGGCGCTACTACTAAATGCTTACAGCGGCGAGGAAGATATAGTCATCGGGGGTATCACCTCGGGTCGTCCGGCGGATCTGCCTGGCGTCGACTCAATTGTCGGTCTCTTCATTAACACTCTTCCGGTGAGGGTGCGGATCTCACCCGAAGATGCGCTGGTCCACTGGCTCAGAAAGCTCCAGGATAGCCACGCCGAAATGCGCCGCTACGAGTACAGCCCGCTGGTGCAGGTACAGGGCTGGAGCGAAGTGCCGCGCGGCGTGCCGATGTTCGACAGTCTTTTCGTTTTCGAGAACTATCCACTGCTCGACCTTCTTCGAGAGCAAGAATGGGGTTTCGAGGTACGCGAAGCTCGTTCGGTCGAGAAGACGAATTATCCGCTCACCGTCGTTGCCAGTCCTGGGCCGCAACTGCTGCTGCGCTTCTGTTACGAGTACCCGCGTTTCGAGGATGCAACCGTGACGCAGATGCTCGGGCACTTCGAGACAATACTCGAAGACATGGTCGCACACCCCTTGCAGCACCTTTCGCAGATCCGGCTCCTGCCCTACTCAGAACTGCATCAGATGCTTCATGACTGGAACGATACCCTTGCAGAATTTCCAGACAGCCAGTGTGTGCACCAGCTTTTCGAACGGCAGTCAGCTTGCACGCCGGACGCTCTCGCTGTCGACGCTGAAGGAGTACAACTTACCTATGACAACTTGAACCGGCGAGCCAATCAACTGGCGCGCTACTTGAGGAGGTTGGGAGTCGGGCCCGAGCGGCTTGTGGGCATTTGTGTTGAACGCTTGCCCGAACTGATTGTCGGGATGCTAGCAGTGCTCAAGGCAGGTGGCGCCTACTTACCGCTTGACCCTTCATACCCCATGGACCGTTTGGCCTTCATGATCGAAGAGTCCAAAGCGGAAGTCTTGCTGGTGCAGAAGTCGCAGGCCGCACAGTTGCATGCACATGGCGCCGCACTAGTCTTCGTGGACGAGGACCGTGGAGTTATCGAGAGCGAGAGTGCCCAGAACGTGGAAGGCGGCGCGACTGCCGACAGTCCCGCTTACGTCATCTACACGTCCGGCTCAACGGGCAAGCCGAAGGGCGTGATGTTGACGCACCGCGGACTCTGTAACCTGGCAACCGCGATGGCCAAGGCCTTAGACCTGAAGCCTGGCCGGCGGGTCCTACAGTTCGCAGCACTCGGCTTCGATGCTGTCGTGTGGGAAGTATTCAATACACTGCTGAATGGTGCAACTCTCTGCCTGGCCGATCGCTACTCGCTGATGCCGGGTCCCGCGCTTGTCGAGTTGTTCAGAAAGCAGTCGATCACCACGGTTACCGTGCCGCCATCGGCGCTGGCAGCGCTACCGGATGAGACGCTGCGGGCTCTACGGACCATAGTTGTTGCCGGCGAAGCCTGCCCGGCAGATGTAGTCGCGCGATGGGCTACAGGTCGGACGTTCATAAACGCTTACGGGCCTAGCGAGACGACCGTCTGTGCCACCCTGACTGTGTGCTCAGCCGAACGTGAGCCGCCTCCTATCGGAAGGCCGATAGATAACACACGGGTTTATCTGCTCGATAGATATTTGCGTCATGTGCCGGCAGGAGTGCGCGGCGAATTGCACATTGGCGGTGTGGGAGTTGCGCGCAGCTACCTGCACCAACCTGCTCTGACGGCCGCAAAGTTCATTCCAGATCCTTTCGGCCAGGAGCCAGGTGCAAGACTATACCGAACGGGTGACTTGGCACGCTACCGCCCCGACGGCCAGATAGAATTCCACGGGCGCACGGATCATCAGGTGAAAGTCCGTGGCTATCGCATCGAGCCGGGCGAGGTGGAGGCAGCATTAGAGGCGCACCCGGATGTCAGCGAAGCTGCCGTCATCGTCGGCGATGGTCCAGGAAACCAGAAACAACTAATTGCTTACACTGTGTCGCGCTCTCCGGACACAACACCCAAACCCGATGAACTGCGGCGGTTCCTTGAGCGCCGGCTTCCCCCGTTCATCATCCCCTCGGCATTCGTATCACTTGAAGCGTTGCCACTCACGCCCATCGGCAAACTGGACCGTCAGGCGCTGCCCACGCCTGAGGTGCAGCGCCCCCAGCTTGAAGTGGCCTATGCTCCGCCGCGTACAGAGGTTGAGAGGACAGTGGCAGCCGTCTGGGAAACGGTGCTGGGAGTCGAACGGGTTGGTGCAGACGACAACTTCTTCGATCTCGGCGCGCACTCGCTTCTAATGGTCAGGGCACACGCTCGCCTGCGCCAGACTTATGGCAAGGATCTTCCTCTCGTTACGCTGTTTCGTTACCCGACCGTCAGGTCTTTGGCCCAGCACCTTAACAACCGCGGGCAAGAGTCCACTGAAGTCACGTTCGATGAACAGAAGACTCAAAGATTAAATGAAGGTGTGACTCGTCTGCACCACCTGAGACAGAGTCAACACGCCGCCCGCCAGGGCGTCGGACTTCGCAATGAGTCAACCCACTAAACCATCACATTTGACGGGACTGGAAGTCGCCATCATTGGCATGTCGCTGCGCTTCCCCGGCGCAAGCAGCATCGCCGAGTACTGGCGCAACCTTCGCGACGGCGTTGAGTCGGTTTCTTTCTTCAGCTATGAGGAACTGCTCGCCGCAGGAGAGGAGCCCGCTTTTCTCAGTCGGCCCGACTTCGTTAGAGCTTACGGTGCGCTTGAAGGAGTCGAACTTTTCGACGCTCCATTCTTTGGCTTTACTCCCAAAGAAGCGTCCATCACGGACCCTCAACACAGACTCTTTTTGGAATGCGCGTGGGAAGCGCTGGAACACGCTGGTTACGCTCCCGGAATCTACCGCGGCTCGATCGGTGTTTTCGCGGGAGCAGGTATTAACACCTACGTGAACAACCTGCTCGCTAACCCGGAGCTGATGGAAACATCCGACTGGTTTCAGATTGGTGTTGCCAACGACAGAGACTTCCTGACCACACGTGTCTCTTACAAGTTAAACCTTAAAGGTCCAAGCGTCGTCGTGCAGAGTGCATGTTCCACTTCGTTGGTGGCGATCCATTTTGCCTGCCAAAGCTTGCTCAGCGGTGCGTGCGATATGGCTTTAGCCGGCGGCGTCACGATCGCTGCCCGTCAGAAGAGAGGCTATCTCTACCAGGAAGGAGGAATCGTGTCACCCGACGGCCACTGTCGGGCATTTGATTCCCGGGCAGCCGGAACAATCGGGGGTAGTGGAGTAGGCATCGTTGTCTTGAAGAGACTTGAGGACGCTGTGGCCGATGGTGACGAAATGCACGCAATCATCAAGGGCTCTGCCGTTAACAACGACGGGTCGCTCAAGGTCGGTTACACCGCTCCAAGCGTCGCCGGGCAGGTCGAAGTGATCCGCACCGCCCAGGGCATAGCCGGCGTCGAGGCCGAGACGGTCACTTACGTTGAAGCCCATGGGACCGGCACTGAACTGGGCGATCCAATCGAGGTTGCGGCGCTAACGGAAGTCTTCAACAACGGCACTCGCAGAAAGCACTCTTGTGCCATTGGATCCGTGAAGTCGAACTTCGGACATTTGGACGCAGCTGCGGGTGTGGCCGGTTTAATGAAAGCGGCCCTGGCGCTGGAGCACAAAACGATTCCGCCAAGTCTTCACTTCCAGGAGCCGAACCCCGCAATCGATTTTGACAGTGGTCCTTTCTACGTTAGCCAACGACGCGCTACGTGGGAAGCGGGTGAATCGCCGCGGAGGGCTGGGGTTAGCTCGTTCGGCATCGGAGGTACAAACGCTCATGCCGTGCTTGAGGAAGCCTTGGAGCCGACTCCTTCCGGGCCATCGCGGTCCCGACAATTGCTCATGGTTTCCGCGCGAACCGAGACAGCCCTGGAGACGATGACCACAAACCTGAGCCGTCATCTGACAGAGCACCAGGAGATCAATTTGGCTGACGCGGCATTCACCCTTCAGGTCGGACGCAGAACCTTCAAACATAGGCGAATGCTCGTCTGCACCGATCCGGAGGACGCAGCCAGAGCGCTTGCGACGGGCAGTCCAAGGGTACTCAACGGAGTGAACGATTCGGTGGGAGTCCCGGTAGTTTTCATGTTTCCGGGCCAAGGCGCTCAGTACGTCAACATGGGGCGGGAACTTTACGAGACAGAGAGAGTTTTTCGGCAGCGGTTAGATACTTGCGCAGAACTGCTCAGGCCTGATCTCGATGCTGACCTGCGAGATTTGATCTATCCGAAAGAGGGCGTGACTAAAGAAGCGGAAGAGCGATTGATGCAGACCGCATTTACGCAGCCCGCCTTGTTCGCAGTTGAGTATGCGCTGGCAGGGTTGTGGCTCAGTTGGGGTCTAAAGGCGGAAGCAATGATCGGCCATAGTATCGGCGAATATATGGCAGCCTTCCTAGCCGGCGTTTTCTCGCTTGAGGACGCGCTGAAGCTCGTTGCGGCGCGCGGACGGCTGATGCAAAGCCTTCCGGCGGGCGCGATGTTGGCACTGGCGCTTCCCGAGAGTGAGGTGCGGCCAATGTTAGGCTCAGAACTCTCGATCGCTGCAATCAACATTCCCTTTTCATGCGTCGTCTCGGGCTCGGTCGAAGCCATCGAGGAGTTGACTCGACGCCTTGCCGACCGAGGCGAGGGCCGCCAACTGCCGGTCTCGCATGCCTTTCATTCGGCGATGACGGAACCGATCATGAAAACTTTCATCTCTGTTGTTGAAGGTGTCTCGCTTCGCGCGCCGCAAATACCATACATATCGAACCTAACCGGCCGGTGGATCACGGCTGAGGAGGCAACCGATCCACATTACTGGGCGAAACACCTGCGTCAGACTGTTCGGTTTTCTGATGGCGTCGGCGAACTTCTATCTGAACCGTCGCGCATCCTGCTCGAAGTAGGGCCTGGGCGTGCGCTGAGCGGATTCGTCAAACTGCACCCAAACACGCACGCCATGACGATGCCGATTTCCTCATTGCGTCATGCGCGCGAACAGAAATCCGATCAGGAATGTTTATTAGAGGCTGTGGGCCGCTTATGGATCGCCGGAGCACAGATAGACTGGACCGGTTTTTATTCAGGCCAGCATCGCCGACGTTTGCACCTGCCAACCTACCCCTTCGAGCGTCAACGATACTGGATAGACCGGCCAGCTCCGGTCGAAAAGAACCAGGCTCACTTATATGTCCGTAGCGGTAACAACGGCGGCGTGAAGGCGCAGCTTGTTAAAGAAGAAGACTCGATCGAAGAGCTGTTCGCACAACAACTGTGCGTGATCTCCCGACAGTTGAATCTGTTGCGTTGCGCAGAGCCGGCACATGAACCTCTAGCCAGTCAGAGGTAAAAGATATGTCTGAAGCGAGACCTTTAGTCGTACCAGATTCCGCTGCGCGGAAATCTATCGAGATGGATCTCAAGACTGTTCTAGGCCAGTTGTTTGGAATCAGTCCTACGGAAATCCCATACAACATCTCGCTTGTTGAGTTAGGAGCCGATTCGCTTTTCCTGCTTCAAGCGAGCCAGGCGATCCGCGATAAGTTCGGCATCAAGCTACCCTTCCGGATGATGTTGGAGGAGTATTCGACCGTTGAAGCGATCGCCGGCTACATCGAGCGAAACGTCTCACCGGATGAGATTAGAGTTGATGCGGCGGACGACACGCAGAATTCCGCCATCGTCACTGAGTCGGCGTTGAGTGATTACGAAAGGTCACTTGAAACGGAGACTTCTTCAGCCTTTGCGCTTCATGATGCGCCCGTCCATCTACAATCGACGAAGCACACCTTGACGATAGAACCGCCACCAGTGCAGATGCCCGAAGCGCCTTCGCCCCCCAGCGCAAACGAGCAGCCAATAAGCAATATGGAACGGATCTTTGCGCAGCAGCTTCAGATCATGTCACAGCAGTTAGAAGTGCTGGGACGCCGGCAAGGGTCGCGCACAGATGTCTCGTCGCAGTCTGGTTCCGTTGCTGCGAGGACAACTATTGTTCCGTCAGCAACCACAACCACGTGCGCGTCACCTTCGATAGATGGGGCTGCTTCATCTCGACCTACGGTTCCATCATCTTTCCGCGCGTCGCATGAGAAAGGGAAGCCTGCCCCAGCGTTCGCACCCGGGGTCGGCAGCGCACTGCGGCCGAAGGAAGCGACGAAACCCTATGTTGCGTATGTGCCGATCCGCGACGGCTTGGCAGGCGGCTTGACGCCACCACAGCACCAACACCTTGACGACTTGATTGCGCGTTTGACCCAACGTACTCAGCGCTCAAAAAATCTGGCTCAGGACTATCGGCCGGTGCTGGCTGACAATCGCGCTACTGCGGGCTTCCGTCTGCTCTGGAAAGAGATGCAATACCCTTTGTTTGTGGAGCGGGGCAAGGGCTCGCGACTGTGGGATGTAGACGGCAATGAGTACATCGACTTGGCGATGGGCTTTGGAGCGCTCCTATTTGGACACTCTCCATCCTTCGTTATCGAGGCACTTGATGAGCAGATTAAGCGCGGCATTCAACTGGGAGGTTCTTCTCCACTCGCAGCTAAGGCGGCCAAAGTTATTTGCGAATTGACGGGTGCGGAGCGGGTTAGCTTTTGTAACTCCGGCACTGAAGCAGTTATGAGTGCGTTGCGATTGGCTCGCACCGTGACTGGCCGCACGAAGATCGCCGTGTTCGAGGGCGCCTACCACGGCACCTTCGATGGCGTCATGGTGCGCGGTGAGAGGGTGGACGGCGGAAAACTGAGAGCAATTCCGTTAGCACCGGGCGTTCCCCAGCACATGATCGACAACGTGATCCTGCTTGATCCTGATGATCCTTCGTGCAGTGACGTCCTCCATGCAAACGGCCGCGACTTGGCCGCGGTGCTGCTCGAACCTTTACAGAACCGGCGGCCCGACATGCAGCCTGGGACCTTCCTGAAACAGATCCGGCAAACCACCAAAGAGATCGGCGCTGCGCTAATCTTCGATGAAGTTGTCTCTGGCTTCCGCTTCCATCCGGGAGGCGCACAAGCAGTCTTTGGAGTCCAGGCAGATCTGGTCACCTATGGCAAGGCGGTCGGTGCAGGAATGCCGATCGGAGTCGTTGCTGGTAAGGCCAACTTCATGGATGCCATAGACGGAGGGATGTGGAGCTACGGCGACGATTCGTACCCGCGGGCTGAGACGACTTTCTTCGCCGGCACCTATTTCAAACACCCGCTCATCATGGCCGCGGTTTGGGCCAGCCTCAAACACATGAAGGAAATCGGACCTCGCCTCCAGGAACGACTTAATGAACAGACAAAAGAACTCGTCGATTCGTTAAATACCTACTTCAATAAGGCTGGCGTGCCTATGCGCGTCGCACATTTCGCTTCCCTCTTTCGTTTCATGTTCCCGCGCGAGCTGAACTTCACCGACATTTTCTACTATCACATGCTCGAGCAGGGCGTATACATCTGCGAGACGCGGAATTGTCTTTATTCGACCGCGCACACCGCCGAGGATGCGGAGCTGATTCTTGCGGCCGTGCAGCGATCCGTGGCGCAGATGCGCGAAGGCGGTTTCCTCGGTGAGTCGCGCCCCTCGCCTCCCAACGACAAATATTTGAGAGAGCAGCCGACGAAGGTCACACCGGTCGCCGATGGGTCTGGTGCCGCAGCGCTCTTGACAAAGATACCTTCAGATGGCGGGCGAGTGATCCCGCTGACGGAAGCTCAGCAGGGAATATGGTCCATGGCGCATCTGGGTGGCGAAGCTTCTTGCGCCTATAACCAGTTCTTCTCTTTGCGGCTGCGCGGTACATTCGATCTGGAGGCAATGCGCGGGGCAATCGCCGACCTGATTGATCGGCACGAGGCGCTTCGGATCAGAGTTAAACCCGGTGGCGAGTATCAGCAGGTGCAGCCTAGCCTAAAGATAGAAGTCCCTCTTCTCGATCTCTCTGCCGTGCCACCGGAACGCCAGGATGGTCACGTCTCCGAGCTACTGCGCGCCGAGGGGCAGCACGCGTTTGACTTGATCGAAGGTCCGCTGGTGCGCGCAAGCGTCGTACGGCTTGACGAACATGTGCACGTGCTCTGTCTAACCATCCACCACATTGTCACTGATGGATGGTCCAACGGGATTCTGCTCAACGACCTCACAGCGCTTTACTCGGCCCGGTGTCTGGGAGTCGCCACCCAACTACCGGCGCCAAGCCAATACAGCGAGTTCGTTGCACTCGAAGCATCACCGCACGAAGGTTCAGACGAGGACGAAGTTTACTGGCTCGACCGATTCGCAGACAGAGTCCCGATCCTCGAACTGCCAACCCAATCGCGACCGCCGCAGAAAACTTTTAACGCGGCGCGTGAACGCCTCGCAGTCAGCGAGTCACTCTATGAAGGACTCAAACGCATCAGCGCCCAACAGCAATGCACCCTGTTCATGACGCTGATTGCTGGATTCTCCGTCATGTTGCACAAGCTTTCAGAGCAGGACGACATAGTTGTCGGCATGACCGCGGCGGGGCAATTGGCGGCGGGCGGAAAGAACATCGTGGGCTACTGCCTAAACGTGCTGCCTATTCGGAGCCAGCTGATTGGCGATCCAACCTTCGCTGCCTACCTCATGGAAATGAAACAGACCGTACTCGACGCCTACAAGCATCAGCGCTATCCCTTCCGCCGACTACTGAGAAAGCTGAACCCAGCGCGTGACCCGAGCCGCATGCCACTCATATCGGTGGCCTTCAATCTGGACAAGGCAAGGGCGGCGTCTGGCGTCGCGATCAGCGCTGACGCCGCGCCTCAAGCGCGGGTCGGAAACCTCGAAGTCGAGTTCCTTCCAAACTCGCTCGTGTTTCTTCAATGGGAGCTCTTCTTCAACATGACCGAGTCAGAGCGCGGTCTTCTCCTGGAGTGTGATTACAACACCGATCTCTTCAAAGCTCATACGGTGCGACGTTGGATGCAGGCTTACCTCGGACTCCTCGACGCCGCCGTCGCAGCTCCTCTGTCAAGCGTCGGCGCGCTCGGCCGCACACTCGTTGAGTCTAACAACCGCTGGCGAGTTATCGAGGAAAAGGCTCTCGAAGAAGCGCGCGTCAAAAAATTCGACAAGCTCAGGCAGGGTTCTGCTTAAGAAATTCTGAGGACAGCACGAGATGGTCACGGAACTGATCGACGGATATCGTCTATCACCACAGCAAAGGCGCGTTTGGAAACTCCAACAACTTGACGGCGGTTCATACCGCACCGTTGCGGGCGTTCTGGTTGAGGGACTGGTCCAACCGAGGCGATTGCAGTCAGCGCTGGGAGAAGTTCTCGCCCGGCACGAGATTCTGCGCACCGACTTCCGCTACATTCCCGGCATGTCATTTCCACTGCAAGTAGTCAACCCCCAAGCCAACCCAGAGATCACCTTCCAGGATCTCGCAGGCTTGGATCCCGTCGAACGAAGCGTTTACCTCGATCAACTCTTCCGGCAAATGATGCACCAGCCGTTTGCTTGCAAAAAAGGCACGCCGTTGCAGGCGTCGCTGGCGTCGGTTTCGCAAATGAGGCACGTACTATTTCTCGGCCTTCCCGCACTGTGCGCGGACCAAGCTTCGCTTGAAAATTTGGCGCGCGAGATTGCACGCTTTTACAACGGCTCGTCTGGCCAAGCCGAAATGCGTGACGAGCCAGTGCAGTACAGCGAAGCTTCAGAGGTGTTTCTCGACTTCCTCGAATCTGAGGAAACAGAGGCAGGACGCGACTACTGGCGCCGGCAAAATCTGCCCGACCTGCGCGCGCTTAAACTCCCGCTCGAAGGTCAACCAGGACCAGGAGCAACTTTCACCCCGGTAGTCTTGAACTTCAAGCTTGGGGGCGGAACGATGTCGCACGTCGAAAGAGTGACCCGTGCGTGCGGGACTTCGGTGGTCGTTTTTCTCCTGGCCTGTTGGCATGTTCTGCTCTGGCGGTTGACCGGGCAATCAGACATGTTGGTCGGCGTCGCCGCCGACGGTCGAACGCACGAAGCTTTAACAGACGCTCTTGGGTTGTTTGAAAGGTACCTGCCCGTCCGGTGCCTGCTGGGCCACACAATGCCGTTCGAAGATGTGCTGGAGCAGCTTGAGAAAACGACGAGCGAGGCCCTCAGCCGGCAGGACTACTTCGACTGGGGACAGATCGGTTTCGATGCTGGTGATTCAAAGCTGCCGCTGTGTCCCTTCATGTTAGATTTCGACGCTCCCGCGCGAACTAATTCCGCCGCCGGCATTACGTTGAGGATAGTGCGGCAGTACTCATGCTCGGACCGCTTCTGCCTCAAGCTCTCAGCTCGCCCACAGGACGATGATCTCGCCCTGAGCCTCCACTACGATGCGTCACTCTACAACAGGAGACACGCCGCTGCTCTTGCGCGTCACTACCTGACTTTGCTCTCGTCGGCCGTTGAGTCACCCGCGACTCCGGCTGGGTCGCTCAACCTGCTAGGCCCGCGCCAGCGTCATCGTTTGCTGCGGCATTCGCGACATCCGCGACCGGCAGCGCCGTTGGTTGCACCTTTCCATCAACTCTTTGGGGCGCAGGCCAGCCGCACCCCTGACGCGATTGCCGTGCGTGACGAAGAAGGGCAGGTTTCCTACGACGCACTAAATCTGCGGTCGAATCAGTTGGCGCATTACCTGCGGCGGCGGGGAGTGAGGCCTGAGCGAGTGGTGGCCCTCTACCTGCCACGGTCACAGCGGCTGGTGGAAGCAGTGCTGGGGGTGCTGAAAGCAGGTGGGGCATATCTGCCACTGGATACGGGGTCGCCGGCGGAGCGGCTGCGGTTGATGGTTGAGGATGCTGGTGCGGTCATGGTGTTGGCCGAGACAGGTAGAGAAGCAGAGTTGGAAAACGTTGGGGCGGCAGTAGTAGGGCTGGAAGTAGAGCGAGAGCGGATCGCCCGTGAGTCTGCGGAGCAGGTTGAGGGCGGGGCAGACGAGCAGAACCTGGCCTACGTTATTTACACCTCTGGATCAACTGGCAGACCCAAAGGGGTGATGGTCGAACATCGTGGCCTGTCTCACTACCTAAGTTGGGTTCTTTCAGAGTATCCGGCAGGTGAGGGTCGCGGCGCGCCGGCGCACTCGCCGGTGGCCTTCGACCTAACAGTAACAAGCATGCTGGCGCCGCTAGCAGCCGGTTCACGCGTGGTGTTAGTGGGCGAGGGGCCGGGCGCTTCTCGACTGGTCGAGCTTCTTCAGCAGGAAGATGACTTCGGGTTGATCAAGTTGACGCCGGCGCACTTGGAAGCGCTGGAGGTGGGGCTGACTGCGCCAGGGTTGGCGGGTAAAGCTCGGGCATTGGTGGTCGGCGGTGAGGCACTGCGTTGGCACACAGTGCGAGCGTGTCGCGAAGGTGCGCCCGAAACGCGGATTATCAACGAGTACGGTCCGACGGAGGCGGTAGTCGGGTGTTGCACTTACGAGATCAGCGACAGCGTTGGGCAAATCGATTACCGGTGTGCAGCGGAAGGCGAGATGGTTCCCATAGGTCGTGCTATCGCCGGAGCGACTATTTATGTCGTTGACGCGGGCGGCTGGTTAATGCCTGAGTGGAGTTGGGGAGAATTGTGGATCGGGGGGCGCGGACTTGCGCGCGGATACTCGGGAGAGCCGCGGTTAACTGCCGAGCGGTTCATTCCCAATCCGTTCACTGCTAAGCCTGGGACTCGTTGTTATCGAACTGGTGACATCGGACGTTGGGGCACAGCCGGGCAACTTGATTACGGTGGTCGAGCAGACCGGCAGGTGAAAGTGCGTGGCTATCGCGTTGAACTAGGCGAGATCGAAGCCGTGGTGGGACTTCATGCTAACGTAAGGGAAGCGATAGTCATTGCAAGAGAGGAGGTATCCGGTGAAGCCCGCCTGGTATGCTACGTCACTCCAAAACCTTCACATGAGCTACGGGTTGCTGAACTCCGGAACTATCTCCAATCGAAGCTTCCCGACTACATGGTGCCATCGGCTTTCGTCACCCTGAGTTCGTTTCCGCTTACCGCAAACGGCAAGGTTGACCGCCGCGCGTTGCCCGCGCCCGAAGCGAGCCGCAACTCAACAGCTACGGAAATCATTGCGCCGCGCACACCTGTCGAGCGGCTGTTGGCGAAAGTGTGGGCGGACGTGCTGGGCTTGGATCTCTCCGATCTTAGTATCAGCGATAACTTCTTTGAGCTCGGAGGCGACTCCATTCTGGCCATCAAAGTAGTCGCCAGAGCCAACGCTGCTGGTTTATCGCTGGCCTCTGGTCAACTCTTCAGACACCAGACGATCGCAGAACTCGGCGCTGCTGCCGGCACGAGCACTGTAGTGCGTGCCCAACAAGACACGGTGACTGGGGCCATCCCGCTGACCCCCATTCAGCACTGGTTCTTCGAGAACTCACTGCCGAATCCACACCACTTCAACCAATCGCTGATGGTAGAGGTCAGGCAGAAACTCGATCCGAAATTGGTGGAAGAGGCCGTGCGCCGCCTGATTGCGCATCACGACGTCCTTCGTCTTCGATTCACGCGTAATGGAGCAGAGTGGAAGCAGCACACGGAGTCCCACATGACGGCTGTCCCGTTCAAGCGCGTCGACGTGTCGGGAGCTGGAGACGAACTGTCTTCCGCTATCGAGGTGGCTGCAACGGAGGCGCAGGCGAGTCTGAACATTTCGGATGGCCCTCTCATGCGAGTCGTACTCTTCGACGCAGGTGAGGGTGAGCCGGCACGCTTGCTGATCGTCATACATCACCTCGCGATCGATATAGTGTCCTGGGGAGCAGTCCTGGAAGACTTCCACCAAGCTTACGCTCAACTCAGCCGCGGTGAGTCAGTGCGACTCCCAGTGAAGACCACTTCTTATAAGGACTGGGCTGAGCGGCTACAAACATATGCTCACTCTGAAGAGTTGCGCCGCGAGGCAGAACACTGGTTGACTCCCTCTTACCACTCGGCCAGTCGCCTTCCGGTCGACTACCCCGATGCCATCAACAACGTTGC
>Ga0075425_100003217_pt1 | contig 16558 bp, 16 predicted proteins | sample SoiMethybrSBSTD4_FD_75300 | JGI IMG/M metagenome (GOLD analysis project Ga0075425, IMG submission 75300) | Bulk soil microbial communities from a Populus tree surrounding site in Tennessee, USA - Soil MetaG P. TD hybrid SBSTD4 | ecosystem: Environmental > Terrestrial > Soil > Tree plantation... | reverse complement strand
ATCGTGCAGTCGATCCCTCGCCGATGCGAGCTTCGACTTGCCGACGCTCGACGTGCCATGCAGCAGCTGACGCTGCAGGTTGCTGAAGTCGACAACGTCGAAATCGACGATGCCGATGCGGCCGACTCCGGCCGCGGCCATATACATCGCCGCCGGTGACCCAAGTCCGCCGGCTCCGATGCAGAGCACGCTTCCCGCCTTCAGCTTCTTCTGACCGTCGACGCCAACCTCCGGCATGATGAGATGCCGGGAGTAGCGCTTGATTTCGTCGGCGTTCAGCTCGGTCTGTGGCGGAGCGGCCGTCGGGGCGCCTCCCGCGACCGACGGGACGATGCTCAGCGAGTCGCCGGGCTTGACTGGCGTCTTCTCCTTCTGGAGATAGCGGATGTCCTCGTCATTCAGATACACGTTGACGAAGTTCCGCAGCCGACCATCGTCGGCGTAGAGATGCTTGCGGAGGCCCTCGTACTTCTTGGTCAGGTCGGCGAGTAGCTCGCCAACGGTGGCGCCGCTGACCTCGACGGATTCCCTCTTGTCGGTGAAGGGACGGAGCGGCGTGGGGATGTGGATGGTGTTAGGCATAAGTCAGCTGTTCTTCGTCGAAGGCAGAGCGATCCTCCCGCAGGCGCCATGACGTCATATCCCCTGAGACGCCTGAGCGGACAGAAACGATTACGTACGAAAAAAACGGCCACGCGTGGTCCAGGTCGTACTGCGACGGACGCGCCGGGTGGTCGGGATGCGAGTGATAGAAGCCTAGAAGCTCGCCTCCCACCTCTGTCGCACGCTTTTCAGCCACACGGTAGTCGTTGGGCGTCACACGAAATCGCGTGCGCGGCCCTTCGTCGGTCATGTTTGGCAGCGCCAGCGTTTCGCTGATGACTCCGTTGCGGCCGATCAGCGCTCCGCAGCATTCGTTCGGATACGTCTCCTGACCGTGCGCCCGGATAGCCCCGTCCACTAGTTCGTTCAGTCGCAACGTCATCGTTACCGCGGATGCGAAGGGTCGGCGCTGCTCTCGTCCCAGAAACGTTCCGAAAGGTACTTCTCGCCCCCGTCTGGAAATATCACAACAATGACCGCATCAGGGGAGCGTTTCGCGACCGCGAGCGCGGCCGCGAGGTTCGCGCCGCTCGAGATGCCGACAAACATGCCGTGACGCGCGAGCTGACGTGTCAACTCGAACGCTTCTTCCGTCGCGACGCCGAGATCTTCGTCGGCGAGCGACGGTTCATAAATTCCGGGTACGATCGCCGTTTCCATGTGCTTCAGCCCCTCGAGGCCGTGCAGCGGCGAATCGGGCTGGACGGAAATCAGTCGAATCGCCTTATTGAATTCACGGAAGCGCCGGCCCGCGCCAATGAAGGTCCCGCTCGTGCCGAGGCCGGCGATGAAGTGTGTGATGCGGCCGCCGGTCTGCTCGATGATCTCCGGCGCAGTCGTGTCGTAATGCGCGCGCCAGTTCGCTGGGTTGTTGTACTGGTCGACGTAGACGTAAAGGTTCGGCTCGGCCGCGTACATCTCGCGCGCCTTCAGGATGGCGCCGTCGGATCCCTGCATTGGATCGGTGAAGACAATCTCGGCGCCGAAAGCCTTCAGAATGCGCTTGCGTTCGGGCGTGACGTTGCTGGGGACACACAAACGGACGCGATATCCGCGAGCCGCGCCGATCATCGCGTACGCGATGCCAGTGTTGCCTGATGTCGCGTCGAGGATGATCCTGTCGCGCGTCAGCGCGCCGGACTTCTCCGCCTCCTCAATCATGCGGAGGGCGGCGCGATCCTTGACCGATCCGCCAGGATTCTTCCACTCGGCCTTCGCGTAGAGCTCGACGTTGCGGAGTCCGATCTCGAACATGGCGAGCCGGATCAAGGGTGTATTCCCGATCAGGTCGACGATGGAACTGGCGGTACGGGGGAGTCCCGGTATGGCGACTGGCATGTCCGACTGGGAAAGTCCGAATTATACAAATCCCAAACCCCAAACCCCAAAAATCAAATCCCAATGTGGCCCTGGGATGGGGATTTGAAGCTTGAATTTGGAATTTGCGATTTAACCGATTGGCTTCCCGTCCGGCGTCACGACTTCCACCGGCGCTACATTCAGCTTCCGCAATTCGGGCTCGATTTTGGCTCGATCGCCGACCGCGACGATAACCATGCGCTCGGGCAAGAGGTATTTCTTTGCCGCGGCGAGTGCCTGATCCGCGGTCACGGCCTGCACGGCCTGCGCGAGGCGGCTGTAGTAGTCGAGGCCGAGGTCGTAGACATAGAGCGCGGCAAAGCTTCCGACCGCGGCCTGGCTGGTCTGGAATCCGGCCGGCAGCGATTGCGTGCGCGCATCCTTGGCGCGTTCGAGCTCCTCCGGCTTCATCGGCGCGGCGGTCATGCCGCGCACCTCTTTCAGAATCTCGGTGACGGCGGGCGCGGTCACATCGGTGCGCACGCCGGTCGCAATTGCAAACGGTCCCGGGCCACGCCGATAGTCAAATCCTGAACCGGCGCCGTAGGTGTAGCCATGCTCTTCGCGCAGGTTCATGTTGATGCGGCTCGAGAAGAGCCCGCCAAGCGCGGTGTTCATCACCTGCAGCGCCTGGAATTCCGGAACCGCTCGAGGCGCTCCGATCGCGCCGACGCGCAACTGCGTTTGTGGCGCTCCGGGCCGGTCGACGATCAGAATCTTCGCCTGCGGTGCCGTGGGCGTGGCGAGCGCGGGCGTAGTTGGCATCCCGCGCTGCCAGCTGCCGAACACTTTCTCGGCGAGCGGCCGCAGCTCCGCCATCGTGATATCGCCGGCGACGACGAGCGCCGCGTTATTCGGCACGAAATTCTGCTTCCAGAAGTTCAACATCGCTTCGCGCGTAAGCGCGCGCACGGATGCCTCGGTCCCAATCTCGGTGAATCCGTACGGATGGCGCTCGCCATACAGCGCGACGTTGACAATGCGCGTGGCGAGGATGCCGGCGTTCTCCCGCTGTTGTACCAGCTGCGCCAGGCGATTGGCGCGCTGACGCTCGATCTCCGCGGCTGGAAATGATGGGTGCAGCGCGATGTCGGCAGCGAGATCGAGTGTGGCGGCGAAATTCTTCTTCAGCGAGCGCGCTGTGACAAATGACGCGTCCATCGAGCTGGTGGCGTTCACATTCGCGCCGAGCTGTGCGATCTCATTGGCGATCTGCACGGCAGAACGCGTTGCCGTCCCCTGATCGAGCATCGCGACCGTGAAGTTCGCCAGGCCGGGCATGTCGCCAGGATTCGTATCGCTGCCGCTCTTGACCACGAGGTTCGCGGCGACAACAGGCAGGCCCCGGCGGGTGCTGAGGATCAACGTGAGGCCGTTGGCGAGCTGCGCCGTCTCCGGCGTCGGCACCTGCAACGCCTTTGCGGGACCCGGCTTCGGCGGTTCGGCGCGCCATGGCTCGTCGACGTTGACCGACTCGGTGCCGGCGCCTTCGGCACTGGTCGGCGCAGGCGGCGTCGGCACCTGCGGCGCCATCACCGGCTCGCCCTTCACCGCGTATACGACCACTCGAGCGGTCGGCTGCAGTTGATCGCGCGCAAAGGCCAGCAGCGACGCTGGCGTCACGGCGCGAAGCCGCTCGATATCCTTCTGCAGATAGCCGGGATCGTGGAGGTAGTGGTTGTATTCGTTGAGCATGTTCGCGACGCCGTTCAGATTTTCGAGTCGCGTCACGGCTCCGGTTTCGATCACGTTGCGCGCCTGCTCGAGCTCACGCGGTTCAACGGGTTTAGTTCGCAGCGACTCGAGCTCCTCGTTGATTGCCGCTTCGAGCTCCTCCGCCGTATGACCGGGGCGGGCGGTCGCTTCGATCTGAAATTGCGATCCCAGCAGCAGCGACTGCTGATAGGCGTTCACGCTCTGCGCAATCTGCTTGTCGTAGACCAGCTTCTGGTACAGACGGCTCGCGCGGCCGCCGCCGAGAACCTCCGCCACCATGGACGCGTCCGCATCTCCGGGCTTGAACACTGACGGCGTCAGCCACGCCATGTAGACGCGCGGCAGCTCGATACGATCGGGAACGACCTTCCGCCGCTCTGTCGTGATCTTTGGCGTCTGCACGTTAATCGGCGGCACCGCTGCGCCGCGTTTCAGCGTGCCGAAGTATTTCTGCAGGAGCTGCTTGGTCTGCGCAGGATCGAAGTCGCCGACGATGGCGATGCTCGCGTTGTTCGGCGCATAGTACCGCTTGAAGAACTCGCGCGCGTCCTGCAGGCGCGCCGCCTGAATGTCCGCATGCGACCCAATCACGCTCGCGTAATAGGGGTGGCTCTGCGGATAGAGCATGTGTACGACCTCTTCTTCCGCATTTCCGTACGGACGGTTCTCGGTTGTCTGCCGCCGCTCGTTGCGCACCACGTCCTGCTGATTGGCGAATTCCTTCTCGTCAATCGCATCGAGCAGATAGCCCATGCGATCGGATTCAATCCACAGCGCCAGCTCGAGCCGATTCGACGGCACCGTTTCGAAGTAGTTGGTGCGGTCGTAATCGGTCGTTCCATTGATGCCGGTCGCGCCGGCCGCTTCCAGCATCTGGAAATGCGAATCGTGCGGCGTATGTTTCGAGCCCTGGAACATCAGGTGCTCGAACAAATGCGCAAAGCCAGTGCGGCCCTGGACTTCGTTCGCGGGCCCGACGTGATACCAGAGGTTCACGGCGACGATAGGCAGCCGCCGATCCTGGCTGAGAATCACCTCGAGTCCGTTCGGAAGCGTGAACTTCTCGAACTGAATCTTCGGGATGTCCGTCGCCGGCGCGCGATTCTGCGCCGCCACGGGAACGATGGCGCCAAGCGTGGCGATGAGCACGGCGGCAAGAAAACGGATGGAGATGCGTCGTGTCTGCATGGTCAATCCTTCGTCTTCGTCGGCGCGTTGTTGAGACTGGCCCACAAATACCAGCACGCCACGGATCGGTAGGGTCTCCACGCCTCGCCAATACGACGGAGACGATCGGGCGATGGCGCCTTGCGAAGTTTATACGCGCGCTTGACCGCGTTGACGATGCCAAGGTCGCCGACGGGCAGGACATCCGGCCGTTGCAGCCGAAAGATAAGAAACATGTCGGCCGTCCATCGGCCGACGCCTTTTACTTGCGTCAGCGCCGCAACGACGGCTTCGTCATCCATTCGGTCCAGCGCATCGAGCGGAAGCTGCCCCTCCTCAATCCGTTTGCACAGGTCACGTAAGTAGCCAAGCTTCTGCGTACTGAGGCCGACGCCCCGCAGTCGCTCATCGGGCGTGGCGAGCACCTGAGACGGGGTCGGAAAGCATTCATACAGGCCTTCAAAGCGGGAAAAAATCGTTGCCGCGGCCTTCGCGGACAGCTGCTGGCCGACGATGGCGCGCGCGAGCGCCTTGAACGGATTCGTGTGCAGCCGCGCAGCAAGGCCGCAGGGTCCATGCGCGCGCATCAGATCGCGCAGTACGGGATCGCGCCGCGCGAGATGGCGTCTCGCCTTCGTGTAGTCGAGCTCCATCACTTCAACAGTGTCGTCACGGTAACGTGCGCGCGCACTTCCATTGATCCCGCGGCGACCGGTGGTGCCGCCGCCGCGACGACGCCAGCCTGAAGACTTTCGCGTCGCAACGGAATCGGCGGCGAGCTTACACCCTGCTCGTCGATGCGGATGATGCGATCCACCATCATGCCGGCGCCGGCGGCGGCTGCCGTCGCCCGCGCACGCGCATCCGCTACGGCGAGACGCAGCGCCTCGCGCTCGAGCCGTTCGCGATCTTTCAAATCGAACCGGATGTTCTCCACCGACGTAGCTCCCGCGCTGACAACCATATCCAGCAGCTCGCCGACGCGATCGGCATCGTCAATGCGCACGTCGATCGTATTGCGCGCGACGTAGCCACGCAGAACACGACGATTGTTGCTGTAGTCCCAGTCAGGCTGCAGATCGTAGACGGTCGTTTTGATCGCCTCCTCCGGGATGCCGGCAGCGCGGATACGATCGTGCACCGGCTTCATCGCGTCCGCATTTTTGCGCTGTGCGTCCCGCGGACTTGCGGCCCGCGATTCGGCGGTCACCGTTATCCACGCACGGTCGGGAGTCGCCTGTACAATCCCGTCGCCGGTCGTTACGACCACCGGCTGCGGAATATCGCGTGGCACCGTGGGCTGCTGCGCCGACGTGCTGAGCGGCAATGCCATCGCGGCAGCCACGGCGAACAGTCTCATCACCATGTCAGTCCCCTACAATAAGCCTCACGAGGCGCGCGTGGAAGTATCCGAAGTCAGACGGCAGCTCAAGCATGCCATCGATCGAGCGAAGGCACAGGCACAACAGCGGCGGCAACAGGTTGCCGACGCGGAACGTGCATATGCGAAGTTCCTCGAGGATGTGGCGACGCCGACGACGCGAATGGTTGCGAACGCGTTGAAAGCGGAAGGGTATCCATTTACCGTTTCGACGCCCAGCGGCGGGCTGCGGCTTGCCTCGGATCGAGGGCGCGACGACTACGTCGAGTTCGAGCTCGATGGTGCGGGAGCGAAGCCGACTGTCATTGGTCGGATCCGTCGAACGCGAGGCTCTCGCACGCTTGAAGACGAGCGGCCGATCAAAGCCGGCGCCGCACCCGAGGACCTGACCGACGCGGATGTCCTAGGCTTTCTCGTCGAAGCGCTCTTGCCCTGGCTTGATCGCTGAATGAATCGCCATCAATCCACCGAGCAGCGGGACGACACGTACGCGTTCGAATCCGCGCTGCTCGAGCAGACGCGCCACTCCAGCGGCTCCCGGGTAGTTGCGAATCGATTCGGGAATGTACCGATACGTGTCCGCATCGCGGTGCAGCACCAATCCCAGCGTTGAACCGACGATCGTCAAGTAGGCAAGATACACAGCGCGCAGCCACGATCGCTCCGGTCGATTGAAATCGAGCGAGAGAAAACGGCCGCCCGGCGTCAGGACACGCGCAATCTCGTCGATTGCCTGCTGCAAGTCTGGAACGTTCCGAAGCCCGTAGCCTGCGGTCACAACGCTGAAGTAGCCGGAAGCGAACGGCAAGGCGAGCATGTCTCCGTTGACGAGCGCCGCCTGCCGTTTCGCGGCGGCGAGCTGCAGCATTCGCAGCGTGACATCAAGTCCGACGGCGACATTTGCCCGCTCCGCCGCCCGGAACAGGATGTCGCCGGTGCCGCAGGCGAGATCGAGAAGGCGATCGTCCGCACGGATCGCGGCGAGCGAGATCAAGCAATCCTTCCACTTGCGATCGCGGCCGTACGACAGGACGACCGTGATCAGGTCGTAGCGATCGGCAATTGTCGCGAACAACCGCCGAACGTACTTCTGCTTGCCGCCTGGAGTCGCAATGGTCGAGCGGAGGCTCACCCCTCGGCGCCGCCCGGGCCTCGCGGTGCCCGCACGAGCAGGACTGGAATCTTCACAAGGTGCCGGACGCGGTTGACGGTGGTGCCGCGAACGAGATCGTTCAGAAAGCGATGTCCGTGCGTAGACATTGCGAGCAGATCGACGCCGCGATGTTCGGCGAGTCGAATCAATTCGTCAGCGGGATCGCCCATCGCCAGTTCGGTGGACACCGTGAGGCCGTCGGCGCTCAGGTCCGCGGCGAGTTTCGCCAGGTAATCCCGATCCGCCTTCATCTCCTCGGACTCACGCAGCTGCAGCCGGTCGAAATTCCGTGCGGCCCACCCGTCGGCGACGTGCACGAGATGCAGCTCGGAACCGATCTGCTTGGCAAGCTGCCGCACGTGGTCCAGGATCGCCTGGTCGGCGGGAGAATGCTCGACGGCGACGAGAATGCGGCGGTACATCGGTTACGCGAACGTTTGCACGAGCAGCCACGCGTTGAGCGCGGCAATGATAATTGCGACTCCCCACGCCAGCACGCGGACAGGCATCGGCGCGACAAACGGTCCCATCTTCGCTTTGTCCGACGTGAACATCACCAGGGGAAAGACCGCGAATGAGAGCTGCAGGCTGAGCACCACCTGACTGAGTATCAGCAGCGCTCCTGTCCCGCGTTCGCCGTACAGTGCGACGACGATGATGGCGGGAATGATCGCGAGCAGACGCGTGACCAGCCGGCGCAGCCACGGGCGCACACGCAGGTTGATGAAGCCCTCCATGACAATCTGGCCGGCGAGCGTACCTGTGAGCGTCGCGTTCTGGCCCGAGCAGAGCAGCGCGACGGCGAAAAGGATGCTCGCGGCGCCGGTGCCCAGCAGCGGCGACAGCAGCTGATACGCATCGCTGATGTCAGCCACATTCTCGTGGCCGGAGCCGTTGAACGTCGCCGCGGCCATCACCAAAATCGCTGCGTTGATGAAGAGCGCGAACATCAGCGCAGCGCTCGAGTCGATCGTGGCGAACCGGATGGCTTCCCGCTTGCTCGCGAAGGTGTCGACGTACTTGCGCGTCTGCACGATCGACGAATGCAGATACAGGTTGTGCGGCATCACGGTCGCGCCGAGGATGCCGATCGCGATGTAGAGCATGTCGCCGTTGCGCAGGATGTCAGCCGTCGGAACGAAGCCCGCCGCAACACCAACCAGGTTCGGCTTGGCCCACCACACCTCGATCGCAAAGCATCCCGCAATGGTGAAGATCAACGCGACGACGAGCGCTTCGACATAGCGGAAACCACGGTTCTGCAGGAACAGGACAATCAGCACGTCGAGCGCGGTCAGACAGACGCCCCAGGTGAGCGGCAGCCCGAACAACAAGTTGAGCGCGATCGCCGCGCCAATCACCTCGGCCAGGTCGCACGCGGCAATCGCAATCTCACACAGGATCCAGAGACCGACGGTGACCGGCCAGGAGTAGTGGTCACGGCACGCCTGCGCCAGATCGCGCCCGGTCGCGATGCCGAGGCGCACCGCCAGCGCCTGCAGCAGAATCGCCATCAGGTTCGAGAGCAGGATGACACTCAGCAACGTGTATCCGTAGCGCGCGCCCCCAGCGAGGTCGGTGGCCCAGTTGCCCGGATCCATGTAGCCGACGGCGACCAGATATCCGGGACCCGCAAACGCGAACAGCTTCCGCCAGAACCCGGCATCCGCCGGGATGGGAATCGACCCGTGCACCTCTGGCAGGCTGACCGCGCCGCGCGGAAGCCTCCAGCCGTTGGTTTCGATTTGTTCCAGCTCAGGCGCCATTTTTGACCGTTCAAAAAATAACTCGTCAGCTATCGAAAAGTCAATTTAGAATCCTTCTATGCTGCCGTCGAGCACGGTCGAGAACTACCTGAAAACCATCTACCTCAGTTCCACCGGCGCGCACGGATCCGAACCGCGCCTGATGCCCATGGGACAGCTTGCAGCCGCAGTAGGCGTGACCCCCGGCACCGCGACAACGATGGTGAAGACCCTGGCGGAGTCCGGTCTCGTGAACTACGAGCCGTACGCGGGCGTGAGCCTGACGCGCGCGGGCAAACGGCTCGCCGCGCTCGTGCTGCGACGGCATCGACTCGTGGAACTGTTCCTCGTGCAGGTGATGGGCCTTCGCTGGGACGAAGTTCACGACGAGGCGGAGCTGCTCGAGCACGTTGTCTCCGACCGGTTGATCGACCGGATGGACGAGATGCTCGGCAGACCAGAGGTGGACCCGCACGGCGATCCGATTCCGGATGCCGAAGGCATGGTGAAGAAGCAGCAAGCGCAAACGCTGCTCACCTGTCCGGTGCGGACGCGTATGACGGTGGCCCGCATCATCGATCAGGACAAGCAGTTCCTCAGGTTTGTTGAAAGCAACGATTTGAAACCGGGAGAGACCGTCGAGGTGGAGGATCGCGACGAAGCATCAGACAGTGTCCGTCTGCGTGGCAAGGACGATCGGCGGATCACTATCGGAACGCGCGCGGCGTCGAAGCTGCTGGTGCATGTTGCGCGCTCGCTCCTGCTGGTTGTGGCGCTTGCATCGGCAGCTCACGCGCAAGGCCCGCCCGCGTTCGAGATCATCGACAACTCCTTCCTCATCGAGGAAGCATTCAATCAGGACGATGGCATCGTGCAGACGATCGCTACGATGCGCATGGGGGCGCGCAACGATTGGGAGAGCAGTCTCACGCAGGAGTGGCCGTTGCTCGGACACCTGCATCAAATCTCGTACTCGATCCCGTACGCGGCGACTAGCAGCGCGCGCGGCATTGGTGACCTGATGCTGCACTACCGCATTCAATTGACGTCCGACACACCGGGCATGCCGGCGTTCTCGCCGCGGCTGTCGCTCATCCTGCCAACCGGTGATAGCGGGCGCGGTGTCTCGGAGAGGGCGGGTTCGGCTGGCAGGTGAACCTCCCCTTCAGCGAACAGGCGCGAGATCTCTATCTGCACTGGAATGTCGGCTACACGAGAATGCCGACCGCCTCTCGTCCGCACATCGGCGCAAGCGCCATCTGGCGCATCGTGCCGAAGCTGCACGCGATGGTCGAGACTCTGCTCGAAGGAAACGCCCGCGTAACGCTCTCGCCGGGAATGCGCATCGGATGGAATCGCGGCGACGCACAATGGGTCGTCGGATTGGCGGCGCCGCTGGCGCGTGAGGATTCCGCCGCCACCCTGTCGGGCCTGGGCTACCTGTCGTACGAATTTCCGTTCAGTCGCTAGTGACGAACCGCGCGATCACATCCGCCAGCGACGACGAATCGCCGGCAACCCATGCATCGGGGAACGCCTCCGGGTGGTGCGCGCAATCGGTAAAGCCGTAGGCCACCAGGCAACAGCGTGCGTCCGCGTTCCTCGCTGTTTCGTAGTCGATCTTCGAGTCGCCGATGAGCAGCGTTCGCGGGGGAGGGGCGTCGGCGCGATCCATCAATGCCAGCAGTGCGGCAGGATTCGGCTTCCGCGGATAGTGACCGTCGCTGCCAACAACATCGTCGAACAGCTCGCGGATGCGCAGGCCGCCGAGGATCTTCTCGGTCGGCGCCGTTGGCTTGTTCGTCAGGATGGCGAGCCGCGCATGTTCGCGCGCCGCTCGCACGACGCCAATGATTCCGTCATACGGCTGCGTATGCTCCAGGAGCCTCCGGTCGTAGATCTCGAGGAATCGTGCAGTGGCTTGCGGATTTTCGGGAATACCGGCGGCCGCCAGCGAGCGGCGAATCAGCATCTTCGCCCCTTCCCCGATCATCTTCATCACGTCGTTGACCGGCAGCGCGGGCGCGCCGAGTTCATCCAGCAGCTCGTTCACCGAATTGGCCAGATCGCGCGACGAGTCGATCACAGTGCCGTCGAGATCGAACGCGATCAGGCGCCGGTGTAGGTGGCCCACGACGTAGGCGTCTCCCAGACGGTGACGCGAACGACCGGCAGCCCCTGCTCGCGCGACATCTCATAGATCAGGCGTGCAATGCGCTCGACGGTCGGATTGCTGTCGAGAATGAAGATTGGCTCGCCGAGCGACTGCAGCGGCTTCACCAGGGGATCGTCCTGCCGAAGGATCATCTTGTGATCGAGCTCGCGGTCGATCCAGCCCTTCACGAGACGTTTGATATCGCTGAAATCGACCACCATGTTGCGCACGTCAAGCGCGTCGGTTCGCACCTCGATTTCAGCGACGGCATTGTGACCGTGCGGGTGTTTGCAGATGCCGTCATAGTCGAGCAGGCGGTGGCCGTAGCAGAAGTCGATTCGTTTCGTGACGGAGTACATGACGAATAATGTTACCCCGTGGAGACGGCGGTTCTCCTTTCGGCAGGTCTGGACAGCGCGGTGCTCGCCGCTTACGAGGCGTGTCGCGGTCGCGTACATCCCATCTACGTCCGCACGGGATTGGCGTGGGAACAGCGGGAGCTCTCGGCTCTTGAACGGCTGCTCGCAACGCCGTCGTTCAAATCGCTCGCGCCGCTCGCGCGGCTGACGTTTACTGTCCGCGATCTGTACCCCGCTACGCATTGGGCACTTCGCGGCGAGCCGCCGGCGTTCGATACGCCTGATGAAGACGTCTACCTGACGGGTCGCAACGTCATTCTGCTGACGAAAGCATCCATCTATTGCGCGCAGCATCAGATCGGTCGCATCGCGCTCGGGCCGCTCGCCGGGAACCCATTCCCCGATGCAACGCCCGAGTTCTTCGCGTCAATGGCCAGGGCGCTCAGCCTCGGCCTCGCTCATGACATCCACATCGACGCACCGTTTGCTGACAAGGAAAAGTCTGACGTCATCAAACTCGGTGTCGAACTCGGCGTTCCGTTGGAGCTGACGCTCTCGTGCATGAATCCGCACCTTCGCCGCGCCACGTCGCGTCGCGACACGACGAGCCAGCGCTGGTTGGGCGGCGAAGCCGCGGACATTGAACACTGTGGCGTTTGCAGCAAGTGCCGCGAGCGGCGTGATGCGTTCAACGAGGCGGGCGTAGAGGACAGGACCCGCTACGCGGTTCAACCGATCCGCTAACGCCCTCGCGGGCGCAGAGGGTCCGCGCTGCTGCGGTACACCTCTTCGCCGTCGATGAACGTTCGCGACACACGGAAGGCGCGGTCCAGCACGACAAGATCAGCGACATTGCCCTCGGCGAGGACACCGAACCTGGTCAGGCCAAGCGCCCGTGCCGGCGTTGTCGAGCACATGATCGCCGCATCGGTGATTGATGCCCCGAACATCGTGACGACGTTTCTAAACGCACGGTCCATCGTCAGCGTGCTCCCCGCCAGGGTGCCGTCGTCAAGCAGCGCCGCCTGATCCGAAACACGAATCGAGCGGCCGCCAAGCCGCGCGATTGCACCGGGCGCAAGTCCCGAGCCCCCTGTGCCGTCGGTGATCGCCATTACGCCGTCTACGCCCTTGGCGGCAATGGCCACACGGCTCATCGCGGGATGAACGTGAAAGCCGTCGCAAATGAGTTCTGCCTGCACCTCCGCGTGCGATAGCACGGCCCCGGCGAGTCCAGGCGCACGATGCGTAATCGGCGTCATGCGGTTGAACAGATGCGTCGCATGACGCGCGCCGGCATCGATCGCCGCGACCGCTTGATCGAAATCGGCGCCCGAGTGACCCAGCGACACGCGATGACCGGCACGCACCAGCCTCGGAATCAGGTCGAGAACACCCTCGATCTCGGGAGCGACGGTGATGATGCCGACATCGGCAGCTCTCGATTCGATCACATCCAGAATGTCGCGGCCGCTGTAGTGGCCATCTCGCCGGTGATCGTTCGGGACGCGGAGGCAGGCCGCAGGCTGCGCGCCTTTGTATTCTGGATTGATGAAGTTGCTTTCCAGATGCGCCGCCAGCACGCGTGACGCACCGCGGACTGGCGTCGCGCGGGCGGCGGCAATCTGCTCGAGGGTGCCCGCGAGCTCCTGTGGTCGGCACGCGACGGTCGTCGGACAAAACGCAGTGACGCCGTAGCGGGGAAGGCGTTCGGCGATAGCCGCGATCGAACCGGCGCCGTCAAGCGCGTCGTGCCCCTCGACGCCATGCACGTGAACATCGATGAAACCCGGGACAAGGTAGCTGTCCGCGACGTCGACGACTTGGGCGCCCACAGGAGCTCCGCGCGTCCGGTCGATAGCCGCGATTCGTCCCTCGTCGATGATGACCGACGCGTTGCTGAGGATGCGATCCGGCAGGACGATGTCGCCGCCGGCGAGGACGATCATTCCCCGATCATCGCTGCGCGTGCGGCGCCGAGTGGACCTCCGTCGTCACCGAGCGCCGCGGCGACAACCGCCAGCGAATCCGCCATCGTTTTCGGCAGCCGGCGGATCGCTTCCGTCTGCGAGGGCTGCAGCAGTTGGTCCGCGGCGTCGGCGATCAGGCCGCCAACGACAACGATGTTCGGATCGGTGACGACGACAAGGTTCGCGATCGCCATACCGACGTAGCGCGCGGTATCACGTACAACGGAGATCGACACGCCGTCGCCATTGCGTGCGGCTTCGAAGATCTGATGCACGTGGATGGCGGCAATATCGCCACCGGCCATGTCGAGGACGCGCGAACGATCGCCGGATTTGATTCGCCAGACGAGCCGGCGGACGATGCCGGCTGCGCCGATTTCCGCCTGCAGCGATCCGAAACGGCGATAGTCCTCCCGCTCGACTGGATTGAGCGCGAGATACGCGGCGGCACCCGCCAGACCGTGCGCCCCTTCGAACGGCACGCCGTCGAGAATGAGGCCCGAGTGCACGCTGTCCGCCGCGGTGAGCGCCACGACCTGGCGTGCGCCTTGTGCAGCGCCGCGCCAGTGTTCGCCGAGAGCGAGGGCGCAACCGCGTGTGGTAATACGTGGCGACACCGATCCGCCTGCGGCAGCAGCGATCGCATCGACGACATCCGCAGTGCCATCTTCCAAGGGGTCGCGAACGGCAATGCCGATGGACGTCGCTTTGCTGCCGCCAAGCGCCGCTCGCACCGCATCGGCGGCGGACGATCCGCTGGCGCCTTCGTGTGTGCCGCGCCCGATGATGCCGCCGCCATCATCGGCGGCGACCGCGACGACGGCGTCTTCGCGAATTTCGACTCCGAGAATCACGCGTCTTTGGTGAGGATTGTATCGCCCGCCCAGTCCACATGCACATGAACCTTGCGCCCTTCGAATGGCAAGGCACAGATATTGAGCGAGCGTTGAAACACTTCGGCGTCGAGCCGCTTCAGCAGAGCGATGTAACCACGCTCCTCGGGCGCCGTGAGAATGATGACGCCGCCGCTTTCGCCCGGCGGAAACTTGCGGTCGTCAAGGTAATCGCGGTCGAAGCTAATCAATGTGCGACGGAGCTGCCGCGCAAGCCGGTAGTGCTCGCCGTCGCGGGCGCGTCGAAGATCGGCATGCTCGATGACGAACAATGTGTCCCAGTGCAGCACGTCGCGCATGAAGGTGACGAGTCCCGCCGGCACATTCGCATCCACGTAGACACGCGTATGGCCGAACAGCCCGTCGGCATGCGGCGCGAGCTCTGAAGCCAATGTCCCCATGTTGCTATCGATGCCTCTCCAGATCCGGCATCGTCTCGGTCTTCTCCCCTGGCTCAGGACGCGTGCGCGTGACGTTCTTTGCTTCGGAGCGCAGGTGTGCCACCAGCGCGTCGCGTTTGTGCATCAGCTCCTTACGCGGACGCCGGCCATACTTCGAACCCACCGCGTATTCACAAAACAGCGGAAAGGCGATTGTGGAATCGCAGTAGGCGACGACCGTGTCGGGCAGAACTCCCGGATTGACCTTGCCCCAGCTGACGGCTTCCGCAGGCGTCGCACCTGATAGACCACCCCACACCACCTGATCGGTTGTCAGCTGAATGAAATAGTCGTTTCCGCCCTTCGGAATCCCGTACACCTCCCACAACGTCGGCTGCCCCTGCAGATAGAAATTCTTTGGCGAACCGCCGCCGAGGATTACGCAGCCGTTCTTCTTGCCTGCGAGGATGAATGCGCAGACTTCATTCACGTCCTTGTTCGGATCGATCATGAGGCGGCTGTCGTTCATCAGCTCGTGGTAGGCGATGTTCATGCCGATCGAGCTGTCGCCGGGCGACGAGGTATAGATCGGCACGCCCGTAGCGGCCGCGGCAGCCACGACCGAGTAGGCCTCGCAGCCTGGCTGCCGAGCCATTAGATCACGGCCCAACGCGTAGTGGAACTCCGCTGTCGAGACCGGGCCGTTCATCGCCGAGCGGACCAGGAAGTCGCGGATGTAGGCATCGGTTTCGAGCAACACACTCGACGGAAAGAGCACGTCGTAGATGCGAATAACGCCTTCTTCGTAGAGCTCGACGTCGTCAACGAACGGCGACCCGCGATGCAGCGTGAAATTCAACGCGTAATGGAGGTCGTGATACAGGTTCGCGCCCGTACTGATGAGGAAATCGATGAGCCCGCGTTCCATCATCTCGACGATGCAGCCGCCGAGGCCAGCCGGGGTCAGCGCGCCGGCGATCGTCAGCGCAATCGTTGTGTCGTGCTCGGGGAACAACATCTTGTCCGCGAAGATGCGGCAGGCTTCGCCAAGTCGCGCGGCGTTGAACGCCTGGAACCCTTCGTCAATCAGATGCCTGATGTCGGCGCTGCCGCGCGGGCGGTAGTAGCGAATCGGCTTGCCTGAAAGGTATTGCTGTCGGGTTTTGCCCACGGAGCCGGGCGCGCGGTGAGGCATACGGCGTGAAGCTAGTATCCCCCACCTTTCCGATATTGAGACCGGCCGCGCGCGAAACCAGATGCTGCGGTGCGCAGTCGCGATTAACAAACGACCAATTTCACGTTTTCTTGAGCTGCGCCCTGTGGCTCAGAACGAGACGCACCGATAAGCAGACGAGCCGCCGCAGTACCCTGCGGGCCCCAAGACCACAGTGGATGAACTGACATTTGCCGCCCGGCGCGCGATAGCGTCGCTGCCGAAGACGACGGAAGGGTCTGATCTCGACACCCGGTTCCGCAACCTCGTACAGTCGCCGCTCCGCGCTGGCCTCCTACGGTTCCTCAGTGCGCGCCCAGAGGAGGGCTTCGATGTTGAAGCCCTGATGTCGACCTTCGGGCGGCTCCGACTCGACGTAGAAAACTGCCTCAACGAGCTGGTCGCCTTTGGAGTCGTGCGCCGCATGCCATCGTCCCCCGGCGCGCATCCACGCTTCGGCGCCG
>Ga0075425_100003216_pt1 | contig 16560 bp, 14 predicted proteins | sample SoiMethybrSBSTD4_FD_75300 | JGI IMG/M metagenome (GOLD analysis project Ga0075425, IMG submission 75300) | Bulk soil microbial communities from a Populus tree surrounding site in Tennessee, USA - Soil MetaG P. TD hybrid SBSTD4 | ecosystem: Environmental > Terrestrial > Soil > Tree plantation... | reverse complement strand
GGTCTTCTACGTCGTGATCGGCGCTGCCTCGGTCTCCGCGATCCTCGTGGGCGCCGCCCGGAACCTGCCGCAGGGCAGGCGGCTCGCCTGGCAGCTCTTCGCCTTCGGACTTCTCGGCCAGGTGGTGGGCGACGCGATCTTCGCGTTCTACGAGGTGTCCTTGAACAGAGAGCCTCCGTCGCCGTCGGTCGCCGACGCGTTCTACCTCGCCGGCTACCCGCTCCTCGTGCTCGGCGTCGTGCTCGTGCTCCGCGAGCTCGGCAGCCAGACGAGCCGCGCGGCGATCCTCGACACCGTCGTCATCTTCGCCGCGGTCGCGCTCGTCCAGTGGGTCTTCTTCGCCGACCCGTACAACCACATGCACTTCGGGACGGAATTCGCCCGGGTGGTGGCGATGGCCTACCCGGTGATGGACGCGCTGCTCCTCGTCGCGCTCGCGCAGCTGCTCGTCGGCCCCGGCGGGCGGACTCGGGCCTACCGGCTCCTGCTCCTGAGTGTCGGGTTGTGGGTGATCGCCGACGAGATCTACGGCCTGAACGTGAACGCCTACCAGGGTGGGGACTGGATCGACGGCCTTTGGCTCGCCTCCTACGTCGTGTGGGCGGGCGCCGCCCTCGAGCCGTCGATGGCCCGCATCGCCGAGCCCGACCGGCGGCGACTGCCGCGGCTCTCGCACACGCGCATGCTCGTGCTCGCAGCGGCGTTGCTGACCGCGCCCCTGACGCTGCTCGTCGAACGGCTCGCGCACCACCGGGTCCACGCGTTCGTGATCGCGATCGGCGGCGCGGTGCTCGGCGCGGTCGTCCTCCTGCGCCTCGCGGGCCTGGTGCGCGCTGTCGAGAGCGCGGGGCGGGCCGAGCGCGCGGCACGCCGCGAGGCCGAGCAGGCCCAGCAGCTCCTCGCGTTCCAGAACCAGCAGCTGCTCGAGCTCGACCGGGTGAAGGACGAGTTCGTCTCGAGCATCTCGCACGAGCTCCGCACTCCGCTCACGTCGATCGCGGGCTACGTGGAGCTGCTCCTCGAGGAAGAGGCCGACGACTACAAGCGCGGCCATCTGTCGATCATCGAGCGGAACGCGGACCGCCTGCTCTCGCTCGTGAGCGACCTGCTGTTCGCGGCGAGACTGCAGTACGGCAAGCTCGAGCTCGAGCGATCGCCGGTCGATCTGCGGACGCTCGTGCAGCAGTCGGTCGACTCGGCCAGGCCGCGTGCGCGAGCCGCGTCCGTGCGCCTCGACGTGGATGTCTCCGCGGTCCCGATCATGCAGGGCGAGCCCGCGAAGCTGGCGCAGCTCCTCGACAACCTCGTCTCGAACGCGATCAAGTTCACGCCGCGGGACGGGCGGGTCGACGTGCGGCTCGCGCAGCGAGACGGCACCATCCGCCTGGAGGTGTCAGATACCGGGATCGGCATCGAGGAGTCCGAGCGCGAGCAGCTGTTCCAGCGGTTCTTCCGCGCGCAGTCCGCGCTCGAGCACCAGATCCAGGGGACCGGCCTCGGCCTCTACATCTCGAAGGCGATCGTCGACGCGCACGGCGGGCGGATCGGCGTCGACGGCGCGCCGGGCCGGGGCACCACCTTCGTCGTCGAGTTCCCCGGGGGCGCGCGATGAACAACGGCCCGCTCGTCCTGTGCGCGGACGACGACGAGGACATCCTCTCGCTCGTCTCGCTCCGGCTGCAGCGTGCGGGCTTCGACGTGGCAACCGCGTCGGACGGTGAGGCGGCGGTGGCGATCGCGCGCGAGCTGCGGCCGGCCGTTGCCGTCCTCGACGTGATGATGCCGAAGCGCACCGGCTACGAGGTGCTCTCGGAGCTGCGCAGCGACGAGGCACTGCGCGAGATGAAGGTGATCCTCCTCTCGGCGCGCGTGCAGGAGAGCGACGTCGCGCGCGGGCTCGAAGCGGGCGCCGACGCCTATCTCGCGAAGCCGTTCAAGGCACACGAGCTGGTGACGAAGGTGCAAGAGCTGCTCGGCGGTGCCTGACACCGTCGCCGCAGCTCGTATCCGTTGCGCAGTGCGAACAGGTGTCAGACACCTTTCGGCTGCGGTCACGGGCCGTGCGCGCGGTGAAGGTGTCTGACACCTCTACTTGCGGTAGCGGTAGCCGAAGCCGCGCACCGTCTCGACCGGGGCCGAGTCGGGAGCGTCGGGGCAGAGCTTCCGGCGCAGGTAGCCGACGTAGAGCTTCACCTGGTCGCCCGAGACGCCGTAGGGGTCGCCCCACACGAGCTCCAACAGCTGGTCGCGTGAGAGCACCTGGTTCGGGTTCTGCACGAACGCCGCGAGCAGCTTGAACTCGAGCGGCGTCAGCTGCACGTCGCGCCCCTGGACGACGACGCGGCGCTGGGCGTAGTCGATCTCGACGAAGTCGTCGACGTACGACTCGTGCACCTCGCTCTTGCCACCGGTGCGGCGCAGCAGGGCCTGGACGCGCGCGAGCAGCTCCTGCCGGCCGAACGGCTTCGCGACGTAGTCGTCGGCGCCCGCGGACAGGCCCCGCACCTTCTCGAGCTCCTGCGTCCGCGCCGTCAGCATGATCACCGGGACGTCGGACAGGTCGCGGATGCGCTCGAGCGTCTGGTACCCGTCGAGGTCGGGCATCGTCACGTCGAGGATCACGAGCGCGGGCGCGCTCGCGAAGAGGTTGCGGAGCGCCGCGCGCCCGCTCTCGGCCTCGTCGACCGAGTAGCCGGCGCGTTCGAGGAGGGCGCGGACGAGCGCCCTGATGTCCTGGTCGTCGTCCACCACGAGGACGCGTGGGCGGGCGTTCATACGAGACTCATACCATCCCGGAAGCCCAATACCTGCGGCGGTGTTGGATCCTGGACGCGTGGCCCGGGTGCTCATCTACGAACCGCACAACGACATCAGCGTCCTGCTGGAGCTCGTCGTGCAGCGCCTCGGGCACGAGCCGGTGCGATTTGCGGGCGGAAACCTCGAAGGGCTCGACGTCGATGCGGCCGTCGTCGAGCCCGGAGAGGATACGGGGCTTCAGGTCGCCCGCGCGCTGCGCGCGAAAGACGTGCCGGTGCTCTTCGCGAGCATCTATCCGCCGGACAACGAGCTGCTCGAGCTCCGGCCGGTGATGTACCTCGTGAAGCCGTTTCCCCTCTTCGCACTCGAGCGCGCGCTACAGCAAGCACTGACGCCGATGCCGGCGCCGCATGCTCCGGCCGCCGCGGCCCGCTAGAACGATTTAGCATCGCCGGGCGTGCGTGCGCCCCTCGCTCTCGCGGCCGCCTTCGTACTCGCCGGTTGCGCCTCGGCCGGCGGCGGGACCGCCGACCCGCAGGTCGGCAAGGCGGCTCCGCGCTCCCTGAGCGGGATCACGCCGCCGCACCTGACCGTCACGCACCGGGCGGCCTCCGACGTCGCGCCGGGCTTCGTGTTCGTCGGTGAGAAAGGCGGCAAGGATCGGCCGAGCGGCCCGGTCATCGCGGACAACGAGGGCCGAGTCGTCTGGTACCACGAGGTGCCGCACGGCCTCGAAGTGACCGACTTCCGAGCACAGACGTACAACGGCAAGCCGGTACTCACGTGGTGGCAAGGGACGATCAGCAAGGCGGGCGTGGGGAGGGGGAACTACGTCGTCTACGACGACAGGTACCACCAGCTCGCGCAGCTGACGGCCGCGCACGGGCTCGACGGCGACCTCCACGAGTTCCAGCTGACGCCGCGCGGCAGCGCGTACATCACCGTGTACCACGAAGTGCCGGTCGACCTGACCTCCGTCGGCGGCCCGAAGAAGGGCTATGCGTACGACAGCATCGTCCAGGAGCTCGACGTGAAGACGGGCGCGGTGAAGTTCGAATGGCACAGCCTCGACCACGTGCCGCTCACCGAGTCGTTGCAGGCGAGCCATGAGCCGGCGCTGCACGCGACGCAGAAGCGCCCCCTCGACTACTTCCACGTGAACTCGGTCTCCGATGCGCCAGGCGGGAACATCCTGATCTCCGGCCGGAACACGAGCGCGCTCTACCTGCTCGCGCGCGACGGACACGTCATCTGGCGGCTCGGCGGCAAGCGCAGCGACTTCGGCCCGGCCAAGGCAGTGTTCTTCCGCTTCCAGCACAACGCGGTTCTGCGCGCAGACGGGACGCTGACGCTGTTCGACAACGGCGGGATCCCGAAGGTCGAGCCGTTCTCGCGCCCGCTCGTGCTGAAGCTCGACGTCGGCGCGCGGCGGGCGACGATCGTGAAGACGTTCGTGCACCCGCAGAGGATCGCGTCGCCCTTCGAGGGGAACATCGAGCTGCTCCCGGACGGTGGTGCGCTCGTCGGCTGGGGCGGCGTGCGCAAGGTGACCGAGTTCACGCCGACCGGCAAGGTTCGCTTCGAGGTCAAGCTGCCCTACGGCGACACCTACCGCGGCTACCGCCTGCCGTGGGAGGGACGTCCCACGGATCGCCCGGCCGTCGGGCTCGACGGCACCCGCGTCTACGCGAGCTGGAACGGGAGGACCGGCGTCGCTCGCTGGGAGGTGCTCGTCGGCGACGACCCGAGCCACCTGAGCCGGATCGCGACGAGGAACTGGACGGGGCTCGAGACGATGATCCCGCTCGAGAAGCAGCCGGCCTACGTGGCTGTCCGCGCGCTCGACTCCGAGGGGCACACCCTCGGTGACTCCGCGACCGTCAAGTCGTAGGCTGCGGCTGTGGGCCGCGGACGGCTCGTGCTCCTGGCGCTGGTGGCCGTGCTGGCCGCGGCGGTCGCGGTCGCCGCCGTCTCGCGCCGCGACCACTCCGCGCCGACGAAGCCGTCGGCTCCGGCAGGATCACAGAAGGTCGGCGACAGCGCAGACGTCATGCGGCGGCTCCAGCGGAAGCACCTCGTCCGGCCCGATCGTTAGCGAGCGCGGATGATCTTCACGGTTCCGCTCCACGTGAGCCGATCCTCGCAGTGATCTTCCGTGCGGTATCCGTCGTACGGCTTGGTCGGCGCGGAGCAATCGCGCACGGTCGCGTAGCGATCGCCCGGGCCCGGCGAGGACGTGCCGACGCGGATGGTGAGCGCCGCGCCGCGCTTCAGGGCTCGCAGCCCCGAGAGCTCCGCCGCGGCATGCGCGGCGAACTGGTCGTTGCGGACGACGAGCGGGCACTCCGTGCCGACGCGGACGGCGAACGCCGGTGCGGCCAGGCTGAGCACGAGTCGCTGCCCACGGGTCGTCGCGGCAAGCTGAGGCGGGCTCGATGTCGTGAGCGTCGTGTCGCACGAGACGTCGGAGTCCCAGCCGGGCGGCGCCTCCTCGTCCGACTCGCACGCGTCCTTGACGTATGTCCCGGTGAACCGCGACGTGCTCGTCGCGGCGGCGGTCGAGCGCCGCGCCCGCGCGTCGGGGCGGAGCCCGCTCCACGAGGCCGCCCAGCCCACGGTCGCCGTGACGTCGACGTGCTCCGCCGCCTCGCACTCACCGGTGTCCTCGATCTGCTGCTTGAGGTCGACCTGGTGCTCGTTGCCGTTGCCTTGGAAGGCAATAGTGTAGGTCGGTGAGGGAGCGGCCGGCGCGCCCGACGCCGCGAGCGCCGCGAGCGCGGCGACGACTGGGACCACGAGGCGCACCTCCCCGGTTCTACCGAGTCGTTAAAGGGCTGGGCGCCGTTGATCGATAACGTGGCTAACTAACGTCGTGGAGACTCGTCTGACAATCTGATGGACGCCGCCGCCGGACAGCTGTGTGCCCGCGCCCGCTTCTGGGCATCGCTGCGCCTGGACGGCGAGCTCTCGGAGCTCGAGGGCGCGCTGCTCGACGCCCACCTCGGGCGCTGTGAGGCGTGCCGGGACGTCGTCGACGGCTTCGGGGCCGCCGCCGGCCTGCTGCGGGCGACGCCGCAGGAGCCCGCTGCGCCCGTCGTCGTCGGCCTCCCGCGCAGCCCACGCCGCCTGCTCGGGGCGGTCGCCGTCGCGGCCGTGCTGCTCCTCGGCGTGATCGCCGGCGGGCTCGTTCGCGGTGACTCGTCGCATCACGCCAACACCGCCCCGCGCGTCGTCGCCGTCGTCGCGAGCGCGGAGACGCCCGACCAGCTGCGCCGCCTACGCCGGACGACGCTGCTGAACATGCGCAAGCTCCCGCGCGACCTGACCGGCGAGCCCGTCTAGAGAGCCCCCGCTCTCTAAGATCGCCTCGTGGCCGTGACCCCCGAGGCCGATCGCTGGGACGCGCTCTACGCCGCACGAACCCGCGGCGAGGTGGGCGAGGGAATCGCCGGCGTCCTGGCGCTCTTGGGCATCCCCGACCTGATCTCCTTCGCCGGCGGTTTCCCGGATGCGGGCACGTTCCCACGCGGACGCGTCGCGGCGCTCCTCGCCGAGCTGGCCGACGCGGGTGAGGTGAGCGCGTTCCAGTACGCGCCGACCGAGGGCCTGCAGGGTGCGCGCGAGGCGTTCGCCGACCGCATCGAGAACGGCCAGGGCCGCAGGCCCGGTGAGGGCGAGCTGCTCGTGACGAGCGGAGCCATCGAGGCGCTCGAGCTCGCGGGCAAGTCCTTCCTCGACCCGGGTGACGTCGTCGTGGTCGAGGCGCCCACGTACCTCGGTGCGATCCAGTCGTTCCGGACGTTCGAGGCGCAGCTCGAGGCCGTACCCCTGGACGGCGACGGCCTGCAGGTCGACGAGCTGGAGCGGCGCCTCCGGCAGCGGCTGCGCCCGAAGCTCGTCTACACGATCCCGGACCATCAGAACCCGGCGGGCGTCAGCCTCGCAGCCGAACGGCGCTCCGCCCTCGTCGCCCTCGCCCGCCAGCACGGCTTCCTCGTCGTCGAGGACGTCGCCTACCGCGAGCTCGGCTTCGGCGGTGAGGCGCTGCCGAGCCTCTGGAGCCTCGGCCCCGACGTCGTCGTCCAGGCAGGGACGACGTCGAAGACGCTCTTCCCGGGCGTCCGTCTCGGCTGGGCGGTCGCGCCGCCGCCGATCGCGGCGCGGCTCGTGTCCGCGAAGCAGACCACCGACCAGTGCGCAGGGGCCTTCGGGCAGCGTCTCCTCGAGGAGTTCCAGCGCCGCGGGTGGATCGACGAGCAGGTCGAGCGCTCGCGCGCCCTGTACGCGCGCAAGTGCATGCGGCTGCTGGCAGCCCTCGACCGCTCGCTGCCCGCGGGCACGAGGTGGACGACGCCGCGCGGCGGCTTCTTCTCCTGGCTGACGCTCGCCGCCGGCGTCAGCGCGACCGTCGTCGCCGAACGCGCAGCCGAACGGGGGGTGGGCGTCGTGCCGGGAACCCTCTTCTTCCCGGACGGCCGCGGCGACGAAAGCATCCGGCTCTCGTTCAGCGCGGTCGCCGAGGAGCAGATCGACGAGGGTGTCGCCCGGCTCGCCGACGCGATCGCAGTCTGATGTTCTTTTTGGTGTGTGGGGTCGCCTAGCGCGGCCCGTCCCACATCCCGTGGACCGGGGGTTGTCCGACCCAGGCCAGCACGATCGCCAGCGCGATCAGCAGGATGGTGAGGAGGAGCAGCTTCCAGCGGCTTGAGAAGCGATTCATGGGTGCTGTGTCGGCGCGACCCGGGTAACGGCTCATACCCCATTCGAGGGAGTGACGCGCAACGGCCTGCGTCACCCGAAACGGGCATCGCGACACGGGCGTGGCGCGCCGACAGGGAAGAGGAGAAGCCCTCTCGACCGACGCCAAGGAGACTCGTTGCCGCATCGCCGCTCGTTCCCGCTGTTCCTGCTCGCCTCACTCGCCGTGTGGTGGGGCGCCGCCGCTACCGGAGCGCACGCGGGTCCGCCTCCGGCGCCCGCGCTGTCGCCGGCGGCCGCGAGCCTGGCCGCGTCGGTGCCCCCGGGCACGCGCGTCCCCGTGGTCGTCTACGGGACGAATCTTGCGGCGGCCAACGCCGCGGTCGGCGCGACCGTCCGCCAGAAGCTGGCGCCGATCGGCGGCGAGTCCGTCTCGGTCGAGGCCGGCTCGGTCGCGACGCTCGCCGGCCAGCCGGGCGTGTCCCACGTAGAGACCGATCCGGTCGTGCACACGACGGGCTCGGTCGAGCCGTCCGAGGGCACGCTCTCGACTATCTATCCGGTCGTCGATCACGCGACAGGCGCGTGGGCGGCCGGCGTCGACGGGCGCGGCGTCGGGATCGCGGTCATCGACAGCGGCGTGACGCCGCTCGACGACCTTGCGGGCCGGGTGGAGCAGGTCGCCCTGCCTGGCCAGTTCGGCAGCCTCGACGACCTGTACGGGCACGGCACGTTCGTGGCCGCGGTCGCGGCCGGCAAGAGCGCCGACGGCGCCTATGCCGGCATCGCGCCGGGTGCGACGATCTACGCGCTCAACCTTTCGCGTCCCGACGGGATCCGCTCGAGCGACGTCATGGCCGCGCTGCTCTGGGTGCTGCGCAACGAGGAGGCGAAGCACATCCGCGTCGTGAACCTGTCGCTGTCGGAGAGCGTCGAGAGCAGCTACCAGACGAGCGCGCTCGACGACGTCGTCGAGATGCTGTGGCGGAAGGGAGTCGTTGTCGTTGCTTCTGCAGGCAACGAAGGTCCGGGGACGACGTCGCACGCGCCGGGGAACGACCCCTTCGCGATCACGGTTGGCGCGACGGATACCGCTGATTCCGTCGACACGGCGGACGACACCGTCGCCGGCTGGTCGTCGAGCGGCGTGACGACCGACGGGTTCGCGAAGCCCGAGCTGCTCGCGCCCGGCCGTCACATCGTCGCCCCCGAGCCGGCGGGCACGATCCTCGACCGGGAAGCGCCCGCCGCGAACCACGTCGCTCCCGGCTACCTCCGGCTGAACGGGACGTCATTCTCCGCACCGCAGGTCGCCGCCGCCGTGGCGCTCGTGCGCCAGGCGCACCCGGAGTGGACACCGGACCAGGTGAAGTGGGTCCTGACGAGCACCGGCCGGGGAGTCGGCGACGCGACGGGCGTCGCCCTCGATGTGTCGGCCGCGGTGCTCTACGCGGGCGCCCCGGGCTCCGCGAACGTCGGCATCCCGGTCGCGGGGAGCGCGGGCGCCGCGCCTGCTCCGGTCGTGCTCGAGCAGTGCGTGGCCGCGACGGCGGCGTGCAAGCGCGCGCTCGCGCAAGAGCTCGCTGCGCAGTCGCTCGAGGCGGCGCGGCACTGGCAGCCCGCGGCGGCGTCGTGGGACCGTGCGGCGGCGGTCTGGGACGACGCCGGCATGGCGATGCGCGAGGCCGCAGCGGACCAGCGCGCGGCCGCGGACGAGGACCGGCTCCTCGCGGCGGCGAACACGGATCAGGCCGGGCTCGCAGTGAAGGCCGCGGGCTACTGGCAGGCTGCCTCCGATCTCTACGCCCGGGCTGCGTCCTGGGATGTCGCAGCCTCTTGCGCCGCAGCCGCCGCCGCCGACTACGCGCGGGCCGCCTCGTGGGACCTCGCGGCCGCATCCTGGGACGAAGCGGCCGCGGACTGGACGAAGGCCGCCTCATGGGACCGCGCTGCAGCGTCGTGGGACGCGGAAGCGGACGCGCTCGTCGCAGCGGGCCGCCTCGACCGCGCCGCCGCGTCGTGGGATCTGGCCGCGGTCGCATGGGCCCGAGCCGCGTCGTGGGACGCGGCCTCATGGGATGCCGCCTCATGGGACCACGCCACCGCCGACTGGGACAAAGCCGCATCCTGGGACACGGCCGCGTCGTGGGACAATGCCGCATCATGGGACTCGGCGGCATCGTGGGACCACGCCGCGTCGTGGGATGAGGCCCGCGACGGCGACTAGAGGCGGCGCCGCCTCGGTCGTGCTGGCGGTCGCCACGGCGGCGACCGCCTTCGTCGCGCTGTTCGCACACAGCATCTGGGAGGTCGTGACGGGGCAGCCGCTCGTGCTGCTCGCCTTCGTCGGCATCACGATCCTCTTCCAACTCCCGGCCGTGCCCGTCTTCGGTCGCGGCTCGATCAGCGTCGCCGGCGTCGCGCTCCTTGCGGTCGGCTTCAACTTCGGCGTCGGCGGCGTGGTGATCGCGGCGATCGCCGCCGCCGCCTTCCAGGCCGTGCGGAAGCGCAGCCCGTTCGAGCGCGCGGTGTTCAACGCCGCCACGTGGGTGCTCGCCGCGGGCGCAGGCGCGGAGGTGTTCAGGTTGCTCACGGCGCCGGACGACGCGTCCGCGGTCTCGCTCGCGGCGTCGGTGGTCGCCGCGGCCGTCTTCTGCGCTGTCAACATCGGGCTGCTCACGCTCGTGATGAGCGCCGACGAGGGGCGCTCGCCGCTCGCCGTCTGGAACGAGAACTTCCGCTGGCTGACCGTCCACTACCTCGCCTTCGGGCCGCTCGCACTGGCGCTCGACGTCGCCTACGACCGCGTCGGGGTTCTCGGGCTCGTCGCCTTCGTGCTGCCGCCGGTGCTCCTCAGCGTCGGGAACCACCAGTACCTGAACCGGACACGTGACGCCGTCGAGGAGCTGCGCCGAGCCCTCGCGCGCTCGCAGGAGGCGGAGGAAGCGCTGCGCGACAGCGAGTCGCGCTTCCGCCAGCTCGCCGGCGCGATTCCCGAGGTGTTCTTCCTCGTCGGGGTCGAGCCCCGCGAGACGCTCTACGTGAGCCCCGCCTACGAGACCGTCTGGGGCCGGCCGGCCGGGAGCGCGCTCGTCGAGAACGAGGCGTGGCAGCTCGGCGTCCATCCCGAGGACCGGGCGCGCGTCGCAACTGAGCTCGCCGGCGCGACGACGGGCACTGTCGAGTCGTCCTTCCGGATCGTGCGTCCCGACGGCGATGTTCGCTGGGTCGTCCAGTCGCTGTTCCCGGTCCGCGATGCGTCCGGTGCCGTCATCCGCATCGCCGGCGTCGCACGCGACCTGACCGAGCAGCGTGCGCTCGAGGAGCAGCTCCGGCAGTCGCAGAAGATGGAGGCGATCGGCCAGCTCGCCGGCGGCATCGCCCACGACTTCAACAACCTCCTCACCGTCATCTCCGGCTACGCCGAGATGTCGCTCAAGCGGAACGACGACCCGCGGCTCGCGCGCGAGCTCGGGGAGATCACCGACGCCGCCGGCCGCGCAGCGGCGCTGACGCGGCAGATCCTCGCGTTCTCGCGGCGGCAGGTCATGCAGCCCGAGGTCGTGAGCCTGAACGACGTGATCGTCGACACCGACAAGCTGATCAGGCGACTACTCGGCGACGACGTCGGCGTCGAGCTGCAGCTCGACGAGCAGCTGGACGATGTGCTCGCCGACGCGGGGCAGCTCGGCCAAGTGCTGATGAACCTCGCGATCAACGCGCGCGATGCGATGCCTGGCGGCGGCCTCCTCACGATCCGCACCGAGAACGTCCGGCTCGGCGCCGGCCAGGTGGCCGCGCTCTTCGGCGCGCCGCCGGGGACCTACGTCAAGCTGAGCGTCCGCGACACCGGCACCGGCATGGACCGCGAGACGCAACGGCGCATCTTCGAGCCGTTCTTCACGACGAAGGAGACGGGGAAAGGGACCGGCCTCGGCCTCTCGACCTGCTACGGCATCGTGAAGCAGTCGGGCGGCTACATCGGCGTCGAGTCGGAGCTCGGCCGAGGCACGACGTTCGAGATCCACCTGCCGGCGACGACTGCCGAGGAGCTGCAGGAGCTCGAGCCCGACGAGCCCGAGGAGGACCGCGTCGAGGCGTCCGTCCTGCTCGTCGAGGACGACAACGTCGTGCGCGCTCTCGTCTGCGACATGCTCGAGCTGCACGGCTTCGACGTGACGGCGGTCGACTCACCGCAAAGCGCGATCCGGACGTGGAGCGCGGACGGCCCGTTCGACGTGCTCGTCACCGACCTCGCGATGCCGTCCATGACCGGGCGCGAGCTCGTAGAGCGCCTCGCCGAGCGCGGCCCGCTGGGAGCGGTCGTCTACATCTCCGGGTACAGCAGCGAGGCGCTCGAGAACGACCTCTCGGACCGCGGCCGGCTCGTCCACAAGCCGTTCACCGCCGCCGAGCTCGCCGGCGCCGTGCGGGACGCGCTCGGCGTCGTCACGCGTTAGCCAATCCCTCCTAGAGGAGCGGCACGAACGCCTGCTCGAGCCCGGAGACGTGGTCGATGATGTCGCTCCCCGCTGCGAGCGGCGCCGTCGGCTGCGAGCCCCACGTCGCGTTGGGCCCGAACGCGTAGTAGACGTCCCAGGCGATCCCGCCGGGCCCGCCGAGACCGCCGAGCCGCCGATCGTTGAACCACGTGCCGGCGACGCGGTCGCCGTCCCAGAACTCGGTGACGCGCGGATCGTCGAGCACGTGGCTGTCCCACGCCGAGCGCGAGTCCCCGGCGAGCATGGGGATCCACACCGCGAGCACGGAGAGCTTCGCGTTCGGATGGGCATTGAGGATGTGCGTACGGACCCAACTGGCCCCGAGCAGGCAGGTGCTTCAGGTCGGGCTGACGATCACGATCAACCGCGGCTCGCCCGATGCCTTGGCGAACGCGCTCCGCAGCTGGCCCATGTCGTGGAGATCGGTGATCGTGCGCTGTGTCGCAGACGCCGGCTGCCGCTCGCCGCAGCCGGTCAGCGCGAACACGAGCGCAGCGACCGCCAACAGGAGCGCCCACTTCCTCATTCGCCGGCCACCGGCGCCGTTGCCGCCTGCCGGCGGCGGTGCAGCAGGGTCGTGAGGAGCGCAGCGAGCACGATGCCGGCTGCGCCCGCGACGAGCGTCGAGCCGCGCCCGTCCGCGAACGTGCGAACGCGGCCCGTGAAACGGATCGCGAAGCTGACGACGGGGTCGTCGGCGACGGTGGCGGTGTCGCCGAAGCGAAGCCGCGCCCAGTAGTAGAAGAGGTAACCGCCTGCGACGACGAGCAGCGCGCCGGCGATCCTGCTCATATACGGAAGCGCGGGGCGCAAAGCGCGGGCGACGCCTTCGCGGGCAAGCGCGACGAGCACGGCGAGTGCCATCAGCACCACGGCCGTGCCCGCGGCGTACGCGAGGAACACCGTCAGCTTGTCCGGGCCGCTCGAAGCAGCGATCAGTGTCAAGAAGAGCGGCAGCGTGCAGCCGAGCGACGCTGCGCCGTAGCCGACGCCGAAGAGCAGCATCGCGCCGAGGCGCCGCTCCCTCCGCGGTGCGACGTGGAGGTGGAGCGGCAGCGCGAGGCGGCGTCCGGCGAGCGTCGCGAGCCCGACGAGCACGAGCACCGCTCCGGTTGCAAGCCCGGCCCACGGGACCGCACGCGCGACGAGCGCGACGCCGAAGCTCACCGGCAGGCCGACGAGCGCGAACAACCCGACGAAGCCGAGGGCGACGAGACCGCCGACGAGCAGCCCTTGCAGGACCCGCGTCGGCGCACGCGGAAGGCGATCCTCGTCGACGCCGAGGTAGAACGAGAGGAAGGCGGGGAGGAGCGGGAAGCCGCACGGGTTGACGACCGAGAGCCCTCCGGCGACGAGCGCGACCGACACGGGAACGGTGTTCATCCGCTTCCCGACATTCTGACGCCGCGGACGCTCGGAGAGAACGCGAACACCTACTGAAAGCGATCTGAACAGCGCACGCCGGACCGGCTCTTTGCGGGGGGCGACCCGGACCGGGCCGACCGTACAGTCGGGGCCATGCGGCGAGACGTGCTTGCGCTGCTCTTACTCGCGTCGGCGATCGGGCTGGGGGCACTCGGCTCACAGGTCTCGGGGGCCGCGTCGGTCGTGCTGCTCGGCGACCAGGCGGTCGAGCCCGGTGCGGACAGCAATCCGGCCGGCTCCGCCGAGGCCTTCAAGACGACCGCGTCCGCGTCGGGGACCGTCGCGACGCTGAGCGTGTACGTCGACACCGGCTCGACCGCGGGGACCCTCGTTGCGGGGCTCTACGCCGATGCAGCCGGCAAGCCGGGCGTCATGCTCGGATCGGGGACGCTGATCGCGCCCGCGGCGGGTGCGTGGAGCACGGTCGCCCTCACGAACGGCGTCCCCGTGACCGCAGGCACCGTCTACTGGATCGCGCTGCTCGGCCCCTCGGGCACGCTCCGTTTCCGCGACCACCCCGGCGGGTCGCCGTCCGTCGCGAGCTCGCAGACCGGGCTGACGGCGCTGCCCACGACCTGGTCGGGTACGACGACGTTCTCCGACGGACCGCTCTCGGCGTACGGCAGCTCGGCCGCGTCCCCGACGCTCGTCGTCAGCCCGTCGTCCCTCACCTTCAGCGCGTCCGTTGGCGGTCCCGATCCCGCCACCCAGACGCTCGGCATCTCGAACAGCGGCGCCGGCGCGCTGAGCTGGACGGCGGCCAAGACCGCGTCGTGGCTGTCGGTCGGCCCGTCCTCAGGCCCCGGCCCCGCGACCGCGACGGTGTCCGTGACGACGAGCGGCCTCGCGGCGGGCACGTACGACGACACGATCACCGTCACGGCGACGGGAGCGCAGAGCAGTCCGCAGTCGATCCCGGTCCAGCTGACGCTGACGGCGCCCGACACGACGCCTCCGTCTGCCCCGACGGCTCTCGCGACGTCGGCGTCCGGCAACACCGTCGCGCTCTCCTGGACGCCCTCGACCGACAACGTCGGCGTGCTGCGGTACGACGTCTTCCGCTCGACGACGTCGGGCTTCACGCCCTCGAGCGCAAATCGCATCGACCAGTCTCCGACGGCGTCCTTCGCCGACACGGCGCTCGCCGCCGGCACGTACTTCTACGTCGTCGAGGCGGAGGACGCGGCCGGGAACATCAGCGGGGCCTCGAACGAGGCGACCGCCTCGGTCACCGCGCCGCCGCCGGCGGACTTTCTCGCAGGCGACCAGTCGGTCGAGGCGAAGGGCGACTTCAACGCGGCTGGTGTCGCCGAAGCGTTCAAGACGACCGCGGCCGCGACCGGCACGCTGACGAAGATCGCCGTCTACGTCGACTCGACCAACGCCGCGACGACGATCGACGCCGGTCTCTACGCCGACAACGGCGGCCGCCCGGGCGCGCTGCTCGCGCAAGGCACGCTCAACGCGCCGATCGGCGGCGCGTGGAACGACGTCACCGTCTCGAGCACGTCGGTGACCGCAGGCAGTGTCTACTGGATCGCACTGCTCGGCCCCGCGGGGGGAGCGACGATCCGCTTCCGCGACCACAGCGCCGGGGGGAGCGCGTCCGAGGTCAGCGCACAGTCGAGCCTCCTCACGCTGCCTGCGACCTGGTCGACCGGCTCGGCCGGGACCGACGGCCCGTTGTCCGCCTGGGCGGGCGGCGCGGTTGCGGGGGGCCCACCGCCCGCCCAGGTCGGCCAATGGTCGGCGCCGATCACGTGGCCGATCGTCGCCGTGCACATGGCTCTGCTCCCGACGGGCAACGTGATCGGGTTCGACGCGTGGTCCGACGCGCCGAACTCGCAGACGATCTGGAACTCGACGACCGGGACGTTCCTCCCGGTCCCGGACCCGACGAACCTGTTCTGCTCCGGTCACATCCTGCTGCCGGACGGTCGCCTGCTCGTCGTGGGCGGCAACGTGCAGGCGAACGTCGGCATCAAGGACGCGACCCTCTTCAACTCGGCGACGAACACGTGGTCGAAGGCGGCGCCGATGAGCGTCGGGCGCTGGTACCCGACGGCGACCGTGCTCGGAAACGGGAAGGTGTTCGTGTTCGCGGGCGACTCGATCGTCGACAACGGCCTGCCGTTCTCGGGGCCGACATACTTCAAGGAGGCCTCGCAGAGCTCGCTGCCCTCGATCTACGACCCGTCCACGAACACGTGGCAGGACCTGACGGGCGCACGGCTGACGACGCCGCTGTACCCGTTCCTCTTCCAGCTCTCCGACGGCCGCATCCTCGACGCGGGACCCGACGTCACGACGCGCGTGATGAACCCGAGCACGTGGACCTGGTCGACGGTCACGACGAGCCCGCTCGACGGCGGCGACGCGGTGATGTACCTGCCCGACAAGATCATGAAGTCCGGCTCGTACGCGAACACCGACTACGACGGCTCGTTCACGTACGACACGGCGCCGGGGACCGCGGTGATCGACATGAGCCAGGCCAATCCGACGTGGCGAACCACCGCGCCGATGCACTACCCGCGCGCCTACCACAACCTCACGCTCCTCCCGGACGGGACGGTGCTGGCGAGCGGCGGCTCGACCGCGTCCGACGGCACCGACTTGACGAAGGCCGTGCTCCCGGCCGAGATCTGGGACCCGACGACCGAGACCTGGACCGTCGTCGCCTCGCTCAGGACGGGCCGCGAGTACCACTCCACCGCGTTGCTGCTCCCGGACGGCCGCGTGCTGATGGCAGGCGGCGGGCAGCTTCCCGGGCGCGCGACGAATATCTACTCCGGCGAGGTCTACTCGCCGCCGTACCTCTTCAAGGGCACGCGGCCGACGATCACGTCGGCCCCGTCGGTCGTCGGCTACGGCTCGAGCTTCACCGTCACGACGCCCGACGCCGCGAGCATCCAGAAGGTCGCGCTCATCCGCACGCCGTCGGTGACGCACGCGTTCGACGAGAACCAGCGCTACATCCCGCTGTCCTTCACCGCAGGGAGCGGCCAGCTCACCGTGCAGGCGCCGCCGAACGGCAACACCGCGCCGCCGGGCTACTACATGCTGTTCGTCCTGAACGGCAACGGCGTGCCCTCGGTCGCCTCGTTCGTCCGCTTCCCGGCGCCGTGGGAGGACACGCAGGCGCCGAGCGCGCCGACGAAGCTCGCCGCGACCGGCG
>Ga0075425_100003214_pt1 | contig 16571 bp, 14 predicted proteins | sample SoiMethybrSBSTD4_FD_75300 | JGI IMG/M metagenome (GOLD analysis project Ga0075425, IMG submission 75300) | Bulk soil microbial communities from a Populus tree surrounding site in Tennessee, USA - Soil MetaG P. TD hybrid SBSTD4 | ecosystem: Environmental > Terrestrial > Soil > Tree plantation... | reverse complement strand
TTGTCCTTGTCGTCCTTCTTCTTGTCGTCTTTCTTCCCGGCCGCTGCCGCCGGCTCCGCCGCGGCTGCGGCACCGTCCTTCGAGACGACGCGCCAGTAGAACGCGACCTTGTCGCCGGTCAGCTTCGACGGATCGACGCTCACCGTGAAGGGCACGTATTCCTTGTTGCCCTGCGCTTTCAGGACGTCTTCGCGCAGCCAGGTGAGCGACAGATCGTTTGCCGCCGCCTGGCCGGCCGCAGCAGCGTCGTCCACCAGCTTGACGATGTTCTGGATTTCCTTCTTCTGTGCGTCGTCCCGTTTCTTGTCGTCTTTGTTCTGCGCGAACAGGCCGATCGACGACACCAGGACGATCGATAAGAAAATGGCGAACATGCCACGCTGCTGTTTCATAAGGCCTTGTCTCCCAAACTCCACAACGTCACGAACAGCCAATCATAGGCGTCGGTTCCGGGCCAAGTCAAACCCTTCTCCCGCCAGCACTTCACCGGGCTCTGCACATTTCGGCGCTGTGCTATCATCGGCCTCTTTTCGCGATCCGGACGGCCACGGACCGCCCCGGTGTTCATGAAGCTCATCGACGTTTCGGTCCCCCTCGACACCGCGCTGCCGTCGTATCCGAACAACCTCCCGTTCAGTTTGGAGCCGGTCAAGCGGCTGGCGCGGGGCGATAGCTCGAATGTCTCCGCGCTGCACATGAGCGCGCACAGTGGGACCCACGTCGACGCACCGCGGCACTTCTTCGACGAGGGCACCGGCACCGAGGCGCTGCCGCTCGAGATGCTGATCGGACGCGCGCGGGTGATCGAAGTGCGGCCGCGCGGCGGCATCACCGCGGAAGATCTGGGCGGTTCCGATCTGTCGGAAGACGTCCGCGTCCTCATCAAGACGCCGAATTCGCGGTTGTGGGGCAACCCCGAGTTTCACAAAGACTACATCGGCATCGCCGAGTCGGGCGCGCGCTTCCTGGTCGACCACGGGATTAAGGTCGTCGGCGTCGACTACCTGTCGGTGGAAGTGTTCAAGACGCCGGGGGCGCCGGCGCATCACGTGCTGCTTGGCGGCGGAACGATCGTGATCGAAGGCCTCAATCTTCGTGACGTCGATCCCGGCGTGTACGAGATGTATTGCCTGCCGCTGCGGATCGTCGGGTCGGACGGCGCGCCGGCACGAGTGGTCCTGCGCAAGAGCTGACCTCTTCATGGCGGCGCTCCTCGACGACACGCTCGTGATCGTCCTCGCCGGCGGCGCGGGTGAGCGTCTGTATCCGCTCACCAAGGAGCGCGCCAAGCCGGCGGTCTACTTCGGCGGCCCGTACCGGATCATCGACTTCGCGCTGAGCAACTGCATCAACTCCGGATTACGCCGGATCTTCATCGCCACCCAGTACAAGTCGCTGTCGCTCAACCGGCACGTCCGCATGGGTTGGACGATCGTCTCGGAGGAACTCGGCGAGTTTGTCGAGATCCTGCCGCCGCAGAAACGGGTCAGCGAGCATTGGTACCAGGGGACGGCCGACGCCGTCTACCAGAACCTCTACTCGATCATGCGCGAGAACCCGCGGCACCTCGTCGTGCTCTCCGGCGATCACGTCTACAAGATGGACTACTCGCGCATGCTGCGGTTCCATCAGGAGAAAGGCGCGGCGGTGACGCTGGCGACGATCGAGGTGCCGCTCGCCGATACCAGCCGCTTCGGGATCATCGCCGTCGACGAGAGCGAACGCGTCACCGGCTTCCAGGAGAAGCCGAAGCAGGCGACGCCGATTCCGAACTCCTCCGAGTTCGCGCTCGCCTCGATGGGCGTCTACATCTTCGACACCGACATCCTCGTCCACGCGCTCGAGGCCGACGCCAACCAGCCGACCAACCACGATTTCGGCAAGGACATCATCCCGGCGCTGATCCACCAGGCGCCGGTGTACGCGTACCGGTTCTACGACGAGAACAAGAAGGCCGCGAAGTACTGGCGCGACATCGGGACGCTCGACGCCTACTTCGAAGCGAACATGGATCTCTGCCAGGTGAACCCGGAGTTCAACCTGTACGATCCGGAGTGGCCGCTGCGCACCTATCAGCCGCAGGCGCCGCCGGCGAAATTCGTCTTCGCCGAGCACGGCAGCCGCTGCGGCCAGGCGCTCGATTCGGTGATCTCGCCTGGCTGCATCGTCAGCGGCAGCACGATCTCGGGCAGCGTGTTGTGCCCGAACGTGCGCGTCCACAGTTTCTGCCGGATCGAAGACTGCATCCTGATGCCCGGGGTCCGCGTCGGCCGGCACGCGCGCATCCGCCGCGCGATCATCGACCGCGATGTGCTCATTCCGCGCGGTGCGCTGATCGGCTTCAATCTGGAAGAAGACCGGCGCCGCCACACCGTCACCGACTCGGGCGTCGTCGTCGTGACGATCGACGACGAACCACTGATCGGGCCGCTCAGCGAAGAGGCGCTGCGCTTCGAGGCCGAAGCGGATCGTCGTGGCGGAGGCGGATAACCGTCGCGCGACAAGGGCACAGAGGACAACAGCGGAAATAGAGGCAACGTCGTGAAGATTTCGAAGGTGCAGGGCCGCGAGATTCTCGACTCGCGCGGTAATCCGACGGTGGAAGTTGAAGTAACGCTCGCCGACGGCGCGTTCGGCCGCGCCGCGGTGCCGTCGGGCGCGTCGACCGGCGAGCGCGAGGCGCTCGAGTTGCGCGACGGCGACAAGGCGCGCTACGGCGGCAAAGGCGTGCGCAAGGCGGTCGCGAACGTGAACGGCGAAATCGCCCGCGCGATTACGGGCGCCGATTTCGACCAGCGCAGCCTCGACAGCGGGATGATCGCACTCGACGGGACGCCCACCAAGAGCCGCCTCGGCGCCAATGCGCTGCTGGGCGTGTCGATGGCGGCTGCGCGGGCGGAGGCGGCGTCGCGCCGCGTGCCGCTCTACCGGCACCTCGGCTCGCTCTACGGGAACGATCAGTTCACGCTGCCAGTGCCGATGATGAACATCCTCAACGGCGGCGCACACGCCGATTCGAGCGTCGACTTCCAGGAGTTCATGGTGATGCCGCTCAACGCGCCGTCGTTCAGCGAGGCGCTGCGCTGGGGCGCCGAGATCTTTCACGCGCTGCGCGGCAGTCTCAAGAAACGGGGCCAGTCGACGGGCGTCGGCGACGAGGGCGGCTTCGCACCGAACCTGACGTCGAACCGTGAAGCAGTCGAAGTGGTGCTCGAAGCGATCGAGGTCGCCGGCCTGACGCCGGGCGGCGACGTATCGCTGGCGCTCGACGTCGCGTCGAGCGAGTTGTGGGCCGGCGCGGGCAAGTACACGTTCAAGAAATCGGGCGAGCCCGGACGCACCTCGGAGCAGATGGTCCGCCTGTACGAAGACTGGGTGCGGCAGTACCCGATCGTCTCGATCGAGGACGGCGTCGCGGAAAGCGACTGGGAGGGCTGGCGGCAGTTGACCGCAGCGCTCGGCAGCCGCGTGCAGCTCGTCGGCGACGACGTGTTCGTCACCAACCCGGAGATTCTGCGCAAGGGGATCGCTGAGGGCGTCGGCAACGCGCTGCTGGTGAAGCTGAATCAGATCGGCACGGTCACCGAGACGCTCGACGCGGTGCGAATGGCCGCCGATGCTCGCTACGCGACGATCATCTCGCATCGCTCCGGAGAAACCGAGGATTCGACGATCGCCGATCTCGCCGTCGGCACCGCGGCCGGCCAGATCAAGACTGGATCCGCCAGCCGCAGCGATCGCGTCTGTAAGTACAATCAGCTGCTGCGCATCGAAGAGGAACTCGGCGCGACCGCGCGGTTCGCAGGAAGGGCGGCGCTTCGTGCATAAACTGGTGCTCCTCCGTCACGGCGAGTCGACCTGGAACAAAGAGAACCGCTTCACCGGCTGGACCGATGTCGATCTGTCCGACCGCGGCCGCGAAGAAGCGGCCGCCTCCGGGCGGCTGCTGAAGGAAGGCGGCTTTACCTTCGACATCGCCTATACGTCGGTCTTGAAGCGCGCGATCCGCACGCTCTGGATGGCACAGGACGCGCTCGATCTGCTGTGGATCCCGGTGGTCAAGAGCTGGCGCCTGAACGAGCGGCACTACGGCGCGCTGCAGGGACTGAACAAGGCGGAGACGGCGGCGAAGCACGGGGAAGCGCAGACGAAAATCTGGCGGCGCAGCTACGACATCCCGCCGCCGCCGCTCGCGCCCGACGATCCGCGCCACCCGTCGAACGATCCGCGCTACCGTGATCTGCCGCCAGCTGATCTGCCGCTCACCGAATCGCTGAAGGACACCGTTGCGCGCTTCCTCCCATACTGGCACGAGACGATCGCGCCGTCGATCCGCTCCGGATCACGCGTCGTGATCGCCGCCCACGGCAACAGCCTGCGGGCGCTGGTCAAGTATCTCGACAACATCGACGAGAAAACGATCATCGAGCTGAACATCCCGACCGGCATTCCGCTCGTCTACGAACTCGGCGACGATCTCAAGCCGACTCGCCACTACTATCTCGGTGATCCAAAGGCCGCGGCGGAAGCTGCCGCGCGCGTGGCGTCGCAGACGGCGCAGAAATAGGGGCTGGGGGCTGGGGGCTGGGGACGAGCTGAAAGAAAATGGCCGAAGTGCGACAGCACGCCGGCCATTTACGAATTCTTAATTCCGAAGCCCTAACTCTTAATCCTATTCGACCGGCTCCGTCGTTTCATCGGCAGCAATGCGGAGCGAGCGGAGGAAGCGGCGATCGTTCGCGGTGACCTCGAAGGTGCGGCGCGGCTGCACGACGCGCGCCGGCGCCGCCACTTTGGTCAGGGCGGCGGTCTGCTGCGCACGACTCACGAAGCCGACCACTGCCTCGAGCGTCACTTTCATTTCGAAGCCGGCGGCACGGGCCTTCTCGCGGCAGGCCTCGACCTGGGAATTTTCGGCGACCGCAGCCGCGATCGCGTCGGCCAGCTCTCGCGCGAACCGGTTGACGACGTCTTCCATCTCTGGTTCCTCCTACGCCGCCGGCCGTAATCCGGGGGCGCCTCCCGCTCGATCTGCCTACACCTACACCATGGCGGTGAACAGGGACCGGGCGCCTGATGCCACCTTTCTCGGATTGAACTGTCGGTCACTTGAGTCTACGGGCCAGTACCCGTTCTGTCAAGCACTTACGGGGGTACCGGGGTTACAATCGGGCCGTGCAGCACGTGGTCCGGACACCGGCTGACCTGGTGAATTGGAACCCAACAGTCGAGCTCGGCTATCCCGGCGAGTTCCCGTTCACCCGGGGCATCCAGCCGACGATGTATCGCGGCCGGCTCTGGTCGATGCGCCAGTACGCCGGATTCGCCACCGCGGAGGAATCGAACCGCCGCTATCGCTACCTGCTCGCGCACGGCGTCACCGGGTTGAGCGTGGCGTTCGACCTGCCGACGCAAATGGGCTACGACTCGGACCATCCCCTCGCCGCCGGCGAGGTTGGCCGGGTCGGCGTTGCGATCGATTCGATCGAGGACATGGCGGCGCTCTTCGACGGCATCCCGCTCGATCGGGTGTCCACATCGATGACGATCAACGCGACCGCGATCGTTCTCCTGGCGCTGTATGTGGCGGTCGCGCGCCGGCAGGGCGTGAACGCGCGGACGCTCTCGGGCACGATCCAGAACGACATCCTCAAGGAATACGTCGCTCGCGGCACCTACATCTATCCGCCGCGTCCATCACTCCGCATCGTCACCGACATCTTTGCGTTCTGCTCGCGCGAGCTGCCGAACTGGAACACGATTTCCATCAGCGGGTACCACATTCGCGAAGCCGGATCGACGGCCGTGCAGGAGGTCGCCTTCACGTTCGCCGATGCCATCGCCTACGTCGAGGCGGCGATCGACGCGGGACTCGACGTCAACCAGTTTGGCCAGCGGCTGTCGTTCTTCTTCAACGCGCACAACGACTTTATCGGGGAGATCGCGAAGTTCCGCGCCGCGCGGCGCCTGTGGGCCCGTGTGATGCGCGATCGCTTCGGCGCGACCAACCCGCGCGCGCAGCAGCTGCGGTTTCACACCCAGACGGCCGGCAGCACGCTCACCGCGCAGCAGCCGGACAACAATATCGTGCGGGTTGCGCTGCAGGCGCTCGCCGCCGTGCTCGGCGGCACGCAGTCGCTGCATTGCAACGGTCGCGACGAGGCGCTCGCGCTGCCGACCGAGGAATCGGCGCGGATCGCGCTCCGCACCCAGCAGATCATCGCCGCCGAGAGCGGCGTCGCCAACACCGTCGATCCAGTTGCCGGTTCATACGCGATCGAGACGCTGACCAACGACATCGAGCGGGGCGCCGTCGCGATCCTGGACCGCATCGATCGCGCCGGCGGCACGCTGGCGGCGATCGAGAGCGGCCTCATTCAACGTGACGTCCAGGAATCCGCCTATCGCGCGCAGCTCGCCGTCGACAGCGGTCAGGCGACGGTGGTCGGCGTCAACCGGTTCGTCGTCGACAGCGACGGGTCGGCAATCGAGACGCTCGCGATCGACCCGGCGGTCGAATCGAGGCAGGTCGAGCGTGTTCGTGCGCTGCGCGCCGGACGCAGCGCGGCGGACGCGCAGGCGGCGCTCGCCGGCGTGACGCAGGCGGCGCGTGACGGAACCAATCTCGTGCCCGCGATCATCACCGCTGTCGAGGCGCAGGCCACCGTCGGCGAGATCGCCGACGCGATGCGCGCCGTATTCGGCGAATTCGAAGAAACTGCGTCGCTGTGAACCCAGAACCGAGAACCACCAACCAGAACCCTGAACGCCGAACGCCGAACGCCGAACCGCTTCTGCGCGTGGAACGGTTGACGACGGTATTCGAGACGCGCCGCGGCGTCGTGGCCGCGGTAGACGATGTGTCGTTCGACGTCCGCGCCGGCGAGACGCTTGGCCTCGTCGGCGAGTCGGGCAGCGGCAAGTCGGTGACCGCCCTGTCGATCATGCGGCTCGTCCAGCCGCCGGGGCGGATCGCCGGCGGCCGGCTCCTGTTCAAGGGCCGCGATCTGTTGACGCTCGACGATCGGCCGATGCAGTCGATTCGCGGCGCCGAGATCTCGCTCATCTTTCAAGAGCCGATGACCGCGCTGAACCCGGTGTTCCGCATCGGCGACCAGATTGGCGAGACGCTCGTGGTCCACCGCCGCGCGACGCGGCGCGAGGCGCGCGGCAGGGCGATCGAACTGCTCCGCTCGGTGCGCATCCCGAATCCTGAATCGCACGTCATGGACTATCCGCACCAGCTGTCGGGCGGCATGCAGCAGCGGGTGATGATCGCGCTCGCGCTGGCCTGCCAGCCCTCGCTGGTGATCGCCGACGAGCCGACGACGGCGCTCGACGTCACCATCCAGGCCGAGATCCTCGATCTGCTGCGCGAGATGAAGGCGGCGCTGGGCCTTGCGCTGCTGCTCATCACCCACGATCTCGGCGTCGTCGCCGAAACCGCCGATCGGGTTGCGGTGATGTACGCGGGGCGGATCGTCGAGACGGGGCCGGTCCGCGACATCTTCAGACGTCCGGCGCATCCCTACACGCGCGGCTTGCTGGCGTCGATTCCCGGAGGGCGGCGTGGTGAACGGCTGCGGGCGATCGAGGGGACGGTGCCGATGCTCGGCGATCTGCCGCCGGGGTGCGCGTTCACCCCGCGCTGCCCGGATCGATTCGATCGCTGCCCGACGGCGCCGCCTCCGGATTACCCGGTCGGCCCGGAGCAGGCGGCGAAGTGCTACCTCCACGATCCGATCAATCAGCAATCAGCAATCGGCAATCGGCAATTTCCGCATGGCTCTCGTTGAGGTCTCGCACCTCGTGAAGCGCTTCACCCGCGGCGGCGGCTGGTTCCGCGCCGGCGTCACGGTTGCGGCGGTCGACGACATCAGCTTCGCGATCGACGAGGGTGAGACCTTCGGCCTGGTCGGCGAATCGGGCAGCGGCAAGACCACCACCGGCCGCTGCATGCTGCGCCTGGTCGAGCCGACGGCGGGCGAAGTTCGGTTTCGCGGCGACAACGTGCTGGCGTTTAACCGCGCGCGGATGCGGCAGGCGCGCCGCGACATGCAGATCGTTTTCCAGGATCCGTACTCGTCGCTGAACCCGCGGATGCGCGCGCGGCAGATCGTCGAGGAGCCGCTCATCATCCACCGGATCGGCCGCCGCGCCGAGCGCCGCGCGCGCGTCGCCGAACTGTTCGACCTCGTCGGCCTCAACCCGGCGCACCTCGAACGCTACCCGCACGAGTTCAGCGGCGGCCAGCGGCAGCGCATCGGTCTTGCCCGCGCGCTGGCGCTCAATCCCTCGTTTCTGATCCTCGACGAGCCGGTGTCTGCGCTCGACGTTTCGGTGCAGGCGCAGGTCGTCAATTTGCTGATGGACCTGCAGCAGCGCTTGAAGCTCACCTATCTCTTCATCGCGCACGATCTCCGGCTGGTCGAGCACATCTGCAACCGCGTCGCCGTGATGTATCTCGGGAAGATCGTCGAGGTGGGACCGACTGCCTCGCTGTTCGCGGCACCGCAACATCCCTACACGAAGGCGTTGCTGTCGGCGATCCCGATTCCGGATCCCGACGCGCCACGTCAGCGAATTGTCCTGGATCCTGCACTCGTCAACCGCGGCGCGGCTCTGCGCGAGGTCGCGGCAGGCCATTTCGCCGCTGTGTGATTCAGGCGATCGTGAACCGTGATGTGGGGATCACGGTCCGGCTGAAGCCGGACACTACGGCTGGCTAGGCAGCGCGCCGCACGTCGTTCTCGACCTTGCCGTCGCGGATGTGGATTGTCCGATAGGCGAAGGCGGCGACGTCGGGTTCGTGCGTCACCAGCACGATCGTGTTGCCCGATTTGTGCAGCCGTTCGAACAGCGCCATGATCTCGGCGCCGGTCTTCGAATCGAGATTACCGGTCGGCTCGTCGGCAAGCAGGATCGACGGGTTGTTCACCAGCGCGCGCGCGATCGCGACCCGCTGCCGCTGACCGCCCGAGAGTTCGTTGGGCCGGTGCGTCATGCGCTGAGCGAGCTCCACTTTCTCGAGCGCGCCTCGGGCGCGGTCCTGGCGATCCTTGGCGGCCACGCCGGCGTAGACGAGCGGCAGTTCGACGTTGTGCAGCGCGGTCGCGCGCGGCAGGAGGTTGAAGGTCTGGAACACGAAGCCGATCTCTTCGTTGCGGATGCGCGCCAGCTCGTTGTCGTTCATCTGCGACACCTGCTTGCCGTTCAGCAGGTACGAGCCCTTGCTCGGCGTGTCGAGACAGCCGATCAGGTTCATCAGCGTCGACTTGCCCGAGCCCGACGGGCCCATGATCGCGACGTACTCGCCGCGCTCGATCTGGAGCGACACGCCGCGCAGTGCGTGGATCTCCTCGTCGCCCATGATGTAGGTCTTCCAGAGATCGACGGTTTCAATCAGCCCCATAGCACTTCAGACTGAGACGGAGCCGCGGCGGCTCGGGTTCCTATGAATTATGTGCCGCTTTTGAGCCGCGCCAGCAGGGTCTTGGCGACCGGCGGCGCGTCGAGCGGCATCCGCGCTTCCCAGTCGCGGGCGTCCACTGGGATCAGCACCAGCTTGCCGCCCCCCGCGCGCCCGTGTTTCCGGCGCTGATCGCCGATTTCCGTCGCCAGATCGCCCGCCGGCGCGAGCGACGTCCCCATCAGCAGGACGCACGCCTCATCGTTCCCGGCCCACTTGGCGGCCTGCGCCCACGTGTCGGCGACGGCGTCGCGGTCGACGATGCCGACGAACCGGCCGAGCAGCCGCGGATTCTTGGTGCTCGAGAACAGTTTCTTCTTTGGCACGAGCGCGATGTCGAAACCGCGCGCCGCGCTTTCATCGTAGCCGCCAACCGCGTCGAGCGCCGTCCGCAGCCGTCCCATCGTCGCTTTGCGAACGAACTCGTCGCGGGTCGCTCGTTCCTGCCGGAACTGCGGACCGGTCCCGGTCGGCGCACCGCCGGGCGGCGGCGCAGGTGACGGTTGTGGCGCCGCGGCCGCAGACGGGGCAGCGCTCGCCGCAGCGGGGGCGGACGCCGCGGCCGGTGTGTGCATGCCGCCTTCGGCAAACGCGCGATCGTACTCGGCGCGGCGGTTCTCGTCCGACAGGATCCGGTACGCCTCGGTGAGCTCGGCGGCGCGATCCGCCGCCATCGCCTGGAATTCCTTGCCGAGGTGCTGAACCTTGTCGGGATGATACTTGGCGATCTGCGCGCGGAACGCGCGTTTGATCTCGTCGGCAGTCGCCTGCGGCGTGAGCTCGAGGAGCTCGTAATAATTCTTCGCGGCCACCTACTTCTTGAACTCCGCAACGTTGGCTGGCGGCAGCTCGCGGCGGCCGTCGCGCGTTTCCTTCGACTCCCGATCTTTCAAGCGCTTCTGCGGCTTCTTTGACTCGGCGGCGCTTTTCGCGCAGTACGGACAGAAATTCCAGCCGGGCTGCAGCGCGCGGCCGCAATGCGGGCAGCCGCCGCCGAGCCGCTTGCCGCAGTTGGGACAGGCGTTGAAATCAACGCCGACGGCGGTGCCGCACTGGCCGCACAAAGTGCGCATCTCACGCACCTCGGTGACGACGCGGAGCAGTTCTTCCGGCGTGGTGACGCCGCTCTTCACCTTCGAGAGCCCGTCTTCGCCGAGCGTGATCATCCCGCTGCTCACAGCCGTATCGCGAATCTGGTCCTCGGTGACGCGAGAGGCGATCAACCGCCGCAGCTTGTCGGTGATCCGCATCACCTCGTAGATGCCGATGCGGCCGCGGTAGCCGGTGTGGTTGCACTGGTCGCAGCCAACTGCCTTGTAGAACGGAATCGACGCCGCATCGGCCTCGGCGATGTTGAGGGCGCGCAGGACGTCGGGCGGCGGCGTGTACTGACGGCGGCAATGGACGCACAGCCGGCGGACGAGCCGTTGCGCGACGACGCCGACCAGCGCCGACGCGATGACGAACGGCTCGGCGCCGATATCCGCCAGCCGTGTCACCACCGACGGCGCGTCGTCGGTGTGCAGCGTCGAGAGCACGAGATGGCCGGTCTGCGCCGCCTGCATCGCGATCTTCGCCGTCTCGCCGTCGCGGATTTCACCGAGCAGGATCACGTCCGGATCCTGACGGAGGATCGAACGCAGCGCGCTGGCAAAGGTCAGCTTGATCTTCTCGTTGATCTGCGTCTGGTTCACGCCCGGAATCTGATACTCGATCGGATCCTCGATGGTGATGATGTTGGTCTTCTCCGACTGGACTTCGCGCAGCGACGAGCTCAACGTCGTCGTCTTGCCGCTGCCGGTCGGGCCAACCACGAGGATCATCCCGTGCTGATGGCGCAGGAAGGCGCGCAACTCTTCGAGCGCCGCTGCCGACATCCCGATCTCCTCGAGGGCAGGCACGCCCTTGCGGTGGTCGAGCACGCGCATCACGACTTTCTCGCCGAACAGCGTGCGCAACGTGGAGACGCGGAAATCGACTTCGATGCCGTCTTCGGCGGTCGACCGCAGGCGGCCGTCCTGCGGCAGCCGCTTCTCGGCGATATCCATGCCGGCCATGATCTTCAGGCGCGCGATCAGCCCTTCGTGGACCCACTTCGGCAGGTCCATCACCTCCTTGAGCAGGCCATCGAGGCGGTGGCGGATGAGAACGCCCTTCTCCATCGGCTCGACGTGGATGTCGCTCGCCTTGCTCTTGATCGCGCTCTTCACCACGAGATCGACCAGGTCGATGATCGGTGCCGCTTCGCTGCGTTCTTTCAGACCGGCAACCGGCTCGAAGACTTCTTCTTCCGGCCGCCGCGCCAGCGCAGTCTCGTGGTTGCCTTCGGCGCCGGGCCGTCCGCGAGCGGGCGCGGCGGATGTCGTCACGGCCAGCTCGGCGCCCGGTTTGGACGAGCGAATCGCCAGCGCCTTGTCGGGATATGACGTATTGATGGCGTCGATGATGTCGCCCTTGGTGGCGACGACCTGTTTGATCCGGTAGCCAGTCTGGAATTCGAGATCCTGCACCAGGCTGAACAGCAACGGATCGGACATCGCGACCGTCAGCAGGTTCTTCTCGAGCGCGGTTGCAATGCAATTCCGCTTCAGCGCGACATCTTTCGGAATCAGGACGACCGCAGTCGGATCCGGCGGGTTCTCGGCAAGATTGACGTACGGGAATCCCAGCTGGAAGGCGAGCGCCTTCGCAATCTGTTTCTCCGTCGCGAGGTTCATTCGCACGAGGACCACGCCGACCCGCTCGCCGGTACGCTTGTGCTCGGCGAGCGCGGTCCGGAGATCGTCCTCGGTGATGAGGCCTGCCTGTATCAGGCACTCACCGATCTTCTTGCGCAACCTGGTCCCTCTGGGTCTGAGCGGCTAATACCAGACCCGCGATTTTAAGAGCCGCGTTTTGGTCAATCAATGTGAAGCACTGTGCAACTGATTCGTCTTACGACCACCAATCCATGTCGATCGACGCAGAAGAAGCGCAATCCTGTTACCGGGCCCGGCCAACCGCAAGTCGCCATAGCCGCCCTGCCCGTACAGGCTGATAGCTAACTGCCAGTACCGGTATCGGCTCGGGAGTGCCCAGCGACACGGCCCTGGTCGCCATGCTGCGCAGTTCCGGAAAGGCCACCCATTCACCTCGCCGTGACGCGGTTGCCGGTCCCGGCACGGCACGTTAACATGCGGAGAGTCTCATGATCGGCGGTTCCGGTTACACAGAAGATACGAACGGCCGCCCGCAGGACGACCTGCGACAGCGGATCGCGGTCGCGATCCAGGAGCGCGCGGGTGTACTCGTGTGGGATACGGTCGCGATTTTCCCGTTCAGCGGCGCCGAATTCCTCGAGCCTGAGTACTGCAACCGGATCGGCGAAGTCGTCGTCCAGCTGCTGACGATCGGCGTCCGCGACGGCAAGATCGACCCGCGCGGCGGCGCTGTTGCCGCGCTGCATCGGATCGCGCTCGAACGCACCCTGCTGGCCGGCCGGCTGTTCATGTTCGTCTATCTGCTCGAACGGAGTGCGCTGGACGAACTCGCGGTGAACGACACGCTCGGCGCGACGACCGAGCCGTGGCCGCTGGTCGCGCAGACGGTCCGCCGCGCGTCGTTCGATCTCGTCGCGGCCTACACCGAGCGGACGCAGCTCGAGCCGAGCGAAGCCGCGATCGTCGACAAGCTCACGACGCTGCACACGCGGCCGGTGTTCGACGCGGTGCTCGGCAAGGAAGTGGAGCGCGCCAACCGCTACGGCGCACCGATGTCGCTGATTCTCTTCGACGTCGACCGGCTCTCGACGATCAACCAGGAGCACGGCTACGGCGTCGGCGACAAGATTCTCGAGCGCCTCGGCATCCTGATCCGTCAGTACTTCCGGCAGCACGACTGGGTGGCGCGGTATTCCGAGGACTCGATCGCCGTCCTGTTGTCACGCACCGACGCCGAGCCCGCTGCCGACCTGGCCGAGCGGGTCCGTGCGACGGTCGAAGAGCGGCTGGAATTGACCGACCACCGCACCGAGCGGCCGCTTCACGTCACGATCAGCGCGGCGGTGATGAACATCACCGCTCGGTCCGGCGCACCGATCGATCCCGAGCGGCTGCTGGCCGACGCCGAAGCGGCGCTCGAACGGGCGAAGCAGCAGGGCCGCAATCGCGTGGTGCGCATCGACGGCTACTCAGGCACAGAAGCCGCAAGCCTCAAGCCGCAAGCCTAGCCTCCGTACTCCTCCTCGTAATTCGCTTTCAGCTTCGCGACCACCGTCGGATCGGCGAGCGTCGTCGTGTCGCCGAGCGCCTTGCCTTCGGCGATGTCGCGCAGCAGGCGGCGCATGATCTTGCCGGATCGCGTTTTCGGCAGGTCGGCCGCGAACAGGATGTCGTCCGGCCTGGCGATCGCGCCGATCTTCTTGGCGACGTGTTCCTTCAACGCCTCGACCAGCGCCGGGTTCGCGGCGGTGCCCTCTTTGACCGTGACGAAGGCGGCGATCGCTTGTCCCTTGATTTCGTGCGCGCGGCCGACGACCGCGGCTTCGGCGACACCGGGATGGTCGACGAGCGCGCTTTCCACTTCCATCGTACCGATGCGGTGTCCCGCGACGTTGATCACATCGTCGACGCGGCCGAGCAGCCAGTAGTAGCCGTCGCTGTCGCGCTTGGCGCCGTCGCCGGTGACGTAGACACCGGTGCCCCATTTGTTCCAGTACTGCCGCACGTAGCGATCGGGATCGCCGTAGATGCCGCGCAGCATCGCCGGCCATGGGCGGGTCAGCGCGAGCAGACCGCCGCCGACGTCGACCTTGTCGCCGCGCTCGTTGCGAATCTCAGCGGCGATCCCGGGGAACGGTTTGGTCGCCGACCCCGGCTTCAAGGTGGTGACGCCGGGCAGCGGCGTGATCATGATCGCGCCCGTCTCGGTTTGCCACCACGTGTCGACCACCGGACACCGCTCGCCGCCGATGAAGCGGTAGTACCACACCCACGCTTCAGGGTTGATCGGTTCGCCGACCGATCCGAGAAGCCGCAGCGAGGTGAGATCGTGCTGCTTCGGCCAGTCGGTGCCCCACCGCATGAAGGCGCGAATCGCGGTCGGCGCGGTATAGAGGACCGTGACGCCGTGCCGCTCGACGATCGACCAGAAGCGATCTTTCCGCGGCCAGTCGGGTGCGCCTTCGTACATCAGCACCGTCGCGCCGTTCGCCAGCGGTCCGTAGACAACGTAGCTGTGGCCGGTCACCCAGCCGATGTCGGCCGTGCACCAGTAGACGTCCTCTTCGCGGAGATCGAACACCAGCTTGGTCGTGGCGTAGGTGCCAACCAGATAGCCGCCGGTGGTGTGGACGATGCCTTTCGGCTTTCCGGTCGTGCCCGAGGTGTAAAGGATGTAGAGCATGTCCTCCGCATCCATCGGTTCGGCATCGCAGGTGAGCGGCGCCTCCTGCATCAGCCGGTGATACCAGCGATCGCGGCCTTCCTTGATGTGCACCGGCATCTGCGCGCCGCCGCGCTGCACGATCACGACGTGCTCGATCGACGGCGTGTCCGACAGCGCCTCGTCGGCGACCTGCTTCAGCGGAACGATCTGGCCGCGCCGGTAGCCGCCGTCGGCGGTGATCAGCAGGCGGCATTTCGAGTCGTTGATGCGGTCGCGCAGCGACTCGGCGCTGAAGCCGCCGAAGACGACGCTGTGGATCGCGCCGATGCGCGCGCAGGCGAGCATCGAGATGGCCAACTCGGGAATCAGCGGCAGGTAGATGGCGACGCGATCGCCTTTGCCGACGCCGAGAGACTTCAGCACGTTGGCAAAGGCCGACACCTCGCGATAGAGATCGAAGTAAGTGAGCGTGCGGCGATCGCCCGGCTCGCCTTCCCAGACGAGCGCCGCCTTGTTTCGACGCGGACCGCGGATGTGGCGATCGAGACAGTTGACGCTGGCGTTGATTTGCCCGCCGACGAACCACTTCGCATTCGGCGGCTGCCACTCGAGGATCGTGTCCCACTTGCGGGACCATTCGAGCTCGCCGGCCAGCCTCGCCCAGAACGCTTCGGGATCGCGCTCCGCCTCGGCGTAAATGTTCTCGTCCTGCACGACCGCACGGGCGCGAAAATCCGGCGGCGGCGCGAACGTCCGATCTTCACGCAGGAGATCGCTGAACTCGGCGGTGCTCTTGGAGTCGGCCATGCGGCGAAGAATACGCCGACTGACGCGGCGACCGCAAAACCACGCTGTTCGCCGCACATAGATCCGCCACGAAAACACGAACACACGAAGAACGGCTGGCACAAGACAGGCTTCGTGCCTTCGTGCCTTCGTGGCGGCTCGAATCTCGCGAGGGTTACGACGTGGGCGGGATGTCGATGACGCCGGGCGGCGTGTCCTTCTTGAAGATCAGCGCGCCGACGACGCCGCCGACGGTCGAGAAGACGGCGCCGATGAACAGACCGAACATCAGCGCCACGACGCGGCGGAGGATCATCATTCCGACGCTGAACTCCGCATCCGACCGCGAATAGCGTTCGAGCATGTCGCGCATGTCGGGCGGCATGGTGCCGGCCATGTCGAGCACGCGTTGCAGCATCGCGCGCTCCATCGGCGCGACGAGTATGCCGATCGGAATCGCGACGGCGAACTGCACGAACGCGCCGACGAGGCCGGCGAGCAGCCCGACCAGCGCGCCGTCGCCCGGCGTGATCGGCATCGACTGATTCTGCTGGAGCAGATACGCGGCAATCGCGCCGCCGCTGACGACCCACATGCAGCAGCACAAATTGCCGGCGGCCACGAGCGGCAGCGCCGACAGCACGCCCATCACCAGCCCGCCGATGAACGCCGGCTGGCCGTAGCTCGGCTTAGTCGTAGTACTCACGGCCAAGATGCGTGATCAGCTCTTCGCCCTTGAGATAGCGCAGCGTGTTCTTCAACTTCATCAGCTGAATGAAGAGGTCGTGTTCGGGATACACCGACGGTGCGTGCACCGGGCTCTTGAAGTAGAACGACAGCCACTCCTGGATGCCGTGCAGGTTCGCGCGCCTGGCCAGGTCGAGGAACAACGCCACGTCGAGCACGATGGGCGCGGCGAGAATGCTGTCGCGGCACAGGAAGTTGATCTTCA
>Ga0075425_100003213_pt1 | contig 16573 bp, 16 predicted proteins | sample SoiMethybrSBSTD4_FD_75300 | JGI IMG/M metagenome (GOLD analysis project Ga0075425, IMG submission 75300) | Bulk soil microbial communities from a Populus tree surrounding site in Tennessee, USA - Soil MetaG P. TD hybrid SBSTD4 | ecosystem: Environmental > Terrestrial > Soil > Tree plantation... | reverse complement strand
AAGCGCCTGCGGGCGCGTTGTTCGCAAACTTCTGCTTTTCCACGCCCTGGTTAATCACCACCGCAAGATCGCGCCCGACTGCATTCATCGCCGTCACCAGGCGCTGCGCCGGAGCGTTGATGAGGAAGAGGAGCTTCGAGTAAATCTCTTCCTTCGACGGCATGGTGGCGAGCGCGTCAATCTCTTTGATCGAGATCACGCGGCCTTCTACAACTCCAGTCTTGAAGGTGAATTCCGGATTGTCCTTAGCGTACTTTGAGAGCGCCTTGGCCAGCGAAACCGGATCGCCTTCCGTGTAGGCGATAGAAGTCACGCCGGAGAGATCCTTCAGCGCGCCTTCCACTTTGGTGCCCTTCGCCGCGCGCTCGGCCAGCGTGTTTTTCACGACCGCATATTTCGCACCGGAGCTACGGAGCAGCTTGCGAAGTTCATAATCCTGCGCAACCGTGAGCTTCGTGTAGGTGGTGACGATGACCGTCGAAACATTCTGCAGGTCTTTGCTCAGCTTCTCGACCTGCTCAGTTTTCTTTGCTCGTGTAACCGCCATAAACTGTCCTCAATCCTTGCTTGTGTGGCGCGGACACTCATGTCCGCGCGGGAATTACACAAAATTCAAAATCGGCGGACAAGAGTGTCCGCCCCACACAACTTATGCCTTCGCTGCCGTCTCGATCGGCGTCGTGTCCAAGGCGATTCCCGGTCCCATCGTCGAGCTGATGTAGCAGCCCTTAATGTACTTGCCTTTCGCCACCGAGGGTTTCGCCTTGATCACACTGGTGATCAAGGTCGTCGCGTTCTCAATCAGCTTGTCAGGAGTAAACGAAATTTTTCCGACGGGAACATGCACCAGCGCGGTCTTATCGGTCCGAAATTCGACCTTGCCGGCTTTCACTTCCTGCACCGCGCGCGCGACGTCTATAGTGACCGTGCCGGTCTTCGGATTCGGCATCAGCCCTTTTGGGCCGAGGACCTTTCCAAGACGGCCGACCGATTTCATCATGTCAGGCGTGGCGATCAGCGCGTCAAAGTCCGTCCAGTTTTCTTTGGTGATCTTCTCGACCATATCTTCGCCGCCGACAAAATCCGCGCCCGCTTGCTGGGCTTCGCGAACCTTTTCGCCGGATGTGATCACGAGAACTTTCTTCGATTTGCCCAGCCCATGCGGAAGTACGACCGTGCCACGGACCATTTGGTCGGCGTGTTTGGGATCGACTCCCAACCGCATCGTGACCTCGACGGTCTCATCGAACTTCGCGTATTTGACTTTTTGAAGAAGAGGAACGGCGTCGGCCAGCACGTACGGACGCGCCTCGACCGCCTTCCTCGCCTTCTCGATATTCTTTCCTGTTTTTTTCATTTTTTCCTCGTCTCCCACCGCTGAACGTTGTTCCGATCAGCCGTGGTGAAGTGACCTCAGCTTCTAGCTCCTAGTCGCTAGCTTCTAGCAATCCCGATTGCACAGCTGGATTGCCAGTGGCTAGAAGCTAGTAGTTAGCAGCTTACCCAACCACGTCAATTCCCATCGACCTCGCCGTTCCTCGCACACTCTTGATCGCTGCGTCAACCGAGGCAGCATTCAGATCCGGCATCTTCTGCTTGGCAATGTCCTCGACTTGCTTGAGCGTGACCTTGCCGACCTTGTCTTTGTTGGGCGCGCCGGAGCCTTTTGCGATCCCGGCCGCGCGCTTCAGCAAAATCGAAGCCGGAGGCGTCTTGGTGATGAAAGTAAACGAGCGGTCGTTATAGACTGTGATTACCGCCGGAATGATCAGCCCTTCCAGTTCCTTCTGGCTGGTGCGCGCGTTGAACTGCTTGCAGAATTCCATGATGTTGATCTGGGCCTGTCCAAGCGCCGGACCAACCGGAGGCGCTGGCGTCGCCTTGCCCGCCGCAATCTGCAACTTCACTGAACCTGTAACTTTTTTCGCCACTTCGTAGCTCCTAGCTTCTAGTTCTTAGCCAAATCCTTCACTTCGTGGCCAACAACGCCGGCATCACGGTGGGGATCAATTTCTTCTGCACCGGATCGGCAGCTAACCCAAGCCCTTCGATCGTGTGAACGCCGATGACCTCCGTATCACTCGGCTCGGCCATCACAACTATGTCGGGTGCCTTAAAGCCATTGCTGGCCACCCAAACAGCAGCAGTGTCGCGCTCGATAATTGAACCGTCGATTGTGCGGAACCCGATTCGGCAAAGCTTCTCCACGCCCAGGCGCTCCAGCCTGTTGCGATGCATCCAGGAGAATGCTGCGCCGGTGTCAACCATTGCTTGTAGTTCCTCGACATTATCCGGCGACTTCGGCTTCCACGCTCGCAATTTGGCGCTGAAGCTGCCCATTACGACGCCTGCTTTTCCACTTGCTTAAACTCAAGCTCCACCGGGGTCGAACGCCCGAAGATTGTGACCATCACCTTAAGCGTTTCACGGTCTTCGTTCACTTCATCCACCACGCCAGTAAAGGTGGCAAACGGCCCTTCGGTGATGCGCACGGTCTCGTTCTTTTCAAATTTGACCTTAAGCTTCGGCTTGTCCTTCGACTCGCCGGCCTTGTACACGATGTGCTGGACTTCTTCTTCGGAAAGCGGCGTCGGCTGCTGGCCGGTGCCCACGAATCCGGTCACGCGCGGCGTGGATTTCACCACATGCCAGACGTGATCGTCCATGTCCATTTCGACCAGCACATAGCCGGGATAGAACATGCGCTCGACGGTGTATTTCTTGCCGCCGCGAACTTCGGTGACGGCTTCAGTTGGAATCAGCACGCGGCCGATCTTTTCTTCAAGCCCGAAGGCGCGCACGCGCGATTCCAGCGATTCTCTTACCTTGCGCTCGAATCCCGAATACGAGTGGATGATGTACCACTTCATATTGGGATTGCGAGGCTTCTCGGCTACCGCAGCGGCAGTCTCCGATTGGGGCGCGCCTGCTTCTGTTGTTTCTTCGTTTTTGGTTTCGTCCTGCATAGTTAATCCAAATCTAGTGTTTCGAGAGGTACTGAATCAGGTCGGTCACGCCGCGGCCAAGCGTGTTGTCCACCGCCCAGAAGTAAAACGCGAAAATGAAGACGGCGATGATCACGACGGTCGTAGTCGCCTGCACTTCTTTGCGCGAGGGTGTAGTGACCTTGCGCATCTCCGTGCGCACGTCGTTATAAAAGGCCTTGATGCGCTCGGGCCAGGACTTGATGCGTCCTGCAAAACTCGAATCGTCCGCGGATGCAATCGAATTTGCCATCTTCTTCGTTCCTACCGCCATCACAGCACCTGCTCTTCCCTCAATAACTCTGGCCTCAAAAACTCTGGCAGGGGCGGAGGGATTCGAACCCCCAAGTCCGGTTTTGGAGACCGGCAGTTTAACCGTTGAGCTTACGCCCCTGTACGAATCGGATCATCGGGTGATCGGGTCATCGGGTGAAGTTCAGATCGCCCGATGGCCAGATCACCCGGTCGCCCGATTATTTCACTTCTTTATGCGGCGTATGCTTCCGGCACCGGCGGCAGAATTTCTTCAGCTCAATCCGGTCCGGCGTCGTCTTGCGGTTCTTCGTCGTCGAATAATTCCGCTCTTTGCAATCACCGCACTGCATTGTAATGATCTCTCGGGGCATTGCTCGCTCCTCAACCTTTCAGCCCTAACTTAGTGAAAACCGAACTCGTTTTACTTCTGCATTCATACTTCTAACTTCGGACTTCCCTTACTGAATAATTTCGCTGATCGTTCCCGCGCCTACCGTGTGTCCGCCTTCGCGGATGGCGAAGCGCAAGCCCTTCTCCATCGCAACTGGAGTGATCAACTCAATCACCAGCGCCACGTTATCTCCGGGCATCACCATCTCGGTGCCGCTTGGCAACTCTGCAACTCCGGTCACATCCGTTGTTCGCAGGTAAAACTGCGGACGATATCCCTTGAAGAATGGCGTATGCCGTCCGCCTTCTTCTTTCGTCAGGATGTACACCTCGGCCTTGAACTTGGTGTGCGGCGTGATCGAACCGCCTTTGGCCAGCACCATGCCGCGCTCCACATCGTCTTTGCCGATGCCGCGCAGCAGCAAGCCGGCGTTGTCGCCCGCCATGCCTTCGTCCAGCTGCTTCTTGAACATCTCGACGCCGGTCACCACCGTCTTGCGGGTCTCGCGGAAGCCGACGATTTCTACTTCTTCGCCCACTTTCACTTTGCCGCGCTCGATTCGGCCGGTTACAACCGTTCCGCGGCCTGAGATCGAAAAGATATCTTCAATCGGCATCAGGAAGGGCTTATCCAGCTCACGCTGCGGCTGTGGGACCGACTTGTCCACCGCCTCCATCAGCGCATCGATCTGCTTTTCCCACTTCTCCTCGCCGTTCAGCGCGCCCAGAGCAGACAGACGAACCACCGGAACGTCGTCGCCAGGGAACTGATAGGTCTTCAGCAGCTCTCTGACTTCGAGCTCAACCAGATCGAGCAGCTCAGGATCATCCACTGCATCGCACTTGTTCAGCGCCACCACGATGTAAGGCACTCCCACTTGACGCGCCAACAGCACGTGCTCTCTGGTCTGCGGCATCGGACCGTCGGTCGCGGCCACCACCAGAATCGCGCCATCCATCTGCGCCGCGCCGGTGATCATGTTCTTGATGTAGTCGGCGTGGCCCGGGCAGTCCACGTGCGCGTAGTGCCGGTTCGCGGTCTCGTACTCCACGTGCGCTGTTGCGATGGTGATACCGCGAGCTTTTTCTTCCGGAGCGTTATCGATCGAATCGAACGACCGGAACACGATCTTCGGGTTGTGCTTCTGCAGGACCTTGGTGATGGCTGCGGTCAGCGTGGTCTTGCCATGGTCGATGTGACCGATGGTGCCCACGTTGCAGTGCGGCTTGGTGCGTTCAAATTTCTCTTTCGCCATTTCCGTTTCCTCAGCTCTTAGCTATTAGCCTTTAGCTCTTAGCTCAAAACTTGATCTGCAGTTCAGTAGTACTGATAAATTTTCTGGTACTTCGCCCTTAAATCCGGGCCGACTTCTTCGATCTTGAACAGATAAAACTCTTTCATCTGAGCGCGATCGGTAATCGTCAACGCCTCGTACAAATCCTTCGCCTTCTGACCCGCCAGCGCTCCAACTCGCTCCAGTAGGTCTTTCGCGAGCACAGAATCAAAGTCTCGAATCCGGATCCCAGCGCTTGCTACTCGCTTCAAATACTTCTGAACAGTTTCGGGAGCAAACGCGCGATTGATCGCTGCCTTCAGCTCCTCAAATTCCTTTTCCTTCTCGACCTTAATCGTCGCCTGTTCGAATGCCATGTTCCTAATTCCTGGAGCGGGAGACGGGAATCGAACCCGCGACCAACAGCTTGGAAGGCTGTGACTCTACCACTGAGTTACTCCCGCCAAAAAACCGTCGTTGGTCGTTCGTCGCTGGTCGTTCACCAACCCAACGCTCCACAACGCCAACTCAACCGCAATTTCTGGAGCCGATGATCAGGATTGAACTGATGACCTCTCCCTTACCAAGGGAGTGCTCTACCAACTGAGCTACATCGGCTTCAAACCCAGCCCGCAGCCGTCAGCCTTCAGTAAAACCACTAGCCAACGACTCTACTCACTCCCACCCTCGCCGTCCTGAGGAAAATGCCTTCGTTCACCGGGTTGTTTGTTCACCGGGTTGTTCGCATCCGGGCCCATCATCTCTTTGCGCCGGATCCAAGTTTTCACCGCGAACATCGCCAAAATCGCCAGCGTCACTGCGCGGATTCGGGCATCGGCTAACGTCTTAATTGCTAGCACCGCAATCGCGGCATATGCCAACAGCGCGAGTGCCAATCTCTTCGTCACATCAATCTGGTGCACAGGGAAGGATTCGAACCTTCGTACCTCCGAGGAGGGGCAGATTTACAGTCTGCTGGCTTTAACCACTCACCCACCTGTGCAGGCCTAGCTCTTAGCCTTTAGCTGTTAGCTCTTAGCCAATCCCGATCCGGTTCAGCTAAAAGCCAAGAGCTAATAGCTGCTTTTTCAGACACGCCGCAACCACGACCTGCCGTTGCGCCTTGCCATTGGGATCAGAAAGTGCGCGTAGAAAAGCCCGCGCTAACAACTCATCTGGAAAATTCCCTTATGGTGTGCCGATGGAAAAGCTGTCCGCCGCCCGCCCTGCTAACTTTGCTGTTTCCCGGAATGCGAGCTCTCGGTCCGGGCTCAATCGCTGGAGCTGGCGAAGGGATTTGAACCCCTGACCCTCTGATTACAAATCAGATGCTCTACCAGCTGAGCTACGCCAGCAAGTGACAGGCACCGCCTGTCACACTAATCCCTTTTCTTTCAACGGGACAATTATAGAAGGTACCATAGCGGAAATTCACGTGCAAGCACCGGCTTTCCGCTCGCAGGATAAGCAGCTGCCCCGTGTCGAAAGAGCCAGTTACAATTGATCTTGTGAGAACGGAGAAACCAACACTCAGGATCACAAGATGGCTTCGAAGGATCCAAACTCCAGGGCGGGGCATACCGTTCCAAGCGGAATGCTCAGCATGTCCAGATGTAAAGTTCGAGATCCCGCACGACAAACGACAAAGAGTACGGGACGCTCGGCTATTTTCACCAACCGCAGCACGACTGGTACTTAGAGCTTCTCAAACGAGGATTCGAGGAGCATCTGAAGCTAGCACACCCCGCATATGCCGCCCAGCCCCAATCCGTGCCTGAACGTTAGAGACTCGTGTTGGGGGCGTGCAGTGTTCGACGCGATTCTGAGATGCGCGAGCTTTAGCACGGCAGATGCGGGCTGCTCCCTTTCGGTCGCGTTGGATCGGAACAAACCAACTTCGGCACGCCTGAAGGCGTGCCCTGACACAAATCCACTGGATCAGGCTCGCTCTTCGCGGGCGAGGGGCCCGCGCCACACTTGCCACCGAAACTAATCGTCGTCCGGGCCTTCCGGGGGCACTTTATGCGTCAGGAAATACGTGGCATTGTACTTGGCCGTGACCGTCTGGAATGGCAGTGGCGTCTGCTGGAAGTTGAAGCAGTCCGCCAGGTCATCTGCATTAGAGTCGGCGTACCCCAGCGTCGGTAAGCTAAACGTCTCCTCAATAAACTTCAGAATGCTTCCGAAATCGTGGTTGAGGTGAGAGACATACGCGGGCTTGGCAAACGGTGAAATGACGATCAGCGGTACGCGGAATCCGTACGAGTTCGCGTTGACTATCGGGGGCGCAACGTGGTCATACCAGCCGCCCCAATCGTCCCAAGTTAGAAAGATGACCGTATTCGCCCAATAAGAACTATTCCCAATCGAATTCACGACCGAAGCTACCCACGATGGCCCCGAGCCATCGTTCTTCTGGGGATGATCTGAAGCTTGCGCGGTTGGTATCACCCAGCTCACGGTTGGAAGTTGGCCGTTCGCAACGTCAGTCAATACCTGCGTCTGATTCAAAATCACTTTGTTGTTCCAGTCGCTGCCAGTACAAAGCGTTCCAGTCGGGTCCGGCACGCACATGTGTTTGATGGCATTCGGCCCGTTCCAGATGATTCCTGCCGATGGCGCGTAGTATCGCCAGCTGATGTTGCTCTTATCCAGCAAGTCGGTGAGTGTCGGATGGTCGAAACAGGGATATTGCGACGTATCCTCGTGGCTGTCCGGATTAATCATCGCGACTCTTTCCTGCTTTGGCGCCGTACACCCTGTGTTGAAAAACGCATTTGGCACGCCCTTCGGATTCGACCCCGCGCACACGTCGCTGGAAGTGGTTGGAGCGGACGTCCCAGAAATGATGATCTGATGTGCCGGGAAACTCGGGCCCTGGTTCGTCTGAAACATCCGGTCGCAGAACGTGTATTGTTCGGCCATTTGGAAGTATGACGTGACTTCCGATGGATTCACGTACTTGAACGCAGCGTTTGAAGGAGCGCAGCTGGTCCCTCCCCCGTTGCAGATGACTGGGTTCTGGTCCAGTCCGTCCATCTTGCCGCCGTCATACTGCCTCTTGAAGCCGCCATGTGAATGGTCAAGATCGTAGGCAACCGCCAGCGAGACGGGGGTTAAGGGGACAGACTGTCCTTGCGAATTCTGGCCGGCGTTGGCGATGTCGGCATTGGGTAAGCCGTGAAACAAATTGTCGGGTGTGCGGTTTTCCTGAAAGATGACGACTACGTGCTTTATCTTTTGAGAGGCCGGATTCGCGGTTGTCTGTTGAGTTGCGGTTCTATTTCCGCAGGATCGTCCGCCTTCGCAGGAAACCAATCCGACTGAGAAGCACGCCGTCACGAAAAGAGTGATACAAAGCAAGGCGGGGTGTTGGCGATTCATAAGTCTCCCGCCCGAGCGTTTTCCCCAAGCATCAGTGTGGATGCACTACGCTAGACGGAACGTTGCACTCAACCTGCCCCTTCAGCGTAGTTTTTGACATTTATCATCCACTTCCAACAGCCCTATTTCACTGGATTTTGGAAACTGATCGATTGGTGCGTACCTCCAAATCAATTCGTGGGCGAGGGCCCTTCGGCTTCGCTCAGGGCAGGTCCGCGCCACAAGGGTTATTTCGCCTGCTTCTTCACAGTCTGCCCCACCGGGAGCGCGTCTCGGAGCTCCCGCATGGTTCGCTTGAACACCGGATGTCGTGCTTCAGGAGCGATCTCAGCTAGGGGCTCGAGCACAAAGCGCCGCTGGTGCATGCGGGGATGGGGAACGGTCAGCGACGGAATCTCGATAACCGAGCTTCCAAACAGCAGTACATCGATGTCAATCGTTCGCGGGCCTTTGTTTTGACGGCGCTGGCGTCCCATACTCTGCTCGAGCGTGAGAATCGCAGACATAAGCTGGCGCGGCATCTTCTCGGTCTCGAACTTGAGTGCACAATTCAGGAACCACGGCTGCGCGGCGACGTCCACCGGTTCGGTCTCGTAAAAAGACGAAACCGCGATGACACTGCCAAACTCTTCAAGCTTGCCGATCGCGGTGCGCAGGTTCCCCTCTCGATCGCCGAGATTCGAGCCGAGGGAGAGATAAACAATCTTGCGCACGTTCGTCCCAGTTTGCGATTTCGGCGCGAATGTTTCCAGAGGAAAACCGCGCAAAGCGTTAACCACAAAGGGCACGAAGGATACCGAAGGAAACTCGCTCTGGCGCGAACCTGACTTGAGACTTGCCCCCGTGTGCATGCGCACGGCAGGCTATGGAAAACCAGCCATGCTGCCCATCGAACTCAGAATTGACCGAGCGCAACGCCTGCTGCGCATGATCGAAGATGACGCGCCGCTGCTGGCGATGCGGGTGGCCTCCCTTTCGGCCGAACATCAGCAATCGGCAAAGCGCCACGCCCAGGAACTGGCACTGCTCACGCGCGCTGAAATCAACCGGTTGCTCGAAGAGAAGGCCTTTGCCGAGGTGTCTGAACCTCACGCGGCAGACTGAAACCCTGTTCCCATAACTGCAAGAACCGTTCAAAAGAGCATTTCGTTTTGCTTGCATACTCATTCGTCGATCTCAGGCAGATCGGCGCGTGCTTACTCGCGATGAGCGGACATACCAAGCTAGTGCGGCAAACAGCAAAGCCGGCATCAAAACCCACACGAATTCGCTTTTGAGCACTGCAAGTCCCCGTGCTCCAAGAAAATGCCCCACGCCGATGGGCGAGACTCGAATCGGGCGCCATGGCAGGAAATACCGTTGATGGTTAAATGGAGAAAAGAACGCTACCCCGAGGCCCCCATTTGTCATCGCATCGAGTAACCCGTGGCTAGCGGTTACCAGGAACAGATACAAGACGATCCATGGGCGCTGAATGCCACAGTTGGGGGATTTGCAAATCAGGAGTCCAACAGCGATTGCCGTCACGAGAGCAAACAAAAGCGAATGGGTGAAGCCTCGATGTCCCCAGAAAGCGCGGTACGGAATGCCAACGTAAAATCCGACGACGTCAATGTCGGGCAGTACCGAAAAGAAGGCACCCGCAATCCATAGGCGTCTGGGGACACCCGGCCGATAAAAAGCTGACCCCAAACTCAACCCGACCACTGCGTGTGAGAAGATCGACGCCACCGGAATCCAAAGTATTTATGGAAACCGGACCAGCACATTGGCGATCTTGATTACCGCGATTAGACCGTCTGTTCGGCAGGTGCGTGATCGGAAATGTGGTCTTCCACAAAATCTTCCGAGAGCGTTGTCTCTTCCCACAACGTGCGGTCGCGCAACAAGCGCGACACCAGCGCCGTGTGCATGGCGTGCCCCGCGCGATCGGCAACCACATTCCCCAAAACTTGCTTGCCAATCAGCGCCAGATCGCCAATGAGGTCGAGGATCTTATGGCGCACGAATTCGTCGGGGTAGCGCAGCGGCGGGTTTTCCAGTCCAGCGGGTGTCAGAACCAGCGCATTATCCTTTGACGCGCCGCGAATCAATCCTTGCTGCCGGAGCGCCTCTGCCTCGTGCAGGAACCCGAACGTTCTGGCAGGAGCAATCTGCGAGACGTACCGCCCGTTCGTCAGTTCCAGTGTGAAGGCCTCGCGCCCAATCATCGGATGGGGAAAGTTGATGGTGTAGGAAACCGAGTACCTGTCAGCAGGATAAATTCCGATGAACTTGTTGCCTTCGTGAACTTCGAGCGCCTTCAAGACGCGCAGGTAATTTCGTGGACGACGTTGCTTTCGAATTCCGGCTTTGCGAACGAGGTCCACAAAGGGTCGGGCGCTACCGTCGAGGATGGGAAGTTCAAGGTTGTCGAGTTCGATTATGGCATTGTCAATCCGCATTCCAACCAGCGCCGAAAGGAGATGCTCGGTGGTCGAAATCAGCACGCCTTTCTTCATCAGGCTGGTGGCATAACTCACGCGTGCCACGTTGCGGCCGATTGCCTCGACTTCGAAACCGTCGAGGTCAACCCGTCGAAAGACAATACCCGTATTTGCAGGAGCGGGAAGGATGCGCAGCTTGACAGGCGCGCCCGAGTGGAGGCCTACGCCGCAGCACTCGACGGCGGATCGGATTGTTTGTTCCTGTATCAGAAACGATAGGATAACCGCCGCTCCAAAAACATGACTGTGGTAAATCCGCAACAGATTTCAGTGGAGAGGTCCTACAGGAATCAATGTAAGCCTAATATTTACAAATATTTACAGTAGGACGCGCTCCCGCACGTGTCACGAAGGTGTTACACACATCGTCACCTCTCATGTTTTGAATGCTAGTGCTTCTTGTTGCCCGAAATCGACGCCTGGTTGGGATCGAAAAGGCTGTCGCTCAAGCTCTGATTGTAGGCGGCAGACGTCAGGAACAACTGTCCCGACATATCTCCGTTGAAGAAGGTAGTGTCGTCGAAAGGCGTCATGATGCCTTGGATAGGACGGTAATTGTCGAAGACCTCTTCTTCTACGTTGCGTTCTTTATCGGTGGGATCGCGCCAGGTAAACCGCTTCTGTACCGGCAGGTGGGTTTCGATATCGAAGAAAAGTGTCACCGCCTCGTTCTTCGCGTTCATGATGGTGACCTGATCGCTCTGCTTTTGCGCGGCAACGGTCCGGCCTTCGTAAAACAAGGCGACGCCGGGTTGTTTCAGCCAGTCGCGCAGTACGATGACTAACGCATAGTGGCGACGGCGTAGGTACGGTTCGAGGTCGTCTTTCATTTCCAGGTTACGCACGCCCTTGTAGGTGACTTCGTAGCCTTTGTCTCCGTTGTAAATGCGAAGAACGTCCCGTTTCTTGGTGAACTCCACCCGGTCCTTATCCGGATACTTCTGGAACCGCCAAAACAGCGTCCCCAGGCTGTTGGGCTGGCCGCGATGAAAGCTGTAGCGGCGGCCTTCCGAGCTGAGGTCGGTGAAATTCAGAAAGGCGTCGCCGCCGAGCGCTTTAACTCCCTGATCAATTACAGCCCGTGCCTTGCGCGCGTTTTCCTGATCGACGGGAATCGACTGAGTTGCGGGATTGTTAGAGCCCGAATCCTGCGGCGAGGCTGGTGGAGTCGCCTCCTGGGAATATGCGACAGCAGCCAGCAATAGAATAAGAAGTAAGTGTTTCATTCGCGTTCAAAGAGAGTTAGACGCCGCGAGTGCAACGATTCGCTGCCCGCGTAGCCACTCATCCCACAAGTACGGCGCCTCCGTTCACGTTGAGAACTTCCCCGGTAATGAATCCGGCGTGCGGTGTGCAAAGAAATAGGATCGGCGCAGCCAGCTCTTCCGGCGTCCCTACGCGGCCCAGCGGAATCTTGCCCAGAATGCCTGGGGCGACCGCAGGATCGTCCAACGCCGGCCGGGACATATCAGTATCCACCCATCCCGGCGCGACGCAGTTCACATAAATATTATGCGGCGCCAGTTCGGTCGAAAGCCCTTTCACCATACTAATCAGAGCGCCCTTGGTAGCAGCGTAGTCGACGTGAAACGCCTCGCCACGCTGACCGGCAGTCGAGCTAATGAGCACAATGTGCGCCGGCGATTGGGCCGTGGCCCGCTTTTTCATTTCCGCGACAGAATGTTTAACAAGCCCAAAGACTGAATCGAGGTTTACGGCCACGGTGCGTCGCCACTGTTCGTCCGGCATCTGCTCTACGCCCTTGTCTTCGGGAGGCCAAATGCCGTGGTTGGCAACGAGAATATCGAGAGTTCCGAAGCGCTGAACGGTTGCCTTCACCAGGTCGTCCGCAGCTTCAGAATTTTCGAGGTTGCATCGCACGGCCGCGCATCGCTCGGGGGTGCATTCCGCGACCAGGTTCTTAGCCTCGCTTTCAGCTTTCTGATAGTTGAAAACAACTTTCGCGCCGGCCAGAATGAACATGCGCACAGCGGCCGCGCCGATTCCACGTGAACCTCCTGTGATCAGAGCAACTTTTCCTTCAAGCGAGAGCGCGACGGACATAGCAGGATAGTGTCATCGCGGGAGCAGGTTTTTTGCAAATCGACGAAATCCGCGGCTGATTTGAAGTTACCCGCCGAGGTTCGGCATGATTCGCTCGGTCTTGAGTTCGCGAGCCAGAATTCTCACCAGCATGCCGTCGTACTTAGTGCCGCTGTACTTCTCGAGTTCTGCCAGGGCCTGCTCGCTGGTTTTTCCCGGGGCGAGGGGGCGGTCCGAGGTGAGGTTTGCATAAGCATCAGCAACTGCGAGAATTCGCGCCCACTGTGGAATCTCTTCGCCCCGCAGGCCGCCTGGATAACCGCTACCGTCGAAGCACTCGTGATGGCATTCGACAGCCTTTTGCAGCCGTTCGCCGTTCGGGACCGTGGCCAGGATTTCCGCGCCAAAGCGCGGGTGAACTCTAAGCATCGCGAACTCTTCTTCAGTGAGCGAACTTGGCTTGTTGAGAACTTTCTCAGGAACAAACAACTTGCCCACATCGTGGACTCTGCCGGCGAAGCCCAAGTGCTTGATCTCTTCATTTGACAAGCGAAGCGCGCGACCAATCATTTCGCTGTATTGCGCTACTGCCTCGCCGTGCCCGGAGGCGCTGACCTCTCGCGACTCCGAGGCGCGGGCCAAAGCTTCGATCGAGTCTTCCAAAAGAGAGGCTTCCTTGTCGAAGGTCCCGGGAGCGAGTTTTCGCAGCGTGCCGACCAACTCTTCCAGATGCTCTGGCCCGGTGCGTTCGCGCTGCAGGAAGCCTTCGATATACCCGGAAACCAGTTGACGATGGACTGCTCCGGACTCGTTCAGGGCAGCCTCTTCGGAGCTCGAAACCCGGTCTCCGCCAGCTTTCTTGGAGATGTACATGCCGGCGTCGGCCGCGCGAATAATGCTTTCTGCAGAAAAGCCGTGCACCGGAAAGCTGCCCACACCGAAACTTCCGGTGATGTGGTGCTCGGCCAGCATCGGATCGGTCGCAAGCCATAGGCGCAAGCGCTCAGCGAGTATCTGGGCTTGTTCGACGCCGGTTTCCGGCATCAGGATAATGAACTCGTCTCCGCCGTAACGCGCGACCACGTTCGATTGGCGGCATTTCTGCTCGAGCAAGCGGCCGACGCGAGCAAGTACCAGGTCGCCTTCGAGGTGGCCGTACGTGTCATTGACTTCTTTGAACTTGTCGAGGTCGACGAGCACCACCGAGAATGGACGCCCCGAACGCGAGGCGCGCTTCCATTCGGCCGAGAGGGATTCCCAGAAGAACCGCCGAGTCTTAATTCCGGTAAGCCCGTCAGTGATCGACTGAGTTTGCAGTTTCTGAAAGACAAATGAGTTGTGCAGAGCGGTGGCGAGCAGGTCAGCGAGAGTGTTCATGACCAGCACGTCTTCAGGCGAGATCGCGTTCTCTTTCTCGCTTTCCACGTTGAGAACGCCAAGCAACGTGTCGCCGTATGTGATCGGGATGCACAGAACCGTACGGGAATTAGGAAGCACTGCCTGGAGCTGGGTTGAATCCGAAGCGTTCACCAGCGCAGCTTCTCCGGTGCGCGCGACCCGGCCAACAATTCCGGTACCCAAGGGGATCTTCTTTCCTTTTTCGTGTGCCGTGGTGCCGGCCTCGGCCCTGATCTCAATCTCTTTGGTCGCGTAGTCGAGAATGCCGATGCCGATGTGGTCGAACTGAAAGTTCTTCTGAATGTTCGAAACGATCTCCGCCAGCATCTGCTCGGCGTCTTCGCTGGAGATGGCGGTCTTCGAGACGCTGTTGAGAAACGCGAACTGGCGGGCCCGGCGCTGCTCCTCGGCGAAAAGGCGCGCGTTTTCGATCGCCACAGACACCTGTCCGGCAGCGGTTTTGAGCACTTCAAGGTCGCGTTGCTCGAAAACATACTCGCGATTGATGCTCATGGCGGCCATCACACCGGCTGCGCGGCCACTTACCAGAATCGGCGCCGCACAGAAAGATTTTGCCGGCCGCTTTGGAATGAAAGTCACGCCCAGGCGCTCACGGGCGCGATCAAGATCGGAGCGAATGAGCAGCGATTGGCCAGTACGCAGGATGTATTCCGTCAGGCCGTTATCTACTTTGCGCGAACGGCGCGGCATCGGCCGGCCTTCTTCGAAGTCCAGGTGAAAAACGATCGAATCGCCTTCCTGGAAGGCAACATAGAAATTCGAGGTGTCGAAAATCTGGCCGAGTTCTTTTTGGACTGCGCGCAGAACCTCATCCTGATCGAGACGCGAGCTGATCGCCTGGCCGATCTGGGTGAGCAGCTGGTACTCTTTGGTGCGGCGCTGTGCGTCGTGCATCACGACGTAGTTCTCAAGGGTCAGGCCGATCTGCAGGGCAAGGCCGATCAGCAGGGTCAGATTCGAGTCGCCGAAGAGACGCCGCTCAGCATGGGGAAAGAGAATGACGCCGAAGTTATGCTCGCGGGTCTGCAAGCTGACGGCGGTCACATCGCGAATGCCTTCTTCGAGCAAGGCCTCGCGAAATTGTTGGAAGCGGCCGCCAGGAAATGCCGGCAGGGGTTCCGAAGCCTCAGGAAGATTGCGCACAGACTTGAAGCCGCCGCAGCGGTACGCAAGTTCGCAGATATATTCTCCGGCACCGCTGGAATCGACTTTAGTCACAAAGTCGGGAGTAAACCCCATTTGCACCGACGGCAGCACCGCGCGCCAGCGTTCGGAGATGCAGATCACCGCGCGATTGGTGGGCAGCGGCGCGACCAGGCGCTCCAAGATGGCCTGCATACTAGGAACCAGATCGGCAGCCGAAAGCAGACGCATGGGATCGACATCCAGTTTCGAAAACGCGAGCGCGTTCTCCTGCACGGCATTGCGCTCATTCTCGAAAAGGACCATGGCCATGGAGAGGCCGAGGAGCATCTGCGGCACCGGGCCGAGCAGGTCTCCCGCGAGGCGAGTCTTAAGCTGCCCGAAGGCCATGAATACGGCCCAGAAGGCCAGCGAAAATGAAAGTCCGCGGAATGCGACGGAGCCGCGGCGGCGGGCGATGCGGTAGAAATCGAATGAGCTGTAGCCGAGTATAAGAGCGATTCCAACTTCGAATTTGTTGATCTCAACTCCCGGCCAGAACGGGCCGTGCAGCGCCGGCAAACTCGGGTTCCAGAAGGCGAGTCCGATGCATGCTCCTGCCGCCGTCCACTCGTACCATCGCAGATGAAACGACCGACGTTCAATTGCGTTCAGTCGGCGTGTGAGCCGGGTCGAGACCAGGATGCACATGGCCATACTCACGAGCAGCACGGACGAGAAGAACGACACGAGCTTGGTTTGCCAGATCGAAGCGGCTGCATCCAGCAAAAAGTGCAGAGTGTAAGCCGCCCATCCCAGTTGCCAGGCACGGAAATACGGCTGCCGGCTCTGCTCGTGAAGATAGGTGAAGACGAGAAAGAGCAGCAGGGCGACAATGCCCGGTATGACCGTATTGCTAATTACAAGACTATTCATGAGTTACCGACACCAATTTCGGGACAGTGGCAGCGCGGGGAAATCCGTCCTTATCGTTTCACACGTTCCTGAGGAAAACAATAATTTTGAAGTGACCTTGGAGTCCTCTTAGGTCAATGTTCTCAAAAACCTAGCTTGCTTGACGCTCTCCTGTATGGGCCGTAACATCCAGTTTGGTTACCAAGGATGTCCGTTAACGCCGCGTCCAATCAGGGTCCGCCTTTTCGTGTCCGTTTTGCCCCGTCTCCGACCGGTTACCTCCATGTAGGCGGTGCCCGTA
>Ga0075425_100003209_pt1 | contig 16580 bp, 18 predicted proteins | sample SoiMethybrSBSTD4_FD_75300 | JGI IMG/M metagenome (GOLD analysis project Ga0075425, IMG submission 75300) | Bulk soil microbial communities from a Populus tree surrounding site in Tennessee, USA - Soil MetaG P. TD hybrid SBSTD4 | ecosystem: Environmental > Terrestrial > Soil > Tree plantation... | reverse complement strand
GCATCGTTTCGGCCGGAGTTCCTCAACCGCATCGACGAAATTGTGATCTTCAATCCGCTCGGCGAGGCGCAGCTCGAAGGCATCGTCAAGCTGCTGCTGAAAAACGTCGACAAACTGCTCGAGGATCGCAAAATCACGCTGGAGCTTACGCCGAAAGCGTATGAGTTGCTGCTCGAAGAAGGCTACGATCCCGCGTACGGCGCGCGGCCCTTGCGCCGCACCATCCAGCGGCTGATTCAGGATCCGCTGGCTCTGCAGATTCTCGAGGGCCACATTCTGCCCGCCGATCGCGTTCGCGTCGATCGCGACGGCAAGAACGTTTCCATGCGTTTTGAGCGTCTAAACGCGCCAGCGCAGCCCAGGCAACCGGCTGCGGCAGCCGGAATCTAATGGTATAGAGAACCAGTCGCGCCAGGGTTTCAGTGTTTGCTATACAATCTCTGACAAGTCTGAAACGCCTCGTTCTTTTTCACGGTGAAACCACAATGAAAGTTCTTCGCACAGCCTTTCTGTTGACTGCCTTGACGCTGGTGTTGCTCGTCCTGGGCAACGCCTTCGGCGGGCCCAACGGTATGAAGATGGCTCTCGGCTTTGCCGTCGTCATGAACGCGTTTGCTTATTTCTTCTCGGACAAGATTGCGCTGTGGTCCAGCGGCGCAAAGCCCGTTTCACGTGAAGAATTGCCACGCTTGTACGAAGTCATGGAGCGCCTGGCCGCGAAAGCGAATTTGCCCGTGCCGAAACTTTATATCGTGCCGGAAGCCGCGCCCAACGCCTTCGCCACGGGTCGCAATCCGCGTCACGCCTCGGTCGCCGTGACGCAGGGTTTGTTGCAGTTAATGACCGACGACGAGCTGGAAGGCGTCATTGCTCACGAGCTTTCTCATGTTCGCAACTACGACATCCTGATCAGCTCCATCGCGGCCACCATCGCCGGCGCCATCACCTACATGGCCCGCATGGGTTACTGGGCCAGTCTCTTTGGCTACGGTGGCAGCAGTCGTGACAACGATCGCGGCGGCGGCGGCTTGACCGCCATCCTCATGCTGATCCTGGCTCCCATTGCCGCATTGATGCTTCAACTCGGCATTTCCCGCCAGCGCGAATATGCCGCCGACGAAACCGGCGCCCGCATGGTCGGCCAGCCTTACGGCCTGATCAGCGCACTGCAGAAACTCGGCGCCTACAATCAGCGCATCCCCAGTTCGATCCCGCAAAGCACCGCAGCTCTCTGCATCGTCAAGCCGCTCTTTGGCGGCGGAGTCGGCTCAATTTTCGCGTCACTGTTCAGCACGCATCCACCACTGGATGAGCGTATCGCAGCCCTTCGCCAGATGACCATCACCCGGGAAGGGTGAGGCCTTGCGTAGTGCTCCGGCGCAGAAGTTCAGTTCCCAATGGGAACTGGCGCTGCGAAAAACTTTCTCCGTAATCGTTTACTTTCACCGCAAGCTTGAATTTTTGTCCCTTGTTTTCAAGCAGATGCGGTTAGGTTGCATACTCACCTTCTTTGGCCTCCTACATGCACTCCCCTACATTCAGTTGTTACCGCGCCGCAGGGTCGACTGAGGGAAGTTGGCATGACTTGCCGTGACACTATCCATTTGATTTGTTGGTACTTAGAAGGAAAATTGGCCCCCACCGTCTCCAAGGACATCGAGGATCATTTGGGGGACTGCTCCAACTGCCAGCTGGTTTTAAAGGCTGCTACAAGCACTTTGGACCACTATTTCGAGCCTGTGAAGGGGCTCGGATCGAACGCAGAGATCCGGGTGACCTGAGCTTGTTCCCACACAAACCTTTCTAAATATGGTACTTAAGGGGGAATCTCCGGATTCCCCTTTTTTTTTTGTTCGCAAGTTTTCACTGCGAACACCATTTCAGGCAAAAACCAGCAAAATTTACAGGGAACGGGGTAACCACGTAAACTTTACTAGTACTGGTACTTAATAGACCAATGATCCGTCGGAGAGCCACCTCTCGTAAACAGCAACTTCTTCTTAGGTTTACACCGGGTATACGAGTCTTGCCCCATTTGGTGAGGGGGGTGCTCCGATCCACTGGCACAGGATAGAAGCAGCCTAAGGAGAAGCATTCATGAGCGAATATCAGGATTCAAATCCCGCGACGACGGCGGGAACGCCGCGGTGGGTCGGCTTGGCGGTAGCCGTGTTGGGCGCATTGTCGCTGCTCGGTCTCGGCGTTGGATGGAGCGCTATCAATCACGCCAACAGCATTGAACAGTCCACCCAGGCCGCGCTCAAGCAGCAAAACGAGACACTGGGGCAGCGTTTAGCCAAGGCCGAAGACGAGAATCAGCAGGTCGAAAGCGATCTGAAGGTCGTTACCAACAAGTTGAACGTCACCCAGTCGGATTTGATCGCCGCCCGCAAGCAAAATAAAGCGGCGACGGTCACCTACAACAAAAAGCTCGAAGAGCTCGGCTCTAACGTCAACCAGCAGCTCGCCTCCAAGGCCAGCTCCGACGATATCAACAAACTCGGCGGCGACGTCACTGGTGTGAAGAACGATCTCGACGCCACTAAGAACAGCATTCAGATGGCCCGCAGCGAAATGGGCACTTTGATCGCCCGCAACCACGACGAAATCGATCAGCTGCGCCGCATGGGTCAGCGCGACTACTTTGAGTTCACCGTCACCCGCAAGGCTGGCGCGCAAAAAGTCGGCGCCGTCCAGGTGGAACTCAAGGACACCAATCTCAAGAAGAACCAGTTCACCATCAACGTGCTGGCCGACGACAAGAATTTCGAGAAGAAGAATCGCTCTGTCAACGAACCTATCTTCTTCTACACCGGCGGCAGCCGTCAGCCAGTTGAGTTGGTCATCAACAAGGTCAGCAAGTCCACGGCGAGCGGCTATTTGAGCGTCCCCAAGGGGGGTGCCACCACGTCGGCCGAAACCTCTAGCCCTGGCACTGGCCAGTAGCTCAAATTCCACAAGTTTGCGTTCCTTCCGAGGGGGCGCAGAACCGCGGGGGGATTCTTAGGAATCCCCCTTTTTTTGCCCGCCTCATCCAACGGCCCCGCGACACCGTATTTACACACGAGGTTCTGGACTCGAGCCCAACCCTATGCCAAGCTAACGGCCTAGGTTTGGGGGAGTCTAAACCCGGGTTCAGGATTTCAGGTTTTGCACCTCGCACCGCAAGTCCTGAGCAGCTTTCAACAGCAGAGCAGTTTCCTGGAGGGAGAGAAATGAAACTTCGATTTGCAACCATTACTGCAGCGACCTTGTTTGCCGCAGCCATGACCATGGCCGCCGACGGCAGCTGGACCGGCTGGATTTCCGACAGCCAGTGCGGCGTCAAGGGCGCTAACGCCAAAGCCGGCGAATGCACCACCAAGTGCGTTAAGGAACACGGCGCCAAGTACGTGTTCGTCAACGACGCGGACAAGAAAGTTTACGCCATTGACGATCAGGACAAAGTAGCGGCTCATGCCGGCCATCACGTCACCGTGAAGGGCAGTGCCAGCGGCGACTCCATCAAGCTCGCCAGCATCGACATGGCGCCCGAAAAGGGCACGTAACGATTCGCATTTTCGCAACCAGCGCGGGCGGATGAAAATCCGCCCGTTTTGTTTTTCTGCTTCTCTCGCCGCCCTTCTCCCGCCCGGTTTTGCCAGCTTCCCGGATTCGGCTACGATACGAACTGACCATGACCACTACTCTTCTGCACGTCGGCAAAGCCATCACTCCCAAAGGGGAAATTCCCGGCGCCGGCATCCTCATTCGCGACGGCGAAATCGAGTCCATCGGTTCACGCGCCGATCTCTCGCTTCCCTCTGGGGCCCAGGAAATTCGCGCCGAAGATTCCATCGCCATTCCCGGCTTCATTGATGTCCACATTCATGGCGCCGGTGGCCGCGACGTCATGGAGGGCAATGCCGATGCGTTACGCACCGTAACCGCAAAGCTTGCTCAGTTCGGCACCACGTCTCTTCTCGCCACTACCGTTACCGCCGATGCCGACGATACTTGCCGCGCCGTTGAAGGCATCTCCGGGTATATTGCCACGCAGCACGAAACCAACAAGCCGCATGCGGAAATTCTGGGTATCCACTTTGAAGGGCCGTTCCTCAGCAAGGAGCGCCGCGGTGTCCATCCCGCGGAATTTCTGCAGCCGCCGTCCGCCGAATTTCTGCAACGCCTCATCCAGGCTTCATCGGGTAATGCGCGCATCCTCACCATCGCGCCCGAACTTCTCGGCGCTATGCCGTGCATCGACGCGGCTCGCAGCCTCGGCATGGTGGTCTCCATCGGCCACACCGACGCTACCTACGAACAGGCCCGCGCCGCCGTAGCCCATGGCGCGCATCACGCCACTCACGTCTACAACGCCATGCGCCCCTTTACGCACCGCGATCCTGGCGTCATTGGCGCTGTCCTCACCACGCCCGAAGTTACCGCCGAACTGATCGCCGATGGCATTCACGTGGACGAAATTGCCATGAAAGTTTTGCTTCAGGCCAAAGGTGTCAATGGTGTGATTCTCATCAGCGACGGACTCTCGGCAACCGGAATGCCCGACGGCAAATACACTTTGGGCGGCATGGAAGTCACCGTTAGCGGCGGCGTCTGCCGCAGCGCCGAAGGCCGGCTCGCGGGAAGTACGCTCACGCTCGATCGCGCGCTGCGCAATGTCGTGACGCTCGGCGTGCCGTTCCTCAGCGCGGTACAAATGCTCACGCTCAATCCCGCCACTTTGCTGGGCATCGAATTTAAAAAGGGCGCGTTGCGTACCGGGGCCGACGCCGACATCGTGCTCCTGAATGAAGGTCTGGAAATCAGCCAGGTTTGGGCTCGCGGAATTGCCGTGCACTAGTCGCACAGTCTCGAAACACACTCCTTGAGAACAACTAAATTAGCCGCAAGGGAACTATAGTTCTGGCTCCGTGGCGAGCCGTTCCATTTCGGAGCCTTGCCAACTCTTCTAAATGTCTTGGAATGAATCGCTTACCGGCTTTCGGAACTATTAGTTCCGATTTTGTGGCGAACGATTGCTGGTTAGGGCCGACCTAGACTGTTACTTCAAGTGAAACGGCAAGTTCAATTCGGACGCCAGCTTCACCGGATTGAACGGGCTGCACGCGAAAAAATGTTCGCCGTTCTGAATTGTGGGAACCTTGCGCCGGCCGTTGTTTACGCGCAGCACCAGATCCTCGGCGTCAGGATCATCCTCGATGTTAATTTCGCGAAATTCGACACCACGATCTTTCAGAAAATGTTTCGCGCGGCGGCAATCCGGGCACCACGTCGTGCTGTAAATCACCACAGGTTTCATCGTTTTCAGGCCTGCCGGTTAGATGCGGACGGCGGTGTTAACGGGCACTCGCGATGCTGACGCCCTGATGCTTGGAAACCACATTGATGCGGACCAACGCGCGTTGCAGGGCCAGGGTGGCGCGGTCCCAATCGATATTGTCACCGCCCTTGGCGATGCGCTCCTGCGCGCGCTTCAACGCCGCTTGTGCGCGTTGCAAATCTATGTCTTCGGCGAGCTCGGCGGTCTCGGCCAGAACTGCAACGCGATCCGGCAAAACTTCCGCGAATCCGCGAATCACCGCCAGCAGCGCGGCTTGCCCGCCGGTCGTGCGATACGTCAACTCACCAACGCCCAGTTCCGTAATTAGCGGAGCATGGCCCGGCAGCACGCCGAGATAACCGTCCGCGCCTGGCATGGTCACTTCCGAAACGGTCTCCTTCAAAATTTGCCGTTCCGGCGTGACGATTACGAGTTGGATTGCTTCAGGTAGCATTCGCCGTTATGCGCTCGCCTTCATCTTTTCGGCCTTGGCCAGCGCCTCTTCGATGGTGCCTACCATGTAGAAAGCCTGCTCGGGAATGTCGTCGTACTTGCCTTCGACGATTTCGCGAAAGCTGCGCACGGTGTCTTCGATCTTGACGTACTTGCCTTCGAGGCCGGTGAACTGCGCCGCCACGAACATAGGCTGCGAAAGGAATTTCTCGATTTTGCGCGCGCGAGCCACTGTGCGCTTGTCTTCGTCGGAAAGTTCTTCGATACCGAGAATGGCGATGATGTCCTGCAAATCCTTGTAGCGCTGCAGAATCGATTTCACAGAACGCGCCACGGTGTAGTGCTCCTGACCGACGATGCGCGGATCGAGAATGCGCGAGTAGCTGGCCAGCGGATCGACCGCGGGATAAATTCCTCGTTCCACGATTTGCCGCGACAGGTTCGTAGTTGCGTCCAAGTGAGTAAAAGTCGCGGCCGGAGCAGGGTCAGTGTAGTCGTCGGCGGGCACATAAATCGCCTGCACCGATGTGATCGAGCCCCATTTGGTGGAAGTAATACGTTCCTGCAATTCGCCGATTTCCGTGTTGAGGTTAGGCTGATAGCCCACGGCGGAAGGCATGCGACCAAGCAAAGCCGAAACTTCCGAACCCGCCTGCACGAAACGGAAAATATTGTCGATGAAAAGCAGCACATCCAATTTTTCCTGATCGCGGAAATATTCCGCGACGGTCAGGCCGGTGAGGCCAACGCGCAGACGTGAGCCGGGCGGTTCCGTCATCTGGCCGTACACCAGCGCGCAGCGCGACTTTTCTGTGTTACCCGGAGTGATGACGCCGCCTTCGGACATTTCCAGCCACAAGTCGTTGCCTTCGCGAGTGCGTTCGCCGACGCCCGCGAAAACCGACAAGCCGCCGTGCTTCATGGCGACGTTGTGAATCAACTCCAGAATCAGAACCGTTTTGCCAACGCCCGCGCCGCCGAACAATCCAATCTTGCCGCCCTTCACGTAGGGCTCCATCAGGTCGACGACCTTGATGCCCGTCTCAAACATTTCCAGCGTGGTGGACTGGTCTTCCAGTTTCGGCGCGGGCCGGTGAATCGGAAAATAAGTTTCAGCGTTGATCGGACCGAGTTGGTCCACGGGTTTACCGAGCACGTTCATCACGCGACCGAGCGTCTGGCGGCCCACCGGAACCTTGATCGAGTCGCCGGAATCGACGGCCTTCATGCCGCGAACCATACCTTCGGTCGGCTCCATAGCGACGGCGCGCACGCGGCCTTCGCCTAGGTGTTGCTGCACTTCCGCCGTCACGTCCAGCGGCTCGGGAAGGTTGTAGCCTTCGCTGGTCACACGCACCGCGTTGTAAATCGCGGGGAGATGCCCTTCTTCAAACTGAATATCGAGTACCGGTCCGATGACCTGCACCACACGCCCAACGCCTGGATTCTTCTCTGCCATTGATTCTCCCTACGCCCCGTGCGAGGCTCCACTGACAATTTCGATAATTTCTTTGGTGATGGCCGCCTGGCGAACTTTGTTCATGTGCAGCGTCAAAGCCTGGATGACTTCGCCGGCATTGCGCGTGGCCGATTCCATCGCCGCCATACGTGCCGCGTATTCCGCTGCTGAACTCTCCAGCATGGCGCGAAGAATTTGCGCTTCGATGTACTTCGGCAGAAGCGCGCCGAGCAATTTTTCCGGCGCCTGCTCGTAAATGTAGTCCACCTGCGATTTCTGCTGCTCGGCGTCGCTGCTTTCTGACTTTTCCGGCTCGACCGGCAGCAGCTTTTCCACTTTCAGGTTCGCGGTCATCACGCTTTTGAATTCGCTGAAAATCAAATAGACCGCATCAATCTGGTCTTCTTCGTAAAGCTTGGTCACTAGTCCGGCGATTTCGCGAGCGGTGCCAAACTCCACCTTGGCCAGGACGTTGATGTATTCCGCCGCAAACGAAAAACCGGCGCGCTTCAGAGCATCGCGGCCTTTCTTGCCCACAGGAACTACAGAAAGCTTTTTGTTTTTGTGTTCGCGCAAGAATTCGTTGGCTTTGCGCAAAATGTTGGTGTTGAACGCACCGGCCAAACCGCGTTCGCCGGTCAGAACGATGGCCAGGATACGCTCTTCGAGCCGTTTGGCCAGCAGAGGGTGCTGCGGCTCGTCAATTCTCCCCATGATCGAACGCAACATGCGCGCCAGTTCGGTCGCGTATGGCCGCGCGGCCAGCGCCGATTCCTGCGCGCGGCGCAGCCTGGCCGCCGCGACAAACTTCATCGCGCGAGTGATCTGCTGGGTGTTTTTCACCGAGCGGATGCGGCGCCGAAAATCGAGAAGTGTGGGCATGGATTACTTGGCAGCTGCAGCCTGCGAGGTCGTGAAACGTTCTTTGCACGCATCCGCGGCCTTCTTGATTTCGCCCTTGATGCCGTCGTCGAGCGCTTTCTTTTCCACGATGCTCTTCAAAATTCCCGGATGGCTGGTTTCCACGAACTGCAGAAATTCTTTTTCAAACCGGCGCACATCCGGCACCGGAATGTTGTCAACATAACCGCTAGTGGCGATGAACAGGCTCAGCACCTGTTTTTCGACGGGCAGCGGGACGTACTGATCCTGCTTGAGGATTTCTGTGAGGCGCTGTCCGCGGCCCAACTGCGCCTGCGTGACCTTGTCCAACTGGTCAGCGCCGAATTGCGCGAAGGCAGCGAGCTCGCGGAACTGCGCCATGTCCAAGCGCAGAGTTCCGGCGACCTGTCGCATGGCTTTGATCTGTGCGTTGCCACCGACGCGGCTGACCGAAATGCCGACGTTGATGGCGGGACGGATGCCGCTGTTGAACAAATCCGCTTCCAGATAAATCTGGCCATCGGTAATGGAAATCACGTTGGTCGGAATGTACGCGGAAACGTCGCCTGCCTGCGTTTCGATTACGGGCAGGGAAGTGAGCGAACCGGCGCCGAGCTTGTCGTTCAGTTTTGCGGCGCGTTCCAGCAAACGCGAGTGGAGATAAAAAACGTCGCCAGGGAACGCTTCACGACCGGGCGGCCGGCGCAGCAACAAGGAAATTTCGCGATAGGCTTGCGCATGCTTGGAAAGATCGTCGTAAAACGTGACCGCGTGTTTTTTGTTGTCGCGGAAATATTCGCCCATGGCGCAAGCGGCGTAAGGAGCGATGTATTGCAGCGAAGCAGGTTCCGCGGCGGACGATGCGACAACGATGGTGTATTCCATCGCGCCGGCGTCGGTGAGCGCTTTCACCACCTGTGCAATCGTCGAGCGCTTCTGCCCGATCGCGCAGTAAATGCAAATCATCCCCTGGCCCTTCTGGTTGATGATAGTGTCCAGGATGACGGCGGTTTTTCCGGTTTGGCGGTCGCCGATGATGAGTTCGCGCTGGCCGCGGCCGATCGGAATCATGGCGTCGATGGCTTTGATACCGGTCTGCAGTGGCTCGCGCACCGGCTGGCGATCGAGCACGCCGGGAGCGATGCGTTCCAGCGGATTGCGCTGCGTGGCGGCAATCGGACCTTTGTCGTCAATCGGCTCGCCGAGCGGGTTTACCACGCGGCCGACCAGTGCTTCGCCCACCGGCACCGACATAATCGTGTTGGTGCGCTTGACGGTGTCTCCTTCTTTAATGGCCGTGTACTCGCCCAACAGAACGGTGCCGACCTGGTCTTCTTCCAGGTTCAGTGCGATGCCAAAGACATTGTGGGGAAAGGCGAGCATTTCGCCGGCCATGGCTTTTTCCAGTCCGTGGATGCGGGCAATGCCGTCGCCGACGCTGATGACCGAGCCGACTTCTTCGACCGCGACAGTCTGCTCGTAATTCTCAATCTGCTCGCGCAGAATCTTGCTGATTTCGTCTGCTTTGATGTTCGCCATTCCCGCTCCAACTCCGTTTCAAAAACCTGAGACCGGCACTGACGCGTGAACCGAAGTTCCTCAACTCGTCAGAAAATCAAAAAACATTTCAGTCGGCAGGCAAGAGTAAACCGGCTGCTACACCTACTCTGCCGCCAGCCGCTCGCGCATATCATCCAGGCGATTGCGCAGCGACCCGTCGTAAATCGTGTCCCCGACGCGAACCAGTACTCCGCCGAGTAACTTGGCGTCGAGGGAAAACTTTGCTTGCACTTTCTTGCCGGTCAGCTTCTCTAGCACTTGCGTCATTTCTTTTTTTTGCGTGTCGTTCAGCGCCATGGGAGAGAAAATCTCAGCCTCGGCGATGCCCTGGCGCTCGCGCACTACTTGTTGAAAGGATTGAAAAATGTCGGGAAGCTCGTGCGTGCGCCGGTGATCGATCACCACAAACAAAAAATTGCGGACGATTTTGCTGGCAGCGAGGCGAGAAGAAATTTTTTCCGCCACGCCGCGTTTTTCGGTTTTGCTGACCGCGGGACTCGCCAGAAAATTCCGCAGTTCTGAAGAAGAGGCGTAGGCCGCCGCAAAATCGCCGAGCTGCTGCATCACGGGAGCCGCCGCGCCCTGAGCAAGCGCGATATCCGCAAGCGCATTGGCGTATTGGAGGCTGGCGGATTTCAATTGGGGCTCCCCTGCAGGCTTATTACGAAGCCTGCGATGAGCGCATCCTGCGTTTGCGGCGTCAACTGCTTGGCGACGAGGGATTCCGCGGCATCCACGGCGAGCTTTGCCGAGAGGGCTTTCAGTTCAATACGAGCAGCGCGTTCGGCCGCTTCGATTTCGGCTTTGGCGGCTATGGCGACTTTTTCCACATCGGATTTGGCCATTGCGCGAATGCGTTCCGCTTCGGCCACGCCTTCTTTTTCCGCATCCACACGCAGGGCGCGGATTTCATCTTCCAGGCGAGCCAGGCGCTGCTCGGCGACGTTCAATTGACGGTCGGCTTCGGCCTTGGCGGCGGTGGCTTTGGTAATTGCGGAGCTGATGTTTTCGGCGTTCGCGCGAAATGTCGGCGGCAGAATCTTCGCGAAAAGCCAAATCAACGCTCCTGCGACGATGGCAAAGTTGATCCACTTGAAAATCTCGGTCGGGCCGGCGGCGGCGCCAGCTTCTTCCGCGGCGAAGGCCGAAGCAGCAAAAAACAGAGAAGCGCCACACACGAAGAGCGAGGAAAAGATGCGCTGGCGAAGGTTCATCGGGCCTCTCGAGTGGGCTGCAAGACTCGTGTGGCGATTTCCGAAGCGAGCTGGCTGATGGAGGGTTCCATGTCGCGGCGAGCAGCGGCAAGCTCCGCGGCGACGCGCTGTTTGGCGGCGGCGACTTCGGTGGCGGACTTGGCGCGGGCGTCTTTCAACAAGGCGGCGCGTTCATCCAGGAATCTCTTGCGAGCGGCTTCCTGCTCGGCATAGACCTGAGCGCGAGCCTGGCGCAGAGCGTCTTGATATTGTTTGATCTTTTCCGCAGCCGCGGCCTGCGCGGCTTCCGCGGCTTTTTGCGCGCCGATGGAACGCGCTTCGCGCTCCGCCATCACCGCCAGCAAAGGCCTAAAAAACAACGACTTGAGAATGAAATAAAAAATCAAAATCAGGACGACTGTGGGCACAGCGCCGAGAAAGAGTTCGCCTAGTTGGTGAACAATATCCATGCCTAAAAAGTTGTCCTGGACTGCGGCTGGTAGCCACTGCCGCACACCCACCCCACAGCATGCGCACGGCTGGCCCAGAGCTGCCGACTCGGAATTAAAAGAGTAGCATTCGAGGTGAGTTCCGTCAAACCTCGCCGCTTGTAGAGATTCGACCTTTTTGTGTGCAATCGCGGGTGTTTTCAGGCAAAAATCGTGAGCGATCCGAGAATGGCCCGATGAAGCTTCAATACCTCGCATATGGCTCGGCCGATTGCCCTTTGATTCGACGGTACGATTTTCAAACGGCAGACGCTGGGCGACTGAAAGCACTGGCCGACAAACTGGCAGGCGGTTCTAGCACGCTCATAGCCCTCGACGAGCAAACGGGCATTTTACCCGTTGACGGCTGTCAACTGAACTTGAGGGTAAGCAGAAGAAATAGGGGAATTATTCAGGTTGCCGAGTTCGGGTTTGCCTGCGGTCTCACTAATACAGGTTGGTCTGATGTAGCGTCATTGACGGAACCGTTTTGTGGATCGGTGACAGACAACGCGTATCAATGGCTGAATGAGGATGGCGAAATCTCGCTTCTGCTGTCGGCCAGTGGGCAGCGGTGATCTTGGGTTACGTTGTTTGCAACCCTGCGGCTAGGACTTCTTCGGAGCTGACACCAAGTCGTAGATGTAGCGGATGGAGATTTCGCTGTTGTTGCGGCCGACTTTGAGGAAAAGGGTTTCGCGGAGCTGCTGGTTGCCTTCCAGTACTTCGTAGGAGCGCTGGTATTTATTGCCGCGCGGGTCTTTACCTTCCATAACCAGGCGGTATTCATCCCACTTAGCATTGAACTGCTGCGTACTCGGATCTTTTGATTTCTCGACTTTGCGGCCGTCGGTGAACGCAAAGAATTTGCGGTCGGAGTCGTCGCTGATATCGATTTCCGGGTCTTTCTGGGTGACGGTCAGTTGTTGCGCGGGCTGCAGCAATAGAAGCAACTTCTGACGGTCTTCGGCGCTTTCGCCGCCGCCTGCACCGCGTCCGCCGTAACCTCCATGCCCACCGCCGGGCCAGCCGCCACTGATTCCTCCACCAGAGCGTCCGCCGCCTTGTCCGCGGCCACCGCCGCGGGCTTGCTGCAATTTCTTGCGCGGGTCGTCGCTGTCATCGACGTTCAGCTTCCAGGTTCCGGCGATATTTTTGATGCGCGGAACGTTGAGCGCGGGCGCTCTAGCCGGCACGGCCGCGGAAGAATCCTGCGACGCAGCACCCGGCAGCGGGCCGGCAGGCGCTTGCGCACTGGTTTTTAAGGAAAGGCTGAATGAAGCCAAAACGAAAGCAGCCACGCAGCCGATCCGGAGAAATTTTGCGTTGGTCGTAATCACCGATTGCCCCTATTACGGAATTCCCGGGAACAGGCGGGAAAGTTCCCGGAAGCACGAGCCTCACTATGATTGGATGCGAAGCGGACTGTCAGCGATGACGCAAGCGGAGAGATTCCCAGCTGCCATCGGCGGTCCAGCCGCCGTCGACCGCGAGGGCGTGGCCGTTGATGAAGCCGCTGGCTTCGTCGTCGGCAAGGAATGCGACGGCACGAGCGATGTCATCGGGCGAAGCAAAACGTCCCATGGGCACGCGACCAGTGATGTCGGCGTCCGTGTAGCCACCGCCAGCCTGGTCGGCCACGTCCATTTCGGTTTTGACCCAGCCGGGGCAAACCGCGTTGACGCGAACCCCGCGGCCGCCCCACTCGGCGGCAAGCGTGCGCGTGAGGCCGATCAGTCCATGTTTCGAAGCGTTATACGCCGCGCGATCGGCGATGCCAAGCAAGCCGGCAACTGAGGCGATGTTGATGATCGAACCTTGGCCGGCGGCCAGCATTTTTCTTCCAAAGGCTTGCGCCAGTAGGAATGGAGCGACGAGATTGACTTCGAGGACGCGGCGATAGTCTTTCGCGGCAATCGTTTCGGAGGGCGCGATAAGGCTGATGCCGGCATTGTTGACGAGCACATCCGCGCGGCCCCAGCGCGATTCGACATCACCGGCGAATTCGCTGACGACGTCTTCGCTGGTGATATCGCCAGCGAAGCTCAGGACATCCACGTTTCGGCTTTTCAGCGCGGCGAGTGTTTCCGAGGGCTCCCGCAGATCGATCAGCGCCTGAGCAAAACCGTGTTCGCCCAAAATTTCAGCGGTTCGACGACCAATTCCCTGCGCCGCGCCAGTAATCACCGCAACCTTCATTTGCGAGTTCGCTCCTGGAGAGTTTTTTTATCGTACAGGGGGAGTGTGACCGGAACAACTTGGGAGGGCGCGAGAGAAATCAGGAAGTGAATTTGTAGCCGCGGCCCCGAACCGTCTGGATGTGTTTCGGGTTTTGCGGGTGGTCGAGCTTTCTGGAATTTCGCGATTCCTCCGGCAAGGTAACCATAGAGGCCAGCACACAACTTTTCTTCGCTGATTCCATTTCTCCGGCGGTCTATTCGGCCAACTCAACGTATTCGCGCAGCGGGACGCGGGACACATTGAACTCCGCGGATTCGATTTACAACGAAGAAAGCCCCGCGCTGCTGGTCAGTCTGACGGCGACGCCACATCTGGCTAAGCCGGGACCGTCTCCATCGGCATTCTCGAAGGGTCGATCTACGGCGGCTAGGCAGGTTACCCGTCAGAGGATGGAAACGAGTGCCTGTCCCCCAAAGGGCACTCGACTCGAATGAACTTCGATTCATCCTCCGCCAAATTCTTTCCGACGCAGTACTGCCGCAAGTGCCTCAAAACACTTTGCTTGCGCCTTTCTTGCAGACTGTTGTCTTGCATCAGGACTATTAATAGGATGTGCTGGTTTTTTTAATTGTTGGTGCTATACTCCGCCGCAGAAGCCGTCCCACCCCTTGGCAGGTCTTGCCAAAAGCCTGCCACCGCGGTTCGGTTCCAACAGGAGGTCATAATGTCGGAATCAACGCTTACGGGGCCCGTCCTTTACATGCTGATCGCCTGGGGGATCGTCACCGCCGTGTTTCTGGCCCTGCTTCTCTGGCGCAATTTGCTGGAGAGCCACGAAGACGATCAACTCTTTATTGACGCCGCGGAAGAACACATGGCCCGAGAACAGCGGGCGCTCATCCAGCGCATCAACACGCTGTCGCGGCCGATTATGATGACCGGCATCCTGGCGGGAGTGTTACTCCTGGCCTCAGCCGGCTTGTGGTTGTATGAGGGTTTAAGGCACTTCTAGACGGCGTTTCCAGCTGACGTTTGCGCTGGAAGGACCCGGAATCAACTTCCTGGCTTTGCCGGAGTTGCCGCCCCCGCAGGTAGAGCGTGAGGCGCAGGTTGCTGCGCGCTCTGCACCAGTGAAGTGTGGTCGTGTGCGATCAGCCAGCGATTATCCTTCTTCACCAATACGTACGTGGTTTGCCCGCGCGCTTCTGATGGCGTTCCGTTAATCACTCCAGCAAATTCCCATTGGTAACAGGCCCACGCCGTCGCACCATTCACCTTGATATATGTGTTGCTGCGGTCGAGCCGCACCTGCTGCATGGTGGCTCGCTGCTGTTTAAAGAGGATCTCGTAGTTAGCCCAGCCGATGATCGGCGCGGCCCAGCCGCCGTTGACCACGGAAACATCGTCTACGTAATCCTTACGCATGCGCTCGGTGTCGCCGATCTGCCAGGCCCCGAGCACCTCGGAAATCATATAGTCAATTTGCTGCTCGTCGCTCAGGGGAATTATCGGGTTGGAGCTCCCATTGTCGGTGATGGGCGGTTTCTTTTTCTTCTTTTTATCGTTTTGCGCCTGGGCGGTGACGGCGCTGGCGAGCAATCCAAGTGCAAGCAGCAGGCTCGCCATGCACCGGCAAAAACAGCGCGCGTGTACGCAATTCATGAAGTTCCCTCAGCGGAAGTGCTGTTCCGATAACCCATCATCCGCTGAAGGCGAAGCTATTGCGAGCGCGATGCGCTGAGCAGGTTCACAAAGAGCCGATAGGCGCCGGGGACGCCTTCGGGCAGTTGTCGGAAAAATGCCAGGCCGGTGTAGATGTAGATCCCTTTACCCAGCTTGGTATAGACCAACGCGCCGTTCAGGTTTTTTTCACCGGGATCGTGCATGGAAAGCAGCGCGGTGTATTTTGCGGCGTCGAAGTCCGTCCAGAAATAAAGACCGCGCTCCTGCACCCACCCTTCAAAATCCTTCGCGGTGATTTTGTTGGGCTTGTTGAGCAGCGGATCGTCGGGCTTGAGAAAGCTCACTGCCGCGGTCTCGTCGGTGATGCGAGGTAGAGGCTGGCCCGCTTGACCGCCGTCGATTTTTGCGGGATACGGCGCGTAATTCTTGCCGTCCCAGGCAAAGTCGCGCTCGTATTGTAAGACGAGGGCTCCGCCGTTCGCGACATAGTCGAGCAGGCGCTGATTGGCGCCGGGAAGTTCGCTGCGGAGTTCGTATGCGCGTACGCCAACCACGATAGCGTCGTACCTGGAAAGGTCGCCAAAGTTCAGCGCCGCCGCGTCCAGCAAATCCACCTGAATGCCGAGCATCCGCAAAGAATCCGGAACCGGTTCGCTCTCCGCGGTGATATAGCCAACGCGCAAGTTATTGAGAACGCTGATGTCGAAGGCGTGCACGACGCATTGCGCCGGCTCTTGCCACAGCAACGTGGGCACTGAGGGCAGCGGCTCGAGCGAAGTGGCGAAAATTTCAGCGCCTCGTTTGCTGTGTACTGCGAGCCGGTAATTGCCGGCAGTCAATACGGCGGATGGCCTAACGGCAATTTTTGTGTAGGCGTCTCGCGCGCCCGCAAAAGTCACTTTCGCGTCGCCACCGCCGGTCCAACCGGGGGGCAGCTCCACACCGACACTCACCTCTCCCTTTCTGTCGGAATAAGAATGGACGCGAATCAACAATTCAAACGGCTTACCATTGTTTTCGATGAGGCGAGCGAGCTGTTTGGGCTCTACGGTTAGCGTGTAAGCCGGGACGAGACGCAACGGCAGACGATCGACTCGCGTTGACGATGCGTCTATGTGAGCGACTGGCACCTCGGTTTTGTAGCTGTAGCCTTCTACTCTTATATCCTGCACGACAAAAAGAAGTGGTGGGGGCTCGGGAATCTGCTGACTCCACGCGGAATTCTCTCGGCCATCTTTTCCGGGTATGACCTGGAATTTTTCTGCCTCGGACTTGTTCGCCGCCTTTGTTTCTGTCCAGCCCGGCGGCGCATCGACGCGAGCGTCCAGGAATTCGCAGTCAATTCCTGGGCGACATTT
>Ga0075425_100003208_pt1 | contig 16583 bp, 15 predicted proteins | sample SoiMethybrSBSTD4_FD_75300 | JGI IMG/M metagenome (GOLD analysis project Ga0075425, IMG submission 75300) | Bulk soil microbial communities from a Populus tree surrounding site in Tennessee, USA - Soil MetaG P. TD hybrid SBSTD4 | ecosystem: Environmental > Terrestrial > Soil > Tree plantation... | reverse complement strand
TGACGATCGGGAAGCTCCGCGTCGGGACGTTGTCCTTGAGCGGTATCACGGCGCGTGGAGGCTAAGACATCAGCGAATGACGAGGGCCATCAGCGCCTTCTGGGCGTGAAGCCGGTTCTCGGCCTCGTCCCAAACCGCCGATTGGGGCCCGTAGAGCACCGCCTCGGTGATCTCCTCGCCGTAGTGCGCGGGCAGGCAGTGCAGAACGATCGCGTCGTCGTCCGCGAGTCGCAGGAGCTCGTCGTCGATGCCGAAGCCGGCCAGGTCCCGCAATCGGCGCTCGCGCTCGTCCTCCTGGCCCATGCTCGTCCACACGTCGGTGTACAGAACGTCGGCGCCGGCCGCGGCCTCGCGCGGATCGCCGAACAGCTCGATCGTCGCGCCGCTGGTCGCGGCAGCCTCGCGTGCCGTCTCGACGGCCTCGGGTGAAGGTTCGTACCCCGTCGGCGTCGCGGCGCGAAAGTGCATTCCCAGCTTGGCCGCCGCGACCATCAGCGACGCGCAGACGTTGTTGCCGTCGCCGAGATAGGTGAGGCGCACGCCCTCGAGTCGGCCGAGGCGCTCGCGGATCGTCATCACGTCGGCCAGTGCCTGGCACGGGTGGGCGCTGTCCGTCAGGCCGTTGATCACGGGAATCGACGCGTGCCGCGCCAACTCCTCGACGTCCTCCTGCGCGAAGGTTCGGATCATGATCGCGTCGAGATAGCGAGAGAGAACTGTCGCCGTGTCCTTGAGCGTCTCGCCCCGGCCGAGCTGGAGGTCGCCTGCCGAGAGGTAGAGGCCGGCGCCGCCGAGCTGGGCAATGCCCACCTCGAAAGAGACACGCGTCCTTGTCGAGGGCTTCTGGAAGATCATCCCGAGCGTCCGGCCGGGGAGGAGGTGGTGCGGCTCGCGCCGTCGCTGCTCTTCCTTCAGCTCGTCGGCGAGCTCGAGCACACGCGTCAGATCGTCGCCCGACCAGTCCCCAACGCGGGTGAAGCTCCGGCCTTTTAGGCCCTCCTGCGTCGCGACCATGCGGATTCGATGCTACTTGTCAGGCCGGTCCGACCCGGACGCGCGCGTCCTCGCCCAGCTCCTCGCGCAGGCGTGCAAGCCCGGTGAACATGCGGCTCTTGATCGTTCCGAGTGGCTCGCCAAGGCGTTCCGCGAGCTCGGACTGCGTGTAGCCGCCGTAGTAGGCGAGCTCGATCGCCTCGCGCTGCTCGGCCGGGAGACGCCGTAAAGCTTCCCGAATCGTCTGACGCTGGGTTGCGAGCTCGGCAGCGTCGGGCGCTTCGCCGCCTGCGGGTTCCATTTCCGGCTGCAGTGGCTCGGTCCGGCGTCGCTCCTCGCGGCGAACCAGGTCGACGGCGCGGCGGTGGACGAGCGTGAGCAGCCACGTGCTCGGCTTCGCCCGCTCTGCAGTGAACCGCCCCGCCGCGCGCCAGGCGCCGAGGAACGCCTCCTGGACAGCGTCCTGCGCCAGCGCGTCGTCTCGGAGGATGCGGAACGCGAGCCCGTAGGCGAGCCTGCCGAAGCGGTGGTACAGCTCGGCCAGCGCATGCTCGTCCGAGCGCGCGACCAGAGCGACCACGGCCTCGTCGGACAGATGTGCAAGCTCGCGGGCGGTCGCCTGCGACCGCTCGGTCCGCCGCCCCCGCAGCGAGATCACGCCTCCCTCTCCTCGGTCGCTCATGGCCGGCCTAGCTCGGCTTCACCTCCGCCTGAAGCAAGATCGCGGTCGTCGGGGCAGAAACGCCGCCGCGCTTTTCGAGCGTGACAGCCACTTTTGCGGGCGCCCGCACGGGCTTGGTCAGCAAGACGTACTTGCGGCCTGCCCCGCCCGGGAAAAGCCCCGCCGGCTGGACGTGCTTGCCGGTAATGACCCAGGCCTCGTAGGTCTTGCCCGGCGAGGCGGCCGGCAGGCTGTCGGCGATTAGGACTGCCTTCTCGGTCGGCGCCACGCAAATCGCGCCGCTGCTCCCCTGCGTCGGCGTCCTCGAACAGTCGGAGAGGACGTCGATCACGGCCTTTTGGTCCTTGCGGATCGACTTTTGATGGTCGAGCGAGCTCGAGAGGTGGATCGCCCAGATGCCGATCGCAACCGCAGCGACCGCGGCGACGGCGCTCAGAGCAGCGGCGGGAATCGCAACCCGCTGCCGTAGCGGAACGACGTTGGGACGCTCGGCCCGGGCGGCCGAGATGATCCGGTGCTCGAGCGTCTCGGGCAGCGGTGGCAGGTCGACGTCGTACGCCAGTGCGCTCGCGGTCGTCCGGAACGAGGCGACGTCTTCGCGACAACGCTCGCAGCCGGCGAGATGGGTCTCGTAGGCCTCGCGCTCGTCGCCGTCCAGCGCGTCGAGCGCGTACGCGGCGGAGAGCTCGTGTGGCGACCCGTCGTTCATTCGTCGTCGCGTGAGGGATACCACAGGCCCCCTAGAAGTAGTACGGAGCGAGGCTCAGCGCCGCGAGCGCGTACCAGACGCCGAAGGCGAGACTGGCGCAGCCGAGGACGGGTGCGAATCGCGCAAGCGAGCTTCGGCCCGGGGAGGAGGCAAGGGCCATTCCCCAACCCGTGGACAACAACGCCATCGAGACCGCAGTGCAGAACGCGAAGAGTCCGAGGGCGGCGATCGCGATCGTGCGATCGTGGATCGACGCGAGCAGCAACACGCCGACGCCCGCGCTGCCGCCCATGCCGTGCACCAGACCGATTCCAAAAGCCTGAAGCGGCGAGCGGGTGCGGAACCGTCGACGTGCGCCATGTGCGTGGGTGACGCCGTGGTCGTGGTGCAGGTGGAAGAGTCCTCGCCGCCAGCGCACGAGCAGCCACAGGGCGAGCAGCGCGATCATGACGCCCACGCTCGTCTCCGCCGCCTGCTGCACGGGCTCGGGGAGGTAGGCCTTGAAGACGACGATCGGCAGTCCGAACGCAAACAAGCTCGTCGCATGGCCGAGGCCCCAGGCGAACCCGAGGCGAGCGGCGGCGCGGGCGGCGTGGTCGCGGCCGCTGGCGATCAACGTCGTGACGGCGGCCAGGTGGTCGGGGTCGGTCGCGTGTCGAAGACCGAGCACGATCGCGACCACAACCACCAACCCGAGCGTCGCCCCGTCCGAGAAATGCGCGATCCAAGTGTCGAGTCCGAACATGTTCTCAGCTCACTTTCGGGAGTGCGCGCACGGTCATGGCGAGGCCGGCCACAAGGATGACGAGGGCGCTGGCGGCGGGAAGCAGGCGAACAAGGCGCCCTTCGAAGCTCGCCCGCTTGAAGACCTGCTTCGCGAAGACCGCGACCAGCCCGATGCCGGTGATGCTCAGAGCCAGGCCGGCGCTGAAGGCCACGATCAGCAACATCCCGAAGGCCACCCGATGCAGCGAGATCGCCGCGAGCAGGACGACAAGCGCCGACGGGCACGGCAGGAGTCCGCCGGTAATGCCGACGGCGACGAGCGAGCGCCGGCTTGGAGCTGCGTGCTGGTGCTGGTGGTGATCGTGGTCGTGGTGATGGCCATGCGTGTGACCCCGCTGCCGGAGGCGGCTACGGAAGACCGTCGCGCCGATCGCGACCACCAGCACGCCCGAGACGAGGTTCAGCCACGGATACAGCTGCTCGGGAACGATGAACGCGGAGAGCGCGAGCGTCACGAGCCCCAGGGCGAAGACGCCGATCGTGTGCGTCGCGGTCACGATCGCGCCGAGCGCGGCAGCGTGCCACGGCGTGCCGCGCTGTCCAACGAGATAAGCCGCGACGATCGTCTTCCCGTGACCCGGTGAGAGCGCGTGAGCCATCCCCCAGAAGAACGCAGCGGCCAGCGAGGCCAGGATGACCAGCGCGCTCAGATGGTGCCGTCCGATCAGCGAGCTGAAGCCGGCGTCGGCAACCCGGTCCGGCGCCTCGAGCGTCTTTCCGCTGGAGAGCGCCGGCGGCACGTCCGGGCCGCCCGTTGGTGCGAGCTTCGTTTTGACCGACAAGACGTCGAGCGGGCTCTGAAGGAGGCTCTTCGGATAGGCGCGGAGCTCGTCGCTGATGCTGTGGGCGTTGCCGACGACGATCTCCTTCCAGCCGATCCGGTCCTTGTAGTTGTCGTCTCGGTAGGAAATGGAGGCCTGTCCGCTCAGGTTCGGGCCGGCCAGGATGACCTCGAGTCTCGTGGTGTGTAGCCCCGCGGCGCCACGCGGATGTGCAAGCGCCGTTCCGATGGGAGCAAGCGAGGCGGGCGTTCCGTCCACCTCGAGCTCTGCGTTTCGCGCGATCCGGCGCGCATACGCGTGGGCATCGATGCGCCCGGCCTGGAAGGTCGGGATCTCGGCCATGTCGAGTACGTAGCGGACGTAAAGCCGGTGCCCGGAGACCTCGACCCGGCTGAACCGGTTGATCGTGAAGTTGCCAAGCGGGTGCGCGGAGGCGGCCGCCGGCGCAAGGAGCGCAGCCGCGACGACGACGAGGACGGTGATCCGTTTCATCGCAACTCCCTCTTCGCGACCGGCGCCCAGAGGATTGAGAAGCGTGGGTTCAGGCGCAGAGCCCGGGCGAGCCAGGCTCGCTGCGCCGCCCGATGACCGAGGCAGCCCTCGATCATCCCTCGGTGGAAGTACTTGAGCGCATCGAGCGTTCCGAGCCTGAGGGCGCGCTTGGAGTAGCGCTGCGCCTCGCCGCAGTGGCCGGTTCGCTCGAGCGCCCAAGCCAGGACGTCGTCACCGTCGATCGACGGCCGCTCACGCCAGGCGAGGCGCGCGAGCGCGAGAGAGGCATGAAGCTTGATCGCGTGGTCGACGTCGAAAAGCGCGGTCTCGAGATCCGTCTTGACGCCGTTGGCGACGAGCAGGCGCTGGATGATGCCGATCAGCTCGTACTGTTTCTTTGCCAGCCCTGGACGGCCGGTTGCGCCGTAGAGATCGCCGAGCGTCGAGACGTACTGTGGCAGCGGAATCCGGTTCACGGCCTGCTGCTCGTACTGGATCGCCGAGCGGTAGTCGCCGCGGCCGGCCTCGGCTCGAGCTAGGGCGTCGAGCGCGTAGGCGTAGTCCGGAAACACGAAAAGCGCGTAGCGGTCCTCGGCCGCGGCCGCCTTGTACCTTCCGACTGACAGGTAGATCAGCCCGAGCTGGACGTGCGTCCAGGCGTCCGCTTCTCCCTGTCCCTGGGCGGCGTCGACTGCGAGCTTCATTGCGGCGATCGCCCCCGGAATATCCCCGAGCAGTTGGCGCGCGTGGGAGATCCGGGCATACGAGGAAAGGCCCGGCTGGATGCCGGCCATCGTGTCGAATGTCTTGAAGGCCGCGTGGTAGCGGCCGAGCTCGACGAGCGCGTCTCCGATGACGCCGTAGTTGCGAGCGGTGGTCGGCGAGATCGCGTACGCGCGCCGTCCGAGGACGAGCGCTTCGCGGAATCGGTGCCGCGAAAGTGCGAGCGAGCCGAGCCCACTGGTCGCCAGCAGGTCGCGGGGCTCGAGGCTCAGCGCGCGGTGCAGGGCTTCGTCGGACTTCGTGTAGTAGGTGGGGTCTCCCGTCTCGCGCGCTCGCTGCTGGTACGCGAGCCCGAGCGAGTCGAGCGATCGGACGTCGGTCGGGTCCATCCGGATCGCAGCCTGGAGGCGGGCGATCTGCGCGGCGGTATTGGTCGGCGATGGAGCGACGGTGCCGGACGCCGGCGCGGCTGCCGCCGGGCTCGGCGAGGAGGACTCATGCAGGACTCCGCCAAGGGTCAGCGCCACGGCGGTCAGCCCTGCCGCTGCGGCTACGAGGATCAGTCGGTGTCTTTTCACTTGCGCTCCTTCCAGCCGGGGACGGGGAGGGGCCTGCCGGCTGGGTCAGGCCCCTCTTGTCCGTGGAGGCCGCTACGGCACCTCGTAGCCCTGGTGCGGTGCAGCGACGTAGGGGAACGTGCCGGAGAACGGCACGTCGTTCGTGTTGACGCCGTCGCCGAGGAGGTCGTTCGGCGTCTTGTCCGGCAGGCCGAGTGCCGTGTGGAGGAACGGCCCGTATCCCTGGGCGAACGCACGCAGATCGATGTCGATCACGTCGTCGCCGAGGCGGCGGCCGTTCGGATAGCCACAGAGGTCGCCTGACGGGCCCAGCGGGCCGAGCCGGTCGGGCTGGGCGGAGCTGGCCGTCCCTCCGGGGCAGGCCCCGTTGCTTCCGGGCGTGATCGCCGTGTTCAACCGCAACAGGTCGGCATCCGTCGAGCCGGTGAAGTTCACGCCGGGAATGCCGGTCAGCAGGATCGTGCGGAGGTCAGAGCGACCCGTGGCATCGATGGCCTGCAGCGCGCCACCTGCGTGCCCCTGCGGCAGCGTCCCGTAGAGCGCGTTCTCGAGGCGCGACACCTCGGGGGCCGTGTAGAAGGGCTCGAACTGCTGGTCGTCGGCCGGATCCTGGCGGTTCCAGTAGTCCTTCTGGCCTAGCGGGATCACGACCTCGTTGATCAGAGGATTGCCGAGCCGCGAGACTTGTACCCATGGCCCGTGACCCTCGACGGTGCCGTTGTCTTGGAGGACACGCACCTTCTGTCGGCTCGCGGTCGCGTAGATCCCGATCGTCGGGCTGTCGAAGGACACGAGCTGGCTGGTCGGGACCTGAATCTCGATCGAGTGGACGTTGTCGTTCTTCAGCGCGTCGCGCCCGGGCTCGGCCGCGAGCGGGAGCAGGTGGAACGGATTGAATGGACGCAGTCCGGCCAGATCGAAGATCGAGCCGAGGTCGACGAAGAACGGATCGTCACGCTGGCCGGCGAAGACCTTGATCCCACCCGTGTTGGGAAGGGTCGTGACGGCGGCCCCGGCGAGGCTGTTGTAGTTAGGGGTCGAACGCGGCCCGATGTTGTCGGGCGGAGTCGGGATGTCCGTCCCGAGTACCGTGCCCTTCCCGACCTGCTTGCCGCCCTTGTTGAGGTGGACAAGTGTGACGCTGTAGGTCTGCGGCCGGTTCCAGTTCGGGTCGCTGAGCGATGTGATCGGGCCCGTGTTGTAGAGGAACGTGTTCGGGTTCCGCGTCGCGGTGTGGAACCGGAACTGGTAGGCGATGTCGGGCCGTCCGTCCCCCGTGTTGTCGATCTTGATCTCGTAGAGGACGGTGTCGTCGAAGCTGTAGAAGTTCGGCCCGCTCGCCGGTTGTTCGAGCGGGATGTAGTTCGCGATCATCGTGACCGTGTTCGTGTTGTCGGGGCTCACGAACGCATACAGGTCGGTGTTGTCCGCCCGCGGGTCCTGGCTGATCAGCGGCGCCTCCGCGTGGCTCGATGCGAACGCGGTGCTCGGCCCGCCGGCGCGGGTCAGGATCAGGAGCAAAGCGAGCGCGAAGATTCCGAGAGCCGCCGCGGCCAAGATCGGCTTGCGGACGGTCGCAAGTGCTGGATGCATGAGCGTCGTTTCCTTCCTCCCCCCAGGGATCGACGTGTGTGATCGGGCTTGATTCGCCCGAGCGGCGCTGTCGGTTCGGCCGCCGTCGCGGCCGGGGAGGATCAGCTAGACGTGATCGCTCTGCGGGCTGTCGATGAGGCCGTGCTCGTAGGCGTAGCGCGCGGCCTCGGTGCGGTTCTTGACGTCGAGCTTCCGATAGATGTTCGTCAGGTGGAACTTGACCGTCTGCTGCGCGACCCAGAGCTCCTTCCCGATCGCCTCGTTCGAGAGGCCGCGGGCGAGCGCCTTGAGGATCGTGGTCTCGCGGTCGGTCAGACCTGCAGCCTTGACGGCGTCCTCCTGGGCGGTCTTCTCGGGCAAGCCGACCGCGCTGAAGACGGTGCCTTCGAGCGCCTGCCGCAGAGCGGACGAGAGATCGATCGGGTTGACGCTCTTGACGACGTAGGCGGCCGCGCCGTGGTTCAGAACCGTTTGGACGACCTCGGGATCGGTCGAGACGGAGAGGATCACGACCTTCACCTTCGGATGCTCCTTCCGGATTCGGTCGAGGCAGGTCAGCCCGTCCATCTCGGGCATCCGCAGGTCGAGCAGTGCGAGGTCAGGATTCGTCTGGGAGACGAGCGGAAGGACCTGGCTGCCGATGCGTGCCTCGGCTACGACCTCGAACTGGTCGTCTTCTTCCAGCGCGCGCTTGATTCCCGCGAGAATGAGCGGGTGATCGTCTGCGATCAGAACTCGCATAGACAGAGCCTAATCGACTCTCCGGCCACGCCAACCCCCACGTAATGGCTCGGGAACGCGTGCGGAGGGCGACTCGTGTTGTCGTGGCGGGCGCCCACCTGCCCACGCGCACGGGAATCCGCCTCGTGCTCGAACGGAACGGCTTCGAAATCTGCGCGGAGGCCCCCGACGCGGACAGTGCGGTCGCGGCCGTACTCAGGGAGCGGCCCGAGCTTTGTCTGGTCGATGCGGATCTGCCGGGCGGCGCGATGCTTGCCACCGCGCGGATCACGACCCGCGCTCCGGCGACGGACACCGTCGTGCTTGCGGCGGAAGCCGACGAACAGGGCGTCGTCGACGCGCTCCACGCGGGGGCTGCCGGTTACCTGCCCCTCGAGGCGGATCCGGAGGGCCTGATTCGCGCCCTGCGGGCAGTGCGGCGAGGGGAACCGGCGGTACCCCGCAGCCTGTTGGGGCCGCTGGTCGATCAGTTCCGGGTACGGGAACGCCGACGGCGCGTCAACGTGCGCGGCGGTTTCGAAGTCGAGCTGACACGCCGGCAGTCCGAAGTGCTCGAGTTACTTCGCGACGGGCTCAGCACGACCGAGATGGCAGCACGCCTCGGTCTCTCGCCCGTAACGGTGCGGCGCCATCTTTCGCTCGTGCTCGAGAAGCTCGGCGTCTCGGACCGCGCGGAGGCGCGGGATCTGCTCGAGGAAGAGGAAAGCGCCTGACGCCTAGGAGGGTTTGGTGTAAGGCCGCTCGTCGCCGGGGTGCGATGCTCGTTTCCTCGGAAGGACGCAGGAAGCGTCCATATCCATAGATATGGGCGCGACTGAGGACGGTGCCAGGGGGCGAGCAGCGCGGCCCGGCGGCACAGACTGCTTTGCGCCAAATCCTCCTAAGCGTCGGCTGAACCCGGAGGCTGCCAGCGCGGCAGACGCAGGCTGAGCGTGGTCGGACCGCCGGGCCGGCTTTCGACGTCGAACTTGCCCCCGAGCATCCGTACCCGTTCGCCGATCCCGACGAGACCGAGGCGGCCGCGCTTCGCAGCTCTGATCAGCGTCTGCTCGACGGGGAAGCCGCACCCGTCGTCGACGATCTGAAGCTCGATCGCGCTCTTGCCGCCGTAAACCGTCACGCGCACCAAGGTCGCCTGACTGTGCTTGCGAACGTTCGCGAGCCCTTCCTGCACGATTCGATAGAGGGCGATCCGTTGCGACGCCGTCATCGACTCGAAGTTTCCGCTGACCTCGAGGGTCACCGGCAGGTCGCCGCGCTTCTCAAAATTCCGGACCTCGTGTCGAAGGGCTTCCACGATCGGGCGCTCGACCACACCCGAGGGCTCCAGTGAATGGGACAGCTCGCGGAGCTTGCTGTCGAGCCCTTCGATCTGCGCGCCGATGTCGTCGAAGCGGCCTAGCACGAGCTTGCGAGTCCGGCCGTGTACGTGGTCGCCGATCTGCGACTGCGCCAGGCGTACGTCCGCAGCCAGAGCGACCAGATCCTGTATCGGCCCGTCGTGGAGATCGAAGCCGAGTCGCAGCAGGCGCTTCTCTCTCGCCTCGACGAGCCCACGCTCGTGGGCCGCGTTCCGCTCGAGCAGCATCTCCCTCTCGAGCACTGCACCGATCCGAGCGGCCGTCTCCTGGAGAAAGACGAGCATCCGAGCTCGGTCCTCGGGGCGCGCCCTCGCGACGAGAGCCGCGTACGGCTGCTGGAACCGGAGAACCGCTACGCCGTGAATCGTTCCGCGGTCCCGACCTGCGTCTTCGTCTTCGCCGTCGAGCACGAAGCGTGCGACGGTTCGCACGCGACGCGTAGGGGCCGACTCGCCTACATGGGCGACGCAGTGGACGCGGTGCAGTTCGCCGTCCGTCCAGAGGGAGACCTCCGAGATCGGAGCCAGTGCGAAAAGGAGGCGCAGCTGGAGGTCGAGGGTGAGCTGGGGAGGGAGTGCCATGAGGCTTGGGTTCGAGATCGTTCGCAGGAAGAGTTCGAGCGAGGCTGCGTGCGGGGTTATCTCGAGGATCTCTGCCAGCGTCGAGACCATCGCCTCTATCGTCTCGTCGAGGCCGGAGCGTTCGAGAGAAACGGCAGCGAGTGCGTCCGCTGCAAAGGAGAGACAGGCCGAGCGCTCTGCCTCATCACCGCCGCCGGCCGCGTCGACTAGCGCGCGCGCCCGCGTGGCGGCGGCGGCAAACGCCGTCGCCGTCTCAGGTCGGCCGTCGAAGCGCGCAAAGGCCGCCTCGAACTCGTCGACCAGGTTGCGGCCGAGCCGGAGTGGGGGGGCGGGTACGAGTTTCGGCTTGGTGGTTGTGTTGACCACGTCGCCCGTCCGTCCCGAGAGATCGGCTACCAGCGATCTCGACATGGTTCGTGCTAGCCCTCCCTCTCGGCGCCGCAGACTGACTTCGAGCCACGATCCTGTCGGAATCAGCCCCCTGCGGAGAGTCTGTTCTGGCGTGTTCGATCTGACAAGGGCCGAATGGGCTAGTTACCCGTTCAGTCACTGAACAGGACCTGTGGCGGATTGAAGGTACCGGCCGACTCAGGCATTCTTGGATGCGGAATAGGCTCATTCCGAGGGGAGAACTTGTTCAAACTTCACAAGCGAGGGCGGCGCGAGGGCGGCCAGACGCTCATCCTCATCACGCTCGCGCTGCCGCTTTTTTTCGCGCTGATGTCACTCGTCGTCGACGGCGGGAACATTCTCGTCCACAAGCGAAACATTCAGGTCGCGGCCGACGCGGCAGCACTCGCGATGGCGCAGGATGTCGGCCTCGGTTCGACTACCTGCAACGCTGCCTGTCAGGCTCAGGGCCGAATCTACGCGAAGAAGAACGGCGTCGATGTCGACTCGACCTGGCACCAATGCAGCGACCCCGATCCAGCGCATCCGACGGACACCAACTGTTGGGCATACCCGTACATCAATAAGAGCGACCTCACGAACCCTCACTATGACCAGGTGGAGGTCAGGCTCACCGCCCATGTCACGACGTTCATCGCCGGCGTGATCGGCATCTACGGTGCCAATGTCTCGTCCCGCGCGGTCTCGGACGCCGGTCCGCACCTCAGCTATAGCACGATCCCAGGGACCACGATCGCGGGCTCGACCATGGTTTCGACTATTCACGGAGGGACTACCGTCACCACGGATCCCGACCAGCTCTCCGGCGGGAGTGGTGTCGCGTTCGCGATGAGCCGCGTCTGCAACGCGATCAGCTATGGAGGGGCCGGATCAGGAACGTGGGACGATGCCATCAAGAACGGCCAGCCCGGTTCTGCTTCGGTACTTGGTGCATTTGCCACCAACGGCGGCGTTGATTTCAGCGGTAACGCGCCCAAGAAGATGACATGGCTCGCGTTCGATCAGGCGCGCTGCATGAACGGAACTAACCACGACCCGGACAGTCCTCCCAGCGGGACGAATCTGTGCCAGGCGAAGGCCTGGAACACTCCGCCCGGGAGCGGAACCGACTCGAACAACAACTGCGTCCAAACTCTCGTCGGCGTGCATGGATTGCCGCTCAACTGGCCTATCGCGCCGCCGACGGTTCCGACGCCACAAACGGGAGCGTATGACCCTGCTAGTTACCCGGCAAAGTGCAGTGACGTCACGAGCCAGAAAAACGGCCAAGGGATAGTGAACGTAAACATCAGCAATCAAAACCAATGGCCGGCCGGAATCTACTGCGTGACGGGCGGCGCCTCGTTCCAGATTTCGGGAGTGGACGGAACGACTCTTGGTCACACGTTTTTCGCTCTTGGCGGAGGCACGATCAGCGTGAGTTCGAACGGAACTACCTTGAAGGACTACTGGCCGACGTCGTTTTGCGGGCCGCGGCCGAACCCTGGGGATCCGCGGAAGGGCTGTGTCTCCGGCTACGACCCCTACACGCTCATGTACGCAACGTACGCAAGCGCGGACGGCAACTGTGCCGTCTGTTTGCAGGGTCAGAACGGCAACCTGACCGGGGACATTTTCGCGACCAAGCCCGATGTGTTCCCGCCGAACCTGACGCAGACGGGTGGCATCATCAAAGTCTCAGGTGGCGCCCTGAGCGCCGGCCAGGGCTTCCTCGAAAGCTGGAACCTCTCGATCACCGGTAACACCGGGACGTACAAAGGAACCGGTGCGAGTCTGGTGATTCCGGGCCAAACTCACACCACGATCGATCCGGACACGACCACCATTAACGTTTTTACCGGCACGACCTACCCCGATAGCGTTCAGGTCACTACCAGCGGGACAGACATCAACCTCCACGAGTAGCGAACCTATCGGCGTCTGCGTGGGCTGAAGGGGTCGCGGCCTCGTGGTTGGAACTGTGGCGATGTTTCGTGTCGAACCGCGCACCTCTACGCTTGCGGCCGCGCTAGCGACCTTCAGGGCGCAATACGCGAGGCTTCGTACGATGTAGCTGTGCGAGCCGCCGACTGAGATCGACGACGACTCCATCGTTTAGCGCGCCACCACCGATTTTCCGAGGGTTACGGGTCTTCGCGTGATTCGCGCCGGATCGCGGGCCGGCCTGGCAAGCCGGGCTGACGTCCAAAATATGAAGAGTCGTGCCTCCGTCTGCCACACAGGTCTCGATCCTGCAAAGGGCCTCCGGCCGGTTCACAGTGCAGAGGGTCGCGATCGGTGCGGCAGTCCTGCTGGTCGTGTTGAGCGTACCGCGCTTTTCAGCGCCGACCTACACGCTCGAGCCGATCTTTACAGACCACCTGCAGCACGAGTACGACGCGTGGGCGTTCCTTCACATCGGCTTCGAGATCTTCTACACGCCGATGAGGGACTGGGTCGGCGTTCACGCAGCGCACCCGCACTTCCTCTGGGACACGCTCCCGGCGATCTACCCACTCGGCCTGATTCTGTTCTTCGTGCCTTTTGGGGTTGCGAGCAACGAGGGGCTCTTATCGGACTTGCACGTGCACATGCTGATGGCGATCACGCTTGGGGTCGGCGCCGTGCTGGCGTCGTTTCAGCTCCGCCGCACGCTGTGGGTTTCGTACGAGCCGGTGCTTGCGGCCATTTTCACGTTCGTAGGAACGCTTCTCTTCCTTCGCTGGGGCCTCGACGGATTCATCGATCCGATTGCCGCGGGGCTCGCTCTCCTGGGGATCTACTGGATCGAGCGCGAAATGCCGGGAAGAGCGCTCGTTGCGCTTGCAGCGGGCCTCTCGCTGCAGTACCGCCTCGGTTACCTCTGGCCGCTTGCAATCGCGCTCGCAATTACGCGCCGTCGTGAGATTCGGCCGTGGCAGCTTGCCTGCGCAGCCGTAATCGCAGTGAGCACATTCGCGACTTTCGAGCTGTCCTTCGCCTACGAGATGAACTTCCACGAGAACTCGGCGGTCGGCCCGAATGCGCTCTCGGTGGCACATGGACTATCGCTCGAGCAGGGCATCGCACTCGCTGCGGGCCTGATCGTCCTGGGTATCGCGGTTTTCTTCGAGCGTCGCGCGGTCGCGGCATCAGTAGTGCTCGCTCTTGCGCTGATCTTCTTCGTCGACCAGTGGGAGGCTTGGTACCCGGTCCTGTTCGTTCCGCTGGTAGCAATCGTCAGGTCACGCCCCGGCCAAGTAGCGGTCTCGCTCCTGCTTCTGGAAGTGTTGATCTATCTCGGCGGTTTACCGAACGCGACGCAGACCGTTCACTTGTACATCGACGCCGTACGCTGATTGTGGCGAAAGACGTGGGCCTAAACCAGGCCGCTCAGTGTCCGCCGAAGAAGAGAATGACGAGCCCGCCAAATGCGAGAAACGGCCCGAAGGCAATCGCCTTGCGGCGCGCGGCGAGCCCCTCGCGCGCGAAGACGACCAGCCCGTACGCTCCGCCGGCCAGCAGCCCGACAAACAGCGCAGCCACGACCGACTTGCCCAGCGCCGCGCCGAGTAGCGCCGCCAGCTTAACGTCGCCCATCCCCATTGCCGCCGGAGAGATCAACATCGGAAGAAAGAGGAAGAGCGCGGCACCGAACATCGCGAGCACCCACTCGAGGGTGTGTTCGGGGTAGAACGCGATCTGCAGAATCAGGACGGCGGCGAGCGCAGGCAGGACGATCACGTCCGGAATCAGCCTGCGGTCGACGTCGATGGCGGCCAGGAGCACGAGCGTCGGCCCGAGGATTGCCCCGACGAGTGCTTGCCCGCTGAAGCCGAACCGGACGAAGCTGCCGACAACGAGCACAGCACTCGCACCGCCGATGACCAGCCGCTGGTTGTCTGGAAGGGAGCGAAAGTGCTGGCGCGCGGACGGCTTGTCCTGAACGGCGGCCGGCTTCTGCTCGGAGGGAGGGCTCAGCTCCACGCGCGAGACCCCGTCTGGGAGAGCTTGATCTCGTCTGCGAGTGTCTCGAGCGATTGCCACTTCTCCATCACGTTCAAGCCGGTGGTCGGACGCGGGCGCTCCGCGTCGCAAACGAGTAGCACCCGGACCCGCGGGTTGAGCGCTTCGATCGCGGCTACGGTCCGCGCTGCCTCGCTCAGCGAGTCACTTGCGTCCAGCACGACGACGTCCGTGCCGTGCCGCTCGACGAAGTCGACCGCGCTCGGGGGCCGCTTGGTCGATTCGACGGCGAAGTCGTCCCGCGTCAGAAGGAAGCGCGACAGGCGGAGGAAACGGTCGTCGCGTGATGCGAGCAAGACTCGGATCGGTCGCTCGGGTGAAGCACCGTCGCCGTCGTTGCTAGAGGAAGCCGCTAGTTGTTCCGTGCTCGGTACCCGCCCGTTCCTAGGCTGCGCAGCCCACGACACGCGGTCGCCGGCCTGAATCCGGCGGCGAGTCACCTCCCCGGCGGCGAGCTCGACGACGTCACGCGCCCCGCGGCACGTGGCCGCACGCCAGGGTTTGAGGTTCCGAACGACCTTGATCACGACCTGGTTGCCGTCGAGGAAAACCACGTCGATCGAGAAGAGCATGAAGACGGTGTGGACCGACCACCCTGGGCGAAGCACGATTCCGTCACCGGGACTGAGCGAGCGCCGGCCGAGCAAGCCTCGTAGCCGCCGAAACACGCCGTCGGCGACTATGCAGCGTTCGCACAGGACCTGACCATCGTCCTCACGACGGAGGACAAGAGCTCCTGCGCTGCCCGCCATCTCAGCCGGTTGCTCCGAAGATCTTCCCGATCGAGTAGAAGGTCGGCCCGAGGAGCACGATGAACATGGCCGGGAAGATGAGGAAAACCAGCGGGAAGAGAATCTTGACCGGCGCCTTCTGTGCGCGCTCTTCGGCGGCTGCGCGGCGGCGCTTGCGCATCTCGATTGCGAGGTTACGCATGATCTGCCCGGTCGAGGTCCCGAGCGCCTCTCCCTGCAAGACCGAGCGGACGAACGTTCGCATCCCTGGCGTGTCCGTCCGGTCGAGCATGCCGCGCAGCGCTTCATTCGTCGACAGGCCCATCCGCTGCTCCTGAAGCGTCAGTCGAAGCTCGACACCGAGCGGCCCCTCCAAGCGATCGGCGGCCATCTGGAGCGAGGCGAGGAAGCTGAGGCCCGCCTCGAGCGTAACGACCAGTAGGTCGATCAACTCGGGAAGCTCGTAGTCGATTGCAGCCGTCCGATCCCGGGCCCGTCTGTCGAGCATCACCATCGGAAGGACCCAGCCGACGAGCAGCAAGAAGAGGCCGCCGAGGACGATCAATCCGGACTTGATGCCGATCGAGGCCGCAAGCCAAAGCCATGCCAGTGGCAGGCCTATAGCGAGGAGAATGCGATAGCCGACGATCATCCGCGGGCTCGTCTCGTACAGCCCCGCTGCGATCAGCTTCTTGCGGATGCCCCCCTCGCTGCCGGTGAAGACGTCGGGAGCAGCCGCGCCGATCCAGTCGGCAAGTCTTTGGAGGGCACTGCCCTGCGGCGCCGCATCCGCGTCGACGTTCGGCTCGGCGGAGAACCCGTACGCTCCGATCTGGTCGAGCGTCTCGGACGTCTGAGTCTGCGAGAAACGCCAGCCTTGGAGGATCAGCGTGACCGCTCCTGCCAACAGCAATAGACCCAGAATGAGAACGAGTATCACACCAGCCTCCTCACAGCTTGATGTCGACGATCTTCTTGATGACCAGAGACCCAGCCACGATCATGACCGCGCCGATCGTGAGCATGACCTTCCCGGAGGTGTGATGGAAGAGCGGCTTCATGTAGCTGGGATTGATCACAGAGATCAGTAGGAGCAGTCCGACCGGCAGGAGTGAGACGATCCACCGCGAGAAGCGACCCTGCGCCGTCAGCGTGTGCACGAGGCGGCGGAGTTCCTGCCGCTCACGGATGTTCTCGACCACGCGGTCGAGGACCTCGGCCGAGTTCCCTCCAGTCTCCCGCTGGAGCGAGGAGACGAGCGCGACCTGCTCGACGTCGCGGTTGTTCATCCGACGCGCGACAGTGCCAAGCGCATCCTCGAGGGGGACGCCGAGCTGCTCGTCGGCGATCACGCGCTGAAATTCGCTGCGCGAAGGCTCAGAGGCGTCGTTCACGACAAGCGATAGGCCTCCGACGAGGCTATGGCCCGCCCGCAA
>Ga0075425_100003206_pt1 | contig 16588 bp, 18 predicted proteins | sample SoiMethybrSBSTD4_FD_75300 | JGI IMG/M metagenome (GOLD analysis project Ga0075425, IMG submission 75300) | Bulk soil microbial communities from a Populus tree surrounding site in Tennessee, USA - Soil MetaG P. TD hybrid SBSTD4 | ecosystem: Environmental > Terrestrial > Soil > Tree plantation... | reverse complement strand
AACGACAACAACGCCTGGATGGCGCAGCTCCTGTTGCAGGGAACGAACATGGTGAACTTCGTCGGCCGGTATGCCTATGTCGCGGAAGGCGACAAAGGCTTCGAGGCCATCGGCGTGACGGAGTGGGACGAGCCGCAGGCGGTGATCGGATCGTCGCTCCACAAGATCGTCTATCCCGATTTCTACGCCGCACATGAGAAGCGCGGCATGGAGCTCGAGGTCGCGCATCACCATCATGGCGACGCTCGCAGCGTACAGATGCGCGGCGAGTACCTCTTCGCCGCGAACGGCGAAGAAGGCTTCGAGGTCTACGACACCGCCAACGTCGACAACAAGGACTACTCCGAGCGCATCTCCTCGGCGCCGGTGTCGCCGATCGGCCAGCGCACGTTCGTGAAGACGAAGTTCGCAAGCGCCGTCGCCCTTCCGACGACGATGCCGATGCAGCCGAATCGGCAGACGCAGTCGATCCCCGAGAACCAGGAACAGCCGATTCATCCGCTGTACAAGTACGCGTACATCGCCGATCGCGAAGAGGGCTTGATCCTCGTCGACGTCACGACGCTTACCGACGGCGACCCGTCGAACAACTATCTGGCGCGCGCGCTGACATTCAACCCATCGGGTGAATTACGTGGCGCCAGCGCCATCACCGTCGCCGGCCGCTACGTCTACATCGGCTGCGACGCCGGCGTCGTCATCGTCGACGTCGACAAACCGCTCGAGCCGAAGATCATCGCCACCATCAAAGACATCGACAAGCCGATGAGCATCGCCATCCAATTTCGCTACGCCTTCATCACCGATGCGAAAGGCCTCCGCGTCGTCGACGTCACCGATCCAACATCACCGCGTCTCGCCGCGACGTTACCGATTGCCGACGCGAGAAACGTCTACGTCGCCCGCACCTACGCGTACGTCGCCGCGGGCGCACAAGGATTGGTCATCGTCGACGTCGAGAAACCGGAAGCACCGTTCGTCGATCAGGTCTTCAACGCGAACGGCCAACTGAAAGACACGACCGACATCAAGGTCGCATCGACGAACGCCAGCGTCTTCGCCTACGTCGCCGACGGCAAGTACGGATTCAAAGTCGTGCAGCTCACGTCGCCCGAGTGGCTGCCCACGTACGCCGGATTCAGTCCGCGTCCGGCGCCGCGGCTCATCGCCACGCGCCATACCGAAGGTCCCGCGATCGCCGTCTCCAAAGGACTCGACCGCGATCGCGCCGTCGACGAGAGCGGCAATCAGGTCTCGATCTTCAATCGCATCGGCGGGCGTCCGATGACGCTCCCCGAAATGCAGCGCCTCTACCTGCGCGACGGAAAGCTCTACACAGTCGAGGAGAAGCCATGAGACGAGTTGTGCTGGCCATGGTGTTCGCGGTGAGCGCGAGTGCGCAGCAATACGTCGGCGTCGCCTCATGCGCCAACTCCGGCTGCCACGGCAGCACGCATCCGCTCAACGCCACGCGCGTGCTGCAGAACGAGTACTACACCTGGCTCAACTCCGACCGTCACGCGCAGCAGGTCTACAACGTTCTCTTCAACGATCGCTCCGCGCGCATCGCTCGCAACATGCATTTGAAGAAGAAGGCGTATCAGGAATCGTTCTGTCTCGACTGTCACTCGACGAACGTTCCTGCGAAGCTCGTCGCCGGCCACATCGATCCCGAAGACGGCGTGCAGTGCGAAGCGTGTCACGGTCCCGCCAGCGGATGGCGCGCTGAGCACACGCAGCCGGGATGGACGCATCAACAGTCCGTCGAGCGCGGCATGATCGATCTTCGCGATCTCCCGACGCGCTCGCACATCTGCAACTCCTGCCACCTCGGACGCGACGCGAAAGAAGTCGACCACGAGTTGATCGCGTCCGGACATCCGATTCTTGCCTTCGAGCTCGACAACTACAGCGAGACGATGCCCGCGCACTGGAACATGAACGAAACGCACGGCGTCCGCGCGTGGGCGGTCGGGCAAGCGATGGAGCTGCGCGACTCGCTCGCGAATCTCTCGCGCCACGCCCGCGGCGAGAAGTGGCCCGAGTTCTCCGACATGAGCTGCTACAACTGCCATCACTCGCTCAAGACGAGCGGATGGCGGCAGGAGCGCGGCTGGCCCGGCCGCGCCGGACTGCCAGCGTGGTCGCCGCAGCATTGGGCGGTGATGAAGCTGATCGCGTCGCGGGTTTCATCGTCGACGCGCGCACAACTCGACGACGCCCTCGCGCAAGTCGCCACTCGTGTGTCGCGCATGAACGATCCGACTGCCACCGCCGAAGCCGCCGACAACGCCCGCAAGCTCGCGCACGATCTCGTCGTGAAAGTCGACACGCTGAAGTGGAGCGACTCCGACGTCCGCGATCTCATGCGCGCCATCACCGACGCCAACTATCCGGACGTTCATTCAGCCGAACAAGCCGCGCTCTCGCTGCAGTCGCTCAACAGCGCCCTCGCGCGCAAGACGCCGTCGCACCTCAAGAGTGGGACGACAAAGGCGATCGACGATCTCTTCACCGAGGTGCAGATGCGCGACGACTACGATCCGGGACGGTTCGCGGAGAAGTTGCGCGCAGTGCGGGCCTCGCTCTAGCGCAAGGCCGTCTTTCAGTTTCGGTTGACTTCCACCTTCAAATCGATACGATTCGAGCCGGTCCGAGTCTGCCCCCGTCACAATCCAATGTTCGTTGGTGGCTAAAGTCGCCGCCTTGTGCGGCATTGATGGGAAAGAGGAGGGAGAGCGAATGAGCCACGAAAACGAACTCGTGCAACTCCTCGCGGAGTCGTATGAGCTCCTGACCAAGAGGCTACTTCTCGCCACCGTGACCGAATTGACGACCGTCGACGCAGACCGGCGTTGGAAGCTCAAGCCGGCGGACAAGTACGTTCAGTCGGCCGTTGAGCTCGGCCTGGAAAATGCGGCGATGTTCGAGGGCGAAACAGTCGTCGACGCGTTCGTCTTTTTCTGGCCGTTCGTCACCAGACAGGTCGAAGAAGACCTCGGCCCATAATCCGATTTCCTGCCGCAATTCCTTTCTTGCGCCGCCTCGGCGAACTCGTCTATCATCCGCGCATTGCTCATCTCAACGTAGGTTCACGGCGTCCGGGAACGCGTTTTGTACGCGCCCGCGCCATGAAAACTCGTTCGAATTCATCCTCGGGGAGTCCGGACAAATCGCGCGGAGGTTCCATGTCGGTAATCGACCAGGACATCGATGAGAAATCGGCTCGCATGATCTCTCGCTACGCAGACATGCCCCTGGAGCAGGTCGACAAGGAGTTGCGCGACAAGGAAATTGATCCCGCCCCCACCATCGCCAAAGTGAAGAAGCTCGTGCAGGCGAAGCTCGCCGCGCGGCGCAAATAGCGCGCCGCCGCCACGCGCTGAAATGGCGAATCGCCGCCCCTTTCGAGGCGGCGACCGCCGCGTGATGCGATCCCTCCTTTCTCTAGTGGACTCGCTCCCACGAGTGACACGGGCCGTGGCCATCTCCCTGTCTCGTCGTGAAGCGGACGTCGTCATCGTGAGTGCTCGTGGCGTGATAGACGCGGACGATGCCGTGCGTCGTGTGATAGTCGATCGAGCGAATGTCCCAGTCGTGAGTGGTCGTATGCGTGGCGAACGTGTCGTGCACCGGCGTGGCGTGCGTCAGATGGTGCTCGGTGTAGTGATGAATGTCATTGAGCGCGACGTGGTCGTGATCCTGGTGCACATTGTGGTGATCGTCGATGTGGCCGGCGTCGGGGAACGTGCAGGGGAATTCGTCGTGTGGCTGTGCGCCGGTCGGTACGGCGACGAATGCGGCGAGGAAAACCGCCGTCAGAACCAAGAGAGCTCGTAAGGTGCGCATCGAAGTATTCCTTTCTTTCATGCTGTGATATGCCCGTCACCTCATCCGGTTTTGCCATCACGCACACAAAAAATTCACGATGAACCTCGACGTCGACTGGATCGACATCACCAAGCGCCTTCTGCCGGTTGCGCGCGACACGCTCGCCAGGTATGCACCGCCCGAGCGGCGGCAGAGCGACAAGTTGCCGGAGAGTTACGTCGTTCGCGCCGTCGAGAGGTTCCTTGCGGATGACGCCGATGTTGCCGACACCTTCGTCGCCGTGGCGACGATCGTGGTGCATCTAATCGAGGAAGATGAGAGAAAGCTCGACGAGATCATCGCCGCGACGAACTGGGATGACGTCACCCGCCGCGTCCTCGCCTACACGGCCGGCAAACACGGCGCAGCTCCGACACGTTCAGGAAAGGATCCGAGCGATCGCCTGAACGAAGCGGTGGTCATGCTTCTCGAGCGCCGCCGCCACTTTCCGCATTACCGACCAGGAATGTCGCTGGTGGGGTTCTTGTGCGCGACGATCGACAGCATCGTCAGTCATGACGCCGAGAAGCTGAAGAACCACGGCGCCGACATCCCGGAGGCGACGGAGCGGCTTCCGGAGACGAGCCAGCAGCCGCGCGACGTCATCAATGACCTCGAGGATGAACGTTTCATCGCATCACTGCCGCCGGAATTGCAAGATTACGTTCGCCTGCGCGTTCGCGAGCCGAACTGGACTGCGAAAGAGTATGCCGCGCATCTGAAGGTGACCGTCGCGCGCATTCACGACTGGAATCGGAAGATCAAGCGGCGCCGGCGCAGCTTCGAGTAATCACATCGCGCTGTGATGGGCGTGGCAAATTGCGATCGGCTGACCGGCATTACAAGACATGATCGCCGAGACGCTGACGTCGGAGCCGCAGGCAACGACGAATCGCGAAGAAGGCAGCGGATCCCAGCCGCGAATCGATCTTCTCGAAAACACGGAGTGGGACTCGACGGTCAAGCGTCTCATCCTGCATGCGAATTGGCGATGTTCGCGCTACGGCAACGCGAGCTCGATCTATCAGAGTCGCGCCGAGGAGTATGCGCAGGAGGCGATCGCGCTGTTTCTCGAGGGGACGCGCCACTATGACGGCTCCGGAGGGACGGAGTTCTTCAATTTCCTCAGCGGCTGCGTCGACAGTCTCGTTTCTCATGATGTGGAGAAGGCGAAGCGGCGCAAGGAATCGAAGCCGGGTGTCGAGCGCGACGACGATGAAGCGATCGACTTCCTCGAGCAGCGCACGCAATCGACGCACGACTTCGAAAAAGACATTCTCGATCGCGATGAGCTCGACCGCTTGATCGATTCGTTCGACCCCGACCTGCAACCGTATCTGCGTCTGAGGGCGGAAATCGACATGACGGCGGCTCAATACGCCCAGGCACTCAACGTGTCCGAGAGCACGATTCGCAACATGGACAAACGAATCAGAAGAGGAGGCAAGAAGTGCAAACACTAACGAGGAAGCGATTCATCGGCAGCACGACCACTTTGATGTTCTTACTCACTTTGGGAGGACTTATGCGCAGGAAGAAGCGGAGCTCCAACGTATCGCGTTACGCGAACATGCCGATCGACCAAGTCAACGCCCGATTGCGCGCCTTGGGAATCAATCCCCAGCCGACGATCGATGCCGTTCGAAATCTCGTCGAACAGAAACTGAAGCACCATCACCGGGGGCTGCTTCACGTCGAAGAAATCTTGAACCGTATCGCTCACGCCACGCTGCCGATCGTTCGCTCGCATTCGTTCGAGATGATCGGCATGTAGATCTGCACGACATGGGAGGTGATCGATGCCCGATCGGGTCGAAAAGGTCGTCGAATCCGTCGTTCCACGGTTGATTGCACAAGCCTACGCCGACCTTTCGGCAAGCATGCCGAATCGCCGAACGCGCGCGCCGCAGCTCGTCCTCGAGGCCGTTCGCGAATGGCTCGAGCGTCCGGAGGTCCCCGACTTCACGGACGAGAAGCACGTCTTCGACGAGCTGCATGAAATCATCCGCCAGTTGATTCTTCGCACGACTCCGACGGCGGTCTGACTTTTGACGACCGGATGGCAAATACCCACCGTGTTTTCGGCATAGATAGATTGGTCCAAAGCCTTTTTTGGGCATAATTGGCGTTAAGTCGCCGGACGGAGTACCTAAGGGACCCGTCCGGACAATGAGGACTTCGCGCCCAGGAGAGCCAGTGGGAATTGGGGCGTTTAACCTGAATCCGGAGGGTGTGATGGGTGAATGGGATTCCGGTTCCGATCACGAAGAGTCGATCTACGCGACGATGCCTGAGAACGAGGTCAACGAGCTTCTCGGCAAGCTCGGCATCAATCCTCGGCCGACCATCGACGCTGTAAAGCAGCTCGTCAAGCAGAAGCTGCGTGAGTCGCGCCCCAAAGAAGAGTGATCGGCCCTCGATGAAGTCGCGTTCAGGCGGTGTCGTCGTGTGGCTCGCCGCCGCTGCGAGCATTGCCGTCGTCACCGCCCTGTCGAAGCTCGCCGGCCTCAACGCCAGCACCGTCGGCTTCGTCTACCTGATCGCTGTCCTCTTCATCTCCGTCTGGAGCGGACTGTTGATCGGCACGATCGCCTCGGTTGTCACCACGCTCTGCTACAACTTCTTTTTCTTTCGTCCTTACTACACGCTGACGATCGAGGAGCCGGCGAACTGGTTCGCGCTCGCCGCGTTTCTCGTCGCCTCGGTCACGGTGAATCGACTGGTCGTCGCGGCGCGGATGCAGGCGGAGAAAGCGGAGCAACGCCGCGCCGAAGTCGAGGCGCTGGCGGTGGTGAAGGAGAGCGAGGCACTGAAGACGTCGCTGTTGCGCGCGATCGCGCACGATCTGACCACGCCGCTGACGACGATCACGATTCGCACGGAGTCGTTGCGCCGCCGCGCGCGCGCCGACGACGATCTGCGCGACGACGTCTCTGCGATCGCCGAAGAGACGTCGCGGCTGCGGCGACGCATCGACAATCTGCTGGCGATGGCGCGGCTGGAAGCGGGAAAGTCGAAGCCGCGTCCGGAGCCGACGCCGCCCGCCGATCTCTTTCGCGCCACCCGCGACAACCTCCCGCTCGTCTTCGCCGCGCGTCCGGTGAGCGTGCACGTCGATGACGATTGTCCCGACGCGAACGTCGATCCGTCGCTGGCGCTCGAGATCCTCGTCAACCTCGTCGAGAACGCGCACAAGGTCTCGCCTCCCGGCGCGGCGATCGAGCTCGTCGCGCATGCGAATGCGAGTCGCGTTCGCATCGAAGTGCTCGATCGCGGACCGGGCGTGCCGCCCGGCATCGATGATGCGCAGGGAGGCCTCGGCCTCGGCATCGCGCGCAGTCTCGCGGCAGCGAACGGCGGCAGCGTCGCGCTCGTGCCGCGCGACGGCGGCGGTACGATCGCGCGCGTCGATCTTCCCGCGGCGCCGCTGCCGGACGACAATCAAGCGTGACGATCTCGAACGTCGTATTGATCGCCGATGACGATCCGGCCATTCGCGAGTCGCTCTCGAAAGAGCTGCGGGCGGCCGGCTACACGACGATTGCCGCTGCGGATGGCAACGAAGGCGTCGACGCGTTTGCGAAGAACGCCCCCGATCTCGTCCTCACCGATCTGGCCATGCCGCGCTCCGACGGCTTCGACTTGATCGCGCGCATTCGCGCGACGTCCAAGGTCCCGATCCTCGTTCTCTCCGTGCGCGGCGCCGACGCCGACAAAGTGCGCGCGCTCGATCTCGGCGCCGACGATTTCGTCACCAAGCCGTTCTCCGTCACCGAGCTGCTCGCGCGCATCCGCGCGCAGTTGCGACGCACGAGCGCGGCCACTCCGTCGACACTCGCGTTTCCCGATCTGACGATCGACCTCGATCGCCGCCGCGTCATGCAAGGCGGCCGCGAAGTGCGACTGACGCCGACGGAGTTCTCGCTGCTCGAGCTGTTGGCGACGAACGCAGGCAGGCCGCTGTTCATCGAGCAGATCATCGCCCGCGTATGGCGATCGGCGCCAGGCACGACTGCGGACACCGTGCGCGTACATATGAGCGCTCTGCGAAAGAAGATCGAATCGGATCCATCCGACCCGCACTACATCGTCACCGAGCCGTGGGTCGGCTACCGCTTCATCGCCGAGCCGGAATGATCTTTCGAACTTCTTCATCCACTCTTTAGCCTTTTCCCTTCAACTGCGCGCACGAGCGTTGTTCTGAACGTCGCGATGCTCGGTGTTCTCGGATTCTGGATCGTCGCCGCGCTGCTCGTGATCGGCGTACACGCATGCGTGCATCCGATGTCGGCGATCGACTGCGACATCGCGAAGCTCGTTGTGATCGTCGGGGTGTCGTTCGTCTACATGCGATTCATCGCGCGCGAGGCCACGGTCGATCACGGACTCTTCGTCGGGGCGATATGGCTGGCGTTGTCGATCGTCGCCGAACTGGCGACGTCGGCGCATAGCGGGCACGGATGGTTCGTGCTGATCGGCTCTCCCGACTCCGTGCTTCGCAACGTTCTGATGTTCGCGTGGATCTTCGCGCCGTCGCTCTTCGCGCGGCATCGACGGGTGGCGGAAGAATGAATGCATTGAAGCGCGTACGCCGCGCGATCATCGGACCTCCGCGCGACGTCAGCGATCCGCAAGTCTTCCATCACGTTTCGCTGATCGTGTTCCTGGCCTGGGTCGGCCTCGGCGCCGATCCGCTGTCGTCTTCGGCATACGGACCGGAAGAGGCGTACAAGCAGCTCGGACCGCACGCGCATCTCTCGATCATCCTCGTCGCCATGATGGCGGTGACGATCCTTGTGATCGCCATCGCGTACTCGAATCTCATCCAGCATTTTCCCGGCGGCGGCGGCGGATATCTCGTCGCCACGAAGCTTCTCGGCAATCGCGTCGGCGTCGTGTCCGGATGCGCGCTGCTCGTCGACTACGTCCTCACGATCACCGTCTCCGTTGCCAGCGGATGCGATCAGGTCTGGTCGTTCCTTCCTGCGAAGTTCCTTCCCTACAAATTCCCCGCGGAGTTCGTCGTCATCGCGGTTCTCATCGTGCTCAATCTGCGCGGCGTCCGCGAGTCGGTGAACGTGCTCGCTCCGATCTTCGTCGTCTTCGTCATCACGCACGCGATTGCGATCACGTACGCGATCGCGACGCACTTTCACGCACTGCCGGCCGTCTTTCGCGACGCACACAACGACCTCACCACGTCCGTGCACACGATGGGATGGTGGCCGCTGATCCTCATCCTGCTGCGCGCCTACTCCCTCGGCGGCGGCACGTACACCGGCATCGAGGCGGTCTCGAACGGCGTGGTGATGCTGCGCGAGCCGCGCGTGCGCACGGCGAAACGAACGATGACGCTGATGGCGCTCTCGCTCGCGATCACGGCCGGCGGAATCATGTTCGGCTACCTGCTCACGAACTCGCGTCCCGCCGAAGGACGGACGATGAACGCGGTCTTCCTCACCGCGCTCTTCGGACATTGGGGCGGACTCGGCACCGCATTCGTGATCATCAGTCTCGTGTCGGAAGCGGCGCTGTTGTTCGTTGCCGCGCAAGCAGGATTCCTCGATGGCCCGCGCGTGCTCGCGAACATGGCGGTCGACTCATGGATGCCGCATCGTTTCGCGCAGCTCTCCGATCGTCTCGTGACGAAGAACGGCATCTACGTCATGGGATTCGCCGCTGTCGCGGCGTTGATCTACACGCATGGTGACATCACGACGCTCGTCGTCATGTATTCGATCAACGTCTTCCTCACGTTCTCGCTCACGGAGCTCGGCATGTCGAGGCACTGGATCAAAGACCGCGCGAAGGAGCCGCGCTGGAAGAGCCAGCTCGCGATTCACGGAACGGGACTGGTGATGTGTCTCTGCATTCTCATCATCACCACGCTCGAGAAGTTCTCGCAGGGTGGCTGGATCACGGTGCTGATCACGAGCGCGACGATCGCACTCTGTTTCGCCATTCATCGCCACTACGAAGAAGTGCGCCACAGCATGCGGCGGCTCGACGAGATTCTTCTCGCCACGCCGGTTCCGAACGATTCCACGCCGTCCGATCTCGAACCGTCGCTGCCGACTGCCGTGATCAGCGTGAGCAGTTTCTCCGGCTTCGGCGTGCATCAGATCCTGTCGATCCACAAATCGTTTCCCGGCTACTTCAAGCAGTTCATCTTCGTCTCCGCCGCGGTCGTCGACTCGGGCAATTTCAAAGGTGCCGAGGAGATCGGGCACCTGCAGGAAAAAACGGAGAACGATCTGAAGCAGTACATCTCGTGGGCGCAGTCGCACGGATTCCGTGCGAGCTATCGCATGGTGATGGGTACCGAAGCGGTGCGCAGCGTCGAAGATGTCTGCCGAGAGCTCGCCCAGCAGTTCCCGCGCGCGATCTTCTTCATGGGACGCCTGATCTTCCGCGAAGAGAAGTGGTACCACCGCCTGCTGCACAACGAGACGCCGCACGCCATCCAGCGGCGGCTGCAGTTCGAAGGGATCCAGGCGATGGTGCTGCCCATTCGGGTGCTGGAATAGTCAGAAGGCAGAGGGCAGAAGGCAGAAGTCGGCAGCAGCTTGGCCGCAATGACGAACAAACCCGAATAACGCGGTCTGCCCTCAAAACTCGATCTGCGCGCCGAGCTCCACGACCCGATTCGGCGGCAACCTGAAAAATCGCGCCGCGCTCTCCGCGTTTCGCATCATGGACGCGAAGATTCGCTCGCGCCACATCGCCATTCCGCTCGGGCGCTTCGTGACGATCAGCGTTTCGCGGCCGAGGAAGTACGTCGTGTCCATCGGCGGGATCTTCAGTCCGTTCTCGTTGCCGGCGCGCTCGAGAAGCGACGGGATGTCCGGCTCTTCCATGTAGCCGTAGCGTCCCGTGATTCGGTACATCCCTTCGCCGAGGTTCTCGAAAACGAGGCGCTCGACGTCGTCGACGTACGCGATCTCCTCGGTTTGCACCGTCAGCAGGATGACTTGATTGTGGAGCGCCTTGTAGTGCTTGAGGCTGTGCAGCAGTGCAGGCGGCGTAACTTCGCGCGCGCGATGCATGAACACCGCGGTGCCGGGCACGCGCACGGGCGGACGTGTCTGCAATGACTTCACGAAAAGCTCCGGTGTCAATGCACCTTCGCGCAGCCGCGCATTGAGGATGTTGCGTCCCTTTCGCCATGTCGTCATCAGCGTGAACACGATCGCGGCGATCAACAGCGGGAACCAGCCGCCTTCGGCGATCTTGAAGAGATTCGCGGTAAGGAACGATGCGTCGGGGATGAGAAACGCGATCGTGATCAGGCCCGCCGTCAACATGCTCCACTTCAACAGATCGCGTGCGACCACGTACGCGAGCACCGTCGTGATGATCATCGTCATGCTGACGGCGACGCCGTATGCGCCGGCGAGATGCGACGAGCTTTGAAAGCCCAGCACGAGCGCGATCGTCGCCACCATCACGGTCCAGTTCACGGCGGGCATGTAGACCTGGCCGATCTCCGAGCCCGACGTGTGCACGATCACCATGCGCGGCAGATAGCCCAGCTGAATCGCTTGACGCGTCAATGAAAAGACGCCGGAGATGATCGCTTGCGACGCGATGATGGTGGCGAGGGTTGCGAGCGCGACGAGCGGATAGAGCGCCCACTTCGGCGCCAGCAGGTAAAACGGATTGTGTGCCGCGTTCGGGTTCTTGAGCAGCAGCGCGCCTTGTCCGAAGTACTGCAGGACGAGCGACGGTCCGACGATGTTGAACCAATCGATTTGAATGGGGCGCTCGCCGAAGTGTCCGAGGTCTGCGTAGAGTGCTTCGCCGCCGGTTGTGGAGAGAAAGACCGCGCCGAGTACGAGGAAGCCGTGCCCTCGGTTCGCGACGAAGAAGCGAATCGCGTGCAGCGGATTGACGGCGAGCAACACCGACGGCTCCCACAGAATCGCGCGCAGGCCGAGAACGGCAAGCGTGGCGAACCAGAAGACCATCACCGGACCGAAGACCGCACCGACACCTGCAGTGCCGCGTCGCTGAAACATGAACAGCACCACCAGGATAACGATCGTGGCCGGGATGACGTACGGTTTGAAGAGCGGCGTCGCCACTTCCAGACCTTCCACCGCGGAAAGCACGGAGATCGCCGGCGTGATCATGCCGTCGCCGTAGAGCAGCGCCGCGCCGAAGACGCCGATGACGATGAGCAGATTGCGCGCGCGCGGGCTCAGCGTCTTGTCCATGCGCACCAATCCCATCAGTGCGAGGATGCCGCCCTCGCCGCGATTGTCGAATCGCAGAACATAGACGTGATACTTCAGCATCACCACGATGATCAGCGACCAGAAGATCAGCGAGAGAACGCCGAAGATGTTCGCCCGCGACACGGCCACGTTGTGTGTGCCGTAGAAGCATTCGCGCAGGGCGTACAGCGGACTCGTACCGATGTCGCCATACACGATCCCGAGCGCGAGGAGTGAGAGTTGTACGAGCCGGCGCCCCTTCGGCTCTTCACGATGATGATGCTCTGTTTCCTGTCCCTCGGCCAATCGCTCTCCTGCGGCAGCAAGTGCCGTGCGCGGGCGGTAAGGATACCGAAAGTCGACGAATATTGACGCTCCATGGAGCGTTCACTACACTCGCTCCCCCGCCGTACTTTGGTATAGGGCGACGTAGCCAAGTGGTAAGGCAGAGGTCTGCAAAACCTTCATTCGCCGGTTCGATTCCGGCCGTCGCCTCCAAATTCCGCTATTCTGTCGAGCGATGCGCGGCGCGGTCCTGGCGCTGATCCTCGGGGCGGGCGTGGCTGGATTGGCCGCGGCGGAGCCTCTTCCCACCGTTCACGTCGACAACATCTTCCCGACATTCATCAGTCCGCACGGTGGCGACGTCGTCACGATCACGGGCCGCAACTTCAAGAATTCGATGCGCGTCTTCTTCGATGAGAAGGAGGCGTTTGTCGTCGCGCAGACGCCGGCAACGATTCAACTCATCACGCCGCCGTTCGACCTCGGCAGCGATCAGTCGCGAGTCGTGAAAGTCACGTTGCGAACGTCGGACGGAACGTTCGCGGCAGGCTACTTGACGGTTGTTTCCGACAATCCGGAGCCACACGTGAAGGTGCTGGCGCCGCAAAGCGGACGCCTTGACGGCGGAACGCGCGTCACGATCTTCGGCGACGGTTTTCAGGCGCCGGTGCAGGTGTTCTTCGATGACGTCGAGGCGAGGGTTGTCATCGTCACGCTCAATCAGATCGTGGTGATCGCGCCTCCGGCAACAGCGGTTCACAGCGCGGCGATCAACATCACGAACGTCAACGCGGGAAAGTCGGCGACGGTGCCGAACGCCTACCGCTACGTCGTGCCGATGACGCTCAACGACGTCGTGCCGGACCACGGGCCGTTCGGAACGCAGATCGCGATTCACGGCACCGGCTTCTTTGCACCGGTCGCGGTGACCATCGGCGGCAAGCCGGCTGCAGTCATCCGCGTGAGTGACTCGGAGATCCGCGCGTTGACGTCACCGAATGCTCCCGCGTGCGGGGATGAAGTTGCGACGATCTCCGTTGCGAACATCGACACCGGCGACGAAGTATCGGGATTGACGTACACGTACGTTGCGCGGCAGCCGGCGTTCGCATCGCTTCCGAAGCTCGTCGCCGGGACGACGGTGTCGATCAGGATCGCCAACGAAGCGAACGCGGTCGGCAAGCTCGCGATCGGCGGCTTCGAGACCTACATGCAAGGATCCGGCGATGGGACGTTCACGTTGCGCATTCCGGCGAAGCTCGTCTCTTGCGACGGTCCTTCGCTGAAAACGACACTGACGTTCACCGACTTGAGCACCGGATGCGCGACCACGGAACCGGTCGTCGTCGAAGTCTCGCGCGACTGCGAGCCGCGCCCCGGCCGCCGCGGAGCGCAGTGAAGCTCGACACTCCCGCGAATTTCTCGTTTCCCTCCACCGTCATGTCGCACGGCTGGTACTTGCTCGCGCCGATGCGCTACTCGGCGCGCGATCGCGTGTTGCGCCGCGCGGAAGTGATCGGAGGAAAAGCGGTCGAGCTGACGATCTCGCACGACGGCCGCGCGCTGAACGTCGAAGGGGCGCGCGACTCCGCCGAGCTGCGCGCGAAGCTGACGCGCATGTTCCAGCTCGACGTCGACACGAGCGAGTTCGTCGCGCTCACGCGCAACTCGCCGGCGCACGAGTGGGTCGAGCGATCCGGTTTCGGGCGACTCCTCTGCGGCTCGACGCTCTTCGAAGACGTCGTGAAGATCATCGCCACCACGAACACGATGTGGCGCCAGACGGTGCGGATGACCGAGCTGCTCGTCGAGAAATGCGGCCGGCGCACGCGCGCGAATCGCGCGGCGTTTCCGGAGCCGCACGACGTCGTCCGCTTCCGCCCCGACGAGATGCAGCAGGACTGCCGCCTCGGCTATCGCGCGAAGTCGATTCATGGCCTCGCAAAGGGCATCATCGACGGCTCGATCGACGTCGCGCGCATCACCGATCGATCGCAGTCGACCGAGGAATTGTTCAAGAGTTATCGAACGTTGCCGGGGATCGGACCGTACGGCGCGGCGCACCTTCTGGCGATGGATGGGCGCCACGACTTCATCGCCGTCGACACCGAGTTCCGTCGTTTCGTCCGCGAGCGCTATCACAAAGGACGCATCGTCACTGACGCCGCGATGCTACGGCGTTACGCCAAATGGGGACGATGGAAGTACCTCGCGTACTGGGCGGAACTTTGGAATAGCGTGGCGGACCGTTTGCAGCCGAAGGAAGGCGAGGGCGAGGACAAGTAGTGTACTCCTCGCCACGCGCTCTCGGTAGATTGACGGACACGCGCAACGGGTCGATGATCGATGCGGTTCTAGGAAGACACTTTGGACGACAAGATCAAACAGCTTCTCCGCGACCTCGGCACCGCGATCAACGAGTCGATCTCCGCTTCGGATGACGTGAACCGCCACATTCAGAAAATCCGCGACGAAGGCTACGACCTCTACGTCGTGCTCGACGCGACCATCGGACTGAACAAACAAGACGACGACGAATCGACGATCACCTCGTCGACGACAGCGGCCGAGCCGCAGCAACAAACTGCAGTGGTTCGCAGCGATCGCACCGTGCAGTTCCGCATCGACGTGAACGACCTCGCGCTTCTCCGCTCGCTCGGCATCGATCCGACGCGACGCGTGCGCACCGCCCGCCGCGTCGAGCCGCTCCGGAATTCGACCAGTGGCGAGGACTAATCTCTACGACCTGGCGCCACTCGCTCTCGACGCCACGCTCCGCGACATCGTCACGCCGCCCTTCCGCGCCAAACAGATCGAAGAGTGGATGCACGTCCGCGGCGCCGATTCGTTCGACGCGATGACGAACATCCCGAAAGAGCTTCGCGTGCAGCTCGCGGAGCAGTTCACGCTCGAGCTCCCGCGGGTCGTCGAAGTGACGCCGCCCGCGCCCGACGGCAGCCGCAAGTATCTCTTCGCGCTCGCGGACGGCAATCGCATCGAGTCGGTGTACATGCCGAGTCTTCCGGTGGAGGATAGGCGCCCTCGCCTGTCCGGACAGGCGGGGCGCCTATCCTCCACTGGAAGGACGAGCGTTTGTCTCTCATCGCAAGCCGGATGCGCCGTCGGCTGCACGTTCTGCGTGACCGGATTCTTCGGCGCGGGCCGCAATCTCACGCCGAGCGAGATGGTCGGACAGTTCTTCACCATCGTGCACGAGCATCACCTCGCCCTCGAGCAGATGAACGTCGTATTCATGGGGATGGGCGAGCCGCTGCTCAACTTCGACAACGTCATCGCCACGCTCGACATCCTCTACCGCAACCTCGCGCCGAAGCGGATCACGCTGTCGACGTCGGGCATCATCCCCGGCATCGATGATCTCGCGAAGCTGCCTCGCCGCCCGAACCTCGCCGTCTCGATCAACGCGCCCGATCGCGAGCGCCGCGAAGAGATCATGCCCATCACGAAGAAGTATCCGCTCGACGAGCTGATGACCGCGCTGCGCCGCTTCCCGCTGGAGAAAGGACGCGAGATCACCATCGAGTACGTTCTCATCGCCGGCTACAACGACGCGGCGAGCGACGCCGTTGCGCTGGCGAGACTGATCCGCGGCATTCACGCGAAAGTGAATGCCATCCCGCTGAACGAAGACGCCAATCTCCCGCAGTGGATGAAGCGTCCTTCGGACGTCGCCATCGATCGCTTCGTCGACACGCTCGTGAAGCACGACGTGCACGTCACGGTGCGGCGATCGAAAGGCCGCGATATCGCCGCTGCGTGCGGGCAACTGCGCGGCAAGAGCGAGCCGCGCTCGCGCGCCGCGGCTGCAAGAAGGTAGGGAAATCGCGTCGTGGCGGCTCTCCTAGGTATCGGAGGGTCCCATGAGATCGAGAGCGATGTGGTGTGCAGTGGTCGTGTCATCGCTGCCGTCGTTCGCCTTTGCCGCGGATGCGCCGAAGGAAACAGGTCCGACATCGCGCTACGCCGAAGAGCGAAGGTTCAACGAGCTCTCGGATCAGAAGACGGCGCTGCAGAAGGAGCTCGACGAGCTGAAGAAGCAACTGGACCTGATTCAGGGCGCGCAGAAGGAGATTGCTTCGCTCAATGCGAACGCCACCGCGCTCGACACGGCAGTTGGGAATCTTCAGCACACGTTTCACGCGCTCGATTCACTTCCACCGACGGAGACGCTGACGTTTTCGCATCCCGTCGTCGCG
>Ga0075425_100003205_pt1 | contig 16595 bp, 16 predicted proteins | sample SoiMethybrSBSTD4_FD_75300 | JGI IMG/M metagenome (GOLD analysis project Ga0075425, IMG submission 75300) | Bulk soil microbial communities from a Populus tree surrounding site in Tennessee, USA - Soil MetaG P. TD hybrid SBSTD4 | ecosystem: Environmental > Terrestrial > Soil > Tree plantation... | reverse complement strand
TCCGATCTGATCTGGCACGCCTACGTGCCATTCGACATGATTCCGCAACTATGGAATCCGAAATCCGACTTCGTCTTCAATTCGAACAACACGCCATTTCACGCGACCGCGCCCGAAGACGACCTGAGGCCGTCGGATTTCTCGCCGACGCTTGGCATCCAGACGGACATGACCAACCGTGCCATGCGCGCGCTCGAGACGTTCGGTGCCGACACATCCATCACGGCCAAGGAGTTTCACGATTACAAGTTCGACTTGAGCTACAGCATCCACTCGAATGTCGTACGCATGATCGATGAAATCCTCGCGGTCGATGCCAAGGGCGACACCGACTTGCGTCAGGCGCAGCGGATTCTTCGCGGTTGGAATCGTCGCACCGACATCCACAATCGCGGTACCGCGCTCGCGGTGCTCATGGGGGTGCGCGCTGCGCCGGAAGAATCCGGTGGACCATGGAAGGAAAAACCGCTCGATGCGCTCAAGGACGCCATGGCGATCCTCAAAGCGCATTTTGGGCGGCTCGATCCCGAGTGGGGCGAGGTCAATCGCTTCCGGCGCGGCAAGATCGATGTTCCGATCGACGGCGGGCCGGACATCTATCGCGCCGTCTATGGCGTCCAGCAGGATGACGGCACGCTGACGGCGGTCGACGGCGACACACTCATCATGTTCGTGACCTGGGACAAGGGCGGCCGGCTTTCGTCTGAGAGCATCCACCAGTTCGGCTCGGCCACCCTCGACGAATCCTCGCCGCATTATGCCGACCAGTCGCCGCTCTTCGTCGCGATGCGCCTGAAGCCGGTCTGGTTCACGGAAGCCGAGCTCAAAGGACACATCGAAGCGGACTATCGCCCCGGGCACAGGTGACCTTGACGCGGCGGCCCGCCAAGGCCACCAAGACGGCGCAGGGAGCCTTCTTTGTCCACCGCCGTTGAAGAGTCGCGCTCGTCGAGCCAACCCGCGCATCGCACGGAGTTGTCGATCGTCCTTCCGACCTACAAGGAGAAGGACAATGTCGCCGAGCTGATCCGCCGCCTCGGCTCGGCGCTTACCGGCATCGAATGGGAAGCCATTTTCGTCGACGACAATTCGCCCGACGGAACGGCCGAGGCTGCCAAGCGCATCGCGGCGACGGATCTTAGGGTGCGCTGCCTGAAGCGCGTCGGCCGGCGTGGCCTAGCCGGCGCCTGCATCGAGGGTATGCTCTCGTCGAGCGCGCCCTTCGTCGCGGTGATGGACGCCGATCTGCAGCACGACGAGCGCATTCTGGCCGCGATGCTCGAAACTTTGCGCGCCGGCAAAGCCGATCTTGTCGCCGCCAGCCGCCATATCGAGGGCGGCAGCGCGGCGTCCTTTGAAAAATCCCGCGGCACGATCAGCAAGTTCGCGACTGCCCTGACCCGCAATGTGCTTTCCGTTCCGCTCTCCGATCCGATGAGCGGCTTCTTCATGATGCGCCGCGATCGCTTCGATGCGGTTGCGCCGAAGCTCTCCCCTGTCGGCTTCAAGATACTTCTGGATATCGTCGCGACGGCCGGCCCTTCCTTACGCGTTTCCGAACAATCCTACGTCTTCGGCAAGCGCGAGCAGGGCGAGAGCAAGTTCAACGTGCAGATCGGTCTCGAATTTCTCGGACTTTTGCTCGCCAAGTTGACGGGCGACCTGGTCGACCCGCGCTTCATCTTCTTCGCGCTCGTCGGCACGACCGGCCTTGCGGTGCATCTCATCGTGCTCAAGCTCGCGCTCCTGAGCGCGCCGAATTTCGCGGCGGCACAGAGCATCGCGACGTTCGTCGCCATGACCAGCAACTTTTTCCTCAACAACGAGCTCACCTATCGCGATCGCCGCCTCAAGGGCGTTGCCATGTTCGGCGGCTTCCTCGGCTTTTGCGCCATCGGCTCGGTCGGCGCGCTGACCAATGTCGGTCTCGCCAACTGGCTCTATTCGGAACGCTCGGTCTGGTGGGTGGCAGGAGCAGCCGGCGCCATCATGGGCGCTCTGTGGAATTACGCGCTCTCAAGCCTTTTTGTGTGGCGCACGCGATGAGCCTGCCGAGATCGGCGCAGCGTTATCTCCTCGCCATTGTCGCCTTGTCGCTATTGCGCTTGGTCGCCGCGGCGCTTCTACCGCTCTCGGCCGACGAAGCCTATTACTGGCTGTGGTCGCGTCATCTGGCGGCGGGTTACTTCGATCATCCACCTGCCATCGCTTTCGTCATCCGTGCGGGCACACTTGTCTTCGGCCATACGCCGCTGGGTTTGCGTTACGTGCCGTTTCTTCTCTCCCTGATCGCGAGCGCATTCGTTTGGCGATCTGCCGCCATTCTTGTCGGCGACGATCTCGCCGGCGCACGCTCCTGCCTCTTCTTCAATCTCACCTTGATGATCTCGGTGGAAACTCTGGCCGCAACGCCCGATGCACCCGCCGTCGCAACTGCAGCGGCGTTCCTCTATGCCGTCGCCAAGCTCTGGCAGACCGAAAATGGCCGCTGGTGGCTGTGTGTCGGCGTCGCGGGCGGGCTTTCGCTTCTCTCCAAATATACCGGACTCTTTCTCGGCGCCGGCGTGCTGGCGTGGCTCATCTTCTCGCCCAAGGCACGGCGCTGGCTCCTGTCGCCATGGCCGTATCTCGGGGGCGTGTTGGCGCTGGCGCTCTTCCTGCCGAACCTGTTGTGGAACGCCTCGCACGACTGGGTGACGTTCGTGTTCCAGCTGAGCCGCGTGACGGCCGGTCATTTGACGTTCCGCTTTCTGTTCGAATTCCTTGGCGCGCAGCTTGTGCTGGCAAGCCCCTTCATCTTCGTACTCGCCGCACTCAGCATGGCGTTTTCGAGTCGCGAACGCGACAGCGCCACCTTTCTGCTCGCGGCACTCGTCTTTCCTTCGGCGGTCTATTTTCTCGTGCATTCCCTGCATGACCGCATTCAGGGAAACTGGCCGTGCTTTCTCTATCCCGCTCTTGCCGTCGCCGCGGCCGAAGCCTTTGCGCGCAGCGATTGGAGGGGTTGGACTGAGCCGGTATGGCGCCTTTCGCGCTGGCTCGCGATTCCCGTGGCGGCCATCCTTCTTGTCGGCGTCTATGCGCAGGCGTTGTTTGGCCTCGTTCCCCTTGGCCGGAGTGATCCCTTGGCGCGCTTGTTGGCCGTCGGCATGCCCGACGTAACGAAAAATATCGAACAGCTCGCCGCGCAAGACCATGCTCTCGCCATCATCACGACCGACTATGCCTCAACCGCCTGGTTTTCGTTTTATCTGCCGTCACATCCGACAATCGTCCAACTCAACGAGGAGCGGCGCTATCCCGACGCGCCACGTGCCGATATCGATCTGCTGTCGCGACCGCTTCTCTATGTCGTGGAGACACGACTCGACCGGCAGGACGTCGTCGCCGCGCACTTTTCCAAAGTCACAGCGATCGCGCGTGTCGATCGCTTGCGCCGCGGTGTCGCGATTGCGCACTACGTGATCTACCGCGTCGAAGGATTCCACGGTGCGCCGCTCGGGCGCTTGCCGTAGGCGGGCCTACTTCTTTCGCCGCGAGAGAAAAATCTCTGCTGCGGCGACGAGTCCGGCGCCGACGATGGCGACCCAGGGCGTTTCCTTGGCGATGGCGGCGAACAGCGCCATCCAGAGATTGCCGGGCACGACGATGGGTTTCGGTTTCGTGCGGCGGAGCGACAGGATGATGACGGCCCAGAAGAATGGCGGCACCACGAAGATGGCGCCGGTGACCGCGGCGCCGCCTGCCACACCGAGGGAAGGCGCCAGCGCAGTTGCCAAGGCGTAGGCCAGAAAGCCCACGCCGCAAAAGAGCAACGCCAAGCCGATCAAGGCGAGCACCGCCGCCGCGGCGGCCTTAACCCCCAACTGCGCCATGTTCAGCGGCGCAGCAACAGCGCCAGGAAGGCACCGGCGCCGACCGCGATGGCGAGAGCGGTCAGCGGTTGCTCGCGCACGGTCTCACGCAGCGTTTCGGCGTTTTCGTTGGTCCACGCTTCGAGATCTTCAGCCGCCTTGGCGCCATAGGCCGTCGCCTGATTGGCGGTGTCCTCGGCCAGGTCATAGGCGCGTTGGGCGAGCTTCTCGGCCGAGCGCAATGCCTCGTTCGCCCGATTGGACGCAACGCCGCCGACTTCGCCGGCGAGTCCCTTGATGTCCTTTTGCAGGGTCTCGAGATCGGAACGCAGCGTGGCCAGCCGGTCTTCGATGTTTGAATTGGCAGCGGCTCTGGCGGTCGCGGGCATGGAAAACCTCCGAGGTTGCGAAAATGACGGGCCGTCCGGGAATGTCCCAGAATGCCCCAAAATCTTACTGAATGAAACGCCGAAAGGCCGCCTTTGGCTGCACGCCGACACAGCCGATTGTGTCGCCGTCACGGGCAGCGCATAAGGCCGTCAGCGCAATTAAGGAACCCCTGCATGGCGGAGGCATTCGACGCGGTCGTCATAGGCGGCGGACCGGGCGGCTACAATGCGGCGATCCGGCTTGGCCAGCTCGGCCTCAAGGCGGCGTGCATCGACCGGCGCGGCACGTTCGGCGGCACCTGTCTCAACATCGGCTGCATACCGTCCAAGGCGCTCCTGCACACCAGCGAATTGTTCGAGGAAGCGGGTAAGGATTTCGCCAAGCTCGGCATCAAGGCATCCGTCAGTCTCGATTTGCCGGCGATGCTGGCGCACAAGGACAAGGTCGTCGCCGAGCTGACGCGCGGCGTCGAATTCCTGCTCAAGAAGAACAAGGCCGAAGCCATTGTCGGCGAGGCGCGCATCGCTGCGCCGGGAAAGGTCGAGGTCAAGACCAAGGACGGCAGCGTCCGCACGCTCGAGACCCGGAATATCGTCATCGCGACGGGATCCGACGTCGCCGAACTTCCCGGCGTGACGATCGACGAAAAGCAGATCGTCTCATCCACCGGTGCGCTCGCGCTGACTTCGGTGCCGAAGCGCATGCTGGTGGTCGGCGGCGGTTATATCGGGCTCGAGCTCGGATCGGTCTGGAGGAGACTCGGCAGCGAGGTTACCGTCGTCGAATTCCTCGACCGCATCACGCCCGGTCTCGACGGCGAAGTGAGCAAGCAGTTCCAGCGCATCCTCAATCGTCAGGGCATGAAGTTCCAGCTCTCGACCAAAGTCGTCGGCGTGGAGAAGAAAGGCGGCGCACTCGTGGTGACGGTCGAGCCTGCGGCCGGCGGCGATAAGCAAACGATCGAGACCGACGTCATGCTGGTTTCGATCGGCAGGCGGCCCTTCGTCGACCATCTCGGGCTCGACAAGGTCGGTGTCGCGCTCGATGGCCGCGGCCGGGTCGTCACCGATGCACAATTTGCCACCAATGTCGCCGGTATATGGGGAATCGGCGATTGCCGCGAAGGCCCGATGTTGGCGCACAAAGCCGAGGACGAGGCGGTCGCCTGTGCCGAGCGCATCGCCGGGAAGGCGGGGCATGTGAACTACGACGCCATTCCGGCCGTGGTCTATACCGCGCCGGAAGTCGCCAGTGTCGGCAAGACCGAGGAAGAGCTGAAAGCCGCCGGCATCCTCTACAAAGTCGGCAAGTTTCCCTTCACCGCCAACGCCCGCGCCAAGACGATCGCGAAGACGGAGGGCTTTTCCAAGATCATCGCCGACGCCAAGACCGACCGTGTGCTCGGCGTCCACATCATGGCGGCACACGCCGGCGATATGATCGCCGAAGCCGCTCTCGCCATCGAATTCGGCGCGTCGTCCGAAGACATCGCGCGCACCAGCCACGCCCATCCCACGCTGAGCGAAGCCGTTCGCCAGTCGGCGATGGCGGTCGAAGGCTGGACCATGCAGATGTGAGTCCAATGTCCCGCGCGGCCTGCCAATCCTTGACGTTGACGATCCGGACCGCGCGGACGGCGTGGGACATTGCCGAGGCAGCTGCGCTTTACCAGCGCTCCGGCACGGCGGCGTTCACCTGGCGGTCGCCCGGATATTTCCAGGCCGACGACTTCAAGCGCTTCGCCGAGGAAGAGGACGTCTTCATGGCGTTCGCCGGCGACGCGCTCGTCGGAATCCTCTCGCTCTTTCGCGCCGACAATTTCGTCCATTGCCTCTATGTCGATCCTGACGCGCAAAGGCTTGGCGTCGGCCGCGCCCTCGTCGCGCATGTGCGCCGCGAAACCGGCAGTGCGCTGACGTTGAAGCTCGACACGCCGAACGTGAAGGCAATCGCCTTCTACGAGAAGACCGGTTGGACACGCATGACCGGACCGGAGGACCTCGGCACCGACGTCGAGGGCGTCAACTGGGCGCGCTACCGCCTCGCTTGAGAATATCCGGGCTGACATGCTCGGGCCTGACGCCGATGCCGACGAACCGCGCCGGCCAGCGCCTGAGCCAGCGCCAGCGATTGAGCAGGCGAAGCACCGTCGGCGGCTTCGGAGTCTGTTGCGCGCGCATCGCCGGCGCCAGCAAGCGGTTCTGGATCTGCACCTGAAACCACTGCGTAAGCCTGGTGGGAAATTCGCGGCGCCTCTGCACGCGTGCCAATTCCTTGGGCGTGGCGATGCGGACTTTGAGAATCGGCGCCAGGATGTTGGCTGCCGCGACGGCGTCCTGGATCGCGAGGTTGATCCCGACGCCGCCGACCGGCGACATGGCATGCGCCGCATCGCCGATGCACAGGAGTCCCGGCCGCGACCAACGCTTCAAACGGTCGATGATGACGGTCAACAGCTTTACGTCTTCGAAACTCGCGATACTCGCGACGCGGTCGCGCGCGAAACCCGCCGAGGCGCGCAGTCGCTTGTGAAAACCGTCGAGACCTTCAGCCTTGACAGCATCGAAGCCGCCCTTGGGAATGACCATGGCGCACTGCCAATAGTCGCGTCGGTTGAGCATGATGAACAATCCGCCAGCCGTAATGCGCGCCACTGGTTGGTGCGGATCGCCCTCTTCTGCTGGTAGTCGCATCCACAGCACATCGAACGGGGCGCCGATATCCTCGACAGGGAGCCTGGCCTTGGCACGCACGGTTGAGTGGCGGCCATCGGCGCCGATCACCAGGTTGGCGGTGATGTCGCCTGCATTGTCCGGCGTCTTGACGCGCACGCCCATGATGCGGCTTCCGCGAGCGAGCAGCTCGACGACTTCGGCTTGCATGAAGAGATGAAAGCCTGCGAGCGTCTTCGCCTCTTCGGCGACGAAGTCCAGAAATTCCCATTGCGGCATCTGCACCATGAACTTGCAGCGCGATGGAAGCTGGGTGAAATCGCCGGCGACGAAGCGTTTGTCGCCGATCTCGGCCGTCACCTCGCGCACTTCGTCATGCGGCCGAGCGAGAAACTTCTCGAGCAGGCCGAGCTCGCCGATCAGTTCGAGAGTTGAGGGATGGATGGTGTCGCCGCGGAAGTCGCGCAGGAAGTCCTTGTGCTTTTCGAGCACGATCACATCGACGCCGGCGCGTGCCAGTAGATAGCCGCAGATCAGCCCGGCAGGCCCGCCGCCCGCAATGACGCACTGGGTCGAAAGTTTGTCCACGCCGCCGAGCTTAGCCGTGGACGTGCGCGTCGCAAACGCCGGCGCCATGGTATAGAGTCGTCGAACAGTCACAATCCGAGAGAGCCGACCATGCGCGTCAATCGCCTGAGAGACATTTGGGCCAACGGCAAACAGGCGACGAATATCTGGCTCGGCTTGCCGAGCATGCTGGCGGCGGAAACCATCGCGCATCAGGGGTGGGACAGCATAACCGTCGACATGCAGCATGGTCACATCGATTTCGGCTCGATGGTCGCGATGCTGACCGCCATCTCGACGACGGCGACCGTGCCATTGGTGCGTGTGCCGTGGAACGAGCCTGGTGATGTCATGCGCGCGCTCGATGCCGGCGCCTACGGCATCATCTGTCCCAACGTCGACACGCGCGAACAATGCGAGCGCTTCGTCGGCGCCTGCCGCTATGCGCCGCTCGGTTATCGCAGCGTCGGTCCAAGGCGCGCCGTGCTCTATGGTGGAACGGATTATCTCGCCAGGGCCAACGAAACCGTCATCGCCGCGGTTCAGGTGGAGTCGGCGCAGGCGCTCAAGAACGTCGCCGAGATTGCGGCGGTCAGGAGTCTCGACATGATCTATGTCGGACCAAGCGACCTCGCGTTGTCGCTCGGCCGCGAGTTGCGCGCCGGACTTTCCGACGCCATCGTCTCCGAAGCCATCGACAAGATCCTGGCCGCCGCGAAGGCGGCCGGCGTCAAGACGGGCATCTATTGCCGCAACGCCGAGGATGCGAGGGCCATGCTGGACAGGGGCTTCGATTTCGTCACGGTCACCTCCGACGACGCGCTTCTCGCCGCCGGCGCCGCGATTGCCGCGAAATTTCGTTAACACCGCTGCTTGTTTTTCGTTTCCGATGTGGCATCGCTGCCACTTACGCCGCCTTGCGAAACCGGCTATAGCTCTCGCCGCAACAAATTCTGAAAGGAGGTGATCCAGTGTCTCATTGTCATTACCTGCGGACGTCGAAAGCCGCGACCTGGATCCTCGCCCTTTGCGAGGTCAACGCCGCTTAAGTGCGACGCCTGAGCGGTGCTTCACGCCCCGCAGTAAGACAATGGAAGGGTCGTCCTCAAAAAGGGCGGCCCTTCTTTGTTTTTTGATTTTGGTTTTGCGTCGAAATGCATTTTCGACCAAGAGACTGTCGTCCCTGGGTGGCCCGCACTCCGGCGGGCCATGACAATTGGAGAAACCTCAGGTGTCATGGCCCACCTAGTGTGGGGCCACCCAGATGGGGCTCTCTCAACTGTTCAAAGTTGTGCTCACTCCCTGGTGCGGTGATCTTTGCTGATGACGTTGGTGCCGGCGCCCATCGCGCGTGTTGATTGAGCGACCCGGCGGGCTTTACGCGTTCGTCGTGACGAGCGCCGCCGCGGCTTGTCCGGCAGCGAGGGCATAGGCGGGATCGCGGTGGATCAGCACCTGGGCCGCAGCGCCATCGAGAAGAATCATCACCTGGCGAGCGCGGAGCGCAGGTTCGCTCAAGCCCTTCGCGGCGATGCGGCCTTCGAGCCACGCTTCGACCCTCTTCTTGTGTGCCGATCCGATCTTCAGGGCGGGGTGGCCCGGCGTACCCGCCAGCTCCGCCGCCGCCCGGATAAATCCGCATCCCTTCCAGCGCGGGGCGTTCATCGCCCGAGCCAGATTTTCGAACAGTCCGAGGACTTGCTCGGGCAAATCACCCTTGGTCTCGTCCAGCCACGCGGCCTGTTTGGCGAATGTCGGCACGTCGCGTGCAGTGAGATAAGCCGCAATGAGGTCATCCTTGCTGCGGAAATGATAGTAGAGTGTGCGCTTGGTAACGCCGGCCTTCACCGCGATCGCGTCCATGCTCGCGCTGCGGATCCCCTCTCCATAGAAGAGCGCGTCGGCCGCTTGAATGATCTGTTGTCGGGTCGCATGCGCGTCTCGTGCCATGGCCCTATGTATACCGACTAGTGAATATACACAAGAATCTGGTTCGCCAATACTTCCTCATCGATACGGCACGCACCACGAGGAGAACCCGATGCCCCAGGTCGCAGTGATGAAACTCTATTCCGCTGATCTCAGCCCCTATTCCGCCCGTGTCCGCATGCAGATCTACGCCAAGAGCATTGCGGGCATCACCGTCGAACTTCCAGAACATTGGGGCATGCCAAAATTCCGCGAGAGATTTCCGATCGGACGCGTTCCGGTTCTCGAGATTGATGGCGACACGATTCCAGAATCCGAGGTAATCGCGGAATATCTCGAACAGGTCTATCCCAAGCCTTCTTTGTTGGGAACGACGCCGCGCGAGACCGCGCATATCCGCATGCTGGCCCGCCTTGGCGACATCTACATCACAAACAACACCTTCGCACTTTCCCGTCAGACAGGCGCTCTGGGCCGTCGAACGCCCGCTGCCGCACGCGACGATGGCGTGAGCGCGCAGCTCGTCGTCGAAATCAAGCGAAACCTCAAAGCGCTCGACAGATTGATCGGCAAGGATGGCTTCGCATGCTGCGGTCGCATCACGCTGGCGGACTGCGCGCTCGTGCCGGGGCTCTTCTTTGTCGAATATATCCTACCGGTCGTCGGCGTCGGCGCGCCGATTCCGGCCCTCGCCAATGTCGCCGCCTATTGGGCGGCGATCCAGAAGAACGAACATGCGGCAAAAGTACTCGTAGAACTGCGCCGCGGCGTCGAGGAGCGTCGCGAAATGATCCGCAGTGGCGAGATCGACCGCTTCAGGGCTGCCTCGACCGCCGCATGGGCCGCGGCGGACGCGCAAAATTGATGGGTTGCGCGGGTTGCGTTCATCCGGCCGGTTGAGCGTCAGCCGGCGCACGAACGAAGCGGGATCGTCGAGCAAAACCAGGGGTTCGGCCGTGGCGGCACCTCATTTTGGGTCGGGCCCCGTAGTCGGCCCTCTTGCGCAAGGGGAGCGCTCTGCTTCACGCTGTACCGGGGTTTTCGGGAAAGAGTTCGTCATGCCGCTCCGCCATTTTGCCCGCACCATCGATGCCAAAGACATCACCGCCGCGCTCAAGGAAGATGGCGCGGCCATCGTCGACAACGTTTTGACTTCGGCCGAGGTGGATGCGGTCGCGGCCGAGCTCAAACCCTGGATGGACAAGACGCCGTTCGGGCCCGACGATTTTTCCGGCCATCGCACCAAGCGCACCGGCGGCCTTGTCGCGCGCTCGCCCAAATGCCGCGAACTGGTGATGCATCCGCTGATCCTGGGTGCGGCCGGCGAACTTCTCTCGCACGCGGCGAGCTTTCAGCTTCACCTGACGCAGGTGATCGCCATCGGTCCGGGCGAACCGGCGCAGATGATCCATCGCGACCAATGGGCCTTCGACTTCTTTCCCTTTCCCAAGGGCTATGAGGTTCAGTGCAACACGATCTGGGCGCTGACCGATTTCACCGAGGAGAATGGCGCGACGCGCGTCATTCCCGGCAGCAACACGTTCGAAGACAAGATGCGTTTCGAGGAGAAGGACACGATCCCGGCCGAGATGAGCAAGGGCTCCGTCCTGTTCTATACCGGCAGCATCTATCACGGCGGTGGCGCCAACCGTTCCAACGCGACGCGCGTCGGCATCAACGTGACCTACAACCTCTCCTGGCTCCGGCAGGAAGAGAACCAGTATCTCTCCGTGCCGATCGAGATCGCGCGCACCTTGCCGGTCGATCTCCTGAAGCTGATCGGCTATCGCCGCGGCGCCTATGCGCTGGGCTATGTCGATGATCTGCGCGATCCGTTGGACGTGGTGAAACCCGGCCACGCGAAGACCAGCTTCGGCGATCTCAAGGAGACGCTGGAGAAACTCGATAGTTGACGGGCAACATTGACAATGTCGGGGCTTTGTCGGCCGATTGACGGGTTGCTGACGTGGCGGCCCAATAAGGAAGCGCGCAAGAGTCCGCATCAGATCGCCCGCAGGGATTTATATCATGCTGATCCAGAAGCTGAGGTTGCAACGGGGATGGTCCCAGGAGCAGCTGGCCGAGGTCTCTGGCCTCAGCGTGCGCACCATCCAGCGGCTTGAGCGCGGCCAACCCGGCAGCATCGAGTCGTTGAAGGCCTTGGCGGCGGTCTTCGAGATCGACTTCAACCGCTTGAAGGACACCGCGGAAATGGACCAGCCTCGCTCCCCTGATGTTCGTCCCGACGAAGCTCTGGCGCTCGCCCACGTGCGCAAAGTGAAGGGCTTCTACATCCATCTCAGCCAGTACGTGATCGTTATCGCAGCGCTCGCCGCGATCAATGCCTTTGCATTCCCGCGATACTTGTGGGTCGTCTGGCCTGCTCTCGGCTGGGGTATCGGAGTGATTGCCCACGGCTTCTCCGTGTTCGACGCCTTTCCGTTCCTGAATGGTGCCTGGGAGAAGCGTCAGGTCGAAAAGTATCTCGGTCGCGAGCTTTAAGTTCCGCGTCGCATCGCGCGAATTATTTACGTCACAAAAAATCAGCGCGGCCTTGAACCGTGACGGTCGAATCCCTATTTGCGCTATATCCCCACGAGTGCGCCTGAAAGCGAACGCGTTTTTCCACGCGTGCGACGGACGCGAGCACGGGTGACGATGTTTTTCGAAAATGCGCAAACCCATGCACGCTCGGATTCTGTCCAAAACGAACGTGAGATTTTTTTCAGCTGTTGGATAAGTGGCCCGGGACCTAGTCGAACGGTCACGTCCCCTTCGCGACGCGGTCTTCGACTGAGACAATGGTGAGACAAATGCGATTGACTGACATCACAACCCGTTCCCTCAAGGCGCCGCAGCAGGCAGTCGTGATTTACCGGGGCGTCCACATTCCAGGTTCTGACGAGGCCAGCTTCTTCAGGGCGCGGACAACCGGAATTGTTCGCTAGTACGACTCACCATTTCTCGGACCACGGTCGAAGTACGACTTCGAACGCCCAAGTCGATCGGTGTTGTCGATGCAGTTGCAGATACGTTTCCGCGATCCGGTCCGGATCGGCCATGTTGTCGTCGACGGCCTTTCCCGCCAGTCGGTGCGCGCGCGAACCGTCGTCCTGCGTCCAGCCGATCGCAGCGTCAATCGGCACATTCGCCACGTGAATACCCTGAGGCATCAGTTCCCTGGCCATACTCTGTGCGAGCCCAGATTTGGCATGACAGGCCATTGCGAAGGCAGCGCTCAATGGGAATCCTTTGAGTGCTGCGCTTGCGTTCGTGAAAATAATCGTTCCTCTTGCACCATTGGCATTGAGTTTGTTTTGGAGCATGTGGCGAGCGGCCTGTTGACTCGTCAAAAAAGCGCTGAACGCTGCGTTCCGAATGGTCTCGAACGCCATCACTGGGTCGGCTTCGACGATCCCTTTGCGGAAAATGCCGGGTACCCGTCCGTCGATGTTGTGTACGACAAGAGTGGGGCTCCCCAAGTCTTGAACCGCGTTTCGGAACAGCATCTCGACTGAGCTTGGATCGCTTGCATCACAGGCGTATCGCCGCACACCGTGCGTCTTCTCTAGAGTCTGGAGCACGGCTTTGTCCGGGTTCCTGGCCGCGATGCCTACTCTCATGCCGTTCGCCGCGAACAGTCTTGCGCAACTCGAGCTGACTCCGGGGCCACCTCCGACAATTAAAGCGACGTCCAGGTTGGATGGCTGGGTGTTGTACTCGTCTACTTGAGTCACTATTCGTACTCCCTCCTGCTGTCCCGTGGTTCAAACAGCGAATTGCGGGCGCAATCGAGCTCGGCGAGTTGCCGAACAATCGCAGAGCCGATGAAGCCCGTGGCACCGCTGCCGCATGACCTCGCACCCCCTGCTACAGATGATGTTGGTTCAAGCATCAGTGGCTCTCCGCCGGGGTCACATCGTCGCCCAATGGAGGCACCCTGGCGAACGGCACGATTACCAACGCGAATACAAAAAGCGCGGCGAGCAAAAAGAACACGTCTTGAAACGCCTGGGACAGCGCTTGCTGGGTCACGAATTGCGTGACCTCGCCGGAAAGCACCAGCCGCGCGCGCGCGGCATCCGCCCCGAACGAGGACAGACGCTCGAGGGCAGGGCCCATCAAGCTCTGATTGCCGTGGCTGAGTGCCTCGCCAAACGCTTCGCCGTGAATGCGCCCATAGTCTTGCAGCAATGTCGTAACGATTGCGATGCCGACCGCACCGCCGAGATTGCGCATCAAATTGAACAGGCCCGACGCATAGCGCAGTTCTGCCGGTGGCACCCCATTCAGTGCCATGCCAACTGACGGAACGATGCAGAGCAGGATCGCGAAGCCTCGGATCGTTTGCGGCCAAAACAGCTCCCAAAACCCCCACTCAGGCGTGACGTGGGCGAACATCCAACACGACAACGCGAACAGACTGAAGCCGACCGCGATGACCACGCGCTGGTCGACGATCGTCGTCAGCCGCGCGGCGAGGGGCGCGCTGAACATCATGGCGATGCCGCTAACAAAGACGGTCGTGCCGATGTCGAGGCTCGAATAGCCACGAACCCGGCCGAGGAAAATGGGGAGCAGATAGGTTGCGCCGTAGAGTCCGATGCCGATCACGACGTTGAGCGCGCAAGCCATGGCAAATGTTGGGCGTCGGAACGGCGTTAACTTCAGTACGGGAAGAGCGGAATAGAATGTGCGTTCGAAAAACACGAGTGCTCCGACGAGCGAGATCCATGCCACGGTCGTCACCGTCGGATCTTCCAGCCATTGGTGTCGCGGCCCCTCTTCGAGGAAGTACTGCAGCGACCCCAGAAACACCGCGAGCGAAATTACGTGCAGCCAATCGATGCGCTTGAACATCGAAAGGTTCGGTTCATCGACTTTTCCAAGAAGGGGAAGGGATATGGCGATGAAAGTGCCTGGAATAATGTTGATGAAAAACAGCCAATGCCAGCTCAGCGAGTCGGTAATCCAGCCTCCGACGGTAGGACCCAGAGTCGGAGCAAGGGTCGATACCATGCCAAGGATCGCCGGAATCATGGCGCGTTCTTTGCCACTGAACATGGAGAAGCCCGTCGCGAATACGGTCGGAACCATGGCGCCGCCGACAAAGCCCTGGATGGCACGGAAGACCGTCATCGATTGAATGCTCCACGCCATGCCGCACAGCAAGCTCGCCAGCGTGAAGAGCACGACCGAAGCCGTGAACAGCCAACGAGTCGACAGCGCCTGACTCAGATAAGCAGCTAGCGGAATCATCACGATCTCGGCCATGAGGTAGGCGGTTTGGACCCAAGCGATTTCGTCGGGTCCGGCGGACAGGCCCGCCTGGATTGAGTTCAGCGAGGCCGCAACGATTTGGATGTCGAGGAGCGCCATGAACTGCCCGAAGGCCATGATTCCAAAGATCAAAAGCTTTCGGCGATGGCTGTAGCCAGCAAGCGGCGATAGACCTGCAACCCCGGTTCCGGCCGCGCTCAACTTGACCTCTTGAATAGTTATATTACGATCATCATATAATGAGCCTGAGAGAGGGCGCAAGGTGCGTTACACCGACACCCACAAAGACGAGACGCACAAGAGGCTGCTGAAAATTGCCGCGGCGCAATTGCGCGAGAAAGGCCCGGAGCGTCTCGGTGTCGCCGACGTTATGAAGGCCGCGGGCCTTACCAACGGCGGCTTCTACGCACACTTCAAGTCGAAGGATGACCTCTTGGTCAAAGCCATCGAAGCCGGGTTCGCCCAGGCGCAACGCCGCGTCGCGCGCATGGTCGAAGGGTTGCCGCCACGCCACGCGCTTGCGACTTACATCGACTTCTATGTCTCAGCCACGCACCGCGACAACCCCGCCAACGGCTGTGCCATCACAGCGCTCAACTCCGATCTGCCGCGTCAGTCCAAGAGGTTTCGCGCGGCATTCGAGGTGGGCGTCAAAAGTCTCTCCATGAGCTTAGCCGGCTGGATGAAGGCTGCCGGTATCGTCGACGCCGAGCAACTCGCGCCGTCGATCCTGGCGGCCATGGCGGGAGCTGTGTCCTTGTCTCGCACAATTTCTGACAGTGACTTGTCGGACGAGCTGCTTGCGTCCACCCGCGCCGGAATCAAGGCGCGTCTTGGTCTAACCGAAACTGCCCTGGCCGGCGAGATGAAGCGATGAGCGCGGCCGTGCTTGCCAAAGAACCCGCTGGCCTCGAACAGATTCGCGCGCTAATGACCGGCGCTTCCGAGTATCGCGGCATCGCTCATCTACTCGACTTCAAACCGATCGAAGTGGAAGAAGGATTTGTGGTCTTCGAGGGCCACCCCACGACGTCCGTCTACAACCCGATCGGCAGCGTTCATGGCGGCTACGCAGCCACGCTGCTCGACAGCGCGATGGGCTGCGCGGTCCACACCATGATGAGGCCGGAGCAGGGCTACACGACGCTGGAACTCAAAGTTGCCTATCACCGGGCCATGAGCGATCGGTCCGGGCCGCTCCGGGCGGAAGGCAAAGTCATCAGTCTCGGACGTCGTGTCGCTTTCGCTGAGGGCCGGCTGCTCGACAAGGACAACAAGCTCTGTGCCACAGCCACCACAACCTGCCTGGTATTCGACAAATGACAACGACCACATTCCAAGAGACGATTGCGCCGTCTTCGATCGGAACGCGCATTCGCGCCCTTCCGAAGCGCGCGTTTATCGTGGCCGGCGCCGCAATCGTGCTCGCCCTAACGGGGGCCTGGTGGATCACCTTGGCCCCTTCGAGCGTCTCGACCGACGACGCCTATCTCAAGGCCGACTCCACGATCATTGCCCCGAAGGTGCACGGGCTCGTCGCGGCAATACTTGTCCACGACAACCAGGTCGTGCGAGTTGGTCAACCGCTTATCCGTCTCGACAATGACGACTATGCCCAAGCAGTCGCTGCGGCTGAGGCAGACGTTCAGACCGCGCAAGCTGCTCTGGACCAATTTACAGCGCAGAAGAAGCTCGCCACTGCAAATGCACTGGCTGCTTCGGCAGCGATCCGCGCCGCTGATGCCGAGAGTGTGCGTGCCGCTGCCGACCGCCGCCGTTTCGACACGCTTGTGGCTGACGGAGATGTCTCGCGCCAGCAAGCCGACCAGATGCGCGCGATTGCGACTGGTGCCGCTGCAGACGCCGACAAGAGCCGTGCCAATTACGCGGCCAGTCAGGCACA